>Ga0079226_10000540_pt1 | contig 26787 bp, 23 predicted proteins | sample Poulit2014_FD_76345 | JGI IMG/M metagenome (GOLD analysis project Ga0079226, IMG submission 76345) | Agricultural soil microbial communities from Georgia to study Nitrogen management - Poultry litter 2014 | ecosystem: Environmental > Terrestrial > Soil > Agricultural land | place: USA: Georgia...
ACCATCGTGCTGCTGCTCGGCAATGGCTAAGCGCTGCTGGATGTCGCGCAGTTGGGTGTCACCATCTAAAACATAGTCGATGGCCTTGCGCTCAGGGGCATCAATTTCTTGACGCATATGGGCAATACGCCAAGTGGCGGGTAACTCGCATTCGCCGGCATCGTGATGCAGTTCACCGCGCAGTAAAGCGAATAAGCTGGATTTACCAGCGCCATTGGCACCAATTAAGCCGACTTTATGCCCTGGGTGCAGGGTCAACTCTGCATTTTCCAGTAAGCGCAGTGGGCCGCGTTGTAGGGTGAGATCAGTAATTCGTATCATGGCGCAGAGTTTATCAGCTCCAATTTAAGGGGGTGGAATATTAGCGTCCCTAATGAGGCAAGCCCAGTATTTAATATCTATTCAATAGAACTGGCGCAAGCGATCGCTGTAGGCAGTCACGGCGCACGGTACGCTCTGCTTGAGGGTGTTTAATTTAAGTGTTTTGGCGTTGTTCAGCCACATAGTTTTGCACTGCTTGCTGGCGCGCTTCATTCAGTGCTTTACCCAGCTCAGCGCCTTGCAAGCCTTGCGCTAGTAAGGGTTTGACGTCCACTGCGCGCACCACATCAGCGGCTTCGCGTAAATACTCAGCTTGTGGGTAGTCACGGTCTTCGAGGCCAAGGCGGCCACGGGCGTCCATTTCACAGGCGGCAATAAAATCAGCCAAGCGTTGTGGGCGGCGCATAATGTCAAACTTCATCAGTAGCTTTAATAAAGTGCTGGGGCGCAGTTCCAACGCACGGTGGGCGTGGGTGTGAAACTCGCCCACTAAAAAAGCCAGTTGCGCACAGTCATTGGGCACTTTAAAGCGCTTATTCACTTTTTTTATTAGCGCCAACCCGCGGGTTTCATGGCCAATGTGCCTGGGCCACTCGGCAGGATCGGTGGTGCCTTTGCCCAAGTCATGTAATAAACAGGCCCAGCGCACATTTAAAGGTTGGGCAAAACGCACACACTGCTGCAGCACACTAAGGATATGGATCCCCGTATCAATTTCTGGGTGATGTTGTTCAGGTTGCGGTACGCCAAATAATGCGTCCACTTCGGGCAGTAAAACTTTTAATGCACCGCACTCCCGTAACACTTCAATAAAAACTTCAGGGTTGTTTTCCATTAACGCGCAAGCAAATTCTTGCCATATACGCTCAGCAGTTAAGTGCTCAAGCTCGCCGGATTCAGCCAGCACACGCATCAGTGCTAAGGTGTCAGGGTGCACGCTAAAACCTAAATAAGCATAACGAGCAGCAAAGCGGGCAACCCGTAACACCCGTAATGGATCTTCAGCAAAGGCTGGGGACACATGGCGTAAAGTGCGTGCGGCAAGGTCTTGTTGGCCGCCGTACGGATCAATCAGCGTCCCGTCAGCAGCAAGTGCCATGGCGTTTACAGTGAGATCGCGGCGTAATAAATCTTCTTCTAAGGTCACATCGGGACTGGTGTGAAAGGTAAAGCCGTTATAACCATGGCCGCTTTTGCGCTCAGTGCGGGCTAGCGCGTACTCTTCACCGCTATCGGGGTGTAGAAATACTGGGAAGTCTTCACCCACAGCATGAAAACCTTGTTTAAGCATTTGTTCTGGCGTTGCGCCGACCACTACCCAGTCAATATCGATCACCTCGCGACCTAATAATTGATCACGAACAGCACCACCGACCTTGAAAATTTGCATACAGAGACATACCTTAATAAGACATGACACCAAGCGCTTCTAGAGTTATTTATCTTGATGCCAGTGTTGTGTTGCTTAATGACTGCTTAGTGTGCTCAATTGTAACAGCGCTGGTTAGAGATTAAGCAGACAGAATTGATTACACAACATCAGCAATAAAAACACCGATAGGTAAAAGCTATTAAGGCTATGATATCAATCAATTATACCTAAGCGCTCAGGTGTCCTATTATTAACAGCGTAAGTTCTTCAACACTTAAAGGAATTTTAAATGTCTTATATTAATAGCGAAGTTAAACCATTTAATGCAACAGCATTTCACAATGGCGATTTCATTGAAGTTAGCGAAGCAGATCTGAAAGGTAAGTGGTCTGTAGTATTTTTCTACCCAGCAGACTTTACCTTTGTTTGCCCAACTGAGCTGGGTGACTTAGCTGACAACTACGAAGAGTTCAAAAAGCTTGGCGTAGAAATCTACTCAGTGTCCACTGACACGCACTTTACTCACAAAGCGTGGCACGATACTTCAGAAGAAATCGGCAAGATTCAGTACCCAATGATCGGTGACCCAACAGGTCAAATCACCCGTAACTTTGGTGTGATGATTGAAGAAGATGGTTTGGCAGATCGCGGTACTTTTGTAATCGACCCAGAAGGTAAGATTCAGATCGTTGAGATCAACGCTGGTGGTATTGGCCGTGACGCACAAGAGCTACTGCGCAAAGTTAAAGCAGCACAGTACGTTGCAGCGCACCCAGGTGAAGTTTGCCCAGCTAAGTGGAAAGAAGGTGAAGCAACTCTAACTCCTTCACTGGACTTAGTCGGTAAAATCTAAGGTTAAACCCTTACTTGTTACCTCGCTTGCTCAGTTGTAATACAACTCGGTAAGCCCGACGCCCGGGCATACTTCGCTCGGGCGTTTTATTTTCTAAAAACAGAGTTTGGAGCATATTAATCATGTTGGACGCTAATTTAAAAGCACAACTACAGGCTTACCTAGAAAAGGTGACGCAGCCGTTTGAAATCGTTGCGTCCCTTGATAACAGTGCCAAATCTACCGAATTGCAAAACTTGCTGGAAGAAATTGCCGGCATGAGTGACAAAATCACCCTGCGTACTGATGGTGATGATGCACGTACCCCTTCATTTTCTTTAAACCGTCTGGATGGTGGCATCAGCTTAAGCTTTGCTGGTATTCCACTGGGCCATGAATTTACTTCATTGGTGTTGGCGCTGCTGCAAGTTGGCGGACACCCATCGAAGCTAGGCCAAGACGTTATTGAGCAGATTGCTAACTTGCAAGGCAAGATGCATTTTGAAACGTATTATTCCTTGTCTTGCCAGAACTGCCCAGATGTTGTTCAAGCACTGAACTTGATGGCAGTGTTGAACCCCAATATTAGTCACGTTTCCATTGATGGCGCCCTGTTCCAAGACGAGGTGGAAGAGCGTCAAGTGATGTCCGTGCCAATGGTCTTCTTGAATGGCGAAATGTTTGCCCAAGGCCGCATGGATGTTGCAGAAATCCTCGCCAAAGTAGACACCGGTAGTGTTGAGCGTGATGCCGCTAAAATGAATGAAAAAGATCCTTTTGAGGTCTTAGTAATTGGTGGCGGTCCTGCCGGTGCTGCAGCTTCAATTTACTCAGCACGTAAAGGTATCCGTACCGGTGTTGCGGCAGAGCGTTTTGGTGGTCAAGTATTGGATACCATGGCCATTGAAAACTTTATTTCTGTTAAAGCTACCGAAGGTCCAAAGTTGGTCCGCGCCATGGAAGAGCATGTGCGTGATTACGATATCGACGTGATGAACCTGCAAAAAGCCAGTCGTTTAGTCCCTGCTGAAGAAGAGGGTGGTTTGCACACTGTCGAATTTGAGTCTGGCGCGAGCTTAAAAGCAAAAACCGTTATTATTTCCACCGGTGCCCGCTGGCGTGAAATGAATGTACCTGGCGAGCAAGAGTACCGCGGCCGTGGTGTTGCTTACTGCCCACACTGTGATGGTCCTTTATATAAAGGTAAAGATGTAGCAGTGATTGGTGGTGGTAACTCGGGCGTTGAAGCCGCCATTGATTTAGCCGGCTTGGTGAAGCATGTGACTTTGCTTGAGTTTGCTGACAGCCTGCGCGCTGATGAAGTGTTGCAGAAAAAGTTAGCCAGCTTGCCCAATGTCACCATTATTAAGAGTGCGATGACCACTGAAGTGATTGGTGATGGCAGTAAAGTAACTGGCTTGATCTATCAAGACCGCACCACAGAGGAAAGACACACCGTTAATTTGGATGGTATCTTTGTGCAGATTGGTTTGTTGCCTAACACTGAGTGGCTGAAAGACACAGTTGCCTTGTCTCAGCACGGTGAAATTGAAATCGATGCTCGCTGTGCAACCAGTATTCCAGGCGTCTTCGCTGCAGGTGATGTGACTACAGTACCTTACAAGCAGATTGTGATTGCCATGGGCGAAGGTTCAAAAGCCTCATTGAGTGCATTTGATCACATCATCCGCTCGTAATCGATAAGATCTTGCATCAGCCTAGAGTGAGGCTGCAATAAAATTAAACGCCCGCTGCATTGAATTGCAGTGGGCGTTTTTTATTGGCTGCTCGGTAGAGTCTTAAAAGTCTAACAAGGCTATAAGCATGCTTCTGTACGAGCGGGCCGTGCCCGCGATTACTTCCAGCAAATAGCTGCAGCAAAAATAGCGGCGTGTTGAAAATGCTGGCTAATAGCACGTAGGTCAAATGGGTAGGCAGTATCATTGAGTTCTGCAGTAGGCGTACTCACATCTAAATATCTGGCAGATAATCCTCTAAGAAGACTCAGTCGAGCCCATGCGCCATGCTTTAATAAAAAGCAAATGTACGTACTTCGATACTGGCTCTTGCGTCAATATTTGGATCTTGATCGGGGTATTCAAACGCTGTGTGCGGTGTGAAGCGAGCGACACCATCTTTTTTCACGGAGTCGAAGCCTTTAATCAGCACAACTTCATCGTGACTCATTTCTGAAAAGTAGACCCACTGCTGCCCAGCAGCTTTGCGCAATGCATATATTTCACCAACATGGTCTGTATCTGGAAAGTGAATTCTGGACACCAGTAAATCTTCTTGATTAATACTGGCTGCATTACAAAATGCTAAAGGTGAGCGTTTTACGGTCTCCACCAAGGGGCGCCAAACATTAATCTGGATCATTCGACGATCTTTGAGTTTGGCAAACTGCTCCACGCCAATGCGTTCTTCTGCGCGAGACTGAGCCGTCTGCTCAGTATAATCATTATGAACATGATGCGCTGGTTTACGGCTGCTATCTGCAGAACCACGCCTTACCGTATGATCGAAAACAAAAACATCTTTCACACTGGTGGCTTCTTTAATAATCGCAATCACTTCGTCGTAGTAACTGGCTTCAATCATTTTTTGGTCTGTAAAATCTTTATGAGTTGTCGGGGCTGTAACTAATTGAAAGCCGTGTTTGTGAACTGAGAATGTTTCTTGTGAGCTGCGCGCATCATCAATAGTCGCTGGCATAAATGCATACGCATCATTGTATTCTTGTGGCGCCGCTCCACCAGAGTAAAAAACTTCAGGGGCGAGCGTACTGTCTGGCTTAATATAATTAAGTTCAGATTCGATTTGGCCAGATGTTGTCATTGTTGAGGGTGTTGTCGTCATCTTAAAAGTTGTCCTTTTATGCTGTCATTGATTGATTGAGCAAAAACGCCGTTTAGTTTGCGAAGCGCCCAAGCTCTAACCCTACAGATGAATGACACTATATATTTGTCTACGAGTAAGATATATGGGGCAGATGGTAATTGACTCTTGCCTGTGAGTAATAGTGTGAGGGGGAGACGAGGTAAAGGGATGCTTCGTGTGAAGCGCTTTTGAGCGTTTGTTTTTGGCTAAGTTTTATTTAGGCGAGTAGTTATCTGAGTCAGCTGAGACCTACGCCACTCTGGCTCAATCCATCTTAATAGTCGCCAGCTTAGGTTACTGGTAAATGGTTTGTACTTGCTGACCATACCGTTACTGCATACAACGCAGCAACGGTAAAGGACTGGGAGTTCTCAAGCTTGGTTGCGGCTGTTATCAGTTAAATTCTTTAAACCGGCTCGCAGGGAGTTAGACGACATAGAACGGCCAGACTTAACGTTCTTTTCAGCAAAAGAAAGCAAGCGTATCAGTGCCGCTTGCTCCTGCTGCATCTCGAGTTGAGCAAGGTCTGGCACGACATATAGGGGCTCGTCATCCTGAGTAACCAGATCGAGCTCAACAACATCCATTGAACTGAGCTGTTTTTCAAGGCGGAAACCTTGGTCGTGCGCGAAACAGTCATAATGCCATCTAGGGTAATGGTCGTTAGGCTACTTTTTTACTCGAGTTTAAGGCTCTAGCTTTCATAATATGAGGCTTCATGTGTTGAGCTATAGCAGCAAACATAGGTGCAACGACTGAGTTTCCAAATTGTTTGTACGCTTGCGTATCTGAAACAGGAATTTTGAACTCGTTACCTTTTGGGGAGTTAAACCCCATCAGGCGGGCGCACTCTAAAGGTGTTAAACGACGTGGTCGATTGAGCAGGTTAGACTCATCTGTAATAGGCTTATTAAAGTCCCAGCCGCGGTCAATGAGAATTTCTGAACCGTCTTTATAATAGCGAGCAGATAAGGTTCTGGCTCTATCATTGGGTCCAACAAGGCCAAAGCCGAAGCCATTTCCTCTCGCTTGATGTTTTTTAGCGTAGTTGAATAGATACTTCCACAGTTTTGGGGACAAGATATACTTGTCGTCAACACTCGGTTCTAGGATGTCGCCGAGTTTAGGTGAACTATCTGGAATCGGTAAGTCTTTAAGGCTAAAGTTTTTATGTACATTTAGGTCTCTACGAAAACCAACTAAAATAATACGCTCTCTATTCTGGGGTACCCAGCTAGAACCGTTGATGATTTTAGGATCTTTGTCGCCAGTATAGTCTGCGTCGGCTACCCAATAACCTAATTCATCGAGGGTTCTCATGATGGTTTTAAAGGTTTTTCCGCGATCGTGACTCTTCAGATTCTTAACGTTTTCAAGGACAAAGGCTGCGGGTTGTTTTGCTGCAATAATTCGTGCTACATCAAAGAATAGAGTTCCTTGGGTGTCACATTCAAATCCGTGCTTAACACCTAGAGAATTTTTTTTAGATACACCTGCAAGCGAAAATGGCTGACATAGGAAGCCAGCAAGCAGTACATCATGGTCTGCAATCACTTGGTTGATATGTTCATAAGCTTCTTGCTCTGATACCGATGTGTCTGTACTCAAGGTTACATCGCGAATATCTTCATTGAATGTGTGAAAAGATTCATCGCAAGCAAAGTTAGCTTTGTAGGTGCGTGTCGCAAATTTATTCCATTCGCTAGTAAATACACATAAGCCACCTTGCTCTTCAAAACCCTTTCGGATTCCCCCGATACCTGCAAATAGGTCAATAAACTTAAAGTCGCAGTTTTCCGGTGTCACCACGATTTTAGGCAGCAATGCCGTGAGGTGGTCGTATTCTATTTTACTGAGTTTTGGTGACGCTTTTCCTTTCACCCAGCGATTGATTGTCTCGCGAGTCCAGTTATTGTTAGGTATCTGGTTCAGGTGGTCGGCTAAGAATCTCTGGTCATAAATTTCCAACAGCTTTGAAATGACTTCAAAATCAGTTGGTCCATCAAGCGTGACTTGGCCGGAGTCTAATTCAAGCTGATTCATGATGTTGTCCCTCTGGGTATTTTGTGTGATGAATAGTCACACAATTGTTCCTTTTAAGCAATGGTGCTGTATTTATATACAGTATAGATGGTTTTTTATTAGTGTACAAAAAGGATTGATTGCTAACATGCTGCTGCTTTTCGTAGCATTTTTATTGATAGAAGTGGTTGGTATGCTGTTTTAATTAAAGAAGTCTATGACACAAGGAGGTCGCTTGAGCGAGTTTCATGCACTTGTCAAAAAAATGAAAAATCTTGGTGCGAAACGAGTTTTTATTAAGCCCTTGGCGAATAATGATAATTCTAAGCAACAGATTTATTTGGGCTCGGACTTTGAAGTGATTCGAGCAATCCCCTCTGGTGATGTGTATTCAGCTGGTGTCAGTCGTAAAGGCGCTATCTTTAAAGCACCACTTGATTTTTATTGGGTCAATCAAAAAGGAGAGACAGATTTAGCACCTAATGCACAGATTATTTTCTATCCTAAATACCCTGAAACAAGGCTTTCAGGTTTTCTAAAGGGCTGCAGTAGAACAAAAGCTATTGCGCCAAGCCATTTGATGCAAGCACCAACCGCAGATGAGCGAGCTGCACGTATTGATATCAATCGTTACTTGATTCTTGGGGTCGATGAGAAGACCGTCTGGGCACATTGCAGTGGCTGGGAGGGCACCTTGCATGACGAGCTAAAGGGTATTGTTGAAGCTGTTGATGCTCGGTTAGTGGCTTCGGTCTTTTATGAGTACACGCTGGCTAAAGAAACCAGTGAAGAAAAACTTCTCAATAAGTTAAAAGAAATATACCTTCAAGGGCCTATTGAATCGTGCCGGCTCAATGCTAAGGGTGAGTTACTAACCTATAAAGCGCAAAATGGAGCAGGTTATACGCTAGAGGCGCAATTTGGAATTACTCCGAATGGGTCACCAGAACCGGATTTTATGGACTGGGAGCTCAAGAGCCATTCAAGTGGAGCGGTAACCTTGATGACGCCTGAGCCTAATGTTGGCACTTATCTTGATGATCTTGAGAGCTTTTTGCGAGCTTATGGAACGCGCATTGAACCCGAGCGAATGGATTTCGCAAGTCGCCACAATGTTGGGGTGATGAATAAGAAAACTTCATTGACGATGCACTTTGAAGGTTATGATCCAGCTACAGGGGAAATTGTTGAGCCTGAGGGTGGATTAATGCTTCGAGACGCTGCGGGCGTTCTTGTTGCCGGCTGGAAGTTTGAAAAACTTATTGAACGTTGGAAACAGAAGCATACGAATACGTGTTTTGTATCCTATACGGCTATTCGAGAAACACCGCCAAAATATCAATTTGGGCCGAAGGTTGTATTAGGTAAAGGAACAAGCCTTAAGTTGTTTTTGGAAGCTTTGTATTCAAGCACTATTTACTATGACCCGGGCGTCAACATGAAACTGCTAAAAGGTAAATGGAAACCTAAAAAGCGCAATCAGTTTCGAATCAGTTGGCGCAACATAGATAGTTTGTATGTGGAGTTGAAAAACATAGATTTAGAACTACTGTGCTCCTAGATATCAGACCCAGTACAAATTTCACTGCTTGTCTTTTGGGCTTTATGCAGCAGCATTTGTAAATAATTTTAAACGAGGTCGATGATGAAACTAGCGGAAGCATTGATTCTGCGCGCGGATTATAAAAAGCGCGCCGCACAATTGCGCCAACGCATTGTCAGCAATGCCAAAGTGCAAGAAGGGGAAGCACCAGCGGAAAATCCGCAACTCCTGCTTGAGGAATTTGAGCGGGTGGCTGAGGGGACCTTGGACCTTATCAAGCGTATTAATAAAACCAATATCAATACTCCGTTTGATGCTAACAGAACTTTAACCGATGCCTTAGCTGAGCGTGATGTATTGGCTGCACGACGTAAGGTGTATGCGGATCTGGTTGAAGCTGCTTCAGCGTTGCAAGATCGTTACAGCCGCTCAGAAATCAAATTTGCAAGCACCGTCAGTGTCAAAGAGATACAAAAACAGGTGGATGCTTTGGCCAAAGCCTACCGTGAGTTGGATACGGCAATTCAAGGATTGAACTGGAGTACAGACTTAGTAGACTAGCAGTGTAGTGAGTAGCCGAACTGATCGAGGCGAACGCACCCGTCAACTGGGTTAAGTTGGCAATCACGGCTCGGCCGTTAACCGGTAGGTGTGAGGGGCAACACCTTTGATGACACATTTTGCCTATCACAATTTACACGGGTATTGAGCATTGTCACTGTGCATAACCGCGCGTTGATCGATCAAGTTGGTGAGGGTGGGGTCGGGGACTATATTGATCACAGTCTGCTTGCAAATTGGCGTGTAGATTGTGGTGCTTAGCTGCTGGCGGTTGAGCTGTCATCGGCAAGGGTTTTTAGCCGGTTTTATCCGCTGAGAAAGTGCTGAAACGGCCTGCTAAGATGCGCTTTAACTGCTATTGTGGAAAGAAATAAGACGCCCTTGGCAGGAGTTACGACTATGAGCAAACTCGCAAATAAAGTGGCATTGGTGGTCGGTGCTGGCAGCGGTATAGGTCGCGCCATTACTGAACTGTATCAGGATGAAGGTGCCACTGTGGCATTGGCCGATCTCAATGAGGAATCTTGCACAGATACGGTCCGTGGCGACAGCAGTACCTACAGTGTCGACGTCACCAGTAGTGATTCAGTACAAGCTATGGTCGCCGCGGTGATCAAGCGCTATGGGCGTATTGATATTTTAGTGAACAGCGCCGGCATCCTCAATGAATCACCTTTCTTGGAAATGTCCCCAGACACCTTTGACCAGATGCTAACGGTCAATCTGCGCGGTATATTTTTAACCTGTCGTTATGTGGCGCCCCATATGGTGGAGCAAAAGGCTGGGCGAATTATCAATATTGCCTCGCAGCTGGCCATGAAAGGCAGGATGGGTATGGCCCATTACACAGCGGCTAAAGCTGGGGTGATAGGTTTAACCAAATCCATGGCCCTTGAGTTAGCGCCGTACAATGTGCTGCCGAACGTGATTGCCCCTGACCCCATCATGACCCCGATGCTGGGTGAAGTCAGTGAGGATTGGGTCAAGGAAAAAGAAGCAGCATTACCCCTTGGCCGCTTTGGCACTGTTGCAGAAGTGGCACCAACCGCACTGATGTTGGCTGCGTCCCCTGATGGCGACCTCTATCTGGGACAAACCTTAGGACCGAACAGCGGCGATGTAATGTAAGCGGTACCTTTGGACAGTCAGCAAAAGCGGCAGGGGGGTGGTGCTGGCTTAATGAGCAGCACCGGATTCAGGCAGGGACCCTGCAGTGCGTTTTATTTGCCAAGTTCATGCGAAAATCCGGTTAAATGACAAGACATCTCAGGGGAATACTGGATAATAGCGGCCTTTCTTTCTGCCCTTATTCTGGTGATCCCCTGTGGAAATCAAGGTCAATTTTCTCGACAACCTACGACTTGAAGCCAAGTTTGATGACTTTAGCGTGGTGGCTGATCAGCCCATTCGTTATAAGGGCGATGGCTCTGCGCCGGGTCCCTTTGATTATTTCTTAGCCTCATCGGCGCTCTGTGCTGCTTATTTCGTCAAACTGTACTGCCAAGCCCGAGATATCCCCACGGAAAACATTCGCCTGTCGCAGAACAACATTGTTGATCCTGAAAACCGCTATAAGCAGATGTTTAAAATTCAGGTGGAGCTGCCAGAGGATATTTCTGACAAGGACCGCCAAGGTATTTTGCGCTCGGTTGAGCGTTGCGCGGTGAAGCGTGTGGTGCAAAATAACCCAGATTTCGTCATTGAAGCAGTGGATAATTTAGATGCCGATGCCCAAGCGTTGCTGGGTACGACTGTGGATGAAAACAGCCAAACCTTTATTGCCGGTAAAGACCTGCCGCTAGAAAAAACCATTGCCACCATGTCCGGCCTGATTGCGAATCTTGGCATGAAGATCGAAGTGGCCTCGTGGCGCAATATTGTGCCCAATGTGTGGTCGCTGCATTTGCGTGATTCGCAATCACAACTGTGCTTTACCAATGGTAAGGGTGCCACTAAAGAAAGTGCCTTGGCCTCGGCACTGGGTGAGTTTATTGAACGGCTCAACTGTAACTTCTTCTACAACGATCAATTCTGGGGTGAAGAAATTGCCAATGCCGACTTTGTCCATTACCCCAATGAACGTTGGTTTCAGCCGGGCCCCAATGATGAGCTGCCAGCGGAAATTTTAGATGCGCATTGTCTAGAAATTTACAACCCCGACGGTGAGCTGCGTGGTTCGCACTTATATGACACCAACTCCGGTAATACCGCGCGGGGCATTTGCTCCATTCCTTATGTGCGCCAATCCGACAGTGAAACGGTGTACTTCCCCACCAACCTGATTGAAAACCTGTTCTTAAGTAATGGTATGAGTGCCGGTAATACCTTGGCAGAGGCGCAGGTGCAGTGCCTGTCAGAAATCTTTGAGCGGGCGATCAAGCGGGAAATTCTAGTGGGTGAAATGGCCTTGCCCGATGTGCCGCAACAGGTGCTAAACAAATACCCCACTATTGTGGCTGGGATTAAAGCGCTGGAAGAGCAGGGTTTTCCTGTGTTGGTCAAAGATGCCTCCATGGGCGGCCAGTTTCCAGTGATGAATGTCACCTTAATGAACCCACGCACCGGCGGGGTGTTTGCTTCCTTTGGTGCCCACCCAAGCTTTGAGGTGGCGTTGGAGCGCAGCCTGACTGAGTTGTTGCAAGGGCGCAGTTTTGAAGGCCTCAACGATATTGCCCGCCCGACGTTTTCCACAGAAGCGGTGACTGAACCCAATAACTCAGTGGAGCACTTTATTGATTCCAGTGGTGTGGTGTCCTGGCGTTTCTTTAGCGCTAAAGCGGACTATGAGTTTGTTGAGTGGGACTTCACCGACGCTGGTCGTAATACGAATGCCCAGGAAGCTGAGTTGCTGTTTGGCTTGCTGGAAGACTTGGGTAAAGAGGTCTATGTGGCAGTGTTTGAGCATTTGGGTGCTACGGCGTGCCGCATGCTGGTGCCGAACTTCTCGGAAGTTTACCCAGTGGATGACCTGATTTGGGATAACACCAATAAAGCACTGCAGTTTCGGGAAGATATTCTTAATTTGCATCGTTTAAGCGATGAGCAGCTGAGCGCCTTGGTTGAGCGTTTAGAGCACAGCGATGAAGATCATTACAGTCTGATTAAAACCCTGATCGGTGTGGAGTTTGATGAAAATACCGTGTGGGGTCAGCTGACCATTCTAGAGCTGAAATTGCTGATTTATTTAGCACTGAATCACTTAGACGAAGCCTTGGAGTTGACTGAAGAATTCCTGCAGTTTAATGACAATACCCTTGAGCGTGAGCTGTTTTATCAGGCCATGGCTGTGGCATTAGCAGTGGCACTGGATGATGAGATGCAATTGGCTGATTATGAGCCCAACTTCCGGCGGATGTTTGGTGATCAACGCATGGATGCGGTGATTGGCTCGCTGCAAGGCAGTGTACGTTTCTATGGTTTAACCCCGACCAATATGCAACTGGAAGGGCTGGATAAGCATTTGCGCTTGCTGGATAGCTTTAAAAAGCTGCACAGGGCACGGGCAAAGTTTGTTAGTTAACGTCTGCTAGCTATGTGCTCATTAAAAGTACTTTAATTGATGCTTTTCATGAGTACTTGAGCGCATGGCAGCAGCCGTTGAGCATAAGGCATTGCATGCGCTCACCCATTGGCGATTTCACTGGTGTTTTTAAGTCTGCTGGTGTTGCGCAGGGTTCGCTTGTAGAGCCAATACCCCTGCACGAGGCTTAGCGGAGAGTGGATGGCGGTTAGCGCGTACTGTCCGCTGTAAAGCAAGCCTGTAGCAAGCGTCGGAACTCGTCGCTGATTCGCGGCATGCTGTTGGCTAGGCGGTGGCCATCATCCACTACCAGAGTGCTGATGCGCTGTTGTTGTGCCAGTTCGAGCACAGGGCCAACAGGGACAATATCATCTTGCCAACCATGAATAATTTGGCTGAACCTTGCGGCAATACTTGGTTTACAGTGCGGGTAGTTTGGCAATCCTAAAGCTGGAGCCAGTAAAAAGCAGCCTAGGACGGGTGTTTGCGCACTGCTTTGCGCGCAGACCCAACCGCCCATACTGGAGCCGGCTAACACAGTGCGTTGCGGATCAGCTCCAACTTCGCGCATAGCGGCCTGCATGTGCAATAAGCGAGCGGCAGGGTCCATGCTGCTGCGGTGATCAACGGCTTGAACTATCACCCCCGGAAATGCTTCAGCAACAGTTTTAAGTGCCTGCATCTTTGTACTGTCGGGCCTGCTTTTCTTGCCATGGGAGAGAAAAACATAAAAGTATGCTGAAGACATGGTCTGAACCCCTTGCAGTTGTGTTTTAATGAAGCCTAGCTAGGGTACAGTATTCGATACTTTCTAGACGAATCTGCTCTACTGAGCCAGTGACAATAAGGGATAATATGGCAGTTAGTGCGCTGTGCTGTAGTGGGTTTCACTCAGTATGAGTTTGAGCTTTCCTCAGCGGGCTGAACCCGAACGTCACTTTAGCCGAAACCAGGGTGTCAGCTTTAAAGCAGCAGTTTGCCCATGCAACCAGACTAGAAAATACTAGGAGCGCAGTATGCCACAAGCCTTTTTAGTAAAGCTGTTGGAGCAGGTGCAAAGTAATCTCGGTGACACTTTAGATGCCATTGGCAGTGACGATGTGACTTGGCTGGCGTTAGCCAGTTATGGACTCAGTCAGTTACTGGTTTCCTTGCTCTATGTGCTGCTGTTTATCGGTGCTTATCTGCTGCTGATGACAGTCTTGAAGTTGCTGGTGGGTAAACGGCGTGCGCAGTCGACAGCGTTTAATCATGTGCGCACCACGTTGCGTTATCTCACCGGACTCACCTTATTATTGGCAGTGCTGGCGCAGTTTGGCGCCGCGCCTAAGCTACTCGGTGCAGTGGCTAAAGCGGGCTTTATGGCCTTAGGTTTCTTTGCAGCTTGGTTATTGTTGAAACGCATTTTGCAAGAGACCATGAGCCGTTATAAGGCTGATTTATCGATTCGTCAGTTGGTTAATAACCTGCTTTCTGTCTTGCTCTCCACCTTTGCCACGGTGACCATACTGGCTCAATTTGGCTTTGATGTGCTGTCCATTGTGGCGGGTTTGGGGATTGTCGGGATTGCTGTGGGCTTTGCTGCGCAATCAACGCTGTCGAATTTTATTGCTGGGATCACCTTATTGATTGAGCGGCCATTTCGAATTGGTGATTGGGTGAATATCAACGGTCAGGACGGCAAGGTGATGAAAATTGCCCTGCGTACCACTTGGCTGCGTACCCGCGATAATATTTTTACGATGATCCCTAATGACAGTGTGGCCTCGTCGGACATCATCAATTACAGCGCGGAAGGCATTACCCGCTTGAACTTTATGGTGGGCATTGCCTATAAAGAATCGGTGGCACGGGCCCGTGAAGTGATTTTGCCGGTGCTGCTGGCCCATAAAGAAGTGCTGGGCGGTGAGGCCTTACAGCCACGGGTCAAGTTAGACAGTTTAACCTTTCTTCGCGGAATTCCACTTCCAAGCGGCCATTGCGTAGCTTTGGACGTTTGGGGGTGGATGGATAGCGAGCCGTCCGCTAGGACGGCCTTGTCTGATTCTGGATGTACTGCTTAATTACTTCGGTGTTCGCACCGTCACCAACTGAAATTAAGCAGTAACTGCGTGACCAGAAGCGATCCTTCCACAGCATTTTCTTGATGTGTTCCCAATGATCCTTGCGGATCATACGACTACTCACTGTCTTGATGGAGTTAACCAGTTTGGAGGGCATGACGTTCGGGTGCAGTTCCAGCAAGATATGGATGTGATCAGGCTCCCCAGAGAACTCCAGTACGCTCACATCTGACAGCCCACACACTCGCCGGACGTGTTGTTCGAGGTCTTCCATGATCGCTTTGGTGATGACCTTACGTCGATAGGCTACGACTAACACTAAATGAGCCTTGATGTTGAAAACGCAGTGAGGGTGAGACCTTAGTACGGTTTTTGTCATTGACACTAATCCGAAATGAACTTATGGTCGCAGTGTACCAAACGAAAAGGGAGTGTCCAGTGGAGCTGATACGCGCTGAGCGCATTGTCATTAAACCCGGTCATGTGAACCATGCAGCGTGCAAACGCTACTGTGGCGCTGCTCGTCGGGTGTACAATGCCGCGCTGTATCAGATGCGGCAGGCGCTCTTTGCTGAAGCGCCAATTTCGGCCAGCCAAGCTGACAAGGTGCTCAAGCAAACTCAACGGGAAACCTACCAGCTATTACCGTCTGCTGGTGCGCAGCGCACGACGCAAGTGCTAGGAGATAACTGGAAGGGGTGGCTCGCTGCGAAAAAGGACTACGAGAAACACCCGCACAAGTATCCGTCACGACCTAAACTGCCGAACTACGCCCGTGCGGCCAAAACCTATGTGGTTGGTCGTAACGGCCATAAGATCGAGCAAGGCAGGTTGTTTCTGGCCAGTGGTAAGGACTTTGGTTTCCAGCCGCTCAAAGTCACTTGCTGCCAGAACCAGCCTTACAACAGCAAGGCCAGCGAAACCATCGTAAACGATGTGAGGATTGTGCCATTGGGCACAGCTTTCGTGGTCGAGCTTGTCTACCGTGAAACGGTAGAGCCTCCACCCAAACCGAACCCTGATAATGCCTTTGGCATTGATCTTGGTATCGACAACCTTGTAACCATCGTTTCGACTCAGCAGGACTACGCGCCTGTTCTGATCAAGGGCAAGGCCATCAAGTCGATCAATGCCAAGTACAACAAACTCAAGGCTCAGTTGGCGAGTAACGGCAAGCACGGCCACATCAGCACCAAATCTCGCAGACGATACAGCCAGATCAGTGACTATTTCCACAAGGTCAGTCACTGGCTGATTTCAGAGTGCGTGCGCACGGATACGGGCAGGGTTGTGATCGGGCTGAACGCCGACTGGAAGCGGTCAGTGAATATTGGCCGGGTCAATAACCAGAAGTTCTGTGCGATCCCCCACCGCCGCCTGCTGGATATGATCCAGTACAAGGCCGAGCGTCATGGCATTGAGGTGGTGATCCGTGAGGAAAGCTACACCTCCAAGGCAAGCTGTCTGGACTTGGACGCGATACCTGATTATCAGGCTGTGAAAGAGGGGAAGGTTGTGCCGCTGTTCAGTGGTCGGCGCGTCAAGCGTGGCTTGTACAAGACGGGAAGTGGTGTACTACTCAACAGTGACGTGAACGGCGCAGCCAATATTCTCAGAAAAGAAATCGGTGACGACTGGCTGATTAGTCAAATCGAAGCCGGTAAGGGCGTTATGGACACGCCCGTAGCAGTCAAGCACATCGACCTGCTACTAGAAGCGGGGCTGCGGCCCCGCGAAACCATGTCTAACCGCGAAGCGGCTTAGGCGTGGTAGTTCATGTGACTCTTCGGTTGATCTAAAAATCCAGGTTTGGATCACCCCAGATAATTTAGACATCCAGCCACGCATTATTGCCGAACTGCGTGAGCAAGTTAAAAACGCCTTAGATGAAGCCGGTATCGAGATTCCTTTCCCGCATTTGCAGCTGTTTATTGATGAGGCGAAGGGTTTGCAGTCGGTGGTGAAATCTTGGCAGGCAGCAGCTGAGCATCAAGGGGCTTTGAATTCGACAGAAGGCTCTGCTGATATTGATCGAGTAGAGGGTAAAAGCTGAACGGCGCAGTATTATATGCCTTGAGTAGGCAAGCTAACGGCGATTGAAGTGAGCTCAAATGGATACCAGAAAACATAGATATAAGCTGCATTGCTTGTTAACTAACAGCTGGGCGATGAACCGAGGGAGTCATGCAAACATCTATGCGAGCCGCTAAAATTCGGATCTTTATTTTATTGCTGATTGTTTGTGCGGCGGCTTATGGCTGGGAAACCAACAGGAATGCTCAGCTGCAGCCGGTGACTGGGCAAGTCATCGGCACAGTTTATCTAGGCTATAAAGTTGCTTATCAGCTGCAGGGTAACAACTACCAGTTTGAACAACGCATTGGTTTGTTTGATCGTTTTGGAGGGCTGGCTGGATTGTCACCCAATGCGCCCATTGCGGTATTAGCTCACCCCGATAAACCCCATGCAGCGCTGATCAACACAGTGAATAGCCGCTATGGCATCACCCTGAGTTTTGTTGGGTTATTGTGTATATTTGTTGTGGCCATGCTGCTGGTTGCGCTACGCGGCAACAATACAACGGGCACAGCCTAACCTAGCAGTTAACTTATCTTCTTCTATGTTTGACCCCTTGCTGCGCATCAGCGGTGAAAGGGTCTTCCGGCCATGGGTGTTTCGGGTAACGGCCACGCATATCTTTGCGCACTTCTGGATAAACATTGCGCCAAAAATTGGCCAAGTCCGCAGTTACAGCCAAAGGCCGTTGTGCTGGCGAGAGCAGGTGTGTGACCACCGCAACTTGACCACCAGCCACTTGGGGTGTTTCCAACCAGCCAAACAACGCTTGGAGCTTAGCGGCCAACACTGGGCCATTTTCGGCGGTGTAGTCGAGCCTGACACTTTGCCCAGTGGGAATCGTCAGTGCGGTGGGAGCCAGCTGGTTGAGTTGCTGCTGTTGTTGATAGTCCAGCAAGCTGTTTAACGCTGTGGTTAATGGCAGCTTTTGCAGGTCAGACCAACGTTGCATGCCAGCTAAAAAGGGCAGTAACCAGTGGTCTAAGTTGGCAAGTAGCGCAGTGTCGCTGACATCCGGCCACTCACCGGGAAACACTTCAGCCAGTAAGCACACCCGTGCGCACCATTGCTTGGCAGTTTCTGTCCAAGGCAAGCTGGCTAACCCCTTGTTACGCACCGCATTGAGCAAACCTTGCTGGATCAGGGCTGGCTCGGGTTGGGGCAGCTCTGTTTCTTGGAGAATCAATTCACCCAATTTACGTAGACGACGAGCCACTACGGTGCCGCGCTGGTCATCCCACTGAGCCTCTTCACTTTCGCTGATTAAGTGGGCTAAATCCTGTTCAAGATCAGTCTGTTCAACAGGGGCGGCCAGATAAATAGTGGCTTCACGGGCTTTGCCGTCTAAGTCTGCAGCCACCAACCATTCATAATGAAGCAGGCTGTCGTCTTCACGTAAGCGGGCACCTTTACCATTGCTCAGTTGATAGCGTGTGGAATGTTCTGCTCGGCGCCGCGCAATGCGGTCGGGGTAAGCCAATGCCAGCAGACGCCCTGTTTCTGTAGCAGTTGCTGTGCGGGCAGTGCTGCTGCCCTTACTCATCAAGCGCTTAGCAACTTGGCGGATATTGCTTAAACGGGCGTTATCTAAACGTGGCGGGCGGTATTCACCCTGCAACACCCGCAGTCGCTCATGCAAATCAGCACCAGAGTTGGGACCTAACAGGTCACGTTCATCCAATAAAGCGGCCAATTCCGCAGCAGTCGAACCCAGCCCGAGCTTGCGGCCGTGCAGCAGCATATTGGCTAAGCGTGGATGAATGCCTAATTGGCGGGCGGCTTTACCGTGTTCAGTGATGGTGCCATCCTGCTCTAACATGCCCAGTCGTTGCAGCAGATCTGCGGCTTGATTCCAGTGCGCTGCTGGTGGTGGATCAATCCATGCCACCTGAGCTGGATCGCGAGCGCCCCATTGGGCTAGCTCCAGCACCAGTGACAGTAAATCGGCGTGTTGAATTTCCGGTGGGGTAAACTCGGCAAGTGCGGCATGCTCTTCTGCGCTCCATAGACGGTAGCAGACGCCAGGCTCGGTGCGGCCGGCACGGCCTTTACGTTGTTCGGCAGAGGCCTTGGAAACACGCTGGGTAATCAGGCGGGTCATGCCACTATTGGGATCAAAGACTGCGCGGCGCTGTTGGCCGCTATCGATCACCACACGCACCCCGTCAATGGTTAAACTGGTTTCGGCAATCGCCGTGGCCAATACTATTTTACGGGTGCCTGCGGCTGCGGGAGAAATAGCGCGATCTTGCTCAGCAGCTTGCAAGTTGCCATATAAAGGCGCAATTAAAACGTTGTCAGCCACTTGCCCGCGCAGCCGCTGTTCCACGCGGCGGATCTCCCCAGCACCGGGTAAAAACACTAATAATGAACCGCTTTGTTCGGCCAGCGCGGCATGGATCACTGCCACTATGGGGTCAATGCTGTTGCGTGGTTGCTGATGGCTGCGTATGGGCCGGTAAATTTCTTCCACAGGAAAGGCGCGACCTGCGCTGTTGATCACTGGCACATCACCCAGTACTCGAGCAATGGGTGCCGTGTCTAAAGTGGCGGACATCACCAATATACGTAAGTCTTCGCGTAAAGCCTGTTGGGATTCGCGTACTAAAGCCAAGCCTAAATCGGCCTGCAGCGAACGCTCGTGAAACTCATCAAACAGCACTGCTGCGTAGTCTTCCAGCATGGGATCATTTTGAATGAGCCGAGTCAGGATGCCTTCGGTCACCACTTCAATTTGAGTGCTGGCAGAAATCTGACTGTCCAATCGAGTGCGGTAACCGACCGTTTGCCCAGCTTTTTCGCCCAGCTGTTGCGCCATATATCGGGCAGCTGAACGTGCCGCCAAGCGCCTTGGCTCCAGCATTAGGATTTTTTTATTGGCACGCCAGGGCGCATCTAATAAAGCTAAGGGTACGCGGGTAGTTTTACCAGCTCCGGGCGGCGCTTGCAGCAAGGCCGTATTGCTCTGTTCAAGGCTGTGTTTAAGTTCGGGAAGGATGGCATCAATGGGCAGCATAAAGGCGTCAGTGTCTAAGAAATGGTTTAATCAAGGTTAACCAGTATGCCTTAAATAGCTGTATATGGCTGTTTACTAAGGGTGAGTCCAGGTGACAGATCCAGCAGGGAAACCAGCAGAGCTCTGACTTCCCGTAAGGTTTTAGGCTTGTGGGACAGCGGCATAAGCGATAATTTCACAGAGCATTTCTTCGCGGCCAAAGCCGGCCACTACAATGGCCGCACGGTTGGGGTAAGGGGCGTTAAAATATTCGGCATAAATCTCGTTAAATACTGGCAGGTCTTTGCGGTCGGTAACGTAAATAATTACCTGGGTGACATTGTCCGTACTCAGTTTGCTAACGCAGTGGATTGCCAGCTGAAGTACAATAAAAAAGCTAAACACTAACGACTAAGGCACAACAAATAAAGGATACGGTGGTGAGCTGGTCTGTCCAGTAAGGCTAATTTAAATGGCAAATATATTTGCAATGGCTGCTGAGAGTCCGTAGTGTTACTCGCCAATTTTTGAAAACAACATTGGACCTCATGTCATATTCTGTTAGCAGTGCTCAACCTGTAACACCTGAACTTCCCGTAACTCCTCCCTTGCATCGATTTGGTGACCCCATTGTTTTAAGTCTAACCATGGGCTTTATTGCGCTATTTGTTGGGCTGTCGATTTACGATACAGCTGGGGTAGCAGCACAAATTGGTAATGGCTTTGCTTGGACTGCCAAGTATTTGGGCTCGTTTTTTCAAGCCCTACTATTAGCTACTTTCTTTATTGCCATTGGTATCGCGATCAGTCGCGCTGGAAAAGCGAAAATTGGTAATCTGGATACTCCGGAAATCACCACTTTTCGCTGGCTATCCATGGTGATGTGCACCTTGTTGGCCGGTGGCGGGGTGTTTTTTGCTGCCGGTGAGCCGCTCTACCACTTTGTGGTGACCCCGCCCGCCTTTACTACAGAGCCTGCTACTGCTGCTGCAGTGGCACCAGCCATGGCCCAGTCCTTTATGCACTGGGGCTTTTTAGCCTGGGCAGTACTGGGTTCGCTGGGATCCATTGTGCTGGCTTATGCACACTATAAGTTGGGCAAACCCTTGCAGCCGCGTACTCTGCTTTATCCGGTATTTGGTGAGTGGATTTTGACCAGCTGGGTGGGTGGTGTGGTGGACGCACTCTGTGTGATTGCCATTGTTGCCGGTACTGTGGGTCCCATTGGTTTCTTGGCCACGCAGATGAGCTACGGCTTGGAAGTACTGTTTGGCATCACCAATGGCTTCACCACACAGCTGTTTATTCTGATGATGTTGGCCGCTGTGTATATTGCTTCAGCGATGAGCGGTATCCATAAAGGTATTCAGTTGTTGAGCCGCTTTAATGTGTTTCTTGCGCTGGCCATTGGTGCAGTGATCTTTATCTTTGGTCCGACACTGTTTTTAACCAATATCTACCTGCAGTCCATGGGCGAATACATGACATCGTTCTTTGCTATGGCGACCATGACCACTGAGACTGCCCCCGACTGGTGGATGCAGTGGTGGACGGTATTTTTCTTTGCTTGGTTTATTGGTTATGCGCCCTTGATGGCGATCTTTGTGGCGCGTATTTCTCGCGGTCGTACCATCCGTCAAGTGGTGGTTGCGGTTGCCGTATTAGCGCCAATAGCCACTACCATTTGGTTCACCTTGTTGGGTGGTTCAGGTATTTATTACCAGCTAACCGGTGCAGTGGATTTAATAACAGCCCTAGAGAGCTTCTCCTTTGACGCGGCTACCCTGGCCGTTGCCCAGGCGTTGCCCGGTGGCGCTTGGATGGCTGGCGCTATCCTGCTGTTGACCACCATCTTTGTGGCCACCACTGGTGACTCCATGAGTTACTCCATTGCCGTAGTGGGTGCAGGTCATGATCACCCCCATGCGATGATTCGTGCGTTCTGGGGTGGTGCAATGGCACTGATGGCAGGCATCCTGTTGTATATGGGTGAAGGCCAAGTGGGCGTGCTGCAGCAGTTTATTGTGATTACTGCGATTCCGGTTTCGGTGATTATTCTGCCAACCCTATGGACTGGGCCGAAAGCGGCCATGGCCATGGCCCGTGAGCAGAACCTGCTCTAACTGATCAGGCTTAGGTAATAAAAAACGCCCCAGCAGGTTTGTCCTGTTGGGGCGTTGTGCGTTGTGCAGTGAACACGACAAGCTGTGCCTTTAATGCAGAAAATAATATGTTGTACAGTGCTTGCTCGGGGTTGACAGGGTATGCGGTGTTTTATGCTGACTATTGAGTGCGCTCAATCAGGTTGGGGTAAGTCTGCGCCCAAGCTTCAAAGCCACCGTCCATGCTGTACAGCTCGCTAAAATCTTGGCTGTGTAAGTAAGCGGCAGCACTCTGGCTGGCGTGCCCGTGATAGCAAGTAACAATGGTGGGCACATCCAAGTCAGCGTGGGCAATAAACTCAGCTAATGAATGGTTATCAAGGTGGATAGCACCGCTGGGGCGGCCATTGGCAAAGCTTTCTGGGTCACGAATGTCCACCATCACCGCGCCTTGCTCGCAGAGTTGTTTGGCTTGTTGAATAGTGATGCGTTTAAAAGCGTCCATTTAGGTCCTCACGGGATGTAATCAATTAGGCCGCAGGCGGGCACTTGCAGCGTTCAAAATGCTGCGTATCAAGATTGTATAACGACATTTTACCACCCCATACACAGCCGGTATCGAGGGCAATGGCGTTGGGTGTCGAGCTGTGCCCTTCTAGTGCCGCCCAGTGGCCAAATAAAATGCGGTCATTGCGGGTTAAGCGCTGGGGGTGACTGAACCATGGGGCAAAGCCTTCAGGAGCACTGTCGACACCTTCTTTGGCAGTCAGATTCAGCTCGCCTGCAGCAGTGCAAAAGCGCATGCGAGTGAAGTAGTTGGTGATCACCCGTAAGCGTTCGATGCCGGTTAAGTCGTCACTCCAAATTGCCGGCTGGTCACCATACATGCCGTCTAAATAGGCTAAATATAAAGTGTCATCGCGCAGTACGCGGTGCATTTCCTCGGCGCGGGCGAGGGCATCTTGAATGCTCCACTGTGGCGGAATGGCCGCATGCACCATGCTGATATTGCGCGCGCTGTCATGGTGCATTAAGGGGCGCTGGCGCAGCCAGAATAACAGGTCGGCAGCGTCAGGGGCATCCAGAATCTCTGCGATGGTGTCTTTCTTTTTTAAGCGTGCCTTGTGGTGGGCTATGGCCAGTAAATGTAAATCATGGTTGCCCAGCACACTGACCACAGCATCGCCCATGTTGTAGAGAAAACGCAGTGTTTCCAGCGATTGCGGCCCACGATTCACCAAGTCGCCGACCAGCCACAGGGTATCTTGGCTGGGGTCAAAGTTAACCCGTTCCAGCAAACACTGCAGCGGCGCTAGGCAGCCTTGTACATCACCAACTGCGTAAGTAGCCATTAATGTAAAGCGCCAGGCACGGCTAAACTAAAAGGCGCGATGGGGGCAGAAAACTCTTCACCATCAGGTGTTTGCATGGTGAAACTGCCTTGCATGCTGCCCACAGCAGTGGTCATTAAAGTGCCACTGCTGTAGCTGTATTCATCATCGGCATCGATCACCGGCTGCTCACCGACCACGCCGCTGCCGCGCACTTCTTGGGTTTTACCGTCACCGTCGGTGATGATCCAGTGACGATCGATCAGTTGTGCTGGCGCGTTGCCGTTGTTGCGAATGGTGATGTCATAAGCAAACACATAACGGTTGTCTTCGGGGTGTGAGTGCTCGGCTAAATAGCGGGTCTTCACACTGATATCAATTGAATCACTCAAATCTGTCATATGTTCTCTCAAGATCCTTGTGCTGCTTGGTACGCTGTGAATTGATCAGCTAAGCGTACAAAGGCAGCAATATCCAGTTGTTCAGGTCGTAAGCTGCCGTCTACCTCAGCTGCGGCAATGGCCTGGGCTGGTAGCAGGTTTTTTAAAGTGTTACGTAAGGTTTTACGGCGTTGATTAAAAGCTTCTCGGACAATACGGTCCAGTGCGCGGTGGTCTTTGGCTTGCTGGGGCAACTGTGCGTGCGGTGTTAAGCGCACAATGGCCGAATCCACTTTAGGTGGTGGGCTAAATGAGCCAGGTCCCACGTTAAATAAATGTTCGACACGGCAATGGTACTGCACCATTATGGATAAACGCCCCCAGTCACCGCCGCCGGGCTGAGCGGCCATGCGCTCCACCACTTCTTTTTGCAGCATAAAGTGCATGTCTTTGACTAAATGAGCACTGTTGAGTAGATGGAAAATCAGTGGTGTGGAAATATTGTAAGGTAGATTACCAACGACCCGGAGACTGCTTGGTTCGGGGTTAAGCTGCTCGAAATCAAATTTTAACGCATCCCCTTGGTGCAAAGTAAAATTATCTTGCAGACCAAATCTTAACTTGAGCAATGGCACTAGATCGAGGTCGATTTCAATCACATCGACATGTGCGCCGCTGCTTAGCAAGTCAGCAGTCAGTGCCCCTTGGCCGGGACCAATTTCTAAAAGGTGTTCCCCAGCGCGGGGTGAAATAGCACGAATAATGCGATCAATGACGCCAGTGTCATGCAAGAAATTTTGACCAAAACGCTTACGGGCGCGGTGTTGATAGATCTGGGACATTCGGCTGCTCCAATTAATAAGCCAACTAGTTTAGCAAAAAATGCGCAGTACTTGGCTTATATCAATGCATGCTGCTGAAAAAGGGCAGTTGTGCGCCGGACATTTTAATCAGTAATGCAGCGGTGCCAATCCAAGGGTCGCCTATGGCTTGTCCTTTGCTTTGCTCATCGATGAGCTGTGCATCTTTCAATAGCGCTTGCCATTGAGTTGCTGATCTGCGCCTAAGGGCTTTAGTGAAGAGTGTTTTGCGCGGCGCTGGCCAGACCCGGGACAGTGCGCGGTCTAAAGGGGTGCCTTGGCTGACTTGTTGCGCGAGATTGGCCAATTGCCGTATATCGCGGGCCACTGCCCATAAAATAAAGGGGGTTTCCACCCCTTCGCTGCGTAAACCGGCCAGAATACGCAAGCTGCGCTCGGTGTCGCCAGCTAAGGCAGAGTCCACCAAGCCAAACACATCATAGCGGGCACTATCGGCAATACTGGCTTGAATAGTGGCCACATCCAAGTGCTCACTGTTGCTGAGCAGCTTGAGTTTTTCAATTTCTTGCACTGCAGCCAGCAGGTTGCCTTCGGTGCGGGCAACGATTAAATCAATGGCCTCTGGATCGGCAGTTAGACCTTGTTGGGTGAGTCGTTGCTGAATCCAGTTGGGCAGTTGCTCAATGTGGATGCTGGGCAGTTGTACAAAACCACACAGCGGACTGTCCATTAAAGCTTTAGCCCATTTAGTTCTGAGCATGCTGGCGTCTAAGCGCGGCACATTGATTAACAGCACGGTGTCTTCTGCTGGGCGGGCTAAGTACTCCAACAGTACGCTGCTGCCCGGCTCGCCCGGTCGACCTGAACTGAGGCGTAGCTCCAGTAAACGCTTTTCAGCAAACAGCGATAAGCTGGCATTGGCTTCACGGATAATATTCCAGTCGAAGCCCCGCTCCACATGAAAGACTTGCCGCTCAGTATAATCCGCTTGGCGGCAGCTGCTACGAATGGCATCACTGGCTTCTTGAGCCAGCAATGGTTCGTCACTGCTGATCAAATAAATGGGCAGCAACTGTTTTTTCAGCTGGCTGTTAAGCTTTTCAGGATAAATACGCATTAGAAAGGTATGGGCCCTATTGGCATAAGGCCCATAATGCTTACGGTAATAAAATCGGTGATTGTTGTGGAGCGTCGAACTCTTGGGCGCGGCGTATGGCTGCTTCCCGAGCTTCAGCTTCGGCCTGAACTTTACGTTCGGCTTGCTCTTTTAAAACCTGTAATTGTTCAGGGGTTATCGCTTGCAGGCGCATCATTAACTGCATCACCAGTTCGCGACGCATTTCTTGACGCAGCAGCTCGGCTTCTTGGCCTGAGCCGGTGATGTTGTCTTGGTTGTGCGCATAGGTGCGCTGAACTTCAACACGATCTTGTAGCAGTGCCGGTAGGTTGCCAGAACGTATTTCATATTCGGCGGCACTGGTGAGGGTGTATTCTGCACTGCGTGTGCCTGCAGTGAAGCTGGCAGTACGGCGGCTGCTTTCCTCAGGCCCGAGATACAACGTAAAAGGTGCGCTGCTATTGATTTGCACGTTATTGTGGGCGAGGCTGTTTTGCACTTCTTTGCCCAATGGGCTGAGAGCATCGCGGGCGGCAAAATTGAGCTCGGTAAGCGCCATTTGTGTGGTGCCTGTGCCGCGCAGCTGGAAGCCACAAGCGGTCATTAGTAAAGCTAGACTCAGTACAGTAAGAGAGCGTTTCAGCATGGTATATCCTCTATGCCTCGCCTCGCTTAGAGGCTAGGCAGGGGTCAGTAAAAGCACAAATCAGTTGGCAACAATATTAACCAACCTGTTGGGAACCACAATCACTTTTCGTATGGTTAAACCATCGACAAAACGTAACACGTTCTCGTTGGCACGGGCCGCTGCTTCAATCTCTTCACGACTGGCCGTAGCTGGCACATCAATG
>Ga0079226_10000541_pt1 | contig 26755 bp, 24 predicted proteins | sample Poulit2014_FD_76345 | JGI IMG/M metagenome (GOLD analysis project Ga0079226, IMG submission 76345) | Agricultural soil microbial communities from Georgia to study Nitrogen management - Poultry litter 2014 | ecosystem: Environmental > Terrestrial > Soil > Agricultural land | place: USA: Georgia...
AATGAGCCATTAAGGTGAGGTTGTGGGTTAAATTTTTACCAAAACCAAAGCCAGGATCAACAACTATACGGCCTGGTTTAACGCCCGCTTGTTGGCATGTGTGAATTTTATCTGCCAAATAAGTGCGCACTTCAGCCACTACATCATCGTAATGCGGCGCTTGTTGCATGGTTTGCGGCTCACCTTGGCGATGCATTAAGCACACCGCCACATCGGTATCCACTACCGCTTGCAAAGCCCCTTCTCTGTCTAGAGCGCGTACGTCGTTCACCATACCTGCACCAAGCGCTGCGCCTTCGCGCATTAATTGGGGGTTGCTGGTATCGAGCGAAATCACCACATCTAGGTTTTGGTGAATTTTTTCCACCACCGGCAGCACCCTATCGAGCTCTTCTTGCGAGCTAACTGCTGCGGCACCAGGGCGCGTGGATTCGCCACCAATATCAATGAAGGCAGCACCTTCTGCCACCATTTTGGCGGCCTGATCATAAGCTGCTTGCACACTATTGAAGCGCCCACCATCAGAAAATGAATCTGGCGTTACATTGAGGATACCCATAACAAGAGGCGCGGACAGTGATACTGCCCGCGCCCCGCACTGTAGTGTGCCGTCTTTATACGTCTTCATTTTTAATGTGTATTCGCTGGGCCGCCGATAGCATCGTCATCAGCGCCGTCTGCTTGTTCTGCGGTGTCAGCCTCAGCCGTTGCTGCTGGCTCTGCGCTAGCTTTTACACCACCATCGTCACCCGGCTCATCCCAATCTTTGGGTGGCCTTGGTGTGCGGCCATTCATAATGTCATCAATTTGGTCAGCATCAATGGTTTCATACAGCATTAACGCCTGCGCCATCGCTTCTAGCTTGTCACGGTTTTCATGCAAAATTCGCTCTGCAGTGTCGTAACAACGATCAATAATAGCGCGCACTTCCTCATCAATGGTTACGGCTGTTTCATGGGAAACATGGCTGCCTTTAGACATGGATTTACCTAAAAACACTTCGCCCTCTTCCTCTTCGTAGGTAAGCGGCCCTAGTTTTTCCGATAAACCCCACTTCGTTACCATGTTGCGTGCTAACTGTGTGGCACGCTCAATATCGTTAGAAGCACCCGTGGTAACGCCATCAAACCCGTTGATCATCTCTTCCGCAATACGGCCACCATACAGCGAACTAATCATGCCCTCTAAAGCACGCTTAGACTGGCTGTATTTATCCTCTTCAGGCAAATACATGGTGACCCCTAGCGCACGGCCTCGGGGAATAATTGACACTTTGTACACTGGGTCATGCTCTGGCACTAAACGGCCTACAATGGCGTGCCCTGCTTCGTGGTACGCCGTATTGAGCTTCTCTTTTTCATTCATCACCATGGAGCGACGCTCAGCGCCCATGAGAATTTTATCTTTTGCTTGCTCGAATTCTTGCATGCTTACCAAACGCTTATTAGTGCGTGCGGCAAATAAAGCTGCTTCATTCACTAAATTGGCGAGGTCGGCACCGGAGAAACCGGGGGTTCCACGCGCTAGCAAAGCGGGCTGCACATCATCTGTGAGCGGTACTTTTTTCATGTGTACTTTAAGAATTTGCTCACGGCCACGTACGTCGGGTAGTGGCACCACCACTTGGCGGTCAAAACGGCCTGGGCGCAGTAAAGCTGCATCCAGTACATCTGGGCGGTTGGTAGCGGCAATAACAATCACGCCGTCATTCTCACCAAAGCCATCCATTTCAACCAGCAATTGGTTTAGGGTTTGTTCGCGTTCATCATGCCCACCGCCTAAACCAGCGCCACGGCTACGGCCTACGGCGTCAATTTCGTCGATAAAAATAATGCACGGTGCGTGTTTTTTCGCTTGCTCGAACATGTCGCGCACACGAGAAGCACCCACACCCACGAACATTTCCACGAAATCTGAGCCCGAAATAGAGAAGAAGGGCACGTTTGCTTCACCAGCGATAGCTTTTGCTAGCAATGTTTTACCCGTACCTGGCGAGCCCACCATGAGAACGCCACGAGGAATTTTACCCCCTAGACGTTGGAACTTAGTGGGATCGCGTAAAAACTCCACTAGCTCCGATACCTCTTCTTTGGCTTCATCCACACCTGCCACATCGGCAAAGGTGGTTTTAATTTGGTCTTCAGATAGTAGCTTTGCTTTGCTCTTACCAAACGTCATGGGGCCACCGCCACCGCGGCCACCACCCTGCATTTGGCGCATAAAAAACATAAAAATGGCCACAATCAAGAGGATCGGCAGGATAGACAGAAACAGCTGTGTTAAAAACCCTTGTCGTTCGGGTTCTCGGCCTTCTACGCGAACGTTGTTTTGAATAAGGGTGGGCATGAGATCTAAATCTGCGATCATCGGCTTAATCGTTTCAAACGTTTGCCCGTCACGCGCTTCACCCACAATGCGGTGATCACGGATTTCCACTTGGGAAACTTCACCGTTTTCTACCCGCTCAATAAAGCTAGAATAACTGATAGTACTTGGCGCAGCGTGCTCGCCCAAACCTTGGGCCACCATGTACAAAACGCCCGCTACCACGAGCCAAAGTACTATATTTTTCGACATATCGTTCAAGGGACACCTCTCCCCATTAACCAATTTAAAGAAGAGCGTTAGGCCCTTCTTAGTAATGCGTTTACTGTCAGCAGGACAGTATACCTTATTAACGCTTTAAACCGGACCCTAACAAATACATTTCCGGTGAACGTGCGCGGCTTGCCGCAGGCTTGCGGGTTACCATGCGCTGGAAATTATCGCGTACACTGCGCCGGTATTCTTCTATACCTTCACCTTGGAACACTTTTACTAAAAAACGGCCCTCTGGTTTTAACACCTGCACAGCTAAATCAAGCGCTAATTCAGCCAAATACATAGACCGCGGCATATCAACCGCACGGTTACCACTCATATTGGGGGCCATATCTGACATTACAAGGTCTACGGGCTCATCGCCCACCGCTGCCATGATTTCATTAAATACACTTTCTTCGCGAAAATCACCTTGAATGAAGGTTACATCAGCAATAGGGTCCATGGGCAAAATATCACTTGCCACTATGTGCCCACGGCCTTGTAGTTTCTGCGCGGCCACCTGCGTCCAGCTTCCTGGTGCAGCGCCAAGATCAATAACGCGCATGTTTTTTTTGAATAAGCCGTCTTTCTCGTCGATTTCTAATAATTTGTAGCTAGCCCGAGAGCGATAGCCCTCAGCTTGCGCTTTTGCGACCCAAACGTCGCTAAAATGTTCATCTAGCCAACGACGGCTGCTTTTTGAGCGTGCCATGCTGTAGAATGCACTCCTTTCATTAAGGGAGACCAATCATGGCCAATAATAGTCCATTGAGCAAACAAGACATCCGCCGTTTTCGTGCTATCGGCCATCATCTTAAGCCCGTCCTAATCATGGGTGATGCAGGCCTAAGCGACGGTTTTCTTGAAGAGGTTGAACAACGCTTAGAAGATCATGAACTGATCAAGGTTCGCATCAGTGCCGAGGACAGAGAAGATCGCAACTTACTAGGTGCAGCGATGGCTGAAGCCGCCAATGCCCACATCGTGCAACGCATTGGCAGCATGTTGCTGTTATACCGGGCGGCAAAACGTCCTAATCCAAAACTGTCGAACGTGTTACGCGACCAACAAGGTTGAGCTTAGTGCTCAACCTTGAGGATTTCATACTCCACTTCACCCCCAGGGGTGTTGATTCTTACTTCATCACCGACCTCTTTGCCCACCAAACCGCGTGCAATGGGGGAGGTGACTGAAATTTTACCTTCGCGAATATTCGCTTCATCTTCACCTACGATCATGTAGGTGGATTCTTTGTCGGTTTCGATATCAGCAATCGTTACGGTGGTGCCAAAAATCACCTTGCCCGTGTTAGCGATGGCTTTGACATCAATAATTTGTGCTGCGCCTAAGCGGCTTTCAATTTCGTTAATGCGGCCTTCGCAAAAACTTTGCTCTTCGCGAGCAGCGTGGTATTCCGCGTTTTCTTTTAGGTCACCATGCTCGCGCGCTTCTGCAATTGCTTTCACAATGCGTGGGCGCACTTCTGTTTTTAAGCGCTGCAATTCTTCTCGCAGGGCTTCTGCACCTGCTACTGTCATAGGAACTCTTTGCATCTATGTATTCCTCTCCGCCATGGTTATGGCGTTAATGTTTTATGGAGTTCTTGCAAGCTGCGAACTTCTGTTTCGTCCCCAATTTTCAAGGCTTGGCACGTGGCCCAAGCGGCTGCAATAGTGGTGTTGTAAAACACTTTCGCCTGCAGCGCTGAACGACGAATGGTAAATGAATCACGTACGGCTTGCTTTCCTTCCGTAGTGTTAATGATCATGGCGATGTCGCCATTTTTAATTTTATCTACGATATGCGGGCGCCCTTCAAGCACTTTATTTACTTTGTGCACTGGCACGCCGCCCGCTTCAATCGCTTTCGCTGTACCGCTTGTGGCCACTAGCTTAAAGCCTAATTCGTGCAATTCAGCCGCCACATCTACCGCTAGCTTTTTATCCACATCGCGTACAGAAATAAAGACTGTTCCGCCTGGTTCTGGCAAGCGTTCGCCGGCACCTAAAGAGGCTTTGCCAAAGGCTTCTGCAAACGTGCTGCCAATGCCCATTACCTCACCGGTGGATTTCATTTCCGGCCCTAGGATAGGGTCTACATTGGAGAACTTAGCAAACGGGAACACCGCTTCTTTCACGCTAAAGTGAGCCGGCACAATCTCTTTCGTGAAGCCCTGCTCAACGAGGCTCGTGCCTGCCATGCAACGGGCGGCAATTTTCGCTAAGGAATGGCCAATGCACTTGGAAATAAACGGCACTGTACGAGAGGCTCTTGGGTTCACTTCAAGCACGTACACATCTTCGCCTTTCACCGCGAACTGCACGTTCATCAAGCCCACCACATCGAGTTCGAGCGCCATATCGCGGGTTTGCTCGCGCATAATATCGAGCACTTTGCCCGTCACCGAGTAAGGCGGTAGCGAACAAGCTGAGTCTCCAGAGTGCACACCTGCTTGCTCAATGTGTTCCATCATGCCGCCAATAACCACATCAGTGCCATCACAAATGGCATCCACATCAAATTCAATGGCATCATCTAAGAAACGGTCGAGCAATACGGGGGATTCATTAGACACCGATACTGCGTTTTTCATGTAGCTGCGCAGTTCACTTTCGTTAAACACGATTTCCATCGCGCGGCCGCCCAATACGTATGAGGGGCGCACTACTAATGGGTAACCAATTTCTTCTGCTAAGCGCACACCTTCTTCGGTGCTACGAGCTGTGCGGTTAGGCGGTTGCTTTAAACCAAGCTTGTTCACCATTTGCTGGAAGCGCTCTCTATCTTCAGCTTCGTCAATAGCATCTGGGCTTGTACCAATAATAGGCACACCTGCAGCTTGTAAAGCACGTGCTAACTTCAGCGGCGTTTGGCCACCGTACTGCACAATCACGCCTGTAGGCTTCTCAAGCTCTACTACTTCAAGCACATCCTCAAGGGTAACAGGCTCAAAATACAAGCGATCTGAAACGTCGTAGTCTGTGGAAACGGTTTCAGGGTTACAGTTAATCATGATGGTTTCATAACCATCTTCGCGCATGGCTAATACGGCGTGCACACAGCAGTAATCAAACTCGATACCCTGCCCAATGCGGTTTGGCCCGCCACCCAACACCATAATTTTCTTGTTGTCGCTTGGCCTTGCTTCACACTCTTCATCATAGGTGGAGTACATGTAGGCCATGGGGCTTTCAAAGGCACCACCAATGGTATCCACACGTTTAAATACGGGGCGAACACCTAGTTCGTAGCGTTTTTCACGCACTGCGGACTCTTGTACGCCGAGCAGCTGCGCCATACGCACATCGGAGAACCCTTTACGCTTTAACGCAAACAAGCTGTCTTTATCAAGTGCCTTAAAGCCTCGCTCAACGAGCTGCTGCTCTTCTTTCACAAGGTCTTCAATCTGCACCAAGTACCATGGGTCGATATTAGTGTGTTGGAAAAGTTCGTCCACGGCCATACCAGCGCGGAAACCGTCTGCCAATATCCATAAACGCTCAGGGGTAGGAGTGGCCAACGCTTCCTCTACCTGCTTGCGTAAATCGCCTTCACTTGCATCGAACATAGGGTCTAAGCCGTATTTATCGATTTCAAGCGCGCGCACTGCTTTTTGCAGAGACTCTTGGAAGTTTCGGCCCATGGCCATTACTTCACCTACAGCCTTCATTTGCGTGGTAAGCGTAGGGTCTGCAGCAGGGAATTTTTCAAAGTTGAAGCGTGGAATCTTCGTTACAACGTAGTCGATGGCGGCTTCAAAAGCTGCGGGGAATTGCCCGCCCACCATGTCGTTAGGCAGTTCATCTAAGGTGTAACCTACTGCCAACTTGGCCGATACGTAAGCAATGGGGAAGCCCGTGGCTTTAGAGGCGAGTGCCGAAGAACGGGACACCCGTGGGTTCATTTCAATCACCACTAAGCGGCCTGTATTGGGGCACATTCCAAACTGTACGTTGGCACCACTAGCACTCACGCCAATTTCGCGCAGAATAGCGAAAGAGGCATCACGCATAATCTGATATTCTCGATCCGTGATGGTTTGCGCTGGAGCTACAGTAATCGCATCACCTGTGTGCACGCCCATTGGGTCAAAGTTTTCAATGGCACAAACGATAATGCAGTTATCATTATTATCGCGCACCACTTCCATTTCGTACTCTTTCCAACCCAGCAACGACTCATCAATGAGTAGCTCTCGTGTGGGCGACAACTCTAAACCACGCTCACAAATTTCTTTAAATTCATCACGGTTATAAGCAATACCGCCACCCGTTCCACCAAGGGTAAAACTCGGGCGAATAATGCAAGGGAAGCCAATTTCTTCGAGTACGGCGTAGGCTTCATCCATAGAGTGGGCAATATCTGAACGTGGGCACGACAAACCGATGTCTTTCATCGCTTTATCAAAGCGGCTTCTGTCTTCAGCTTTATCAATGGCATCGGCATTGGCGCCAAGCATTTCTACGCCATATTTGGCCAACACACCGTGGCGTTCAAGGTCGAGCGCACAGTTTAACGCTGTTTGCCCGCCCATAGTGGGCAGCAAAGCATCTGGGCGTTCTTTTTCAATAATCTTGGCAACGGTTTCCCACGTAATTGGCTCGATGTAAGTAGCATCGGCCATGGCAGGGTCCGTCATGATAGTGGCAGGGTTTGAATTCACTAAAATAACACGGTAGCCCTCTTCTTTTAGCGCTTTACAGGCTTGTGCGCCTGAATAGTCAAACTCACAGGCTTGACCAATAACAATTGGGCCTGCGCCAATAATTAAGATGCTTTGTATGTCTGTTCTCTTGGGCATAGTGTCCAAACCACCATTTTCGGATGAATCTAAGAGGGATTGCCGGCTAACATTTAAGCCGGCTCTATATTGCTTCTTACGCTGTTAAAGACGCGACAAAATCAGCCATCAAGGCATCGGCGCTAACGGAGCCAACGCTGCCTTTCGGTGCGCCTTGGAAGCCTAGTGCGGTAGTGCCTTGCCACTGCAAGCCTTGCACTGAGCTATCAAATAAAGATTGATGCGTAACTGTAATGTGAGCCGGTAAGCTGTCTGCATCGATACCGTTCGCGCTGCGCTGATCAGCGTGTTCTACTTTGCCCGTGGCCAGGCAACGCACAGGATGCGAGCCACCAAAGTGGCCTGGTACCAAGGCAACTTCTTTCGCGCCTTCGGCCACAGCCATAACACGCATACCTAAACCCACACCAAAAACAGGCTTTTTAGCGGCTAGAAGTGCTTTAGCAGTGGCCACTACATTTTCGTTAGCGTCTGCTGCGCCGGGCCCATTAGAAAGCACCACCGCATCGGCATCAATGGCCTCTGCTTTTGTATCCGCGGGCAGCACCGTAACTTGGGCGCCAGCCTCCACCAACACACGTAACAAAGTACGGGTAACGCCTAAATCTAGCACTGCTACTTTAGGGCCTTTTCCAGTGCCTTTGCTGAAGCCTTCACCCCACTGCCAAATACCTTCTTGCCAGCCGTAGCTGGTAGTGGTGCTCGGCCAAGTGTGCGCAGGCGCTGCGTTTTTAGCTGCAGCAATGGCTGCGGCTTCGTCAATGTTATCGCCGCACTGGATGCAACCGCGCAAAGTGCCGTGTTCTCTCAGCAAACGGGTAAGTCGGCGCGTATCAATTTCAGCAATACCCACCACGCCGTGCTGCTGTAAATATTCTGATAGGCTCTGCTCTGCACGCCAGTTGCTCACCACCTGTGATAACTCGCGCACAATTAAACCTGCTGCTGCAACGCCATCGGCTTCTGCATCTTCTGCATTAACACCTGTGCTGCCTGCGATGGGATAGGTAAGAGTTAAGATTCGCCCTGCTAGCGCTGGGTCGGTTAATAGCTCCTGGTAGCCACTTGCGGCGGTACTAAACACCACATCAGCGGACACTTGTCCAGGTGCACCAATTGAGACGCCACGGAAAACACTACCATCTTCGAGCGCCAATAAGGCCGGATCTGTCACGCAACCTCCAGAATAAATTTCACCAGAAAAAGAGAGAAACTCTCAAGCAACCTGCTGCTCTTGCAGAACACCTCACAAAAACATCGCGGCACATGCAAAAAGAGCGAGATGGTATCCCACCTCGCCCAGATTCAGCGTGCCACACAGTAATTTCTACAGTATTTTGCCGTCCCTAGCAGGCAACAGCGTATTTTAGGGTTTATTGAGCTCTATGTCACCCGCCTAGCGGGAATTAATCACTTTAATCCTAAAACATCCTGCATATCGAACAGGCCAGCTTCTTGTTTCACTAACCAATTCGCGGCACGCACCGCTCCACGTGCAAAATTCATGCGGCTGCTCGCCTTATGCGTGATTTCAATGCGCTCACCCTCACCGGCAAACATGACGGTGTGTTCACCCACAATATCGCCCGCGCGAATAGTTTCGAAACCAATGGTTTTACGGTCTCTTTCTCCAGTGCGCCCTTCACGGCCATAAATTGCACATTCTTTAAGGTCGCGGCCTAACTCATCGGCAATCACTTCACCCATGGCGAGCGCCGTACCGGAGGGTGCGTCAATTTTGTGCCGGTGGTGCGCTTCAATAATTTCAATATCCACATCATCGCCCAGCACCTTGGCCGTTTGCGCTAGCAATGTGAGCGTGAGGTTTACGCCTACGGAGTAGTTAGCAGCAAAACACACCGGTACTTTCGTAGCCACTTGCTCTAAGTGCTGTTTTTGCTCATCAGTTAAGCCGGTGGTACCAATTACAATAGGTTTGCCGTGCTGTTCACATAAGCTTAGGTTGGCCACGGTTCCTTCAGGAAGCGTGAAATCAATAAACACATCGGCATGGTTGATCACTGCTGCTAAATCATCCACCACAGCCACGCCAAGCTTGCCCACGCCTGCCATTTCGCCGGCATCAACGCCCACAAGGCTACTGCCAGGTACATCTACGGCGGCCGCCAAGGCCATTCCTTCAGTGCTTTGCACGGCTTCGATGAGTGTTTTACCCATGCGGCCTGCTGCCCCTAAGATTCCAACTTTCAACATGTTTCAGCCCTTATCATTGTGCCGCTATTCTACGCGGCTTCCGGTTGGTGTTTGTTTAATGGGCTCACCTGGTGTTTCAGGTGCGCCTTCGTGTAAATGCCTACGATCTCGTTCGATGGCCGCTCGGTTCAACATCATGGCGGTAATAGGTGCGCTCAACAAAATCGCCATGGCTATGAGCACCTCATGCAAGATAAAACGCCCGCCTGTTACTGAGAAAAACAGCATGGATGCCACCAGCACAGAGCCGATGCCTAAGGTGCCTGGCAAAGAAGGCCCATGGGTGCGTTGGTAAAAATTAGATAACCGCAGCAAGCCTATGCCACCAGTAAGGGTTAATAAGCCACCTAGCACTAGCAACAAAGAAACCGGCACAACAAGCCATAACGGGAGTGTTTCAGCCATTATTCAATCACCTCACCGCGCATCAAGAATTTTGCTGTGGCTATAGTACTCACAAAACCTATAAAGGTAATCAATAGCGCCACTTCAAAATATAAATCATGCCCAAACATTATGCCTAGCACTAACAAGGTAAGTACTACGGTGAGGTACAACACATCCAGAGCCAACACTCTATCTTGCGCTGTGGGCCCACGCAGCATGCGCAACATAGCGCACAGCATAGTGATAGCGAAACACGCCAAAGCAAAATATTGCGCAGCTAATAGCATCATCATGATCCAAAAATCTCCATCAGCGGTTGCTCGTAGCGTTCTTTAATGAGCTTGCACCAGGCCTCTTCATCACGCAGGTCCAACACATGAATCATGAGATAGCAGCGATCATCGGTGAGCTCTGCCCACACCGTGCCAGGGGTAGAGTTAATGATGCACGCTAGCACAGCCAGCCCGTGTGGCGATTTCATATCCATGGGGATGGTCATAAACCCTGAGTGTTGGCGACGCCAATGCGCGCCCAATATCACTACACTCACATCCCACGCAGACACACAGATATCGTGAAACACTTTAACGAACAGCGTGATAATTAACCAAGGCTTACGCACTTGATCTGCCCGAATAGGCTGCAAACCACGAAACCACCACGGTAACGCCCAAGCCGCTAATAGGGCAAACAACACATGTGCAGGCTCTAGCGTTTGGTTTAATAACAACCACATACAAAACAAAAAAGCCGACATAATCGGGAAAGGCAACCATCGCTTCACGGCAACACCTCCCGCTGCACAGGCTTAGTGGCGAGCACCGCTCGAGCGTTGGCGTGTGCGTCTTCAAGGCTCTCTGCAGTGCGTGTTAAATAACCCATCACCGGCCCCGCGCTCAACGTAAGCATCACACACAAAGCAAGTAACAACGCCACCGGCCCCGCTTCGATAACACGTAATCTAGGTTGCGCATGAGATTCAGGCACCCAGAATAAACGGATGCCGAAGCGCAGAAAGGCAATAAGGCCTGTTAAACCAGAGCCGATAATGAGCAACATCAACAACCAATGCCACCATTGCACTCCCCCTTCCGCGGGGTTTAAAACGGCCACTAACACGGTGAATTTTGCTAAAAAACCAGCTAATGGGGGCAAGCCTGTTACTAGCACTGCTGTTACCACAAAACTTAAACCTAGAAAGGCTAGCGCTGCAGGAATCGCCACGCCTACCTCTTCTTGCTCTGGCAACACCATGCCCTGTGCTTCAAACGCTTCGATGGTCACCGCCAATACATCTGCACCAAATTGGCGCACTCTCTCAAGCAAATCAATTAACAAAAATAAGGCGCCCACCACCAAAGTGGAAACCAACAAATAAAACAGCGTAGCAGCCCAAGCCCGCGTCGTTCCTAAGCTCAATCCTGCGAGCAAAATTCCCGTGGAAGCAAAAATGCTCACCCCCGCTAAGCGGCGTAAATCCTGCGCTGCTAGCATGCCTAAGGAGGCAAAAAACAGTGTCATCATGGCGAACCCTAGCACCCAATAAGCTTCTATTTGGGCGCCTGCCAAAGCACCTTCAGGCACGATAATATTCCACAGCCTTAGCAACGAGTAAAAGCCCACTTTTGTCATGATGGCAAACATAGCTGCTACAGGCGCCACTGCCACGCCATAGCTCGTGGGCAACCAAAAATTGAGAGGCCACACAGCACTTTTCACTAAAAAAGCCACCGCTAGAATGGCTGCGCCAGCGCGCAGCAAGGCATAATCTGCAGCAGGCATATCCACGGTTAGCAGCGTAATTTCTGCCATGCTCAAAGAGCCTGTGGCGGCATAAATAAGCCCCACGCCCACTAAAAAAATAAAAGAAGAAACGAGGTTTACTGCAATGTATCGCAACCCTGCGCGCACACGCATGGTGCCAGAGCCGTGCAACAACAAACCATATGAAGCTGCCAGCATAATTTCAAAAAACACAAATAAGTTAAACAAATCATGGGTTAAAAAGGCGCCGTTCACCCCCATAAGCAAGAGCTGGAACAAGCCATAAAAATGCACACCTACCCTATCCCACCTAGCTGTAGCAAAGAGCAAAGTGGCCAGCGCTAACACTGAAGCGAGCACTAGCATCATGGCGGCTAAACGATCCACCATTAGGGCAATACCAAACGGCGGCGCCCAATTACCTAACAAATACACAAGAGTAGTGCTGGCCTCTGTGGTGGCATCTACCTTTAACAGCAAAGCCACCGCGAACACGAGCTGCAGCAACACACTAGCAATGCTTAAATTTATTTTAAAAGCACGCCTAAACTCACTCACTGAGGCGAGGATCGCCGCCGTGAGCAACGGGACTAAAATAGGCAGGATGGGCAAATGCTGGCTAACACTCATTGTTCGCTACTCTCAACACCATCCACGTGGTCGGTACCCGTTAAACCGCGGCTGGCAATCATGACCACTAAAAAAAGCGCGAGCATAGCAAAACCAATCACAATCGCCGTTAGTACTAGTGCTTGCGGCACAGGATCTGCATACAACACTGCTTCACTCGTTTCGTTTTTCATTAGCACAGGGGCTTTATCAATGGCTAACCGCCCCATGGCGAATAAAAACAGGTTTACCCCATACGAAAGAATGGAAAGCCCCATCACCACCTGAAAAGTACGCGGCCTCAGCAACAACCATACGCCCGCTGCACAGAGCACGCCCACCACTAGCGCAATAATTAACTCCATCGCATTGCTCCCTTACTGCGCACTAACCTATTTTTCTTTTTGCTCGTACCAAAGCGCTGGCTACGCAAAGACTGATGCGCCAGTGCGATGAGCAATAAAGAACTGGCGCCCACCACGAGTGAAAACACCCCTAAATCAAAAATAAAGGCGCTAGGTAAATGAATATCGCCTAATACGGGCACGTGCACTACCCCCGTATAGCTGGTTAAGAATGGATAACCAAACAACCAAGCGCCCATGCCTGTTGCTAATGCAAGTAACAGGCCAACACTTAACCAAAGATGGGGGCGAATACGTAATTTAGCTTCCACCCACAAGGTACCGCTCACCATGTACTGCAAGATGAGTGCCACCGTCATAATTAAACCCGCCACAAATCCGCCGCCCGGCAAGTTGTGCCCACGATAAAGGAAGTACAACGCCAATAACGTTAGCACAGGCATAAGGGCGCGGAAGTAAATCGCAGGAATAACTAAGTAACCACGACGCGTTAATTGCCAAGGCGCCACTTTTTCCACTGTGGTTAAACGCTGTGCTCGCAATTCAATACTGGCAGGGTCGGGCCTAAAGCGGCGCAACAAGGCATAAATGGTGAGCGCCACCACGCCTAATACTGTGATCTCACCAAACGTATCAAAACCACGGAAATCCACCAAGATGACATTTACCACGTTGGTGCCGCCACCCTCTGGCAAGGCTGCGTTCAAGAAGAAATTAGAAATATGGGCTGAACCACTGTGTGTTAATACAAGGTAAGTAATGCTAGCCATGCCTATACCTATGGCTACCGCTAGCACCCCATCACGAATACGGCGTCGATAATCACGCAACGTAGATTTCACGCCCGTTACATCGGGGATTAATCGGCGCGGCAACCAGCGCAAGCCTAATAAAATTAGCACTGTAGTAACCACTTCCACCGCTAACTGGGTGAGCGCTAAATCTGGCGCGGAGAACAAGGCAAAGGTGAGGCTCATGATAATGCCCGTAGCACTCATCAAAATAAGCGCTGCTAAACGGTGGTGTTTAGCTTGATACGCGGCAGCAATGGCACAAATGCCTCCTATCACCCACATCACCGCAAACAAAGGCTGGAAAGCGAGCGTTTCTCGCAACTCACCTCCCACCACACTATGCATAGCCATACCACCTACCACAAACACCACCACAAACAACCAGAACAGTTGCGGCTGCAATCGTTCCGAGGTGAGACGCTGCTCCACACGCACAGCAAAAGAGGTGATGCCCAACAGGATACGTTCAAATTCACGTTGGCCGTCTAAACGGTGTAAAAGCGGTACTTTATCGAGGCGGCTAATGCCGTAACGGCGTTGCAAGAGGAAGTACAACAGCAAACCGCCAACAAACGCCACAACACTCATTAGCAATGGTAAGTTAAAACCGTGCCACACCTGCACGCTGTATTCAGGCGTGTAGCTGCCCAACATACCGGCTACAGCATGGTGCAACATAGGCGCCACCGTAAAGCCCGGCAGTGTGCCCACTACGATACAAGCCACCACTAACAGCTCGATGGGGAAACGCATCCAACGAGGTGGCTCATGAGGTGTTTTGGGTAAGTGCCCTGCGGGCGGTGGCGAGCCAAAAAACACTTCGGTAATAAAACGCAAGGAATACACCACGCCTAGCGCGCCGGCAATAATGGCAGCCACTGGCAACCACGTGTTTTCAGAACCAAACCCAGCCGCTTCGGCAAAAAACATTTCTTTCGATAGGAAACCATTCAGCAGTGGCACCCCCGCCATGGCCGCGGCTGCCACCATCGCCAAGGTGGCGGTTACCGGCATAAGCGTTCGCAACCCTGTTAGTTGGCGCAGGTCTCGTGTGCCTGTCTCGTGATCGATGATGCCCGCGGCCATAAACAAAGAGGCCTTAAAAGTGGCGTGGTTAAGCGTGTGGAACAACGCCGCCACGGCCGCTAACGGCGTGCCCATGCCTAGCAATAAGGTAATAAGGCCCAAATGGCTGATGGTGGAATAAGCGAGCAAGCCTTTTAAATCTTGTTGGAAGATGGCAACAAAAGCACCCATCACAAGCGTAATGAGGCCTGCAAAACCAATGATGTATGACCACTCAGGCGTGCCAGCCAGTACCGGCCAAAAGCGCATAAGCAAAAACACACCGGCTTTCACCATGGTGGCTGAATGCAAAAAGGCAGAAACCGGTGTGGGAGCGGCCATTGCGCGCGGCAGCCAGAAATGGAACGGGAATTGCGCACTTTTGGTTAAGGCACCGAGCGCCACTAATGTGAGGATACCCAGATACCAAGCATGCTCGCGCAAGGTATCGCCAGATTGCAGGATGTCTTCAAGCTCGTAACTGCCCACCGCCTGGCCCATAAGCAGCAACCCAGCGAGCAAACACAAGCCCCCTGCTCCCGTTACAATCAATGACATACGCGCACCACGACGGGCGTCGGCCCGGTGGTACCAATAGCCAATTAGCATGAAAGAAACGAGGCTAGTGAGCTCCCAAAACAGGGCAAGTTGGATGATGTTGCCCGACAGCACAATGCCAAGCATAGCGCCCATAAAGGCGAGCAAGAAAGAAAAGAAACGCTGTGTGGGGTCGTCTTTGGAGAGGTAGTAGCGTGCGTACATCACCACTAATACGCCAACACTGCTCACCAACAAGCTGAACAGCCAAGAAAAGCCATCCATGCGTAATGAGAAATTTAACCCATAGCTAGGCAGCCAGGGTATCTTCATTGCTATCACGCCACCTGCTGCAATGGCAGGATACTGCAACAGTGTCAGCACTGTACAAATAGCCGCTACACCGCCTGCCAACCATGCTTCTGCGTTATTTTTATTAGTTGGTAAAAAAGCAGCGAGAACACTACCTAAGAACGGCAATAATATAATTAGCGCTAACGACATACAAAGGCTCGGCTGGTTAAGGTTTCCTAATCGCCGGCAGCAAACACTACCGCCTCATTGAGGGATCAATGCTCAGGCTTCTGTCAGCATTTGCAGAAAGGGCGTTTGGGCATAATGCTGAAACATTAACAAATGATGTAATAACATAACGAAAGACAGCCCCGAAAAGGGGCTATCTTTCATCAGTTAGCTGCTAACTCTAGCGCAAATTCACTTTTTGCTCAAAGCAAAAATTATTTTTGCTGCCTTAGTTGAAGCCAAACCATTAGTTTCCGTCGAAAAAACGCTTTACGCCTTCAAAGAAACTGGATTTTTTAGGGCTGTGGCGTTTGCCACCCTTTTGCACAGATTCTTGGAACTCGCGCAACAATGCTTTTTGGTCTTTGGTTAACGATACAGGGGTTTCGATAATGACACGGCAGAGTAAATCACCGGTGCCGCCACGCACTCCTGTTACCCCTTTGCCACGCAAACGGAACAAACGGCCGGTTTGCGTTTCAGCGGGTATTTTCAAGTTAACTTTGCCGCCTAATGTCGGCACTTCTAATTCACCACCTAAAACGGCATCCACGAAATCCAACGGTACTTCACAATATAAATCGTTGCCATCGCGAGTGAAAATATCATGCTCTTTCACCTGCACTTGGATATAAAGATCGCCTGGTGGGCCACCATGTGTGCCGGGCTCACCGCGGCCTGCAATACGAACTCTGTCGCCATCGTCCACACCCGCTGGAATTTTAATGGTTTCCTCGCGCGTGGTTTGGGTGCGGCCTTCGCCATGACAGTTCGTACAAGGGTTTTTCACCTCTTGCCCGCTACCATGACACGTGGGACAGGTTTGCTGCACACTAAAGAAACCTTGCTGCATGCGCACTTGCCCAAAACCATTACAAGTTGAGCAAGTAACGGGCTTAGAGCCATCTTTGGAGCCAGAGCCTTGGCACGCATCACAATCATCCCAGCTGGGCACACGAATTTTTTCGGTGGTGCCGCGCACTGCTTCTTCTAGCGTAATTTCTAAGCCGTAGCGTAAATCTGCCCCACGGGAGGGCCCACCGCGGCGGCCGCCACCTGCGCCACCGCCGCCAAAGATATCGCCGAAAATATCACCGAAAATATCGCCAAAACCTGCTCCACCTGGGCCAGCACCGCCAAAGCCTCCTTGGCTACCATCTACACCGGCGTGCCCGAAGCGGTCGTAAGCCGCACGTTTATCTGCATCTGAAAGTATTTCATAGGCTTCTTTCGCCTCTTTAAACTTTTCTTCTGCATCAGCGTCATCAGGGTTTCTATCTGGGTGATAGCGCATGGCCATACGACGGTAAGCGCGCCTAATATCTTGCTCGCTCGCGTCTTTTTCTAGCCCTAGCACTTCATAATAATCACGTTTAGACATAACTTAGCCTGTTCACATTTTTAATCTGTAAAGCATCACGCCGGGCAGGGCCCGGCGTGATGGTAACGATGCTAGGCACCGTGGCATACACTGAAGAAAGAATGATTACTTTTTCTCGTCTTCATCCACTTCTTCAAACTCTGCGTCCACCACGTCCTCTTCACCAGGGGCCGCTTCTGCATCACCTGCAGCGCCAGCTTCTTGCTGAGCAGCTTCAGCGTATAGACGCTGCGCCAACTCACCTGATGCATCGGTTAAGGCTTTTGTTTTTGCCTCAATCTCGTCCTTGTCATTACCCTTCAGAGCTTCTTCTAGCTCTTCAATGGCTGCCGTGATCGCAGTTTTTTCCTCTTCTGTTGCTTTATCACCCGCTTCTTCTAGCGTTTTGCGGGTAGCGTGCACTAAGTGGTCGCCCTGGTTGCGAGCTTGTACAAGCTCTTCAAACTTGCGGTCCTCTTCTGCGTTCGCTTCAGCATCGCGCACCATTTGCTCTACTTCTTCATCACTTAAACCAGAAGAAGCTTTAATTTGAATGGTTTGCTCTTTGCCGGTGGCTTTATCTTTCGCGCTTACATTCAGCACACCGTTGGCATCAATATCAAAGGTTACTTCAATTTGTAGCACACCACGCGGTGCAGCAGGGATGCCTTCCAAGTTGAACTGACCCAACGATTTGTTTTGTGCCGCTTGCTTACGCTCACCTTGCAACACATGTACGGTTACCGCGGACTGGTTATCATCAGCCGTGGAGAACACTTGTGAAGCCTTCGTTGGAATAGTGGTGTTCTTCTCAATAATTGGCGTCATCACGCCACCCATGGTTTCAATACCCAGTGTTAATGGTGTTACGTCTAGCAATAGAACGTCTGTAACATCACCACCAAGTACCGCACCCTGGATAGCCGCACCCATTGCTACTGCTTCATCTGGGTTTACATCGCGGCGAGCCTCTTTACCGAAGAACTCTGCCACTTTTTTCTGTACTAGCGGCATACGGGTTTGGCCACCCACTAAAATAACATCAGATACATCGCTAGTGCTTAAGCCAGCGTCTTGCAACGCTACTTTACAAGGCTCTAGGGAGCGCGTAATCAAATCTTCAACCAAGGACTCTAAGCGCGCACGGGTTACACGAACCACTAAGTGCTTAGGCCCAGTTTGGTCTGCCGTAATATACGGTAGGTTTACTTCTGTTTGCTCAGCGGAAGATAGTTCGATCTTCGCTTTTTCCGCAGCTTCTTTTAAGCGCTGCATAGCTAGCGGATCACCAGATAAATCTAAACCGCTGTCTTTCTTAAACTCGTCGGCCAAGTAGTTAATCAAGGCCATATCGAAGTCTTCACCACCTAGGAAAGTGTCACCGTTAGTGGCTAATACTTCAAAGGCTTTCTCGCCGTCTACTTCTGCAATCTCAATAACAGAAACGTCGAAAGTACCACCACCTAAGTCATAAACAACGATGGTGCTGTCGCCGCCTTTTTTATCCATGCCGTACGCTAACGCTGCCGCAGTAGGCTCGTTAATAATACGTCTTACGTTTAAACCAGCGATGCGGCCTGCATCCATGGTGGCTTGACGCTGTGCGTCGTTAAAGTAAGCCGGCACAGTAACCACTGCCTCGGTTACTTTCTCACCAAGGTAATCTTCTGCGGTTTGCTTCATTTTCAGCAGTACTTGCGCAGATACCTGAGGGGGCGCCATTTTCTCGCCTTTTACCTCAACCCATGCATCACCGTTGTCGGCAGCAATAATTTTGTAGGGCGCCATTTTAATATCTTTTTGTACCACTTCTTCTTCAAAACGGCGGCCAATTAAACGCTTAATAGCAAACAGCGTGTTTTCTGGGTTGGTGACTGCTTGGCGCTTCGCCGCTTGACCAACAAGAATCTCGTCGTCGGTGTACGCAACAATGGAAGGTGTGGTACGAGTACCTTCGCTGTTCTCAATAACCTTTGCTTGGTTGCCTTCTAATACGGCCACACAAGAGTTTGTTGTACCTAAATCAATACCAATAATCTTGGACATTTATGTCTCTCCTCACACGAGGCATGAACCCCATAAGGCAGCTCATGCAGCTGAATCAATCTGTATTCCTATATGGCGCCGCTTGCTAATATTTCAAGGGCTCCGCTTAAATTTTTTACTCGCTCTTGGCTACTACCACACGTGCTGGGCGCAGCAAGCGTTCGTTTAGCACATAGCCTTTTTCCATCACTTCAATAATGGAGTTCGGCTCTTTGTCAGGCATCGGCACCATGGCCATGGCCTCATGAAACTCTGGGTTAAAGGTTTCGCCCACTGGATCAATGCGCTCAATGTTATGGCGCGCAAAAACATCCAATAGCATTTTTAAAGTGAGCTCCATGCCTTCTCGCGCTACATCATCTTCTGCTAGGGCAGCTAAACCGCGCTCGAGGGTGTCCGCCACAGAAATGATGTCGCCAGAAAATTTTTCAAGGGCAAACTTGCGTGCATTTGCCACATCTCTTTCAACGCGACGACGCATATTTTGCACTTCTGCTTGAGCTCGTAAATCGGCTTCAGCAAGCGCTTTTTCAGTTTCTGCCAAACGGCTTTGTAACGCCTCGAACTCTTCGAGCGTAGGCGCTTCTACTACTTCGCCCTCCACCGCTTCGGCGTCTTGCTCTTCCACTACCTCTTCTTCGGCAGTGGTTTTTTCATGTTCACTCATTGCATAACTCCACGACATAGCAGGCAGACTGCCTGATGGAACGAGAAAAGATGGCAAAGATATGGGAGCTATCAACTAGGTTTCAAGGGTAAAAGCGAATTATTTTTATAATTTGCCTAAAACCGCTGATAATAAGCGCGCCGTAAGATCCACCGTGGGAATCACACGCTCATAATTCATGCGGGTAGGGCCCACCACAGCTAGCACACCTACGGCGCCATCATCGGTGGTATAGGGAGAGGATACGAGAGAATAATCTTCAAACACTTGGATGCCAGCTTCACGGCCAATAAAGATCTGCACGCCATCCGCTTTGATGCTGCGTTCTAGCAGGTGCAAAATATCGTACTTGCGAGCAAAAGCATCAAACAACTCGCGCATTTGCGCCATGTTATCGCCTTGCGCCATATCTAGCAGGTTGGTTTCACCAGCAAGCACGTAGTCGCCTGCTTGTTCATCATCTTGCACCAGGGCCTTCTCTGCCACATCTATACTGGTTTGTAGCAGCTGCGACATATGAGCACGCTCGGTGCGCAACGCTTGCAACATGTGCGTCCTAATTTCACTGAGCTGGCAACCGGCATAATGTTGGTTAATGTAATTGGCCGCTTCACGCAATGCTTGCTCACTATAATCGCGCTCTAAATGGATAATACGGTTTTGCACTTCTGCGCGGTTAACCACCAACACCACTAGCACGCGCCCTTCAGATAGAGGCAAAAACTCCACTTGGCGTAGGGTAGTCACCTCTCTTTTAGGAATAGCTACTACACCTGCCATGTGCGTTAATTCCGCTAAAGCATGTGAGGCACGGCTAAACAACTCTTGCGGCGATTGGTTAGGCTGAATGAGTTTGTGCAGATCTTTTTTCAGCGGTTCGCTCCCTGCTTCCCACGCTGTGGTTTTCAGCAAGGTATCCACATAAAGACGATAACCTAATTCAGTGGGCACCCGCCCAGCTGAGGTGTGGGGGCTAGCAAGCACTCCCATACTTTCTAGCTCAGCCATTAAGTTACGAATGGTGGCTGGGCTTACCTGCAACGCGCCGGATTCCGCAATAGCCTTGGAGCCCACAGGCTGGCCATCACGGATGTGGCGATTTACCAACTCCATTAACAGCGTTTGCTTGCGTTCATTTAAATCTGGTATGGACATCTAAGCCTCATTACTGCGCTACTCTTTAACAAGATACGAAAATAAATTAAACAATAAAAGGTGTTGCCATACTGTCTTTATGAACAGTACACTACGATTACTGGCTTAATCACACGGAGGCGTATCGTGCTGACCTCATTAAAACTACGACACTTTGCCACTATCGAACAGTTGGTGTTAGAGCCACGCGCTGGCCTCACCGTTCTTACCGGTGAAACGGGCGCGGGGAAATCCATCATTATCGATGCTCTCAGCTTGGCGCTAGGCGCCCGTGCTGACAGCACCTTGGTGCGCACACATTGCGACCGCGCTGAAGTAGAAGCAAGCTTTTGCATCAAACACAATGCAGCAGCACAGCAATGGTTGCTCAAACACGAATTAGATGAAGGCACTGAATGCACCTTACGCCGTACTATTCGTGCGGAAGGCCCTTCACGCGCCTACATTAATGGCCGCGCCGTTCCCCTGCAAGGCTGCCGTGAGCTAGGCGCCCTGCTCGTCAATATTCACAGCCAACATGAGCAACAAGCTTTATTGCAACAACAAAACCAACAACGCCTGTTCGATAACTACGCCCAAGCTATTCCCTTGGCTAACAAAGTGCAGGCTGCTTGGCACGCGTGGCAAAAAGCGCGCCGTGAATTAGATAAAGCCCGCGCTGATGCCACTGAACAAATAGAGCGCCAAGCATTACTCACTTTTCAGCTCGAAGAGCTAGATGCCTTAGCCTTAGCAGAGGGCGAATTAGAAATCTTAGAGCAACAGCATAAACGCCTTAGCAACAACGATTCGCTGATGCAGCACTGCCAACAAAGCATTGCCACTTTGTATGAAGGCAGCGAAAACGGTTCTGTCACTGATTTACTCGGCAAAGTACAAACTTGGTTACAACACGCTAGCGAACAAGATGAAAGCCTCACTAGCACTGTACAGCTCTTGGAGTCCGCACAGTTTCAGGTGGAAGCCGCTTACGAAGATTTGCGCCACTACTTGGACGCCCTCGAAGAAGACCCTGAAGAATTACAACGCATCGACAACAAGCTGAGCAACATTTACCAGCTTGCCCGTCGCCATCGCGTGCGCCCTGAAGAGCTGCATACATTACATCAAGAGCTATTAGCCCAAGCTAGTGTGCTCGCTAATTACGACGAACACCTCGATGCACTGGCCGCCACAGAAAAAGAAACAGAAACTGTTTATTTCAAAGAAGCCAAAAAACTTTCCACATTGCGGCGCAAACATGTAGCTGCGTTGGCCCAAGGCACCACAGATATATTACAAAACCTAGGCCTTGAAAACGCTCAATTTGATATTGAACTAGCCTCACAAGCACCTAGTGCAACGGGCTTGGAAAACATCGAGTTTGTTTTTTCTGCCAACCCAGGCCAAGCACTCAGGCCGTTAGCTAAAGTAGCCTCTGGTGGCGAATTATCACGCACTAGCTTAGCCATTCAAGTAATGTGTGCACAGGCACAAACCGTACCTTGCCTTATTTTTGATGAAGTGGATGTGGGTATCGGTGGCGGCGTTGCGGAAATTGTGGGCCGTTTATTACAGCAATTAAGCCAACACGCGCAGGTGCTTTGCATTACGCACCAACCGCAAGTGGCCTCCCAAGGCGAGCAGCACTGGCACGTGCGTAAAAAACAAGAAAAATCTTCTACCTTAAGCTATGTGGAACCGCTTGAGGGCAAGGAACGAACTATCGAAATTGCGCGCATGCTTGGTGGCCTCGAATTAACCGCCTCCACCATGGCGCATGCACAAGAAATGTTGGCACTTAGCCAAAACCCCAAATTACCAAAACCCGCTTAAGTGGTTATTTATCTTTCTTAGGGCGAACGTAGAGCACCAAAGAGTGCTCTACAAGCTCGTAGCCATGCTCTTCGGCTACTATTTTTTGGCGCTGTTCAATTTTAGGGTCTAAAAACTCGATCACGGCACCTGTGTCTAGGCATACCATGTGGTCATGATGCCCTTCGTCTGCCACTTCAAACACAGCTGAGCCCGGTTCGAAATTATGACGCACCACAATACCCGCTTGTTCAAATTGGGCTAACACGCGGTAAACCGTCGCCAAACCTACATCTTCACCAGCTTCCATTAAGGCTTTATAGATATCCTCGGCACTCATGTGCCGCTCGTCTTCCTCCGCGGTGCTAAGAAGTTGTAGAATACGAACTCGTGGTAGCGTGACTTTTAAACCTGCTTTACGCAACTCATGATTTTCCAACGTAAAAAACTCCTTGCTTGGACGGTGAAACCTTGTGCCCCAGTTTCAAGTCTGTATTATCGCCTCTACACAACGGAAATAAAAAGCGATGCGAAAAAATACTTCTATAGCAATAATTTTATTAACTTCACTATTCCTAGCGAGCTGTAGCTCACTACGCTTTCCTGGAGTGTATCGAATTGACATACCTCAAGGAAACTACATAACACAGGACATGCTACAGCAATTAAAGCCAGGAATGACACCAGATCAAGTTAAATACCTGCTCGGCGAACCCATTTTGGTGGACTTATTCACTGCCAACGCTTGGTATTACCCATTGATTTACCAACCTGGCCGAGGTGAAACCACTGAACAACGCATCGTGGTGTACTTCCAAAATAGCTTGTACAGCCATTACGAAGGCGTAGCGGCGGAAGATTTAAGCGATACTGTTATTGCCGAGCAAGACAAAGAGCTCGAACGACGCTTACAAGAACAGAAGCGTAGCCGCCAAGCTGCAGATAAAAGCAGCTCACCTATCAGTATCGATAGCGGCACCCACACCGGTGGCATGCCTCCTCGTTAAGAGGAACGGCGACGCTGTTTGGCTCGATCACGACGAGCCTGCATAGGATCTATCAATAAAGGGCGATACACTTCAATGCGATCGCCCTGCCTTAACTCATAGGCCTCGTGGTCTCGCAAACGCTGGCCAAACACACCCACCACTAGCTCTTGCTCGCGCAGCGCGGGCACCTCTTCAAACAACCCAGAAGCCTCCACTGCCTCTAAGACAGTGCTGCCCACAGGCATTTGCACGGACAACAGCCATTGCTTCTCATCCGTACCATAGGCTACTTCTAGCTCAAGCGTGTTGCTCATTCTGCCCCCAACATTAAACAAGGCTGCCTTGTTGGCAGCCTGCAAACCACCGCCTTAACCAACCATCTTATGCCAAAAAATAAGCAGCATGGTTAACGGAACCAAAATGCGAAGCACAGCGCGCCAACCTAAATAAAGGCCAAAGTTTTTCATCGCTAGTTCTTTGCGAATATGGGTTTCTTTCATAATCCAACCCGCAAAAATTGCTATCAGCAACCCACCCAAAGGCAGCATTATATTGCTGGTAATGAAATCCATTGATTCGAAGAAGCTACGGCCAGGCAGAAGATTAAAGCCATCCCAAAGATTGAACGACAGCAAGCTACCAATGCCTAACAACCAGGTTAAACCACCAATAATAACGGCAGATTTAATGCGGTTATTACCTTTCTCCACCAACCACGCCACAGCAGGCTCACCAATTGAAATAGAAGAAGTTAAACCCGCAAAGAGCACAAACAAGAAGAACATAGCCCCAACGATGGTGCCAAAAGAAAGAGTACTAAATGCTAAAGGTAGGTTTTCGAATAATAGCCCTGGGCCACTCGCAGCATCTAAACCATTGGTAAACACAAGCGGGAAAATAGCCACGCCAGATAATAATGATGTCAGTACATCGAGGAACGCCACTACAAACACAGTAGAAGCAATAGAAACCGGCACTAACTTACCTGTTTTTCTGTGCTTAACCGTTTTCGGCATGTAGGCACCATAAGCCATGATGGCACCCATTCCTAAACTTAAGCTAAAAAAGGCTTGCCCCATGGCAGCGAGCACTGATTGACCCGTGAAATTATCCCAATTAAACACAAACATGAAATGCATCGCTTCAGCAAAGCCAGGCCGTGTTACACCGTAGCCCGCCAACAGCACTAACAGTACAAACAAGAGCGGCATCATAATGCGCACTGCTAGCTCTAACCCTTTATTTACCCCACGGGCAATAAAGAACATAGTGGTAACAAGAAAAACCGTTTGGCATGCCAACATTAGCCCTGGGTTGGCCAACATATCTGTAAACGTGGTAAGTACCACTTCTTCACTGGCATTAGCTAGGCTGCCGCTGGCCATTACACCAATATAATAAAGCGCCCAACCACCAATCACTGAATAAAAGGATAGAATTAAGAAACCCGTAAGCGCACCCAAGTAGCCCACGCCACTCCAACGCCTGCTAACGCCTGTATCGCGAGCGATTTTGCGTATAGCGTTCACAGGGCTCAACCCGCCACGGCGCCCAATGGCCACTTCAGCCATCATAATGGGGATGCCTATAAGCAACACACAGACTAAATAAACCAAAACGAAGGCGCCGCCGCCATTTTCCCCCGCCATATAAGGGAAGCGCCAAATATTTCCGAGCCCCACAGCTGAACCGGTAGCAGCTAAAATAAAAGCCCAACGACTTGTCCAAGCACCATGCGGCGCAGTATCCTTGCTCATTGTGTACCCTCTATTTCATTGAAGCTCGACATTCTGCTTAGTCTATAGGAGATGCTCAAGCTCTTAAATTCGCGTATTATTACCGGCACATGAAAAATTCAAAACGTAATCAAAAACCTAGCACCATAGCGCAGAACCGTAAAGCACGGTATGAGTATCATCTTGATGAACGCTTCGAGGCGGGCCTCGCTTTACAAGGCTGGGAGGTCAAGTCTCTTCGCGCCGGTCGGTGCAACTTATCCGAATCTTACATAATGCTCAAGGACGGTGAGGCATGGCTCTTTGGCTGCCACATTGAACCACTAGCAACGGTCAGCACACATCTCACGCCAGACCCTCTGCGTTTGCGCAAACTGCTGTTACACAAACGTGAACTAGCGCAAATATTTAGAGGCGTGCAACGTGAAGGCTACACCTGTGTGCCCCTAGACTTATACTGGAGCAAAGGCTATGCCAAGCTCAGTATTGCGCTAGCAAAAGGTAAACAGCAGCACGATAAGCGCGCCACACAAAGAGACCGTGATTGGCAGCGCCAAAAACAGCGCATCTTAAAGCAAAACAACTAAACAACAAAAAACCCGCTCTGCATATACACAGGGCGGGTTTTTCCGTTCATCCTTCATTGTTCATGAAAGATGCTATGTAAGAGTACCTAGAGCGGGTTTTCAGCGTCCGTGTACTCTCGCAAAAGGCCTGCTTTCACTTCCCAGTAAACGAGCATCCAAGCACGCAATACCGCGGGAAGGAAAAAGATCGCAAATGCCACTAAGGGCCAGCGAGCATTCATTGCACTACCAATTAGCATCAACCCAGCAGCGTAAGCTGCAAGCGCTATCATGAAGCCCACTGCATATTTAGCGAGTGGATTCTGGCGTAAGTACGCATTGATATTGCCGAACACATTTACACTTTTCTGATTACTCATTTTCCTCTCCTCCATTATGGAGTTCTGTGTGCACTCTGGCGTGTTTAAATACGGTAACACTCAAACACGTTAGTGCGGGTTCAACGAGTTAATTGTTTCTTTAAAACAATCTTATCGCTTCGCAACAAGGCCTTTTGGCCTGTTACGGAACGTATCATCTCTTATATTGCAAGTGCAATAGCACTAAACTGTAGGACAATTACTCAAATGGCTCTATCTTTTACATTTCATACTGGCAACAACGCAAATACAAAGGTTTAGCTGCTATTTTTTTTCGATTATGCTATAGTTCTCAACTCTCAAGGGGCCGACCAGGTTTCGACGCCGGTTATGAATCTTGTGGTGCATGTCGAGAAGTGTCACGGTTCTCGTAAATCTATTGTGGCAACTTAAAGTAATCGCAAACGACGATTCTTACGCA
>Ga0079226_10000542_pt1 | contig 26711 bp, 35 predicted proteins | sample Poulit2014_FD_76345 | JGI IMG/M metagenome (GOLD analysis project Ga0079226, IMG submission 76345) | Agricultural soil microbial communities from Georgia to study Nitrogen management - Poultry litter 2014 | ecosystem: Environmental > Terrestrial > Soil > Agricultural land | place: USA: Georgia...
ATCAAACAGATTTTGCACATTTTTTAAATGAACATAAAGAGGAACATGGGATGAATTTTAGTCGTCCTATGATCAATACGTATTTAAAAAGAGGGAAAGTACCTCCACCTGATTTAACCATTAGCAAAAATAAATATTGGTTAAAAGAAACCTGCGAGCGGTATCTACATACCATTAGAAAAGAAAATAATACATTTTAATGGTAAAACAAGAACATTTATCAATTGATATGAACTTTTTAGCATCAAGTAATTGGGGACATAAGTAATCCCAATAAACAATAAAAATCTCAACTCTTCTCTGTATAAGAGTTGAGATTTTTATGTCCCAATAGCAATTTCAAAATATTTATTGCATGAATGTTATGAAATCTTCGAAGAATGCTATGATGTTATTTTTACTTAATCCTTTTTAAATTACCGTATTCTTTCCTGGTCTTATCTATCGATTTTCCCTTATGAGCAAATAAAGGGTTCAATCTATACGTGTTTCCATTTCCAATCTTCGGTCCTTTTCTGAGGATATCAAGTTCTTCCAATGCTTTCATAGAACGTGAAGCAGATGGGCGTGACATCTTTAAGCTTTCTGCCATTTCTGTTTGTGATATATTAATAAAATTATCAAAGTCTAGTTTACTAAATAAATACATTAAAACTCGATACTGTTCGTTTTTTAAGTTCGATACAGCTAAATATTCCATAGCTTCTTGATACATAGCGAACCAACCCTTTCCTAATTTACTTCTATACGGTTTATAAGGGACAGTAAGACTTTCTATTTCTCCATCTCCATTTACATTAGCGTATAGCATCTCTCGTTGGGTTAACTCTTTTCCGTAATCATAACTCATATTACATTCTCCTTTGTATTATCCCCTATTAAGTATAATTCCACACATGTTATCTATGAGGATAACATTGTTAGCTGTGTAGATAACATTAAGGTATAAAATCTATTTTTTATAGCAACAAATCTTATCAATCTATTATGTTTTTTAAAAGACATTCATGTTTTGGAAATATATGTTAAAACTGTTATCTGTGGGGGTAACAATGTTATCTGTGGAGATAACATTGAGGTCTTTAAAAAGTTGTCAAATCAATGTTTTTTTTGTCGCTCTCTCTGTATCTTATTATGAGTTAAATAATTTAAGATGCTTAATCCCCTTTATGAGTCGTTTCGGAGACTGACACCCTTGAAGAAAGGGAAAAATGCCTTCTTAGCTAGAGAAAGCCCCTTCCCTCAACTGTAAACAAACTACCTTTACTTCCAGGATTATACTTACTTTAACACATGCGAAAACGCATGTAAAGGGTTACTTCTAAAATGTTTTAGTATTACTTTTTTTGATTCATTAAAAATGTTTAGGATTACGCTGCCTTTTATCAATAATCCATGTATTTGATATTTTTTTACACTTAATCTTGTTTTTAGCACAAAGATTTTTAATGTAGCCAGGAGATAGATTCCATATTTCAGACATCTCACTTGCACTTGCTAAATAATCTAAGTTAAAAAAATTTATTTTTTTATTACCATTATCATCAACGGGTACTTGAAAAAAATATGAAGTAGAAATATCATCTGTTATTAGTGGATTTTTAACCTTTTTGTCTATACGATCTCTTCTATAGCCTCTATAAATTATGAAATGTAAATCTCCTCGTTGTATTAAACGCTCATCATCTAAGGTCGATATATATATACCATACCTATTATAAACTTCTATTTCTTCCTTTATATCATAGACAACATCATATATATCTTCGTTATTGCCATCTGTCACAACGATAACGTTTTCTGTCTTTTTTATTCTCTTTTTCAATTTCTTTTTCCAATCTTTTGTTTTATATAAAAAAACGTTAGACTGTTCAGCAAGATCATTATAACTTCCGGAATCATCTATTATATATATAGGATTGTCTTTAGTTTGTAAATATTCTTTTATTGAATAGCTTTTACCTTCACCCATTGCTCCAGTTAAAAATATCATTCTTTACTATTTCCTTTCAAAGTTATTTATCTTTATTCTTAAACTGCATACCTTCTAAGATTTTTTGATAAAACGTTATTTTTAAAATAAATAATAACGATTCTTTTGTCTTTCTTTTTCTTTGTATTGCTAGTATAAAAACGTCTATAACAATTAAAAACATCATAATCATTGTAAAAATAATAATAATTCCTACAATTCCTAAAAAGAAATCTGATTGAATAAAAACCTGTGATTGTTGGATAACTTTCTCCATATAGTTAACTCCTTTACAATCTATAACTATATTTATAGTTTAACATGTGCGAATACGCACGTCAACATTAAAGCAATTGTTGGCATAGTATTTTAATGAAATTGAATGTACTTATTTAAGTTGATATAATCAATGTATATTCATGGAAAAAAACATCTCATATTTTTGAGAAATACACTCTTTATAGAGTGTAAGGAAAAAGTTATGCACAATTAAATCATTGTGTAGATTGGCTTGTTGCCAGTCCAAAAAATGTTGATATTAACTTGCTATGGCAAGATTAATATAGAAAAAATTACAAAGGAGAGTATTTACTATGGCTAGATTAGAGTCTGATAGTAAAGGTGGGTTTTATCCTACCCCAACTGTTGAGATGGAGTATATCCTAAAAAGGTTACGTCCAAGGAACGGTGACAGTATCAATATTATTGATCCTTGTTGCGGAAAAGGAAATGCTCTTGCTCAATGGAAGGAACATATGGAAAAATGCGGTGCAGAAGTTTCAGATTATGGCATTGAGGTTGAAAAAACTCGTGCTAATGAAGCCGAAAAAATAGTGACGAATGTTGCTAAATGCGGATATGAAGAAACACGTATGTCCCGTAAAAAGTTCTCAGCAATGTACTTGAACCCTCCTTTTATGGAAGGGGAAAATGAGCGTATGGAATTAACTTTCTTACGTGATTTATCAAAGGATTACATTGCAGATGGTGGCATATTGATATTCAATATACCACAATACGTCTTAGCTGATGTAGCAAAAATTCTTTCGATAAGATTCCAAGAGATTCGTTTATACCGCTTCACTGACGAAAATTATGATTCATACAATCAAATTATCGTTTATGGAGTTAAACGAAGAAGTGGAATTAGGACGAAAGATGAAAGAAAATACTCTGATAGAGTATACGAAAGACTATTAGAGTATGCTCAAGGTGGAAGGGATGCACTTCCTGCGTTGGATCATAAGGATTGGTATGAAACGTATTTTATGATTCCAAAACAGGACAAAGTAGAAACGTTTTATTCACGTCGTATTGAAAAGGAAGATATACTGCGAAGTATTAATAATCCCGAAAATCACCTTATGAAGAAAATGAAAAAGGTTGTTAGTGACAAGGATCTCAATGAAAGGCAAATCAAGCCTGCTATGCCATTAAAAACTACACACTTAGCTACTGCTATTGCTAGTGGATCGTTGCCGGAAGAAATGGGCGATCATTTATTAGTTGGCGTAAGTAAACAAAAAGAAGATTATAAAAACGTTGAGGATGAAAAAGGAAACATCCGATCAATCACAACAACTAGCACAAAATCACTTGTTCGAATATTTTCTAGTAAAGGAATATTCAATTTACAAGATGATTAATAATAAAAATTAAATTACAAAGGAGGGTATTGTCCCCTATTCATGCATTGAATGATATAGGGGGCAATCCCCTATACATTTTACTCGCTTGTAATAGTGGGACGAATAAAATGTTAAAAATAGAAACTGTAAATCAGAATAAAACTTTTTCTGCTTTTGTTAAGTCATATTTTGTGGATTTAGATTATAATTTATATGGTTTAGCAATAGTTGGAACTTCAGTTGCTTGCCGAGCCATATATGCTGGATTATATACTTCATCATCATTAAAAATATATGACTCTGAAGATGAAGATGATTATATAACTGTTCAAGCTAATCAATCCTATACAAAAGTCGAAGAAAAAGATGGGAAAATTACCCACCTTACTGCCTTACCTCGTACAGCAAGTGATAGTGGATATAATAATATGCTAAAAGCAACTCCTTTGGAATCAGATGATTCGAAATATCCTAGAAAGGTAGTAATGTCATGGGATAAAGCAAAGCATAAAAAGGAAATTGGTAAACACTTATCTGATACATTCGGTTTACCAGCTAAAGATGAATGGATTGAAAAGTATCAAGATGTTCTTCCTTTACTAAGTACAGAAAAAATTGATGTTTTTACAACGGATATTGGTGAAGAATTTGAAAACATCGCTATCAGTGTGATTGAAGAACTATCAATTAATGATGTTCTTGGGTATGTTGAAGAAGCTATTCATGAAGGTGTTTTAATTCCAGGAGATTCAAATTCTGATATTGAAGCGGAATTTGAAGAAGGTTGGAGTACTGAAGATTATCTACGTGCAAACAGTAATGTTTTGGTAGATAAAATTGATAAATATATGAAGCCTAAATATTCCGCTGATTACTTAGCAGAAGAAATTGGAGAAATGAAGCGTCTTCCAGTCCCTACTCAAGCTAAATCAGCTATGGGTATATTGTCTATATTGAAAGATAAAAAAGGTGCTTTCTTATCCGGACAAATGGGATCTGGTAAAACACAAATTTCTTTAGCAGCTTCATATGTCAAAGCAAGACAACGAGAGAAAAGTGGTGCTGATGATGGTATGAGAGTGCTTGTCGTCGCTCCACAAAACGTTGTTCCTAAATGGATGGATAGTGAAGTACCTGAGATTTTAGGAGACACTTGTACATTAAAGCCAAATCAGTTAGAGAAATTGCATAATTATAGTAAATCATCATATATTGATGAACGTCGTATATACAAAGAATACGACGAAAAAAGATTTCTTGTAACGTTGATTAATTCAACAAAAGACGCTGATGACTATATTCAAGCAATTAAAAATGGGTGGACAGTTCCTAAAGGTAAAATACATTATGTGTTCATTGCAACAGATCGCATGAAATTACATGCCCAAGGTTTTGCTCTTGGTGCAATATGGAACGTATATCGTCGTTGCTGGATTAGCCCTGATACAGGTAATGCATTACAATCCCCTGATGTTAAAAAAGAAGATATCGGGAATGATGAAGTAATAGCAACTTGGAATGACGTTGTACATTTACCGAAAGACCCACCTACCCTAACAGAAATAGAAGAATCTAGAGAAAATGGTACGCTTGGCACAAACGGATTACCAATTGGCTATGTGAAGAAATGGAAAGGTAATATTCGTTCTTTTCAAGAGGATTATAGCGAAGAAACCAAAACTTCACGAATTTTAGATAGACCAAAAACCAAAAATTTAGATGGTGATAGTCGAAGTAAACGTTGGATGATAGCAGAACTATTTCAACGTAAAATTCCTAATCATTTTCATTTTGGAATTTTTGACGAAATTCACCAAATGAAAGGTTCTGGTTCCGGTCGCGGACTTGCGTTTCATAAACTTACAAAAGCTGTTCGTAAAAGTGTGTTTTTGACTGGCACACTGACAAATGGCGAAAGCTCTAGCATTCAATCTGTTTTATGGAGAATATTCCCGCAGGAAGTATTAGATTATGGTTTTAATCACCATACATCTGAGATTATGTGGGCTAAAGAATACGGCGTCGTAGAAAAAGAGGAAAAACATTATAAAGATAATAAAACAGGTGAATTAACCAATAAAAAATCAACACCTAGATTTGTTGAAAAACCTGGTATTTCACCTAAGCTTACTGCTAACCATTTACTCGACAAATCTGTATTTATTGATTTACCTGACTTGGATATTCCAATGATAACATTAGAGGAAAAACCTATTATTGTTGAATTGGATGAAGAACACCAAGAGGAATATGATGAATTCGAGAATGAGTTGAGAAGAAATGGAGAAACTCTCCAATGGGAAATCGGTCAAGCTGCATGGTCAAAGTATGTACCATCATTGCAAAATTATATTGATCAACCCTCTTTCTATCAAGAAATCGAGTATCGTAAAAAAGATGGTGAACTTTTAGCGAAAGTGGAAAGTACACCGTTTGATACTGATTATGAGACGCCAAAGGAAAAGAAACTTGTGGAGCTTGTTTTAGAGCGACTAGAAGAAGATAGAGGTATTGTGATTTATACTTCTTATACTTCTAAATATAAAACGAATCAGCGATTGCAGAAGGTTTTGCAACACTATGGTGTCAATCCTGTTATTTTAAATGACAAAGTTAAAACAAAAGACCGTTTTGACTGGATTGATAAGCAAACCGAAAAAGGTACAAAGGTTATTATCACGAACCAAAGTCTAGTGGAGGTTGGCTTAGATTTGTATGCCTTCCCTACCATTATATTTTGGCAAATGAGTAACCAAATCAATACAGTACGTCAATCTTCTAAACGCGCTCATCGTTTAGGACAAAATCGCCACTGTGAAGTGTTGTACCTTGTTGCTGACAAAACCTATCAAATGAAGCAGTTTGAAAGGTTAATGAGTAGAAGGGTTAACGCTCTTCTAGTCGAAGGAAGCCTAGAAAAATCAAGCACGCTTGCGCAATACGCTGATTTAGAGGTTTCTCAATTGACGAACGATTTAAGTCGCAGCTTGGAAACAAGTGAAATTGAATCTGCTTGGGGACAAATTGCTGAAAAAGAGTTCGATGATAGTTTAGAGTTTGTTTCTGAAAACGAACTTCAAAAGCGAATTTCTGAAGCATTCAAAACACTAACTAATGAAACTCTAAAGCTAAGCGGGCACAATCCTGATCCATTTTTAAATGATTGGGAAAAAGAACAAGTTGGCTCCATTATAGATAACCTATTGGATGATATTCCTAGTGATGAATCTGAACAAGATGAAGCGGATAATCAACCATCAGTTATTATCGAGCCAGAGCCACAAGAAGAATACGAAGATGAAGAAGATGGAAAAGAAGAAAGTGAACAACTTAGTTTGTTCTAACGTTTTCTTTTAGACCGTATGCCTGTTAGGTTTACGGTCTTTTTTGTGTTACAATTTGTGTATATTCAGAAAAAACCACTCACTTTATTATTCAGTGAGCAATACATCTTTTTTTATAAGGTGTAAGGAAAAAGTTATGCACAACCCTTGTTGTGTAGATTGACTTAGTTGTCAGTCCAAAAATGTTGATATTAACTTGTCTTTATAGACGAGATTAATATAGAAAAAAGTGAAAAGGAGAGTATTAAAATGAATATTTTTGCTGGAGATATTTTCAGTAGTGTTATTTTGTTCGTAGTGATTGTCATTGGTGCGTACTTTTTGCATGAGATGGTCGGGGATAAAAAACCAAATTTCCAAGGATATCTCAAAGCTACAAGTGCTATTCTGTTTGCTTTTATCGCAATCAGTTTATTGGTTTCAATGATTGTAGACAATATTACTAAAACAATAAACAATATTATATATATGTTTATGTTTATAGTAATTATTATGTTAGCGTCATTAATTCTTAGTCGTTTATCTGACGTAGTCAATCATATGATTGCACCATTTTAATACAATCATAAAAGAACATAAAAGGCACTTCCCCCATAGTGGGGGTTGCCTTTTAAAGGAAAAATGTTGATATTAACTCATTTATGAGATTAATATAGAAAAAATTACAAAGGAGAGTATTTACTATGAAAGAAGTAGAACAAAAAGCTATAGAGTATGTAATTGAAAAAGTATTTTTTCATTACAGTTATAAGGATTCTTTTTATCAATCATTATTTAATAATGATTTAGATACTGCTTATGATTATTTTCTCAATCGTTGCAGAGCATTAAACTTCCAAGCAGAAGGAATTCTTTTTAAAGCTTTTGAAGAATATGCAGAAATTCATTATGAAGAGTATTATTTTGTAACCAGGTTTGAAAAATTGTTTGATGTACTGGTTATGAAAGTAAAAAAATTTAAAAATGCGTATGTCAATTATCATCTAGTTGAATTTAGCGAAACCGGGCAAGACAAAGAAGACTATCTAGATATACTGGACGGAGACGTCAATGAATCTAAGAAAGGTTTATCGGCCTTAGATATTGCCGGTAGTGTATTTGGCGATTATAACGAGATATACGTTGAAGTTAATATAAACTTTCTTCAATGTAAATTAGAAACATTTATAATCGGTAAATATGTAAAAGAAGAAGAAAAGCTAAGTTGTGACAGTATAGATGATTTAATTGAGATACTGGAAAAATGTTCTCATGAAGATTTAACATTCGTTGATTTTATTGATATGGATGAACTTCTTGAAGAAGAACAACAAAAGAGAAAAGTAGGATACGGATTTGAAGCTACGGATGACGAAATACAAAGACTAAATGATGTATTAGTTGAGTATTACCAAAAAACGTTCGGCGATACAATCAGCGAAGCAAATTATCATTTGGGTAATTTGCGTACTGTAACTAATGTTCCTGTTTATCATACAGAAACGAATGATGGACAGCCAGTTGATGTAACGTTAGAACTTCATGATATGCGTTTGGTAGCTGAAAAACCGAATGATACAGATGACTATAAATTCAATAATGTAGAAGAAATTATTGAATATTTTAGTGGTCTATGTGGTGATTCTTTCACCACTTTAGATGAATATGATTTAGACATGATTTAATCATATTTTAAAAAATATAGAAAATAAGGAAAGCAGTGATTATACTGCTTTCTTTTTAAATAAAAGGAGAGTATTTATCTATGGAATCAATAATTAGTTATGAAAATCGTGGTGCTTGGGGAGATTCTTCATATCGTGGGAACACCTCAGGTCATGTCATAAAAGATTTGATTCAACAATTCAATCCTAATCCTCGAAAATTTATTGAAGTCTTTTCAGGTGGTGGTACGGGAAGAGATGTTGCAAAAACATTAAACCTTAATTCACTTCATTTAGACTTAAATAACGGTTGGGATGCCCTTGTTGATGATATTCCATACGGTGCTGATTTTATTTTCAGTCATCCACCCTACTGGAATATGATAAATTACCAAAAATATAATAATTATCATAAGAATGATATTTCTAATGGGCTATCATATGATGAATTCATATATCAGCTCGATAAAATCAATGCTAAAATCTATCAATCTTTATTGAATGATGGAAGACACGCCACTTTGATTGGTGATATTCGTAAAAAAGGTAAATATTATTCTATAATGAAAGACATGACTTGGTTTGGAGATTTAGAATCTCACATTATCAAGACCCAACATAATTATCGTTCAAAAAATAAGAACTATACAAATAACCGATTTGTACCAATAGTTCATGAACATATCCTTGTTTTTAAGAAAAAACAAATTTGGGCAGTACCATTGAAGCGTACCATTACTCAAACATTCGATTTACGTCAGTTCAAAAATATTACTTGGCGAGATCTTATACAAGGTGCTATTGAATGGTTAGGTGGAAAAGCTTGTTTGAAGGATATTTACAATGTTATTCAAGGTAGTAAAAAAACCTTGAATAATCAAAATTGGCAAGCTAAAATAAGGCAAACTCTACAAAGGCACGATAATTTTTATGCTATACAAAACGGTGTTTGGAGTTTGACTATTTAAAAACGAATATTTAAGCGTGTCTAGTAAACAAAGGAGTGACTTTTATGTTGCTCCTTTTTTTATTTAAGTAATAAACAACTGTTTTACTTTTAAATATGACAAAGACTAACTATTTATATATGATAGAAGAAACAAAGATTATATTTCTTTGAGTATTGCTTTATAAAGAGAGAGGTGAGAAGGTATGGTAAGTGATACAGAGTATACAGAAAAGGCTTATTATACAAGTGAAGTGGCTACTATGTTGGATATGGCTGTTCCAACTATCAGAAAATATGCACAAACATTAGAACGTAAGGGGTACGTTTTTTTAAAGACTCAAAATACTAAGAAACAACAATCTAGACTATTTGTGAATAAAGACATAACAGTTCTGAGGTATTTAAAGGATATAAGAAGTAAAGGCAATACAACTGTGGAGCAAGCTTCAAGTATTGTCATAGAGCGATTTGGCAAAGGGGCGATACAAGGTATATCTGGTAGAGATACAGATGGAATAGAGCGATATAGCAAACAATATACTAATGATGATATAGTAAAGATGATGGAAAAACATAATGAACTGATAAAAGGATTAACAGATAAATTAGATCAACAACAGCAATACATAGATAAACGATTAGAAGAACGAGATAAATTACTTTTAGATTCTATGAATAAATCATTAGAAACCCAAAAACAGATAGCTGCAACTCAAAAAGAAGAAAAAAAGGGTTTTTGGTCACGTTTGTTTAAAAAATAATTAAATTCGCGATTTCATACAAAACCTCATTTGTTTGACTATATAAAAAAAGCTGATAATGTGTAATTATCAGCTCAATATTCAATATCTGTTCTTTATTTATTTTTTCAAAGTAGATTAACCTCGGTCATGGTTTAATCTACTTTACTTATATCATACATACTTTTCAATTCTTTCATCACCTCTAAATATTCATCGAAATCCTCATCAGAAAATTCATCCGGACTAATATTTTTAATTTCTTTTAATGTTTCATCAATAATCCTATGCACTTTTCCAATGCCATGGTTTATTCGACGGTGTTCATCTTTGCTCAACATAATATAATATGATCCACTTTTTCGTAAATAACCACCGTTATTATGCATATTGCGGTGTATAACTCCTGCACACTTGTTGCTGTTTACGTCTTCAAAGTTCTCTTTTAGCATATTTACTAATTCATTGTACTTTTTACCTTCTCCAACTTCCATTTTTCCCCTAAATAATTGACTTGCTGTTTTAGTAGTTAGTTTCTCCATTCTATCAAACTCCCTTACTTTTTTTATTTTGTTCCGTGCTACTGTTGTATCTTGCTGCTCTATCCACTCATGTTTTCACCCCCTTTCCTTATCTTATGTATTACTTTAACATATTCCGGAAGTTTTTGCAAACTTCTAGAAGTTAAAGGAAGTGAAAAAATAATTAGCAGTAAAAAGACTGGTTTAGTAGTCATTCTGTTTATGTTAAAATATATGTATATACTTGAAAAAACTCATTCACTATTACTCACTAGTGAAAATGCACTTCTTATGAGGTGTAAGAAAAATGTCATGCACAACGATTGTTGTGTAGATTGGCTTGTTGCCAGTCCAAAAAATGTGATATTAACTTACCTTTTATAGGTGAGATTAATATAGAAAAAAGTAAAGGAGAGTGGAAAAATGACATTACATGATGTAATTGTCAAAAATGATTTGGAGAGGTTGCGTGAGGCACTAGTCTTACACACTAATTTCCAAAAAGGAAAAACTGTTACTGATCAAGGCAGATTGGTCCAGTTCTACACATCGAGTTTTCGTGGGAGAACTGTAGACATTTATCGTAAAGATAATCGTTTTTTCATGATATTACCGAATAAAACGTTAGAAATTACGCCAATCGTACAGTAACAATAAAAGTTAAAAAGGAGAGTATTCAGCCATGGAAACGAGAGACATAATCACTCAGGTATTAAATGGTGACTTGGAAAAAGGCTTAGCGTTTCAAATTTTGCTTACAGGAAGTTTAAAGCGTACATCATTTAGCATTACAACGCTTAATACAAAACAAATAGCAGAAATTGATATGTGTCATTTAAACTTTGTTGATTGGGTTACATTAAAATTGTTCTTAGACGAACATGACCCTACACACAATTCTTTTATGACGACACCGCTGATGACGGAAAAAGAATTCGCCAACATGGAAATACCTATACATCAACTTGATGAATCAGGCGAACTAAGTAAATCAGTAGTAGGTAATCATTTATCTACACTTGACAAAATGAATAATGAACGACATTTTTATTTTTACTATGTAGAAGATGTAGAAATGTATGTTGTTATTCAAGGAAAAGTGAATAAGGAGAGTGCGTAAAATGGAAATATTGGTAGCGGATTGGAAAGGTGATCACTCTTTTGATAATGATGTGATTCAATCATTGGATGAATCGATAGCATATTTAATGTTTCAAAACAATTCTATTTCTATTGATTTAACGCTTGAAAAACACATTTCTGAGGAAAGTAAATCTTTCTTTGAAACAAGGAAATCTTGTTATAACGCTCATAGTGTTATTAAAGAAATAATAATCATGTTTGGACATCATATAACTTCACATGATTATTCATGGAGAATATCTCGTAACAAAGAGTATATAACCATTCATATAACACAATCCGATATAGAATCATATCGCTTTATCATATATCCATCTGATAAAATTCCATTTTAAGCGCAAAGGAGGAACGTCCTCTACGAAAGAGAGAGGTCGTTTCCCTCTCTCTTTTTCCGTAAGACGATAAAAATGAACCTAAATATAAACGATATACTGAATGAAGATGCGACAACTACTATTCATTATGAATTGATGTCTCTTTATGAAGAGCCGGAACAGAATTTTTACTTAAACGGAAACTATCTTTATAAAGACAATCGATTCAACGTTTCTGATAACGTGATGGATTTTAGCAAATGGATTGCTAAACGTCACAAGATATTTAATATTGGTCATTATCATGTTTCACATTATATTGAATACCTCAGAGAATATGAGAAACGAGATAGTTTCATCAAGATGAAAATAGAAAATGACTTGCAGATACTTCAGTTGGCAGTCATTAGACACTTTCATAAAAAAGGTGAATATCCCAATATGTTTATTACGAACAGAAATCAGTTTGATATAGTGTATTGTCCCTACTGTAACAATGTCGCTCAATTAAAATCTGACGAAGCTGTTTACGGTAAAAGTTTTGGAAACAATTTATACATTTGTGTAGATTGTGAAGCACAAATTAGTACTCATGGTAAGTCAATTGTCCCTAAAGGTACGCTAGCTAAGCGAGATTTAAGACAATTACGTATGAATTGCTACAAAACCATTCAGAAATATATCGAGGAAAATGATTACGGAAAGATGTTGGACAGGTTTACAGAAATACTAGGTGTTAGCGAAGACTACGCTTATATAGGATTATTAAACACTAGTCAATGTAACGCAGTTCTTCAACATTTCTAATCATCAAAAAGGAGAGTATTTATGATGGTAGATTTATTCGATTATGATTTTTCGGAAGAAGTAACTGATGAGAAATTAGAAGAATATTTCTATGAAATACAACTTTTATTTAAGGGAAATGGAAACGGACACTTGTTACTTGAAGAAGATATACCAGGAAAAATCAAACCTTTTTTACATTATATGATGGAAAAAGGGTGGTTAATATACAGTCCGAATAAAACAGGCTATGATGTTCACGACGAACATGTGATATATCATAGTGTAGATGAATTAATAGAAGAATATCGTGAAAAAATATACGGTACATTCAAACTAATGAAAGAAGAAGATATGAACTATTATGATCATCTTTTACCTGTTATAAACTCTTGTTCTCCACCAATACGATGGACACAAGATACTGAAAAGAGAAAACAAGTTGAAATAGCAAAAAAGGAAATTGTCAAAGATGTTGAAACGCAGCTTAGTTTGCAACATTTTTTAGAAAAGCCTAAATCACGTGGATATCAAACAAATCCAATTGATACTAAATGGGCGAAAAAGAATGTCTTGCCTATAATTATAGATAACGTACAAATCATGGAAGACATAGAAGAAATAAAACAATTTTTTTATACAAGAATATGGTTCATGGGACGTGATGATTGGAAAAGCAATATTCATCCTCCTTATCCTTTATATAAACGTATTATGCCAAGTAGTTTCCAACTTGCTTGTCTTGCGGAAGCAGTAACTTCTAAAGAGGTTGAATTGATTTTAAAATATGCTAATGCAGGATTCGGATATACAGAAAAAACATCTGATGAATTAGAATACGTTTATCCGGGAGATTGGAGTTATGAACGTTATATGCTATCTCTAACAAAAGACGATTTGAACTTAATACGTTCTGATCAAGAGAGATTAAAAAGGTTGCATAATGGTAATCATCATTCCGTTTGGGAACATATTTTAAATGGTTGCCCAATTTAAACATAAAAAAGGCCTCCTCATGGGAGGTCTTTTTTATGGCTCTATAATATATATTGAAGTTCAAAAAAATATTTAGAAAATAAAAACACACAAACTCCAATTTTTTTACACTTGAATTAACCACAAAACAAGCTAAAGTAGTTACGTGCAGATGCATTCTAACATTGACGTAAAAGAACGACATTAACATTAGCAGAAATAATGTTAATGTCATAGAGTACGAGAAAAGACTGTTGCTTGTTGAAAAAGGTAAAGTGATTAACGAAATAACCTTTGAACAAGCAAATGCAGTTTCTGATTTTCTCAAAACTCACTAACTATTATAATATCAAAAAACCTCTAAGGCAAAGGGGTTAGAGATTTTGTGATTCTTAATACGTTCATGTAAAAACAAAGTAAGTCTAATACCTTCTTTATTGGCTTGGCTTCTTAATAATAGCCAAGAATTCATTATCTATCCTTTCTTGTTTTAATAACAATGATTTTTATTATGAGAGAAAATAAGTATATAAAAAATACCACTCCATAAAAGAATAAGCTATTAATATCCTTTTCTTGTTCTCTGTTAATCAAATTTATAGGGGTGGGGATCCCTTCCATATCAAACAAGTACACTAATCCAACCGCAAAGTAAGATAAAACCAAATACTTTATAGCTATGTAAAGTGTTTTCAAAAATCGCTTAATAAGAAACACTGAAAACTTCTCCGATGGCTTATAAGTGCTTAGAGAGTTGTACATAATATTTTTAAATTCTCCCTCAACTCCACTTACCTTCCAAAGTTTCATCTTTTTTAATATTTTCTTAGCCTTTCTCCAAGCAAGATATTCGTTTAAATAAGTAATGTATTTACCGCCTTTTATGAGGAAGTTTATAACACTAGGGTTACTGTTTTTATACACCGCATAATGACCTAGTTCATGTGCGATAATTATAGTTTGTTGCATTGGTGTGTAATCCGTATATTTTGGCATAATAATTGATTTCTTAATGAGGTTATCTACATAATCAAATTTTTGCTGATAATGTGCGTTTTTGTTCCTTGCTGCTTCATATGTTTGTTTAAAGTTTATATTTTCTTTTTGGACAAGTTTTATAATTTTATTTCTTGCTATTTCACCAATTCTTTTATAGTTCCATGCCCGGTCAGCCCTATTTAATTTAAAAGTTTTACTTACCCTCATCTTCTATGTTCCTTTGATTTTTGTATAATTCGAATGATTCTCGGACAATTTCATGCATGGTTTTGTCATCTACAATTGAAGCTAACTTAATATCTTGATGTAATTCTTTGCTTACCTTAATTGTTTTAAGTTCCATAGTTATCTCCTTTTTTTATTTATCATACCATAAGGGAAAATAGGAGAAAAGGAGAAAAAACATCTTATGTTGTTTATGATATATAACCGTGTTAGTATGAAAATAATTCCAAAAAACAATAGATTGGGGGATTAAAGTGGCCGATAATAAGAAAAAGCGTATAAGTATAGAGGTTAATGAAAAAACATGGCGAGATTTCTCTGTCCTTTGTGTTAAGCGAGATATAGACAAAAAAGATATGTTGCAATCTATATTAGATAAAGTTATTGAAAAAGAACGAAAGGAGGGGAATATTTAAGTGTGGAAACAAAATCCAAAAAACAATTTATCATACGATATTGACGTTGAAATACTGGGTCATCTATTTTGGTACTCCATAGGACAAATCAATATAACTCGTAGGCAATTAAAAGATTTATTAGAGGAATCAGGGTTTAGTGAGTATTGGCTGCCAAAACCTATAAGAAAAAGTGATGCTTTTCGTCGTGCCACTAATGAAATACAATATACAAAGCGCATGAGTATCAAAAAGACACATCATAATTATTTAGTTCGTGAAACGTATAACGATAGAGAATATGTACAAAGAAATGTCATCATTGAGAATGTTAATCAGAACAGAAGAAATTTAGATTATAATGCGAGAGCAGCTATATTGTATTTGGATAAAAAGGAAGGTAAATTTTCCTATCATAATGAAAGCGCTTCACATGAAGTGGAAAAAATTTGTAAAGAAGCAGAACATTTCTTTAATACTTATTGTGATTGTTATAACGGGCAACATATCCGTTCCATTGTATTAAATATCTTACAAACTTTATCACCCATTGCTATGAAACGTGAAGGATATATTTATTTTATATCTGTACATTTAGAAGAACAGTTATCACGACTGACATACTTTATTAACTTATTAACAGGCAATGAAGCTAATCAGGTGCCTTTTATCCATACAAAAAACAACAGGGAAATGATTTTGCGGAAATTACATGATAGATATGATTTTTTATTAGATAAGGCAAAACAAGATGAGAAGTTGAGAAAAGACCAGTTAAATACACTGGTACGAGAAATGAGCACTATTACAGATGAATTTGATCAGATACAAAATGTCCTAAGCATTAATGATAATGAATTAGAAGATAAGAACACAAATTTAAAACATGAAATATTACGTATTTCATGAACAATATCCACCTTCTATTTACACCCCCCTGTTTACCGTAAACATTTATAGGGGGTGTAAACAATTTTCACAATAAATTATAACTGATTTAACAGTTTTTTAAACTTATTTTTTTATAAATACTTGCGTAAACGTTACATATGTTTTAGAATGTAGTTAACAGTTGAAAACCGAAAGGAGAGTATTGAAATATGAACTCGGTTATCGCAGTTAAAACACGTTCTAACATGGAACTTAAAGCAAAGAAGATGATTTTGTGGTTCCAAAAACAAAAAGGAATAGATCAAATCAAAGACGTTCATGCTTTAGAAACATTTACAGAAGTAATTGACGAACACACGGAGAAAGTAACGTCAACTTTAACAAATAAAGATATCGAACAAAATGAATTAAGAAAAGAATTAGGTAGCGAGGTTACAAATCTCAAAAAACAATTAGATGTTACGGAGTGTTTGAATAAAAGAGGAGAGCTACGAGCGAATATCAAGGATCTAGAGCAGCAAAAAAACAAAATCAGAAAAAAGAAGATCGAAAGCGTTGTTAAAGGTTATGTCTTAATAGAATTAAAAGAAGGAATATATGAACTAAGTAACGATATTTATGCTTTAATCAACAATGTACCAGTTGTCCAATATGTTTTAAGTCAATTACCTATATTACAAGAAGAAATTAGTAGTTTTTTCAACACAATCAAAGAAGAATTAGAGCCACAAGTAGAGTTTGAGGTTAACAATCCTAAATCGATGATTGAAAGATTTAGAGAAATTGCAAAACAAAAAGTTAATAATGTTAAAAACCGCTTCTTTTCAGCTTACACCAATAAAAAGAGTGTAGTTAAAATGCCTTTAAAAATCTTTAAAGTTATTTATTTATCTTCCGGATCAACTAACAACAATGGTTTCTCGTTTACCAATTTTATAAACGAATTCATAAAGGAGAGTATTAAAAAGGAGAGTATTATTCATGGGAGAGAAGGACTTTAAAACGTATGTTGGTACAATAGATAAGAAGATTTTTGTAAATGATGAAGGTGATTTTACCATAGCTACATTCACATCAGAAAACGATGATATAGCGGATAAAATCACTATTTTAGGAAACATGTACGGTATAAGGAAAGAGGAACGTATAGAGATTAGTGGAACGTGGACAAAGCACGTTAAGTTCGGTGATCAATTTAAAGTGGAACAATGGCAACGCCCTGTTCCTAAGACTAGAGAACAAATTGTAGACTTTCTTTCCTCTGACTTTTTCAAAGGAATAGGTAAGAAACGAGCAAATAAAATAGTCGATACATTAGGAGCGTCGGCTATTGAAGTTATTCACGAAGATGGGTATGAAGCGGTTAAAAATATTAAAGGCATTAATGACAGTATAAAAGAAAATCTTGTAAATGCAGTATATGAAACGTTTGAAGTGCAAAATATAGTCCGAAAACTGTTGCAATACAACATTTCAGCAGAAACAACTTTGAAACTATATAAAGAGTATGGGGCAAAAACTGCAGAAAAAGTTATATCTAATCCCTATATTATTATGGACTCAAAAATAGGTTATGGATTTCAAAAAGCAGACGAGATAGCGAGAAATATAGGGATAATGCCTACATCCACGCACCGTATTAAAGCATGTATTGTGCACACTTTAAAAGAAAAGTGTAACGGAGAGGGTCATAGTTATTATTCTTTTCATCCGTTAATTCAAGAAACTTTATTGAAGTTGAATCACAACAGTAGCAAAGATGATTCTGTAACCTATAACGATTTAGAAGATATACTGTATTTTTTAGACAGTTCTAACAAAGATATTGTAATCGAAGATAACAAAGTTTATTTGTATCATCTTTTTGTATACGAAAACAAACTGGCCGAAAGCCTTGCCGACATAGTTAATTATAAGAAAAATAAATATTCATCAGAATCCAGTATGCTCGATTTTAAAATAAAGAATTATCAAGCTAAAAACCAAATTATTCTTGCTGAAAAACAGCGTGAAGCGGTTAAAAGATTTATAAATGAAAACTTGCTTATTCTAACAGGCGAACCTGGTACAGGTAAAACTACAGTTGAAAAAGCAATCATTGATATTTATAAAGAATTAAACCCTAAATCCCACATTAAATTGTGTGCGCCGACAGGTAGAGCGAGTAAAAATTTAGAGGAAACAACAGGATATAAAGCAAGCACAATACATCGTATGATAGGTTTACAACAACAAGGAAAAACACCAGCATTTAATGACCTAGACAAACTGAATGTTGATTTAGTCGTTGTAGATGAGATTTCAATGGTTAATTTACAAATCGGATCATTAATGATGGACGCTATTCCAACGAATGCTAAAGTACTTTTTGTTGGGGACAGTGACCAGTTGCCAGCCGTGGGAGCAGGCAATGTGATGAATGAAGTTTTAAAGTCTGATTTATCCACTGTTCGTTTGGAGACTATATTTAGACAAGCTAGAGAAAGTCAAATTGTAACTAACGCTCACAGGATTAACGAAGGTGGACAAATAGAAATAAATCCCAAAAAAGATGATTTTTATTTTATTGAGGAAGAAAACAATACACGTATTAGTGAGTATATGATTCAAAGCGCAAAACGTTTTCATGATTTAGGATATAAACTAGAGGATATTTTAGTGTTATCACCTATGAAAAAGGGTGATGTAGGAATTCATTATTTGAATGAACGATTAAGAAGTGAATTGAATCCTCCATCATTCGATAAGAAAGAATATAAAGTTAATAAACGATTTTTTAGGCAGTACGACAAAGTTATTCAAAATGTAAATGTACCTGAAAAAGATATTTATAATGGAGAAGTCGGAACGGTTTATGACGTTAAAGAAAAAAAATTAATTTGTAGTTTTGGAAGCGGAAGATTGGTTGAATATGAAAAGACAGAGTTGAATCAACTAGACCTGGCTTATAGTATAACTATTCACAAAGCTCAAGGAGGAGAATCACCGATAGTTATATTACCTATCACCTCTTCACACTACATTATGCTTGCTAGAAACTTGTATTATACGGGAATAACACGCGCAAAAGAACGAGCAGTTCTTATCGGTTCATATAAAGCAATGGATATAGCAATACAAAATAATGAAGTAAAGACAAGGAATAGCTGTTTATCCAGTCGTATACGACAATATATGATTTCTCCATTTGATGATATAGATATAGAACATAGTAAGGCACATTAAAAATTTTAAATCATACTTAGTCTTGTTAAGATTAAGTATGATTACCGTTAATTAAAGGAGATGGTCAATTGGGTAGCATGGAAGAAGAATTAGGATTAATTGAAGCTCTTTATGAAAGAATTGTAAAAGACGATTTAAGTGAAGCACACATAAAGTTAGACAACATTTACAAAAGTAAAGGTAATGATATGACAGGTGTGGTTTCCGTATACAAAAACACAAAGCCGGCAAATGATATTTTAGATGAATTAAAGGACTGGGCAATTGAACATAAGAAACAGGATGTTCTAAATAAAATTGAGGGTCTATCAATAAAAAGATAAGCAAAAAGGTGTGATAGATATTATGATGTTTAAGGAGCAGGAATTATACAATAGTAGTTCGAGATTATTTATTCTATGAATAATGAAAGAGAGCAATTAAATTACTATAAAGAAAAATGTAGGATTTTATCCCGTAAAATTAATAACTACGAATATTTTCACAAAAAGAAAATGAGTGAATTAAGAAAAGAACACGTTGATTCATTAGCGAAATCATATAGTGTTCTTACTGTGTTTACAGATGTTTTAAATAAATTTATCGAGAATAGCAATATAACTTTTATGGATGAATATTACACATTTTATGATCGTGTATTGAATGAGTTAGACAAAAAAATAAGATATGAGTACGGACTTAGAGTCGTAATTGAATATCCTGATCCTTTTAGTACCGATAGTTTAGGTCGTGACTTTCATTTGTTAGTAGTTCCGGATGAAGGTGATTATCATGAAGGATAAAACGGAAGTGATAACAGCTAAAGAATTTATTGCATTGAATAAAAAAAACAATAAAAATAAATACGGCAACAATAAAGTTGAAGTAGATGGAAAAGTCTTTGATTCAAAATTAGAAGCGGAATATTATAAGCAATTAAAACTTAGAGTAAAGGCTAATGATATTGTTACCTTTAAAACACAACCACGTTATCCGCTTCAGAATGCATTCAAAAAAGATGGTAGATGCTTTCAAAGTATTGATTATATAGCAGATTTTGAAATTCATCATAATGATGGGAGTGTCGAGGTTGTTGATGTAAAAGGTAAAAAAACAGATGTATTTAGAATTAAAGAAAAGATTTTTAATTTTATATATTCGTATAAGTTAACTTTAGTTACGAAAGATGATTTGTAGAATAAAGGGGGGTGTAGTAAATCGAATGGTCTACTCACATGTTGTCCGGTTTTGTAGCAGGTTATGCAGTTACAGGAGGGGATTGGAAAGGAGCAGTAGTTGGGGGAGTATTCGCTATTATTCCGGACTTGGATGAACATGATTCTCGCTTTGGTAAAGTAGTTTATCCTATTTCATATTTAATTAATAAGATTTTTGGGCATAGGACACTCTTTCATTCAATATTATTTATGGTTGTTGTAGGAGTAAGTATATCTATTTTCAGCGAAGTGTGGATAGCATTAGCGGCTGTGAGCGGAATTTTTATACATGTTGTAGGTGATGCGCTTGTCGGTAAGGTTTATCCGCTTTATCCATGGAAAATAGCGATAGGTGCAAGAGATTTAAGGCCGAGATCGTTCAAAAGACGTTTTCTCTTATTTGATAGAATCGGGAAATTAGCAATGATTTTACTGATATTAGGTATTGCTTATAACGATTTCTTATAAAGGGACTTTTTAAAATAAAAAAAAGGAGCATTTAATTAATATGGGAAACGAAGAAATGAATCAAGATATAGACCTTGTTGCAGTTGATATTGGATATGGATATGTTAAAGCAATATCACGCAATACAAATAAAAGAGTCATCTTTGCTGCAGGTGTAGGTGATCCTGTTGACGATAAAACATTAGGGTTACTTGGTAAAAACAGCGAAGAAGATGACCCTAATAATATCCATATAAGAATTAATGCAAAAGAATATTTTGTTGGAGAGTTGGCTAAAAAGAAATCACCAGAGTTTCGGACTGCTCTAGATAATAGACGTTATGAAAATGACATAATGAATACTTTATTAAATGTAGCAATTCAACTAGTTAGTGACTCGGAAGATGTTTATTTGGTAACTGGTTTACCTTACGAACTATATGCGAAACATAGAGATTCATTGATAGAATCAGTATCAGGAAACCAACCTCCTGTAGAATGGAAATCAGGAAGTAGGCAAGGAACAAAGCAACAAGTGAATGTGGAAAAGGCTATTATACTTCCGCAAGCTATGAGTGCTGTATTTTCAGTATTATTTAATGAAAAAGGCGACCCCATTCGTCCTGACTTGATGGATGAAGATACTACTATTGGATTAATTGACATCGGCCATAAAACAACAGATTATGTGTTTTTAGAAATTGAGGAGAATGGACAACTTTTCCCTGTAGATACAAAGTCAAGTACTATTAATGCAGGTGGAGTTGACATGGATCAAGCCATAAAGGATAAATTTATCAAAGAAACTGATGAGACAGATATTAGTCAAAGAAATCTTAAAAAAGCTTATAACAAAGGGAAATTAAAGTATAGATCTGATAGCCAGGATAAAAACATTGATTTCTCTAATGAGATTCAGTCTACAAAAGAGAAAATAGCTGGTAAAATATTTGGTGAAATTGGTAATTATTGGGGCAATGAATTAAATACAATAGATGAAATTTTCTTTGTAGGTGGCGGTGTCCTTTTATACGGTAAGGAGGTACAAGAAAAATTCGGAAACCGTCTAAAAGAAATTAATGACAGTCAATTTGCTAATGTACAAGGATATTTATTCTACGGAGATAACATTTTAAAACAACAAACGAAAGAAAATTAAGGAGGTAAAATCATGTCGAAAAAAAACAAGGGCAATGTTTTTACCTTCCGTTTAAACAAAGAAAGGGACCAAGATATTATTGAATATATCCATCAATCAAGCACTAGTAACAGTGTTACTGTCCGTAATTTATTACGGAATGCGTTTGATCGTTCGATGGATTTTCGATTATATAACCGCCTTTTACAAAGACTGGATGAATTAGAAGAAACAATTAAAAATCTTGAACAACAACCTTATAAAAATAAAGCAGCACCAACAAAAAGCGAGGAACATGAAGCGGATAATAATACAACCTCCGCTTCATCGCCCGAATCAAATGAAGATAATGAGACTACGTTCAAGAAGAGCATAGATTCTATAACCAAACAATTTGGCGGTTTTGAATAAAACATAAATGAAAGGAGTGTTTCTCATGTATCGTTTTCTCGGAGCAAGTTTGATCTCATATCTATTATCATCAGGATTCAAGGAAAGTTTTAATCAGTTTAATGCAGACTATATGCGACACAAATTTTATAATGAAGGAAAGAGGTCTAAATATAAATCACCTTTTATCACCTTAATGTTAACTGGTTTATTTGGTGGTTATGGAATGCTGTATGTATCTCCACGTATTGGTTTGCCTTTTGCTGTTCTTGATATGTTTTTATTACCAGTTTTTTTGTTTGCTGTGATTTTAAGACCATTAGAAATAGCCCTTGCTTTGTTAGCGGTGTTCAGTCACAACGAGGTTTTAAACGAATTAGAGATAGAATTCAACTTGTACGAGGAAGTCGAAAATGCAGAGAAACAACCTTTTAATCATAAAAGTGTTCCACGTATAAACGGAAGGAAATATAGACGAAACCCTTATGTTTCATGAGATACCTTCGTATTTGTATAATAACTACTCTTTTCGTTTAAAATATATTTTTTATTAGAGTTTAGTTTTTATAAATGTGATTAGTTGGCTTAACTTACACCAAAAATTAAAGGAGATTGATAGTTATGATGAGGTTTTTAATGTGGACTATGGGAGTGGTTGCCTCTCTGTTCGCCATTGGACTAATAGGCAGAGAATTATTAGAGGAATTTCCAATGCTTCAAGAACCATGGAATGAGTTAAAGAATTTAATAGGAACAGCTTATGAGCAGAGTACAGTAAAATACGGAACATTTTTCACTCTTATAATTATAGCAGGACTTGGGTTTATGTTTGCTAGTAGTAAAAGATAAGATTTTGTTCCGGAAAAAGGAGTGAAATTGTGAGTGTCTACAAATAAAAGCGACAAAATGCAGGGCATCAAAAACATTTTTAATAAAATTAAAAATGTGATTACAAAACAATCTGAAGCCCAAAAAGAAGAAAAGGAGCAAAAGAAAAAATATAAAAATACAAGACCTAAAGGTTTTTTAGCGAGACGAATAGGTTTAATTGTAAGCTGGGCAGTTATTGGACTTTTCATTATATCTACATTATCTAATATTTTGTTCAGTGGTAGCGGTAGTGAAGAAGAAGGAAACACATTACAAGATGTAAATTTTTTATATGCTGATGGTGGTAATGAATTTGCAAAAGACTTTTTATATGAATTTTATAATTGGGATCATTCTGTTCCTAATGGAGAAGATGGACAAACCCTTAATTTGAGTAAATATGTCGTGAATGGGATAGAAAGTAGAATACCTGAGTTAGCTTTTAATGAAGAATGGGAGTCTAGCATCAACAAAAATGATATTTCTTTAAAAAATATTGATAAGGTAAGTAGCAATAAAGCACTTCTTACGTATAAAGTAGATTATGAGCTTACAAGGAATACTGATAAAAAAGATTCTAAAATTGATACGAAGGAAATGTCGCCACAAGAATATAAGAATCGTATGAAACAGCCTATATTTAAAGATGGAAAAGAAATAGTAAATTCAAGTAAATATATTGAAGTTCCTGTCTATTATGACGACAACACCGAAGAATTCGTTGTATATGATGTTCCGTCTTATACTAGTTTTCCAGAAGGCAATATCGCAGATGTTCCTAAATTTGATATAGAAAATCTAACTCAAGTTACTGATTCTGATGTTACTGATAACATCAATGCTTTCCTTGACACTTTCTTTGAATCATATGCAGAAGATACTCCGGATAAATTAAGTTATCTAATAGACGAGGATAACATTCAGGAAGGATTAAATGGTGCAATGACCTTTAATCAGGCAAATGAAACGAAGATATATTCTCTAGACAGAGATAAATATGACAGATTATTTGTTAATACAGAAGTTACATTTAATGATCCTCAAGCTGATGGTGTTACTTATAATACAGATTATCTGTTGGTTATAAAAAAAGAAGAAGGTAGATATATTGTCGAAAGTCTTAACGATGAATCTTATGCAAAAGGTATTATAGCAGAGTACCGTAACACGTTAGATAAAGAAAATGAAGATAATGAATACGACGATAAAATTGACCGCTTGAATGAATTAAATGACAGAGAGAAAATTAAGTATAAAAAACAGACTGACAACGATGATTCAAATGATAGTTCAGATAATAATAATGAAGAAAACTCAAACAACAATGACGAGAAAGATAATGACAAAAACGAGTAGTAAAGAACAAAAAAAGACAATAATAAAGAATAATTTGTTTTATCACCTATTTTTTTAAAAGGAGTTGGTTTCAAATATTGTTAGTTTTAATGTATTATTAACATAGGGAGGTGAGCTTCTTGAATCTATCTTTTGAAGGTATCTATGATTGGGTAAGGGAGCAAGGAAAATGGATATTGCTTACAGCAGTAATTGTAATTTTGTTAATTACAGCTTTTAGAAGACAATGGATGGCTATGGTCGGCTCATTGATTGGTCTCTCGTTCATTGGTATTTTTATTTATAACCCCGATATTATTGAAGACTTAGGAACTTTCCTGTCTGATAATACGGGTTTAAATAACTAATGAACAACATATTAAATGTCATTAAGCAAACAAAGAGAGTGCTATTAATCTATTAACTCTCTTGTTTGCTTAGTTTGTTTAAATTTACATCAAACAAAGGAGAGGGAGGTATGTAAATGTGCTCATACTTAATGCTATTATTAACTCTTATGTAGATTTAGCTGTTGAAGTAGAAGATTCTGATCAACCTTCATCATCCTTAAATGACTTTACAGGTTTTGTAGATTCTGAATTTAAATGGGTTGTTTATAGTGTATTAGTCATTGCTTTGTGTGTGGCTATATTTAAAAGAAAATGGCTATGGTCGATAGGTATAGTTATAGGTTTTAGTGTCTTTGCCTATATCGGCGACAACCCTACTAAACTAATAGATATTGCAGAGGATATCGCTAAGGTTATATCGGCAAGTTCAAACTAATAAACGAAAAAGGAGTGATAAACAGGCATGGAAGATAACAGGATAAAAGTTATTGTTCTCAACAATTTTATTGGATTTGAGAAAAAAATATATCAAATATTTGGTTTTAAAACAGTTAGGCCAATTTCATTTAAATTAGCAATATATGCCGGTGTTTTCGGTATAATTGAAGCTATAATTTATTTCACACCATTCATAAACGTTCTTATAAGTTGGATGCCGTTTGTTTTTTTAGTAGCGTTACCAATAGGTTTAGCTTGGCTATTAAATGACGTTGGTACAGAAGATCGTAAACCACTTAATTTCTTTCAATCATTTTTTAAATATCATTTAAGAAAAATTGTCGGAAACACCTACTTCAGGGGTAGGGAAGTACAAAAAATGCAAGAATACTCATTTGGTGTTTACTTTACGTATACAGATGATGAAATAAAGATAAATGATGAAGAAATGAAAAACAGAGAAATTGCTAGAGAGAAGATGGAAAAAGCCAATCGTTATCTACATCGTATACATGATGTAGATAGCTATATTAAGGAGCAAAAAAGATTAAAAGAAGAAGCGGAGAAAGAAAGAGAAAACAATAAATTTTGGAAGAAAATTATTCCTTTCAAAAAAGCTAAACCAAACAAAAGTGCAAATAGGCACACTAAAAAACTGGAAAAAAAGAAAAATCATTTACAGAAAGGAGCTTAATATAAAACATGCGTGAAAACAAACAAAACGATAAGAATAATGCATTCCAAAAAGCGGAAGACGAAATGGCAGAAGGTATAGGAAGTCCTCGTATCAAAGCCAT
>Ga0079226_10000543_pt1 | contig 26671 bp, 29 predicted proteins | sample Poulit2014_FD_76345 | JGI IMG/M metagenome (GOLD analysis project Ga0079226, IMG submission 76345) | Agricultural soil microbial communities from Georgia to study Nitrogen management - Poultry litter 2014 | ecosystem: Environmental > Terrestrial > Soil > Agricultural land | place: USA: Georgia...
GCGCCCACGATCGCGCAGGGGGAGGTACTGCGGAATTCGGTGAACGCCCAGTCGTACACGTCGTGCCGGTTGCGCGTCGACGGCCCACGTTGGCTGCCGGGCCGGCCGGGAATTCCGGGCAGGCACCCGACCGTGACACGATAGGAGTCCAACACCAGGCGCTCGCGGAGTGTCCCCCGGAAGTTGCGGGCACTGGCGCACAGCACCAGCCCCGCCACCCGTTGCGGATGCTGCCACCAGGTGAGCTGTGCAACCAACGATCCCAGCGAGTACCCCGCGATCAGGAAGCGTGAAATGCCGAGCGCGTCGGCCACGGCCACCACGTCGTCTGCGCACTCGGTGAGTTCGAAACGCCGCGAACGGATTCCCCGACCGTGCCAGCGTTGATCGAACACGATCACTCGGTAGCGCTCACACAGCGCGGCCACTGCCGGATACCAGGTGAGCAGGCCCGTACATGCCAGAGCATGCAGCAGGATCAACGGCGGTGCGTCACGGGGGCCGGTGTCGATGATCGGGATCGTGCCACGGCCCGGTAGCTCGACCGTGCGCGCGGCAGGCAACTCGTCGCGTTCGGGTAGTGGCACCAGTGACCGAAGTGCCCGCTGTCCCCACCCGGTGTGCTGTCGTCGCGGACTGCGGGAGGGCTTCGACCATTGTTCCGGAAGCGCCATGCACGGATTCTAGAACACGTTGCAGTGCTGCCACGGCAACGACATTCTGCCGACTCAGAACAACACCGTGGCGTACTGCCCCACCTGGCGAAAACCAATCCTACGGTAGACGCTCAATGCCGCCTGATTGTAGGCGTTGACATACAGGCTCGGCGTGCGTTCCAGCTCCACCATCAGCCAACGCGCCACACTCGCGGTCCCCGCACTACCGAGTCCCGAGCCACGCCGATCCGGGTGCACCCACACCCCCTGGATCTGCCCCACCTCGCCGGACAGCGCCCCCACCTCGGCCTTGAAGACCACTTCGCCGTGCTCGAAGCGCGCGAACGCACGACCACTGGAGATCAGCTCCGCCACACGCGCGCGGTAGTTCGCACCACCGTCTCCGTCCCGAGGGTCGACGCCGACCTCCTCGATGAACATCGCCACGGCGGCGGGATAGTACCGGTCCAGATCAGCCATCCGAACCTGCCGCACGTCGCTATCGGCAGCAACGGCGGGCAACTGTCCGAGCGCGAGCAACGGCTGGTCGGCACGCACCTCGCGTGCCTGCCCCCACTCCGACGACAGCTCCTCCCACAGCGTGAGGACCTTTTCGGATGGCCCGACGAGCGACGAGCAGGTACGACCGTGTCGCAACGCGCGGTCCGCGAACTGGCGCAACTCACCGGTATCGCCCACCAGCGGGACCAGGTTCGGGCCCGAGAAACACAACCCGCGCAGCCGTTCACTCCGCCGGGCGAGCCCGTCGACCGTCCACAGTTCCCCGCCGAGACGGCGAGGCGAAAGCCCGGCCGCCTCAACCTTCGCGGCGACCATACAGCTGCCGACCGGATCCGCGGCGAGCGTGGCATACACCGCCGCAGCATCCCGGTCATCAAGCAGCCGTGCACCAGCAAGCCGCAACACAGCACTCAGCGTGCCAGATCCCATAGGGAAACGAAAAACTACCCGCTCACCGTGACGACCGGTTCGCCATCGCCGGTCTCCATGCCGCTTTCCTCGGCGATCCGCGACGCCTCCTCTATCAACGTCTCCACGATCTGCGCCTCCGGAACGGTCTTGATGACCTCACCCTTGACGAAGATCTGTCCCTTACCGTTCCCGGAGGCCACGCCGAGATCCGCCTCACGAGCCTCCCCAGGACCGTTCACGACGCACCCCATCACCGCGACACGGAGCGGGACCTCCATCCCTTCCAGCCCGGCGGTGACCTCGTCCGCCAGTTTGTAGACATCCACCTGGGCCCTGCCGCAGGAGGGGCAGGAGACGATCTCCAGCTTACGGGGCCGCAGATCCAAGGACTGCAAGATCTCGGCACCGACCTTGACCTCCTCCACAGGAGGGCTCGACAACGACACCCGGATCGTGTCGCCGATGCCCTCCCGCAGCAACGCACCGAAGGCGGTCGCTGACTTGACGGTGCCCTGCATCGACGGACCGGCCTCGGTGACCCCGAGATGCAGTGGATAGTCGCACTGCTCGGCGAGTATCTCGTAGGCACGGATCATCGTCACCGGATCATGGTGTTTGACCGAGATCTTGAGGTCCTCGAAATCGTGCTCGGCGAACAGGCTCGCCTCCCACAACGCCGACTCGGCCAGTGCCTCCGGGGTGGCCTTGCCGTGCTTGGCCATCAGCCGCTTGTCCAACGATCCCGCGTTGACACCGATGCGGATCGGCACGCCGTTGTCCTTGGCAGCATGCGCGATACCGGCAACCTGGTCGTCGAACTTGCGGATGTTGCCGGGATTGACGCGCACGCCCGCGCAGCCCGCTTCGATGGCTTTGAACACGTACTTCGGTTGGAAGTGAATATCGGCGACCACCGGAATCTGCGACTTCTGCGCGATCGGGGGCAGTGCTTCCGCATCGTCGGCACTGGGACAGGCCACCCGGACGATGTCGCAGCCGGAGGCGGTGAGCTCCGCGATCTGCTGCAGTGTCGCGTTCACGTCCGCCGTCACGGCCGTGGTCATCGACTGCACCGAAATCGGGTAGTCACTACCGACGCCCACCGAACCGACATGCAACTGCCGGGTCCGACGGCGGGGCGCCAACTCGGGGGACGGGGTTTCGGGCAGGCCAAGATCGACCGTCATGGAATCCTCTGCAAGCTACGTGGACGTGTCACGTCCTACGATACCGTTGAACTCCGGCAACGCACTGGGTCCCACTCCCGACCGAACCTACTGCAACACCTGCACCGGGCTGATGATGTCCGCGAACACGGTCAGCGCCATGAACCCACCGACAATCACGACCACCACCGCGGTCACCGTGTTGAGCTTGGTGTAGTCCGCAGGACCACCCGGCTGTTTGCCGCGCAGCCGACGCAGCCAGTCCCGAACTCTCTCATACCAGGTCACAGCCACGTGTCCCCCGTCCAACGGCAACAACGGCACCATATTGAACAGGCCGACGAAGAAGTTGAGGTTCGCCAACAGCAACAGGAACATCGACCACAACCCGGCCTCGGCGAGCTGGCCCCCGATGCGGCTGGCACCGACCACACTCACCGGCCGTTGGTCCACGTCCTTGCCGAATGCCGCCGCGACCACCTCGGGCACCTTCTCCGGGATGTGCAACAGCCCCTTCCAGACCTGGTGGAACACGTCGCCGGTATAGGCGACCGTGGCTCCGACAGCCTCGCCGGGGCCGTAGGTGAGCTGACTCGCGAAACTCGCACCGATCGCACCCGTGGTCACCATCTTGTTCTCGGCATCGGGGCCGTCCCCGGCCGGCACAGGGTGCCGGACCCTTGCCACATCGACCGACAACTGAAGGGTTTCCCCGTCCCGACGGACCGTCATTCGGGTCGGACCCGACGAGTGCTGAATCCGGTCGATCACCTCGGTGAAGGTTTCGGTGGCTTCACCCTCCATGGCCACCACAACGTCGCCTGTCTGCAAACCCGACTCCCGAGCGGGCGCCGGGGAATCCGGTTGACAGTTCGGATTCGCGAACTCGGCACGGGTATCGCTGCTCTGCACGCACTGCGAGATCTCCCCGACCGTCGGCGTGCGGAAGACGTTCGGCAGCCCCATGGTCGTCGCCAACAAGTACAGGACGATGAATCCGATCACGAAGTGCGTGAACGAACCGGCAACCATCACCACGGTGCGTTTCCACACCTTGTAACGCCACATCGCCCGCGGCGCCTCATCCGCGGTGACCTCGTCCAGCGCGGTCATCCCCGCGATGTCGCAAAACCCACCGAGCGGGATCCACTTCACCCCGTACTCGGTCTCACCGCGGCGGAAGGAGAACATCCTCGGCCCGAAGCCGACGAAATAGCGACGCACCTTCATTCCGAAGGACTTCGCCGCGACCATGTGCCCGGCCTCGTGCAGAGCGATCGAAACACAGATGCCCAGCGCGAAGAGCACGATGCCGAATGCGAAAACGAGCACTCGTCAACCCCTTCCAGTATTGAGCTCATCGGCCCGGGCACGCGCCCACTGCTCAGCCGCGAACACGTCCCCTACGTCGCGGGGCGCTGCGCGCCACCCGTCGGCCGCGGCAAGCACCTCGGACACAGTCTCCACGATATCGGTGAAACCGGCGTTTCCCGCCCGGAACGCCGCCACCAGCTGTTCATTGGCCGCGTTGTACACGGCAGGGACACACCCGCCCGCGGCGGCGGCCTGCCGGGCCAGCGATACAGCGGGGAACACCGCATCGTCCAACGGCTCGAACGTCCAACTCGTGGCGGTGTCCCAACGGCACGACGGCGCGGCCGCCGGCACGCGATGCGGCCAGTGCAACGCCAGCGAGATCGGCAGGCGCATGTCCGGCGGACTCGCCTGCGCGATGGTCGAGCCGTCCTGGAAGGTCACCATCGAATGCACCACCGACTGCGGATGAACCACCACATCGATGCGTTCGGGCGCGACCCCGAACAGCAACTGTGCCTCGATCAGCTCCAGCCCCTTGTTCACCATGGTCGCGGAGTTGATGGTCACCACCGGCCCCATGTCCCATGTCGGATGCGCCATCGCCTGCTCCAGCGTGACCCCCGCCAACTCCGCCGTGCCGTACCCGCGGAACGGCCCACCGGAAGCGGTCAGCACCAGCTTGTCCACCTCGTCGCGTCCCCCACCGCGCAGCGCCTGCGCCAGCGCGGAGTGTTCCGAGTCGACCGGCACCAATTGTTCCGGCCCCGCAGCGTCCAGCACCAACGGGCCGCCTGCCACCAACGATTCCTTGTTCGCCAGCGCCAGCGTCGCACCCGTCGCCAGCGCACGCAGGGTCGGTTCGAGTCCCTGCGAACCCGGCATGGCGTTGAGCACGACGTCCACCCGCACCGCATCGAGCAACTCGGTGACGGCATCGACACCGGCGAACATTCGCGGAAGCCGGTACTGCCCGGTGGCGTAGCCCCGCCGTTGTGCCTCGGCATACAGCGCGAGCTGCACATCCTCCAACGCCGTGGCCCGCTGCACCGCAACCGCGTCGACGTCGTGCGCGATCGCCTGCGCCGCGAGGGTGGCCGGATCCGTACCTCCCGCGGCGATCGCGGCGACGCGGAAACGTTCGGGGTTGCGTCCGGTGACATCCAGCGCCTGCGTGCCGATGGAACCCGTGGAACCCAGCACGAGCACGGTCCGTGTTCCGGCATGCTGCGGGAAGGCGGTCTCGGTCATGGTGTGGTTATTCTCCCGATTCGTACGGACCTGTCCACGCGGGGGCGACCGCCTGTGGGATTATGATGCCAACAAAGCGAGAGCACCGAGGAGTGAGCGTGGCGGACAAGGCGGTTGAGAAACGCGACAGCACCGAAGTGAGTCGGGTCGATCCTGCCGAGGAGCCATCGGCCGAGTGGGGTTGGCACGGCGAATACCCGCGTACGACTCGCATCGGCGGCGTGGTGGCGATCATTGTCATGCTGTTGATGTTGTGGTTCACGCGGGGCCATGTCTGGGAGGCCCGTGCGTGGCTCTGGCTGTCCATGGTCGCTGTCGCGGTGTACCTGATCGTGGACTACCGCAAGCGCAAGCTGTCATGGCGGCGCTGAGCATCGTCGCAGCGCACCTCGTCGGACGGCGGGCTCGGATCGTGTGACACGACCGCGGGCCCGCCACGGTCAGGACTCCGCTGCGAGCTGCCCGCAGGCAGCGGCGATCTCCTGCCCGCGGGTGTCCCGGACGGTGCAGGACACACCGCCCGCGTTGACGCGACGTACGAACTCGCGTTCCACCGGTTTCGGACTCGCGTCCCACTTACTGCCCGGAGTCGGATTCAGTGGAATGACGTTCACGTGCGCCAGTTGCCCCAGGTGCTCGGTCAGTCGTTGCGCGAGCAGGTCGGCCCGCCACGGTTGGTCATTCATGTCCCTGATCAGCGCGTACTCGATCGACACCCGACGGCCGGTGACATCGGCGTAGTAGCGGGCGGCGCCGAGCACCTCGTCGACGGGCCAGCGATTGTTCACCGGGACGAGTTCGTGACGCAGTTCGTCATCGGGCGTGTGCAGCGAGACCGCGAGACGCACACGCATGTCCTCATCGGCCAGCTTACGGATCGCGGGAGCGAGCCCGACGGTCGAGATCGTGACGTTGCGTTGCGAAACCCCCAGGCCTCCCGGAGCCGGGTCCGTGATCCGGCGTACCGCGTCCACCACGCGGCGGTAGTTGGCCAGCGGCTCCCCCATCCCCATGAAGACGATGTTGGACAGCCGACCTGCGCTCGGCGTGCCGTCCGAACCCGTCATCGTGCCATCCCGCATCATCGCAGCAGCGGAACGGACCTGGTCCACGATTTCGGCGGCGGACAGATTCCGATCCAGACCACCCTGGCCGGTGGCGCAGAACGGGCAGGCCATGCCACAGCCGGCCTGGCTGGAAATGCACAGCGTCGCACGGTCGGGATAGCGCATCAGAACGCTCTCCAACATCGTGCCGTCGTGCAGACGCCACAGGGTTTTGCGGGTACTGCCGCCGTCACAGTCGAGCGCTCTGATCTTGGTCAGTAGCGTGGGCATGAGATCCGAAACGAGTCGATCGCGAGACGCCGCCGGAATATCGGTCATGTCGGCGGGGTCAACGGTCAACCGGGAGAAATAGTGATTGCCGAGCTGTTTCGCCCGGAACGGTTTCTCCCCGAGAGCGGTAACGGCCTCGGATCGCTCGGCGAGCGACATGTCGGCGAGATGACGGGGTGGCATGCCCCGCTTGGGCGCGTCGAAAACCAATGGAAGAGCACTCATGACCTGCCCATTGTCTCACGTCGCCAGTGTCGACAGGAACACGCCGGTTGAACCGGTCCGCCGCACCGCGATCCGGGCCGCACGAGTCCGGAACGCCAGTGCCGTTCCGATCTGATCGATTCCACTCCCACACATCGACGCCCGTCCGTACCATGGACGGTCCGTAACGGCGCGCGATCCCACATTCGCGGTGCCGGGGCGGCGGATGTGTCCGGACCACGGCTGGAGGCTGGTACGTAATGACAACGCAGACGGCTCCCCCGCGCGCCACACTCCCCGCAGGAACACCGTGCTGGGTGGAACTGGCCAGCGCCGACGCAACGACCGCGCAGGAATTCTACAGCGAACTGCTCGCCTGGGACATCCACGTACAGAACGACCCCTCGACGCGGGACCGACGCTACGCCATCGCCTCCCGTGAGCTGGTACAGACCGGGGGAATCCGACAGGCCAACCACGACGACCGGGGCTGGTCCATCCACCTGGCGGTGCACAACATGGCCGCCACAGTCGAGTGGGTGCGACACCTGGGTGGCTCACTCACCCTGGGACCGGTGGACATCCCCGAAAGGGGCAGCATCCTGCACGTGACCACCCCTGGCGGGGTACACGTGGTGTTCTGGGAACTCGCGCCGACCTGGCAGTTCGCCAACGGCTCCCCGGGCACCTTCGCCGGCGCCGACCTCTACACGCACGACGCGGTGGCCTCCGACGACTTCTTCGGCAGGCTGTTCAACCTGACCAGCGAGCAAATCGGTCTGGGAACCATCGACTATGCTGAATGGCGGCTCGATGGGGCGCCCGTGCTCTACCGGTACGTCATGGGACCGGACTACCTCGACTCCACGCCCGCGCACTGGCTGGTGTACTTCACCGCGGACCCGGCGAGGGGAACCGACGCCACCGCGGGGCAAGCGATCATGCTCGGCGGCACGGTACTCATCGAACCCTACGACACCCCGTTCGGCCGCACCGCGGTGCTGGCCGACCCGAGTGGTGAGGTGTTCGCCGTCATCGACCACGCCACGGCGATCGAGGACTGGCAGCGTACCGAGGTGGACGATCCCCACGACGACTGACCGCGCCGGCCAGCAACCGTGGCCGGCCGGCATGCGGTCAGTGCCCGCACGGACGGAACACCTATAGTTCCTGGTGACCGCACTACTCACACCGCGGGTGAATAGTGTGCGCCGGGTCGGTGACAACGGAGGACGGTACGACACCAGTGGGACGAGATCGGCAAGCGCGCACTCGTCGTCGGGAACACCGGCGGTTACGCAGCCGCAAGCACAACCCCGACGGGACGATGGCGCTCCGCGACCATTTGCGCGAGTTCCGGAACCGGTTGGGATTCGCCCTGCTGTTCCTGCTGTGCGGTGGTGCGTTCGGATTCTTCTGGTTCAGTACCGACCTGGGCCCGATCCCCTCGCTCGGCGACATCGTGTTGCGTCCCTACTGCCAACTCGAACTCACCCGCGGCCCGGACGAACAGTGCCTGTTGCTGCAGACAGGACCTCTCGACGCGTTCATGACCCGCTTCAAGGTGGGACTGGCCGCCGGGGCTGTGTTGACCGCTCCCGGCTGGCTGTACCAGATCTGGGCGTTTTTGGCCCCCGGACTCCGCCGCATCGAACGACGTCTCGCGCTCGCCTTCGTCACCATCGGCTCGGTGTTGTTCGCCGCGGGCGCCGTGCTGGCCTACCTGGTGGTTCCCCGCGGCCTCACGCTGCTGATCCATCTCGGCGAGAACGTCTTCAGCACCCAGTTCCGCGGCAGCGAGTACATCAACTTCGTCCTGGTCATGTTGTTCGCCTTCGGCGTGAGCTTCCTGCTGCCCTTGTTGGTGGTGATGCTCAACCGCATCGGCATGCTGCCCTACGACAAGCTCAAACACTGGCGGCGGGGAATCATCTTCGCACTGTGCGTGTTCAGCGCATTCGTCACTCCGCCCGACCCGCTGTCCATGATCGCGCTCGCCGTACCGATGACACTGCTGTTCGAAACAGCCATTCAGATCTCGCGCATCCAGGAACGACGCAAACAACGCCGCGAGCAACACGGCACCGGCGGGCTGTCCCCCGACGAGCCCACACCGAACGAGTACGTCGCAGCCGATTCAGGGCCGGAGCACTCTCCCCGCAGCACCGACGACATCACCTAGCTCTGCAGAACCGGGGCTGTCATCAATTGTCCTCAGTGCTGTCCATCAGTGCCGTACACCGCCACAGGGCACCGGAGCGGCACGCCCACCGCCCCGATGGGTTCCACCTTCGAGGCAGGCCGCTCGCACCACACGAGCGCGGCCAGGGGGCCGTGCGCGGTCAAGGCACCGGCACCAACACCGCGAGCAACAGCCAGGATGCGACCGCCGCGGGCAACAACGAATCGAGGCGATCCATCATGCCGCCGTGCCCGGGCAGCAGATTACCCATGTCCTTGATGCCCAGGTCACGTTTCACCAGCGACTCGAACAGATCTCCGATAGAGGCAACGATCACGATCACAGCACCGAAGACCACACCGTGCCAGTACTGCGCGCCCAACAGGAAATGCAGCGCCAACGCACCGGCCAACACCCCCGCGAGCATCGATCCGGAGAAACCCTCCCAGGTCTTCTTCGGGCTGATCGACGGCGCCATCGGATGCTTGCCACCCAGTATGCCCGCGACATAACCGCCCGTGTCCGAGGCGACCACACCGATCATGAAAGCCAGTGCGCGACCGGTTCCGTCCGAAGCCGGAACCAACATGGCAGCGAACGAGGCGAACAGTGGCAGATACGCGGCCAGAAACACCGACAGGCCGACATCACGCAGATAATTCTCCGCACCACCCGGTAACCGCCACAGCAGACAGGTCAACGCGGTCAGGACGAACGCGATGAGCACGCCACGCAGGCCGTACGGCCAACTCAGCCAGATCATCGCCTGCCCACCGAGCAGCACAGGAACCAGTGCCACACGGAAGCCGGCAGCCGCACGTACGGCCCTGCCGAACTCCACGGTGCCGAGCGCCACCGCAGCCGCGATGATACCGATGAAAACGAACCGCACCGTGAACAGAGCCACGACGATCGCCGCACCGAGTGCGACACCGACGCCGATCGCGGCGGGAAGATCACGTCCCGCCCGTGAAGTCCGGTCCCGCTGCCGGGCCGATCCCGTCTGCTCGGCGGAGCTCTCCGGGTCGTCGCCCTCCTCCGCCGCCTCGTCCGAACGCACCGTGGTCATCAAACTTCGAGAAGTTCGGCTTCCTTGTGTTTGACCAGATCGTCGATCTTGTTCGTGTGGTCATCAGTCAGGTTCTGCAGGTCCCGTTCCGCCCTGGTGACCTCGTCCTCGCCGACCTCGCCGTCCTTACCCAGCTTGTCCAGGGTTTCCTTGGCCTTGCGGCGCACACCACGAATGGAGATCTTGGCGTCCTCGCCCTTGCTCTTGACCGACTTGACCATCTCCTTGCGGCGCTCCTCGGTCAACTGTGGAATCACCACGCGAATGAGCTGTCCGTCATTGCTGGGATTCACCCCCAGATCGGAGTCACGGATGGCACGCTCGATGGCCCCGAGCTGGCTGAGGTCATACGGTTTGATGACCGCCATACGAGCCTCCGGAATGTTGATGCTCGCCAGTTGGTTGAGTGGCGTCGCCATGCCGTAGTACTCCACCGTGATGCGGGAGAACATCGCCGGTGTCGCTCGTCCGGTCCGTATCGCGGCAAGGTCCTCCTTGGCAACCGACACGGTCTTTTCCATCTTGTCCTCGGCATCGAGGAGAGTGTCGTCGATCACGGTCACTCCTTGATTCTGCGTGAGTCGTCAGACGGTGGCTGGGGTACGTACGAGTGTCCCGATCCTCTCACCGCTCACCGCACGGGCAATGTTGCCCTGAGTGAGGAGATTGAACACCAGGATCGGCATGTTGTTGTCCATACACAGGCTGAAAGCAGTCGCATCGGCGACAGCCAGCCCCCTCTCCAGAACCTCACGGTGCGTGACAATGTCGAACATTTTCGCGCTCGGGTCGCTGTGGGGGTCGGCCGTGAACACACCATCGACCGCCTTCGCCATCAACACGGCCTCACAACCGAGTTCGAGAGACCGCTGCGCAGCCGCGGTGTCCGTCGAGAAGTACGGCATGCCCACTCCGGAACCGAAAATCACGACGCGCCCCTTCTCCAGATGCCGTTCCGCACGGCGGGGAACATAGGGCTCGGCCACCTGGCCCATGGTGATGGCGCTCTGCACCCGAGTCGGCACACCTTCTTTCTCCAGGAAGTCCTGCAGAGCGAGACAGTTCATCACTGTACCCAACATAGCCATGTAATCGGCACGGTCACGATCCATACCGCGCTCGGACAGTTCCGCCCCCCGGAAAAAGTTACCGCCGCCGATCACCACGGCGGCCTGGGTGCCCGAACGCACGACACCCGCGATCTGGCTGGCCACGGAGTGGACCACGTCCGGATCGACTCCCAGGCTGCCACCGCCGAACATTTCACCCCCCAGTTTGAGCAGGACCCGCCGGTAGCCGCCACTCAACTCACCACTCATAGTGCTCCCTGCGCTCGCGGACGTGTCCCCACAAGTGTGCCCCGTCTCCGACAATCACGGAGACGGGGCACACCATGTGTGGCGTTTCGTTACTATGAGGGCGTACCGCCGCCTACTCTTGGCCGATCTCGAAACGCGCGAAACGCTTGATCGTCACACCGGCCGCGTTGAGTAGGTCTCCCGTGGTCTGCTTGTTGTCAGTCACCGAGGGCTGCTCCAACAGGACAGTGTCCTTGTAGAACGCGTTGACCTTGCCCTCGATGATCTTCGGCATAGCCTGCTCGGGCTTGCCTTCCTCCCGCGCGGACTGCTCGGCGATGCGCTTCTCGTTCTCCACCGTCTCCGCGGGAACGTCCTCCCGAGCCAGGAAGTGTGGCTTCATCGCCGCGGCCTGCAACGCGGCGGCCCGTGCGGCCTCGGCATCGTCACCGGTGTACTCGATCAGCACACCGACCGCCGGCGGCAGTCCCGAGCCGCGACTGTGCAAGTAACTGGTGGTCACACCAGCGAAGTAGGCCACACGGCCCAACTCCAACTTCTCACCGATCTTCGCGGAGAGCGCCTCGACCGCATCCTGCACGGTCTCACCGTCCAGATCAGCCTTCTTCAGCTCCTCGGCATCGGTGATGGCGTTCGCCCGCGCGAGTTCGACGATTCGATCGGCGAGTGCCTGGAACTCCTCGTTCTTCGCGACGAAGTCCGTCTCCGACTTGAGTTCGATCAGCGCGCCGCCCGACGCGGCGACAAGTCCTTCTGCGGTAGAGCGCTCGGAACGTTTGCCGACGTCCTTGGCACCCTTGATCCGCAGGAACTCGACGGCAGCGTCGAAGTCACCCTCGTTCTCCTCGAGCGCCTTCTTACAGTCCATCATGCCCGCACCGGTGAGTTCGCGGAGACTCTTGACGTCCGCCGCGGTGTAGTTCGCCATGGTGGGTTATCCCGTTTCTCTCGCTGTGACGTACTGGTCGTGGGCCCCTTGGGGCAAGCGGGTCAGGAGGACGTCGTGCTGTGCTCGGCCTGTGCCTGAGCAGCCGACGTGTCCTGGTCCTGGGCTGGTGTGGTGCTCACCTGGTCGCCCTCATCACCGGCGAGTAGCTCCTTCTCCCAATCGGCGAGCGGTTCGCCGTCGCCTGACTCGCTTCCGGCGCTCTCGCCCTCTGTCTGCGCGGCACCACGGCCGGAGCGGGCCATCAAGCCGGCAGCGGCTCCCTCGGCAACGACCTTCGTCAGCAACGAGGCCGAACGGATCGCATCATCGTTACCGGGGATCGGGTAGTCCACCTCGTCGGGATCACAGTTGGTGTCCAGGATCGCGATCACCGGGATGCCCAGCTTGTGGGCCTCGTTGACAGCGATGTGCTCCTTCTTGGTGTCCACGATCCAGACGGCGCTGGGTACCCGGGACATGTCACGAATACCGCCGAGCGTACGCTCGAGCTTCGCTTTCTCCCTGGTCAGCGTGAGGATCTCGCGCTTGGTCAGCCCCTGGAAACCACCGGTGCGCTCCTGCGTCTCCAACTCCTTGAGACGCTGCAGCCGCCGGTACACGGTCTGGAAGTTCGTCAGCATGCCGCCCAGCCAGCGGTGGTTGACATAGGGCATGCCCACGCGCTGCGCCTCCTTGGCAATCGCTTCCTGGGCCTGCTTCTTGGTGCCGACGAACAGGATCGTTCCGCCGTGGGCCACGGTCTCCTTGATGAACTCGTAGGCACGGTCGATGTAGGTCAGCGTCTGCTGCAGATCGACAATGTAGATACCGTTGCGCTCGGTGAAGATGTAGCGCTTCATCTTCGGGTTCCAGCGCCGGGTCTGATGCCCGAAATGCACGCCGGAGTCGAGCAGCTGTTTCATGGTGACGACGGCCATAGCCGGACACGCACCTCTTCTGGTCGGGCCCACCGAACCACGGTGGGCACGGGTCGGTTGTCGCCACGGATCCCCTCGATCCGAGGCCCTGGCCCCGCACCGCCACCCGGACCAACCAACAGACCGCACCGCGGCCTGCGCGGAAGGACCGCCGGGCAACGTGTGTTCCGTTCATACATCGCCGACACGCTCGTCGGGCACCGCATGGAAGGAAACTCGCACGGGACGCGAAGTCAGCCGGTGGTGAACACAAGCTGCACCGAACAGGATACGTTGTCTTGCTCCGGAATCCCGCACGGGCCCACCGGACATCACCATGGAGTTCACGGTGTCCACAGCCGTCCAACCGTCCACACGGTGCACCGCAGCGCGTGGACGTCCGGCCGGTCCGCAGTCAGCATCCCGCCATGCGACGAATGGTGTGGGCGACAACGTTGAGCGTGCTGGCACTGGTGTCACTGCCTGCCTCGACAGCGGCGGCAGGACCGAACACCGAGCCGGCTGGCCCGGACACGGGCCTGCGGCCCCGTGCCTCCCGGTTCGAGTGGCCGCTCCGGCCCGAGCCCATGGTGACCCACGGGTTCGACCCTCCTGCCACCGAGTACGGCAGCGGGCATCGCGGTGCGGACCTCGCCGCCAAATCCGACCAGCGTGTGTTGGCGGCCGCAGCGGGCACCGTGGTGTACGCGGGACCACTCGCGGGACGTGGCGTGATCTCCATTCAACACCGGGGCGGGATACGGACCACATACGAACCGGTGAACGCTGAGGTGAGCGTAGGGGACCGGGTGGGGCCGGGTCAGGTCATCGGGATGCTGGCAACCGGGCACACGCCGGGGCACTCACAGTGTTCCGATCGGGCGTGTCTGCACTGGGGCGTACGCACACCGACGGGGTACCTCGATCCACTGATGCTGGTACGCGACGACATCGTCATCGCTCTCAAACCGTGGTGAGCGAGTACACCCCGCGGTCCGACAGGCCGCGCGGTGCTTACCCCGACAGTTCACCCAGCTTCGCCCGTAGCCGCAGCATGGCCCTGGTATGCAACTGACTGACCCGGGACTCGGTGACACCGAGAACCCTCCCGATCTCCGCGAGCGTCAGATTCTCGAAATAGTACAGGCTGACGATCGTGCGGTCCCGCTCCTCCAACTGCGAGACCGCCTCGGCCAACCGTCGGCGATTGTCCGCGTCGACCAGCACCGTGGCAGGATCGTCCGTGGCCTCGTCCGCGAGTACGTCGATGATCGACCCGTGCTCCTTACCGGGGCCGACCAAGTCCTCCAGGGCCACCACACTGGCCAGCCGGAGTTTGCCGTACAGGTCGCGTAGTTCGTCGACGTCCGTTTCCAACTCGACCGCCAACTCGTGATCACTCGGGGTGCGATGCAGGCGCGCCCCGAGCCGCTCCAGGGCGCCCTCCACCTCGCGAGCTCTGCTCCGCACGGCGCGCGGTGCCCAGTCCTGCGCACGAAGATCATCAAGGATCGCGCCACGGATCCGCTGCATCGCGTACGTCTCGAAGTGTTGTCCACGCCCAGGGTCGAACTTCTGGATCGCGTCGACCAAGCCGAAAATACCGGACTGCACAAGGTCGTTCACATCAACGTGGGTCGGTAACCCGGTACCGACCCTGCCGGCGACGTACTTCACCAGCGGCGCATAGTGCAACACGAGGCGGTCACGCGCGTGTTGGTCCGTGCCGCCGACGAACTGTCGCCACAGATGTTCTGCTCCCGAGGGGAGAGCCGCTGCGGAAGCGTAGCCGGGCGATCCGTCCGCCACACCATCCGAGCCGACGGCGTCGCCGGTCTCAACGTCGCCATCCGCGGCACTGTCCGGGGTCGCAGCATGCGCTGCCGTCGAGACGGTGCGCAGTCCCGACACGCTCACCGCCTGGCGCCGGACGTCCTCGTCAGGCACGGGGATGGGTTCGATCATGGATCGCTCTCAGCCGCTCCACGGTCACGTGAGTATACAGCTGCGTCGTGGCCAGCGTAGCGTGACCGAGTTGTTCCTGAACGCTGCGAAGGTCCGCGCCCCCTTCCAACAAATGTGTGGCGGTCGAGTGACGCACCCCGTGTGGCCCGGTGTCCACCGCACCGGGGACCGCACTGACCGCCTCGTGTACCACCTTACGCACCGCACGCTCGCCCAATCGACGTCCACGCACGCCCACGAACAGCGCCTGCCCCGCCTCCGTCGTCGCCAGTGAGCTTCTGCCGTACTCGAGCCACGCGGCGACAGCCGTCGCAGCGGGCACTCCGAACGGAACCATCCGTTGTCGGTTCCCTTTTCCCAGCACTCGCAGGACGTGTCGATCGAAGTCGACGTCCTGCACATCCACGGCACACAACTCCGCCACCCGAACACCGGTAGCGTACAGCAACTCCAGCACGGCGTGATCCCGCAGTGCGACCGGATCACGCTCCGCCGCACCGATCTCCGAGACCCGCAGCATCTCCCCCGCTTCCTCGGCACGCAACACGCTCGGCAAGGCACGTTGCGGGCGTGGTGAGGCAAGTCTGGATCCGGGGTCCGAACTGAGGATGCCGTGCTGATGAGCCCACTCGGTGAAGACACGCGCGGCCGCCGCGCGACGCGATACGGTGGCCCGACTGGTGCCGTCGTGCTGTTGCTTCGCCAGCCAACCGCGCAGTGCCGTCACGTCGAGTTCCGCGAGATCCCGCGTCTCATCCGGGTCGTACCACTGCCCCAGTAGCGACACCACGTCACCACAGTAGGCTCGGATCGTGTGCTCGGAAAGCCCCCGTTCCGTTCGGAGGTGGCGCTCGTACCGCGTGAGCGCGTGCTGGGCGGGCCCGGGCAACGAAGCGCGGATCGCCGCAAGATCAGTGCGGGAGGATGGTGAAGACGCTGACACAGTTCCCGAAACTGGCGTACCCGCGACTGATGGTCAAGCCCGCATCACCGGACGCACCGCCGGTTCACCAGCTCAACGGCGCCAACCACCGTCGTCACGTCGCGCCATGTCGTCAAGTTCCAGCAGCGGCAACGTGGCCCGTACCTCGCTGAGTTCCACTCCGGACTCGGTCGCCACACGTTCCGCGGGTTTCGAGGTACGCGTAGCCAACGCGTCGTGTATCCGGGCCGCCACCGGGCTGAGCCCATCCGTCGGACGTCGGGTCGCAGCGGAGGAATCGTCCGCTGCCCGCACGGACAGCGGGCCGGCCGTCTCCACGATCTCGCCCACGGATGTCACCAGGGTGGCCTCCCCACGACGAAGCATCTGGTGGCATCCGGCGGACATCGCCGAGCCGATCGGACCGGGCAAAGCCATCACGGGCTTACCGAGTGCTCCCGCTGTCACGGCAGTGTTCCGCGCACCGCTGCGCACTCCCGCCTCGACCACCACCACTCCGGCCGCCAGTGCCGCGATCAGTCGGTTACGCACCAGGAACCGGTGCCGCGCGGGTCGTGTGCCGGGTGGATACTCGCTGACGACGGCCCCGTGTGCCGCCATCCGCCGCAACAACCGCGCGTGTCCTGCCGGGTATCCCGCGTCGAGCCCGCAAGCCAGCACGGCAACCGTCGCGCCACTCGCTGCGAGTGCACCACGATGTGCACCACCGTCGACACCGTACGCCGCTCCGGACCACACCGTGGTCCCGTGCGTGGCCAGTTCGTACCCGAAGTCGGCGGCATACTGCTCACCGTAGGCGGTTGCCGCACGCGCTCCGACGACCGCGAGTGCGCGCTCCGTGGACTCCATCAGGCTCGCCGTTCCCCACACCCACAACCCGAGTGGCGCGGTGAGGTCGCTGCGACCACGTCCGCAGGCCACCTCGAGAGACAACAACGGCCATGCCGGCCACTCGTCGTCCTCGGGAATGACCAGCCTCGCGCCGTACTCACTCGCGGCCGCCAGATCGGCGACCGGGTCACACAGGGTCCGCCGCGCGCTGGTTTCCTTCGCTACGTCCGTCGGCACTCGGCCTCCAGCCACCCGCTCGGCAGCAACGACCGGGCCGTGTTCGCGCACGAACGACCCGAGCGCGGGTGCAGGCGGTTCGGCCACCCGCACGAGGTAAGCTCTGGCGGTCCGCTGTTCCTGGTCATGCACCGTACTCATAGTCCACCCGTCGTCCTGTCCCTGAACTCGAGTGCGGCAGCGACGTGCCCACTGTCCGGACGTGGCACTCCAGCCAGATCAGCCAGTGTCCAGGCAATGCGTACACAGCGATCCGCACCGCGAGCGCTCAGATATCCCCGGTCGATCCCCTTGTCGAGGATGGCGGTCGCCTCGTCGGGCAACGGGCACTCCCGGCGCAACGCGGGGCCGGGAACCTCGGCATTGTTGCGCCAGCCCCGGCTCGCCCAACGGTGCAATGCCCGCTCGCGAGCCGCGCACACGCGCCCCCGCACCACCTCGGTGCTCTCTGCCCGTGCGTCACTGTGCAGGCTCATCGCCGTCAGTGACCGCATCCCGATCCGTAGGTCCACCCGGTCCAGTAGCGGCCCGGACAGTTTGGCTGCGTAACGTCTGCGCGCCGCCGGCGGACAGACGCAGTCTGCTTCACGTGCCGGTGCACAGGGACACGGGTTCGTCGCCAACACCAACTGGATCCTTGCCGGATAGCGCACCACGCCGCGTTGCCGCGCGATCCGCACTTCCCCCTCCTCCAGTGCGGTGCGCAAAGATTCCAACCGCTGACAACCGAACTCCGCGGCTTCGTCCAAAAACAAGATGCCGCGATGTGCCTGGCTCACGGCCCCCGGAGCGGCCAACCCCGCACCGCCACCGATCAGTGCTGCCACCGATATCGTGTGGTGCGGCGCAACGAACGGCGGGATGTGTGACAAGGGCTCCGCCGGTGAGAGCGAACCCTCCAACGACCGCAGCGCCGTGACCTCCAACGCCTCGGATTCGGACAGCACCGGCAACAGTCCGGGCAACCGACAGGCCAGCATTGTCTTGCCGATCCCCGGCGGGCCGGACAACAACAAATGGTGCCCGCCGGCCGCGGCGACCTCGAGTCCCCACCGGGCTTCCGGTTGACCGCGGACGTCGGCGAGCTCCGGGGGAGATGTGCCGGCCCCTTGCGGTGACGCGGCCGGACTGGTCAACTCGTCCTCGTCACGCAGCCAGGCCAGCACCTCCGCGAGATTCTCCGCACCACCGAGCTCGATACCGTCGAGCAACCGCGCCTCAGCGAGCGAATCGACGGGGACGACGGCGCGGGTCATGCCGGCCTCACGTGCGGCCAACAACGCGGGAAGAACCCCACGAACCCCACGCAATCTGCCGTCCAACGCCAGCTCACCGAGCAATACCGTCCATGCCATCCGATCGGTGGGTACCGTCCCGGCAGCCGCCAACGTGGCCACGGCGATACCGAGGTCGTAACCAGCACCAATCTTCGGCAGGTTCACCGGCGACAACCCCAACGTGACGTGCTGGTCGGGCCAGGAGAACCCGGAGTTACGCACGGCCGCACGGACACGGTCCTTCGCCTCCCGCAACCCGTTGTCCGGCAACCCGAGCAGCGTGGTTCCCGGCAGCCCCGCACCGACGTCGGCTTCGATCTCGATCATTCTGCCGTCGATGCCCAACAATGCGACGGAGTACGCGCGTGCCAGCGGCATCAGAACGCACCCTCGAAATGCTGCACCCTCGCCGGGCCGTCCGGGGGCCAGTCGACCGCGATCACATCGAATCGCAGCGGACACCAACGGAGCCGCTGTTGTCTCCGCCAGCGCAGCGCCAGACCGCGGATGCGTGCGGCCTTTCGCCCCGTAACGGCGGCTGCGGGCGAACCGTAACCACGTCCGGAACGAGTCTTGACCTCGACCACGACCAGTAGTTCGGTGCTCGCTACCACCAGGTCGAGTTCGCCGTCGCGACAATGCCAGTTACGAGCAAGAATCTCGTAGCCGCGGGAACGCAGATGGTCGGCCGCGAGCTCCTCACCGGCCCGCCCCAATTCCCTGCTGTCGCGCGGGCTCGCACTACACACCATGATCATCCCGGGATTGCTCGGACATCGAACGCATGTCCGCCAGGCTGGTGTGTGACGCCGTCGAGGACGACCTCACCGCGTCAGGGTTGTGGAGAATCTCTTGGTGTGGATAGCCCGACCGTCATGGCGGGCCCCGGATCAGCCGGGAAGAGTGTCGTCGGGCAGCCGCAGGTCGGGAGCGTCGATCTCCTCGACGTTGACGTCCTTGAAGGTGATGACCCGAACATGCTTGACGAACCGAGCGGGGCGGTACATGTCCCACACCCAGGCATCCGTCATACGTACCTCGAAGTACACCTCGCCGCCGCTCTCCTGAGGCTGCACATCCACAGCATTGGCAAGGTAGAAACGGCGCTCGGTCTCCACCACGTACGAGAACTGGCCGACAATGTCGCGGTACTCGCGGTACAGCGACAGTTCCATCTCGGTCTCGTACCTTTCGAGATCCTCCGCACTCATGAGCGCCCCGCCTCCTCGCAGGCCGTAACCGTCAAAGTCACACTCCGATGCGACAATCCCATTCTCACCCGGTACCCAACACACCCGCAGCCGGATCCCCGGTACCGCGAGATCCCCGCAACGTGGCCGCCGCATCCGCCACATTGCGGTAGGAATACCGATGCAACTCGCACGGGCCGTGCTCACGCAGCGCGGTGGAATGTGCCCGTGTGCCGTACCCTTTGTTTGTGACGAATCCGTACTGTGGGAACCATTCGTCCACCTCGCACATGTACCCGTCCCTGGTCACCTTCGCCAGTACCGACGCGGCCGCCACGCACGCCACGGCACGGTCGCCCTGCCGGACCGGCACGCTCGGAACCCCCAGGCCGGGAACGGCGAAGGCATCCGTCAACACATACCCCACCGCCGTATCGAGTCGCGCGACCGCACGGCGCATCCCCTCGATATTGGCCACGTGAACGCCGGAGGAATCGACCTCGGCAGGTGGCACGGAAACGACCGAGTAGCTCACAGCCCGTTCACGGACACGCTCACACACGCGTTCACGTGCCCGTTCCGTGAGCTGTTTCGAGTCGGTCAGTTCGGCCAGCCGACGATCATCCCCCGGACGCAACACACAGGCGGCGACGACCAACGGACCCGCGCAGGCGCCACGACCAACCTCATCCACACCGGCCACGGGTCCCAACCCTCTTCGGGACAGCGCGTTCTGCAGACGCCACGTACCACCACGGCGGATCACTGCCCGATTGGGAACAGCCAAGGCACTACTCCGGGTGGAACGTCACTGTTGTGGATTGGTGTCGCCGATCGTGGACCAGCGTGACGGCGGCAGCACCACCAGTCGCGCTTTCCCGATGATGTTGTCGACCGGGACGGCCCCCGCGGCACCGCCACCACCCTGACAGCGCGAGTCACACGAGTTGCCCCGGTTGTCCCCCAGAACCCAGACCTTGTCCTCCGGAACGGTGACCGGCCCGAACTCCTGGTTCGCCAACATCGTCAGATCGTCCGGGCCGTTGATGTACGGCTCGTGCAATGGTTCACCGTCCACCTGGACACGACCCTGCTCGTCACAGCACGACACAGTCTGCCCCTCGGTAGCGATGACCCGCTTGACGAAGTCCTTCTCGTTGGGTGGTGCCAGGCCGAACACGGAACCGATACTACGCAGAAAACCGACGAACGCATTGTCCGAGCCCTGAGACGCGTTTTCCGGCACCCAGCTCTGCGGCCCCTTGAACACAACCACGTCCCCCGGTTCCACGTCGGAGAACTCGTAGGTCACCTTGTCGACCAGAATGCGGTCGTTGACCTGCAGGGTCTGCTCCATCGATCCCGACGGGATCATGTACACCCTGGCCAGGAAGTGCTGGATCAGGAAAGCGAGAACCAGCGCCACCACGATCAGGATCGGCAGTTCCTTCCAGAAGGAGCGCTGCCTTTTCCTCCCACTCGCGCGCCGGCCACCAGTCCCCTGACCGCCCTTGTCACTCGGATCAAAGGGCGACTCACCACGACTTGCTTCCCGATCGTCGTCGCGCTCGGGTTCGTCGTCGGACTCGGAAGGCACAGATTCGCCCACAGAGGACAGTCTAGGTCAATCGGCCAAAAATATCAGGCACCGGCAGGCGAGTCGCGACGTTCGCGAATCTTGGCCGCCTTGCCCTGCAGGTTGCGCAGGTAGTACAGCTTCGCCCGGCGCACATCGCCCTTCTTGTGCAGTTCGATCTTGGAGATGTTCGGCGAGTGAACCGGGAAGGTACGCTCCACGCCGATACCGAACGAGACCTTGCGCACGGTGAACGTCTCGCGAATGCCATCGCCCTGGCGCCGGATCACGGCACCCTGGAACACCTGGACACGCTCCCGGGTCCCCTCAATGACCCGGACATGAACCTTCAGCGTGTCGCCCGGGCGAAAGCTCGGAATGTCAGACCGCATTGACTGCGCGTCCAAGGCGTCCAGGGTATTCATCGGTGGTCCGTCCTCGTCGGTCGCTTGGGCCAGTGTTCACATTCGGGCACGACCGGATCACACTCCCGTGCGGCATAGTCGCCCCGTAGATCAAATGGCGGGCGGACGTTCGCGTCCGCGCCAGCCTGTCAAGTATCGCAGACGCCGACCCAACCATCACATGGGGGTGTCCCGGTCGGCCGACTCGGCAGCAGGAGGATCCCCTGCTGTGCCCTCGGCGAACACATCGTCGAGCACCTCCCGGTCGCGCGCGTCCAACTCGTCGTTGCGCAGTTCTCGCAGTAGCTCGGGCCGACGAGCCGCAGTACGCCGCAGCGCCTCGTCGCGATTGAAACGTCCGATCCGTGCGTGATCCCCGGAGCGCAACACCTCCGGGACGTCGAGTCCGCGCCACACCTCCGGTCTCGTGTAGCTCGGCCCCTCCAACAGGTGGGTCACACCGGGCGAGAACGAGTCCTCCCGAATCGAGGCCGGATTACCGAGCACCCCGGGCAGAAGCCGGGCCACGGCCTCCACGATCACGAGTGCGGCGGCCTCGCCGCCCGCCAGTACATAGTCCCCGATCGAGACCTCGTCGACGCGCATGCTGCGCGCCGCGTCCGTGATCACACGCTGGTCGATCCCCTCGTAGCGACCACACGCGAACACCAGATGCCGCTGCTGCGCATACTCTTGGGCGAGTTGCTGGGTGAACGGCCTACCTGCGGGCGTCGGCACGACCAATCGTGTCCGATCGTCACACACGTCATCCAGTGCCGACCCCCACACCTGGGGCTTCATGACCATGCCCGGCCCTCCGCCGTACGGGGCCGAGTCCACCGAACGGTGCAGATCGTGAGTCCAGTCGCGGAGATCGTGCACCCCCAGCGACAACAGACCACGATCGATGGCCTTGCCCAGCAACGCAGTCCGTAGCGGCTGCAGATACTCCGGAAAGATCGTCACGACGTCGAGACGCATCGGTTCGTCCGGCCGCGCCGCTCCATCCGGTGCGGCCACCTCCGGCATGTCATTCGCCATCGAACAATCCCTCCGGGGGATCGATCATCACCCGGGCACGGTCGAGGTCGACTTCGGTCACGATCTGTCGCACGAACGGCACCAGTACGGCCTCCTCTCCCCCGGTGTCCAGCACCAGCAGTTCACCGGCGGGTGTGTGCGTCACGTCCGTGACCGTGCCAACGACGGTACCGTCGGAGAGCCGGACCTCCAACCGACGCAACTGGTGATCGTGGAACTCGTCGGGATCAGCTGGGTCCTCCAGCTCCGCGGTGTCCAATCGGAGTGTGGCCCCGCGTAATCCCGCGGCCGCATCGCGATCGGGTATCTCGGCGAACCGCACCAGCAGCCGCGTGTCGTGTGGGCGTACCGAGTCGACGGTCAACGTGACGGCAGAGTCGTCACGCGCACGTGCCGTCAGGACCACACCCGTGGCGAAACGCAGCTGGGGGGAGTCGGTATGCGACTCGACAGCCACCTCGCCACGGATGCCGTGTTCCTTGACGACCCGTCCGATTACGACATCCATCGTGGCGGCTAATGGTCGGTATCGACGACATCCACGCGGACACCGCGCCCGCCGATACCGCTCATCACGGTACGCAGTGCGGTAGCCGTACGACCACCCCTACCGATCACCTTACCGAGATCGTCGGGGTGAACGTGCACCTCGAGTGTCCGTGAACGTCGGTTCGACAGCAGCTCCACCCGGACGTCATCCGGATTGTCGACTATGCCGCGTACCAGATGTTCCAGCGAGTCAGCGAGAAAGCTCACGCCTGTTCCTGTTTGTCAGCCTCGGTGCCGGACCCCTGCGCGTTGCCCGAGGAGTCGGACTCCGTGTCCTCGCCGGTGGCCTTCTTGCCGCCACCCTTCTTCTTCGGGGTGGTGGCTGCCGCCTCCGGCTCCTCACCGGCCTGGGCCAGTGCCGCGTTGAACATGTCCTGCTTGGACCGCTTCTCCTCCGGATACTGCAGTGTGCCCTCCGAACCGGGAAGGCCCTTGTGCTTCTGCCAGTCTCCGGTCACCTTGAGCAGGGCGAGCACGGGCTCGGTCGGCTGGGCGCCCACATCGAGCCAATACTGCGCCCGCTCGGACTGCACCTCGATCAGACTCGGGTGCTGCTTCGGGTCGTACTTACCGATCGTTTCGATGGCCCTACCGCCACGCCGGGTCCGCGCATCGGCGACGATCACCCGGTAGAAGGGCTCGCGGATCTTGCCCAAACGCTGCAGTTTGATCTTGACAGCCACGGGTACGGGTCCTCCTGGATATCTTCGGTGCTCGGGTCCGGGCGCATGTCTACCGTGTGGGGAGTACGGCTACCTGCGGCCCGTAAGTCGTGTTCGTTGGTATGCACCGGCACGGTGAGAGGGTCCAGCCGACGCAGGCGATTAACCATTCTGCCAGACGCACCGCGCCGGACGTACACCCCCGGTAAGACTCAGGCCTGCAGAACTCCGAGACTGGTCAGCAGGATAGCCACGGCGGGCAAAAAGTTGTTCACCTGGTGTGCCACGATACTGGCCAGCAATCTCCCGGTCCTGAGCCGAGCGAGTCCGATCGGAATGGCGATGACCAGTAACAGCGCCGTCCGCATCGGTTCCAGGTGGCTGGCCGCGAACACCGCGGTGGAAACCAGGAACGCTGCGAGGCGTCCCCACCGTGCTTTCCCCCACTGCAATCGCTCCACCGCGCCCCAGAGCAGCCCACGGTAGATCAGTTCCTCGCAGACGGGCCCGACCAGCCAGAGGTAGACGAACATGGTCACGGCCGCCCAGACCGACATCCGCTGGTCCTCGACCAACGCCGCGATCGCGGACGTGGCGTCGTCCTCACCGACGATCTCGGTCCACACGAACGCACCGAACACAGCCAACACCAAGCCGAGCAGGCCGCACCACAGCCCCACCCGGACATCGTCCCGCCGCCACCCCAGCCCGAGATCGCGCCGCGGGCCGTCGCCACGTACCCGGGTGATCACCAGCACTGCGCCGGCGGCGGTCATCACCGGCGCCATCGTCCCGATGAGCACTTCGGGAATCGGGACGGGTTCACCCGACTCGTGCGGCCCCAGCAGCGCACTGACGAACGCGGCCGATGCGAGCAGTATCGCCTCGACCAACAGGAAGGCACCGAATCCCCAGCGCTTCCCGCGTCCGGGCACATCCGGCGGTCCGGGCTCCCGCGGCGGCTCGCATGTCCCTTCGCGCTCGGGTTCGTACCCGTCGTCGCGTGGATCGTGTTGCTGCGTGGCGCTCACCCTGTCCCCTCGACCGTGTCGCGTGCTCGACAGCACTCAGGATACGTGGCGACTCCGGCTCCATCGGCGAACTAGGAGTACGAGCGCACCGTCCCGTTCAGAATGATGTGACGCGGTCTGCGCAGTACGTCGAGATCTTCACGGGGGTCACTGTCCAGGACCAACAGGTCCGCCGGGGCGCCCGGAGTGATGTTCCCCGCGCCGAGCCACTCGCGAGCCGTCCACGACGCGGCCGCCAACGCTTCCTCCGCTGACAATCCCGCACGGTGCAGTGCCTGGATCTCGTCGACGATCCTGCCGTGCGCGACCATGCCACCGGCGTCGGTACCAGCGTAGACCGGAACTCCGGCATCGACCGCATTCCCCACCATGTCCGTCGCACCCTGGTGCAGCGCACGCATATGTGCCGCGTACTCCGGGTATTTCGCAGCGCTGTCCGCGATACCGGGAAAGTTCTCGATGTTGATCAGCGTCGGCACCAGGGCGGTTCGCTGCCTGGCCATTCGTCCGAGCTGGTCGGCATCAAGCCCGGTACCGTGTTCCAGACAGTCGATGCCGGCATCGAGCAGTCCCGGCAACGCCGCCTCGCCGAACACGTGTGCGGTCACCCTGGCCCCGACCTCGTGTGCCGAACGAACGGCTTCGCGCAGCACGTCGTCGGGCCACAACGGCGCCAGATCCCCAACGGAACGATCGATCCAGTCCCCGACGAGTTTCACCCAGCCGTCCCCGGCCCTCGCCTGCCGCACCACCGCATCCGGAAGCTGATCAGGGTGGTCCAGTTCGATACCGACCCCTGGCAGGTATCGCTTCGGCAACGTGAGGTGCTGACCGGCTCGAACGATCCTGGGCACATCGTCGCGTTGTTGCAGCGGCCGGATATCGATCGGAAGTCCGCAGTCCCTGATCAGGAGGGTTCCGGCGTCGCGGTCGGCGATCGCCTGCTCCGTGGCATGGTCGAGCGAGACCGCGCCCGAGCTGTCGATGCCGGGATGACAGTGGGCGTCGACGAGTCCGGGAACCAGATAACAACCGCTCGCCACGGTTCGCGCACCGCCCAACGGTTCGGTGGACAGCGTTCCCGCATCGTCCACCCACAGATCACGGGAAGCTCCGTCGGGCAGCACAGTGCCCTGCAGGTGCAGTGTCATTTGTCCTTCGGCAGTTTCAGCTTGGAGGGGTCGAATCCCGGAGGCAGCTCGTCCATGCTGCCTCCGAGCTGGGAGAGGTCCGGCATTCCCTTACCCGGCGGCATCTGCGGCATGCCGTCCGGTACCTTCTGCTGGCCCTTGCCCCCACCCTTGGAGTTCTTGCCCTTCTTGTTCTTGCCCTTGGCCTTCTTCGTGGCCTTCTTGGTGGCGCCGCCACCGCCGCCGAGGCCGAAGCGACCCGCCATCTGCTGCATCATCTTCTTCGCCTCGAAGAAGCGGTTCACCAAATCGTTGACCTCGCGAATGGTGACTCCGGACCCGGCGGAGATGCGTTGTCTCCGCGAGGCATTGATGATCTTCGGGTTCTCCCTCTCCGCGGGCGTCATGCCGCGGATGATGGCCTGGATCCGATCGAGATAGGCGTCGTCGACGTTGCCCATCTGATCCTTCATCTGGTTCGCGCCCGGCATCATGCCGATGAGATTGCCGATCGGCCCCATCTTCCGGACCGCGAGCATCTGCTCCAGGAAGTCGTCCA
>Ga0079226_10000544_pt1 | contig 26668 bp, 26 predicted proteins | sample Poulit2014_FD_76345 | JGI IMG/M metagenome (GOLD analysis project Ga0079226, IMG submission 76345) | Agricultural soil microbial communities from Georgia to study Nitrogen management - Poultry litter 2014 | ecosystem: Environmental > Terrestrial > Soil > Agricultural land | place: USA: Georgia...
AGCAGAACCGAGCGGTCGCGACCCGCTACGACAAGCGTGCCGCGATCTTCGACGGGACGGTACAGGTGGCCTCGATCAGGATCTGGCTTCGCAGCCTGACCCGTCCAAAAAACACGCCCTAGCCGCCCACCAGGTGCTGCCCCGGCTCGACCACGTCCTCTACGCCGACACCGGCCTCTACCCAGCCGCCACCGAGCAGCACCTCAAGCGCGTCCACGCCCTGAGTCACCAGGCCGGAGCGGAATTCGCGCGTGCTGATGCCACCGACCTCGCCGAACGGGTCTGGACCCAGACCCCCGCCCCTTTGCCCCTGTTCACCGATGGCGAGCCGGCGCGCCTGCCCAGCGGCTGCGCCGACACCCAACTCCTGGCGCTAACCAGCCGGCTGCGCACATGGCTCGAACAGGGACCGGCAGAGGTGGAGTGCGTCCTCGGCCTGGGAGCCGAGTACGCCCACCGTGTCCCTCCCGCGGCTACCTGGCCCGGCTGGCTGCGCCTGGACTATCCCCTCTTCGGCCTGGGCTGGCGCGAGCGCGACTGCGCGGCGTTCAACCACCACCACGGACTCGGCGCCATGCGCGGGCTCGCCTGCCTGGGCTGTCCCGAGCGCTCCGATGCCGACTGGGCCGAACTGCGCGAGAGCGACCCGTGCGCCTGGGACGAAGCGGTCGCCCTCGATGGTGCCGTGCGGCACCACACCACCGAGACGGTAACGCCCGGCATGCCGCCCGCCGAGGCAGGCTACATCCACCCCTGCCGCCGCCCCCTGGCCGACATCGACCCGGCCCCTGAACAGGAAGGCCCCTTGCCGGGGCGCCTGCCGCGTGCCTTCCGCGGCCTGCACCCAGGCAACTTCGGAAATGGAGGTGATGACCCATGACCGCCCCGGTCCACGACTGCACGAATGGGCGCCAACACTACGGGCCAGGAGGAACAACGATCGCCCAGTGCATCGCATGGGCGTCCCAGCGTGCCCTGCGCGGTCATCGCTACGCGCACCGGCACCAGCAGCGCCAGTGCGGTGCGTACGCACCACTGCCGTGGGCGTACGCCAGAGATGAGTTCGCCCCCGCAGACCAGCGCTGGGAGGCACTATTCGCACGAACGGCCCCGCCGACCGAAGTCGGCACCCGGGGACAGCCTCGTCTTCCGACCGGGTGGGTTGCTGACCCTGCCCTTGCCTTGCCGAGCACCGTTCAGTTGCGGGCCCTGGGCAACGGCGTGGTGCTACCAGGAGCAGCCGTTGCCGTGCGGCACTTGCTCGCTGATGCGTCCGAGATCGGAGCGGGAGGAGCCATGGCACTGATCTCAGAACCGGTGCCGTCCTGGCTCAACCACCGGCACGGGAAAGATGCCCGTGGGCTCGCGCTGCCGTGCGGTACCTGCTTATCGCAGGCGTCGACCGCCCGACCTTCGGCTCGCTCGCAGGGGGCCCGTGTGCACGCAAGCGTGCAAAGACGGGCCATGCCGACGGCATGCCGCGGTACTGAACACGCAACCTCGGTATGGGCAGGGGGTGCCGGATGAGCAAGCGGCACACACCCTCCACGCGGCGCGGCACCGGCGCCCCCGAACAGGACCAGCGTGAGTACTCTGCAAGCTCTGGCGAGCGGCGTGATGCGGCTGCGAACACGCCTGTGGAGGTGTTCACGCCCCAAGAGGCTGCCGCTGTGCTCAAGGTCCCCGAATCCTGGCTGCGTAAGCGCGCCTCCGCGCGTCAGGTGCCCTGCACCTTCATCGGCAAGCACCTGCGCTTCAGCTCCAGCGACCTTGAGCAGATCATCCGCGCCGGACACCGTGCCCCCACCTCCGGGGGCACTGGCCGTGCAACGCCGGAATGAGCCAACAGAAGGAGTGCAGATGGCTTACGCCGAACGGCTCGCCCGAACCTGGCGGGCCCGCTTCAAAAAACCAGACGGTACCTGGGCGTCCAAGTCCGGATTCGACACCAAGGAAGCGGCCCTGAACTGGAGCCAGGAGCAAGAGGCCGAGGTGCGGCGCCGCACCTGGATCTCGCCGCAGGAGAGGGAGGTGCCCTTCGGGGACTTCGCCGAACAGTGGCTCGCCCGGGCGCGTCTGTCGGAGACCACCCGGGACAAGTACCGCTCCTACCTCGACAACCACCTGCGTGGGCAGTGGGAGCGCTGGCCTTTGATCAGCATCTTCAACAGCCATCTCGACATCCAGGCCTGGGTCAACGAGCTGCACGAGGAGTTGTCCGAGCCGAGCGTGTCCTCGGTCTTCGCCCTGTTTTCCACGGTCCTCAACGTGGCGGTGCGCGCCCGCAAAATCCCCGCCAACCCCTGCCACGGGATCAGGGTCTCCTCCGGTGCCTACGAGGCCGACCGGCAGGTGGCCACCCCCATGCAGGTGGTGCGCGCGGCCATGCGGTTGCACCACACCTTCGGTCGGGCGGGGTTCGTGCTGACGCTGATGAACGCTTACACCGGGGCGCGCTGGTCGGAGCTGGTGGCCCTGCAAGCCCATGAGTACGACGAGGTGAACAGGGCCGTCCCGGTGCGCACCCCATTGCGCGAGTCCGGAGGCAAGATGAGCAAGGCCGCCCAGCCCAAGACTCCGGCGGGCAAGCGGTGGCTGCACCTTCCCGGCTTCCTCGACGCTCTCTACACCGACCTGATCGCCCAGAGCGAGACGGAATTGGTCTTCACCGGCGCGCACGGGGGAGCTCTGCGCCGGGGCAACTTCCGCTCCCGATTCTGGAGGCCCGCCTGGGATGGTGTTTCCGACAGTGCTCAGGCGTGGTTGCGCTCACCGGTCCTGCCGGGCTTCACCTTCAACGAGGGGCGCCATACCCACCGCACGTGGTTGGCAGAGGAGGGTGTGCCCGAGGTGGCGCGGGCCGCCCGGCTGGGTCATCGGATGCCGGGGATGGCCAACGTCTACGAACATGTCACCCCAGCGATGCGGGAACAGGTCCTGATCGTGCTGGAGCAGCGGTGGCAAGCGAGTGTTGGCGCGCTGGGCCCGGGCGAGCGGGAGCGGTTGATGGAGATGGCTCCGCGGCTGGGTGAGTACTACCCTGATAAGAGCCAACGGAAGGCATCATGAGGGTGGGGAGACAAGATCATCTCCAGATTCTCTCCACACTCTGTATGAAGAAGAACTGAACACGACCGTTGGACGGCCTCTGGCCTGCAGTGATACTGGTGGCGATACAGGATTCGAACCTGTGACCTCTACCGTGTCAAGGTAGTTCGGGTCCGGCCGTGACCTGCGCCGACGAGTATTTGCCCAGTTCGGAGGGTTCCGTTGAGGGACCTTCACGGCGGTTGGGGGCCGGTGGGAGATCTTCCCGTCTCCCAAAATCTCCCATTGGATGGTGGGAGACGGCCGCCCCCACCGAGGCCACTCCCAAACCTGATCTGTCACCATTCCAAGCCCGAACTTGGAAGTGGGCTCTGGGGCCAACGGGAGAGCTACCGAGCGGGAAGCAGATCGCGGTGTACTTCGGCCGCAAGGAACGCTGGGGGGCTCGTCAAACAGTGTGGGCAACAGGTGCAAGCCGATGCTGCTCTGTCTGTGAGTAGGGCCGAGGTTACGTAAAAAGCTTCTTCTGCAGGCACGTGCCAGGTGCATACCTGCTCGGGGATACGCTTTACTCAGCGTTGCGTTGAAGGGAGCGCAGTGTGCTTGGGGAGCAGTTTTCAGCGACTCGCCGGGTTCGAGTGCACGACCGGAGGTCTGCTGAAAAATCAGCTTCAAACCTGGGGTGTGGATGCATTTTGACCTGCGGCTTTACCGTCGGGTCCTCATCGCCCCTACGAGGGGTAACAACGTGGGCAGCGCATCCAGGTCGCGCAAGGAGTGGGTGTCCTCATCGCCCCTACGAGGGGTAACAACGGTTCTACGCCCCCGGAATGGCCGGTGACCCCCTGTCCTCATCGCCCCTACGAGGGGTAACAACTGGAAGAGGAGGACGGGACCTGCCTCCCCTGCGGGGGTCCTCATCGCCCCTACGAGGGGTAACAACAACTTCGGGCCCTTGTAGTAGAGCACCTTGGAGCTAGTCCTCATCGCCCCTACGAGGGGTAACAACGCACCCGCAACACCCTGTACATGCTCTCCAAAGACGGTCCTCATCGCCCCTACGAGGGGTAACAACAGGGCCTGGCGGCTGGGTGCGTGCCGGGCACGGTGTCCTCATCGCCCCTACGAGGGGTAACAACGAGAACAGGGTGTCGGCCAGGTGGGTGGCCTGGTGTCCTCATCGCCCCTACGAGGGGTAACAACATCTCGCCCTCGCCCTCGTAGCCGATCTGGGACATGTCCTCATCGCCCCTACGAGGGGTAACAACGAGCCCTGGGAGACCAGGGCAGCCATGCCGGGGCCGTCCTCATCGCCCCTACGAGGGGTAACAACACATCATCGGTCAGCTCGAGGAAGCCGGTGCTGACAGTCCTCATCGTCCCTACGAGGGGTAACAACGGGTCATGGGCCGTGGCGATCCACAGACGCCCAGGTCCTCATCGCCCCTACGAGGGGTAACAACACGAACTCGTCGAGTTCCTCGGCACCGGCGGGGTGGTCCTCATCGCCCCTGCGAGGGGTAACAACCTTCTTCGAGGCGTTCGTGGACGAAGCTCACGAGGTCCTCATCGCCCCTGCGAGGGGTAACAACAGGACTTCACCCCCCAGTTCGGCGACTGGTACGCGTCCTCATCGCCCCTGCGAGGGGTAACAACTGATCTACCTGGACCCCAAGAACGGCGGATCCAGGTCCTCATCGCCCCTGCGAGGGGTAGCAACGTGAGCCGGGCGCGGTAGGTCCACCCGTCCTGGCGGTCCTCATCGCCCCTGCGAGGGGTAACACCTGACTTGGGCCCCTCTGTGTCAAGCTCGAGTCGGACACACCGACACAAAGTTCTTAGTGTGGGATGAGTGGTGCGAGAGACTTGGTGTGGATGTGAACGCCACCCCCGTGGATGTTTCGTACTTGCACCGCGACCTGCGGGGAACCGGTGATGTGGTGACTCATACAGCTTCCTGGCAAGGGTGTGTCTCCCTCGGGTTCGCCCGAGTCCGGCGCAGGACATGGGTGGTGCCAGCGGGCACGGTGGTCACAGGCTGTTTCTCCTTGTGGGTGCGGATGCTCTGTTGAGGCCAAGGCCGGCGGTGTTCACCGGGTGTGGTTACGGGTGAATTCGTCCAAACCGATGGTGTGCTGGGAGTGGAGCCGGCGCACCAGGGTGCGGGTGGCGGTGACCAGCTCGGGGTCGGTGATACGGGTGGCGCCGTTGCGGCTACCGACCCTGGTGTGATGGCGCAGGTAAACCGCCTCGGGCAGAATCTCCAGCTCGGGCAGTTCGGCGTGGTTTTCCAGAAAGGCGACCTTCCAAGCCGGGAGCACCCCCACGTGGGCGCCGGCGGCGCGTAGGTAGGTATAGCGGGCCAGGGTGTAGGCGCCGAACGCACTCAAGGGTTGGGCAGCCACCCACACGATGGCCTGCCCCGAGTTGTGTGGAGCCGAGGCGGCGGCGTGGTGAGGTGGGTGTTCCTGGGCCAGCAGGGTCTGGGCCTGGGTGTGGTGGCCGCCAAACCAGGCGGCCCAGCTGGGCCAATCCGGGGGCGCGTGCTCGCGTCGGACCAAGGTGTAGCGCCGCCCGTTTTGGTGATGCGCCAGGGCGTAGGCGAGGGTCTCTTCGTCCACGCGGTGGCCGGGTGCGTGGGCCAGGACGTGTCGAACAGGCTCAGATCGTGCGGGCTGTGGGAGAGCCGGTGACGGACCAGGTCGGTGGTGGAAAAGACCCAGGATCGGGCGCTGATACGGCGGGCGGTGAGGTGGGCTTCCTGGGCCATGCGGAGCAGGGTGGGGCGGGCGCGTCCGCTGATGTGGACCGCTTCATCGGTGGGCAAGTAGGCGGCCGGGGCCAGCAGGAGTTGGGTGCGGTACAGGAGCTGGTGCAGGGCCACATCGGTGACAGCGGTGGTGCTCATAAGGATCTTTCGACAACGAAGAGGACGCGGTGAGGAACGCGCAGACCGGTCAAGTAGTGCGGGCAGGGGTGATCGAGGACGCGTAGGTGGTGTCCCGGGGCGTGTTCAACAGGCGGTGCGTGGTGTGTGCTTTGCTGAACCTCACCGCAGGTGCAGGACCTGGGCGCGAGGAATCGGAGCCTGGGTCAGAAGGGAGCGCAGGTCGGCGACGACCTGGCCCCAGGTACGAGTGGGCAGGAACAGTTGGATGTCGACCTGGGCCCACGGATGTACCCGGCGTAGTCGTGAGGTGAGTTGGAGCAGGCCGTGGCTGGCCAGCCCGGCCTCGTACCAAGTACTTTCCGTGTCCAGGCCCTCGGGGAGGGAGACCAAGCGGGCGATTTCACTGCTCAGGTGGGCTTGGACCTGGTCCGGTGCGGGGGTGGGCAAAGGGCCGTCATCGTCGGCGGGGTCTGGGCGGCCGGTGTGGTCCCACCCGGGGCGGATGATCAGGTGCGGGTGGGCCCGATCGGTGGGGCCGGTCGGAACCAAGCCCCGGGTATAGAGTTCTGCGATCCCGCGAGCCGGCCCGTCCGGTGCGCCGGTCACCGCCAACGAGGCGTTCTCGGGCAGGGTGTGGGTGATGTGCTCGACCAACAAGGCGCGGGGGCCGATCTCGATGAACACCACCGGCCCACCTTCTGAGGTTCCTTCCAGTGTCGTGGCGGCGGTGCGCAGGGCCTCGGTGAGCCGCACTGGTTGGCGTGCCTGCTCGGACCAGTAGGTCGAACCCCCGAAGCGGGCTGTGCCCATACCTTGCCTGGGGAAAGCAGTCGAGATGATGGACACCTGCGCGGGGCGGGGGACCAGCCCGGCAAGGGCTTGGCCCAAGGCAGGAGCCACCGTGTCGACCGCCGGCGAGTGGGCCGGGATCACGTCCGACACCTGTGTGCACCACACCTCCTGGGTGGTGAGCCGTGCCTGCAGGTAGACCAGGTCTTTCCTGGGCCCCGCCACAACTTGGACTTGGGGTGCGCTGTAGGAAGCGATACTCACCCGCCCCTCATAAGGGGCAAGGAAGAGGTTGGTTTCCTCAACCCCGGCACGAATGGCCAACAACCCGCCCGCATCGGTAAGCCCGCTGAGCAGCCGGGAGCGTTCGGCCAACACCCGAGACGCCGAGTCCAGGCCCAAAGTGCCTGCGGTGTGGGCGGCGGCGATCTCGCCCACCGAGTGACCCAACACCACATCCGGGAAAACACTCCGGTCAGTCAACAGCGCGGTGAGCCCGACCTGGGTCAGGAACGTGCAGTGTTGGGCATCTGCGAACCCGGTGATCGGCTCGCCCGGTGCCCACACCTGGTACCCGGTCTGCCGTCCCAGGGCTGTACGTGCCTCTTCCACTGCGTGGGCGAAGACCGGCAGGCGCATCAGTTCTGAGCCGGCGGCCGGGTGGTGGCCGCCGTGGCCGGAGTAGACGAACACCACCCGAGGCCGCTGGTCAGGTGCGAGGGTGGGGCCGATCACCTGCGGGTGTGGTTGCCCATCCTGCACAGCCCGCAGGCCTTGGATCAGGGAGCCCAGGTCTGGGGCGGTGATCGCTGCCCGGCATGGGTGGTGTGCGCCCCGGGCCAGGGCGGTGTGGGCCAGTGCCGCCACCGAACCCGCACCCGGTGCCTGCTCGGCCAAACGTTCGGCCACCTGGGACAGACCCGCCGTGGAGCGGGCCGAAAGTAGCACCGTTTCCGGGAGCGGCATCGGATCCTGGCTCGGGGGCGGCTCCACTGCCGGGGCCGGGGGGAGTAGGGCGTGGGCGTTGGAGCCACCGAACCCGAACGAGGACACCCCCGCCACGCGTGTTTCCTCCTGCTCGGCGTGCTCGCCCGAAGGCCAGGCCTCCACAGTGGTGGGCACCCGGATGTGTTCTTCCAGCCCGGCCCGTAGGTGCTGGTGGTGCAGGGTCGGCGGGATCTGGCCGTGGTGGACCGCCAGGGCGGCGACCATCACCCCCACCGTCCCGGCGGCCCCTTCGAGATGTCCCAGGGTGCTTTTGACCGACCCCACCGGCACCGGCACACCCCGGTTCAGGGCGTGGGCGATGCCGCGAGCCTCGATGCGGTCCCCGGCCCGGGTGCCGGTGCCGTGGGCCTGGACCCAGCCCACCTGCCCGGCCCGCAGCCCCGCATCGGCCAGGGCCCGCCGAATCGTGTGGGCCTGGCGGTCGGCGCGGGGCGCCAACAGGTGCGGGGCCTTGCCGCCGTGGCCGATGCCGGTGCCGGCGATGTGTGCCCACACCCGGTGCCCACGTTCGGCGGCCAACCGGGCCCGGGTGAGCACCAGTACGACCGCGCCTTCGGAGCGCACATACCCCTGGGCCTGGTGGTCGAAGGGTGTACACCGCCCCTTGGGTGTCAGGACCCCGGCCTCGACGAACGAAGCCGTGATCACCGGGTTGGTCAGCACGTTGGTGCCGGCCACCAGGGCCAGGTCGACCTCGCCGCTGCGTAGGTCGCGTACCGCGTAGTGCAACGCGGTCAGTGAGGAGGAGCAGGCGGTGTCCAAACTCAACGAGGGCCCGGACAGGTCCAGGTGGTGGGAGAGGCGGTTGGCCAGGAGGGACATGCCTGCTCCGGAGGAGGTGAACACCCCCGCCCGAGCGCCCGGGGCGAAGTTCACGGCGGCCTGATCGATGGAGGCCGCCCCCACGTACACACCGGTGTGTGTGCCGGACAGGGAAGCAGGGGTGAGGGAGGCGTCGGCGAGGGCTTCGTGGCCCACTTCCAGCAGCCAGCCTTGTTGGGGGTCCATCTCTGCGGCTTCGTCGGCGGTGATGCCGAAGAAGGCGTGGTCGAAGTTGTGGTCGACGACCCCGGCTGCGAAGGGCTGGGCCGGTATTTGGTCAGGGTGTAGGTGCTGCATCATGTGTTCCCACCGCTGTTGTGGGATGTGGGTGATGCAGTCGCGGCCTTCGGTCAGGGTTTTCCACAGCAGCTCTGGATGGTCGATGTTGCCGGGCAGGCGACAGCCCATCCCGATGATCGCCACCGGCTCCCGAAGGGAGGAAAACGAAGTGGTCATCGGGTCCTCACCCGCCACATCGCCACTGACCCGCATACGGTCAGCTCTTCGATGTTGAACCGTTGGTGCAGGGCGCTGACCAGGTCGGCCAGGGAATCACCGGGGTTGGCGAACACACCGCGCTGGTTCAACACCTTCAAACCCAAGCGTCCCAGGAGACCGTGTGTGACTCCGTGGGCCAGGACGGTGTAGCCGATGAATTCACCTTGGCCGTCCTTCTTGAGGATGGTGTGGATGTGGTCGAACATCGGCTCCTTGGCGGCGATGTCCTGGCCCCGGACGCAGTGCAGGACCATGCCCAGGACAACCAGATCGGTGCTGGATTCCGGGAGCGGGAGTGGGTCGAGGGCGTCACCGGTGTGCAAGGTGGGCTGGTAGCGGGCCAGGCGGGTCGCAGCAGCGTTCAGCGAACCGGTGTAGCGGTCGAGTAGATGCAGGTCCAGGGTGTTCGGTGCGAGCCGGTCCAGGAAGAACCCAGAACCGGGACCGATGTCCAATACGGTCAGGCCGGAGCGGAGTGTTCGCTGGTAGAGGCGGGCGGGGTGCGCCCACCGGCATTTCCACAACCAGGGGTAAGTGCCGTGGACGACGAGAAGGTCGTAGAGCGTGGTCATCTTCCGCCGGGACCACAAGCCGGGTTTGAAGGTGATATCGACCCCGGTGGTGGGGGTGGTGTTCAGGGGGCGGTGTGGCATGGCAAGGCTCCAGGTGGGGGTGAGGGAGCGGACGGGGACGGTGGGGCTCAACCCTGTATGGCGGCGGCCTGGGAAAGAGCAGCACGAGCGGTGTCGGGGTCGTAGAGCCATTGCGCGTAGCGGCGGGGATCGTCCAGGTCACCGAGGAATCGATCCGCGATCTTTTGGTATTTGGTGGCGGCCCCGAGTACTTCGCTCAGATGAGCGGGGGCCTCGGGAGACCAGATGCGGTCCAGGACCTGGCTGAGACCAGTTGCGGCCTGCCCCATACCCGCAAGGGGATACTCCTCGGTGGGGGAGCCGGACCAGTGTCCGGTGAAGGTCTGGGTCATCCATTCCCGGTCGAACTCGGCGTTGCCGTGGGCCAGGATGCGGGAGAGGTAGTGGTTCGCACTGGCAGAGCTGACGTTGTTGGCCTGGGCAGCGATGGGGTCGTCGGTACTGACCACTGCGTCGGCCATTCCCAGGACGAGCCCGCCCGAGGGCAGAGTGGCCACGGGTGTGCGGACGTGGGGGTTGTACCGGTGAAGACTGGCGTCCTGGTCGTTGAGCAGTGATGCCTTGGCGACCCGGTCGGCGAGTCCGGGCGCGTGTTTGTGCAGCAGATTCTTCATCAGCGCCACCAGCTCTTGTGAGTTGGGGCGGTCGGGCCAGGCGTCCATCTCTCCACCCACTGGCCCCATGAGCTGGAGGACGTGTTGGGGACCGGAGTCGATCAGGACTGGTGACAGGATCGCCCGCACCTGGGGAGTGGAGACCACTTCGGCGTAGTCGGAGAGCACCGGCTCGGGTTTGTAGCCAGGGTGGCAGCCCACAGGGGCGGAGACGGGGTGCCACTGGGCGTGCTCGGTGTGAGGCACTTCGTCAAGGATCACCTGGGCGACCGTTCGCCGAGGTGGTTGATCGGACCTGCTTTGTCCCTGATCGAAGAGCTGACCGAGTTCTCCGGAGCCGGTGGCGAGAATGATCAGTTCGAACATCCGAAAGAAATAGTCGAGGTCGGTGACGGTGATCCCGTGGATGACGACCTTGCCACCACGGTCCTCGAAGGACTCCAACCAGTCGGCCATCTTCACTCGCCGGTCCACGGAGACCCCGTAGGCCTCGAACCGGGAACGCATCGTGGCAGTCTGGCCATCCGGCACGTGCAGGTGCAGGGTGGCACCAGTGATGCGAGGGGCGATGTGTTCCCACATCGCAAGACCTGCCGCTTGCTCATGAGCCAAAGCGCTGGGGAGGGTGAACTGGGTGATGCTGGGCTTGTCGGAACGGATCTCTTGGCTGCTCGAGCCGTTGATCACCGTGACGTCGTAGCCGTGGTGGAGCAGCCCATGGGCGAGCTGGAGCCCAGAGGTACCGCCCCCCACGATCAAAACCTTCCTCATCAGGAACCTTCCTTGGATCGTCCGTTCGTGGGCATGGCGTGGAGAGGAGGGCGCAGATGCACACGGTTGGCGTGAGGAGGGGCCTGACGGATGAGGTCACGCAGTGCTGCACGGGCAGCGGGCACCGATCGGACATCGGCCAACGTCACTTCGTCGGTGCCAAGGTCAAGAGCGTCGGACGCAGCCATCGGATCGGGTTCGGTGCCATCGGGATGATGAAGCACCACTTGCACCGGTGCCCCCAACCGGCGCAACAACATCAGAGCCCGGTCGGCATCGGGCAGGTGCTCGGGATGGGTGACCAGAATCGTGCCGCAGGCATCCCGGACCGCGCTCGGCCACAGGGCGTCCCATGCACCGGGTTTGGGGAGAGCGAGCAGGCACAGGTGCAGGGGACCAATCGGGAGTGTCCCCATGGAGATCAGCAGTGGCCTGGGGCGGGGCGGATTGTGCTTGGCGCCGTCGTGGGTGGTGATCACCATCTCCTGCACGGCCAAGGGGCGAGTATGCGAACAGGAACCCACGAACTGGCGGGCCAAGACCTCGGGGGTGCCCAACACCAGTACCTTGGCCGAGCGCAGGGTGGGGGAGTAGTGGGTGGCGGACAGACCATCACGCACCTCCTCCAGCGGAGTGCGGGGGGCAGTGTGGGAAGGGCTCACCCGTACTCGGCGATGCCTCAGAAGTTCAGTGATGGCCAAGAGGGCAGTACCACGGCTGAGCCCGGAGCGGGAAGCGATCTCCAACACCGACAACGGATGCGTACGGGTGCGTTCGAGGTCGTGCACGAGCCGCCAAAGGGAGGCCGTCAAGCGGTCCAGTTCCGTTCTCTCCAAGGACACACCGGGGGTTCCGAGAGTCTGGACGAGGGTATGTTCTCCAACCACGGGGAGCAGCGGGTTCTTCGGAACGTACGGAGGAGGGGAGAGGGTCATCACCAACCCCCGTTCCCAGCCGCCGACAGCGCCACCGCGGGCAGGATCAACCCGACCTCGTTGGGAACGAACGTGGCGACCCGTTCGGTGAACAAGGACAAGGCGTGGGCCGTGATGCTCACACTGTCGTGGTCAGTGAGACAACCCGCCCACACCACCTCGTTGATGGGAAGCAAGACAAGGGCGCCATCGGAGTAACGGGAGACCAGGCGCTCCACGCCTCCACCCTGGGTACGGTCGCCGTAGCCACGAGCCCCGTTGACCAGTGCGGAGCTGATGGCGGCGATCTGCTCGATCGCCTGCGTGGTGCATCCGGCACTGGCGTCCAAGAGGCGGCCCTCAGAGGCGAAGACGAACACGTCGATGCCTGCCTCGGCCAGGTCCTCGATCTGCTCACGCAGATGTTGTGATGGGTGGCAGTCGAGGTCTGGTTGCTCCGGTGCCTGGGGATGGACTGTGTTCATGGGCTCATCATGAAAGCCCATATGTACCGAGGGTATCGGTGTACCGACAAAGAATATCGGCTCACCGATGGCTAAAATTTCAGCGATATGATAACGGCGATGATTCCGTAGTCCCATCGCCTTTTTCGGATAAACACGGCGCTGGTCCGGGAAACGGTTACTGTTGTTTTATGCGTCCCCTTCCCTCACCCGAGAGATCCGTATCGGACCGAAGAACCACAAGGCGTGCACCCAGCGAAGAGGTGCTGTGTCGGGCCTGCGGCCGGCCCGTGGCAGCAGCCCTTTGGTCCGGGTGTCGGTGCATTCCGCCTGAGGTATGGAACCTGCCTGAGATGCGTCATGCGTGGGAGGCGCGGGATGTCTCCACGGTGATTCGCCTGGTGCGGTGGAACACCGACCTGTCCTTGATGGCGTTGGTCAAGTTGACGGGGTTGGCGCAGTCCACGCTTTCCGACATCGTCTCGGGCAAAGTGGAGCTGAAGAAGACCGACAAGATCAACACCGCTCTTGAAGGACTCCGTCCCTTACCCCCAAGTCACCCGCCACTACCTCCCTTGGGGGAAAGAGCCGACCCTCACTTCCTACCGTTCACGCACCAGGATGCCTTTGATTTGGAAGAGATGGCCCATGCACTGAGTGTGCTTGAACGTGACTACACGACCACGTCATCCACCCCTCTGTTGGCACGCGCTGGACAGCTGCACGGACGCCTCATTCGCGCTGTCTTCGACGGCGACCCCACGGCTCAAGGGCTACGTGCACGCTCCAACCTCCTGATGGGCAAGCTCGTCTGGGACGCCTCACAACGCCGAGAAACGCACACCTCCGCACTCCACCTGGACGAGGCCATCACCATCTCCCGAGCCATCGGGGACCACACCACCCTGGCCCACGCCCTACTTCGCCGCGCTTTCATCCCGCTCTACAGCCCGCCCACGAACTCACAGCTCGCACTCATCACGGCACGCCGCGCCATGACCACCGCAGAGCAGGACCCGGCCCTTCAGGCGTTGGCGGCGTTACACGTCAGTGAGGCCCATGCCCGTCTTGACAACCCGCGTGATGCTGAGAAGCATCTTGAACACGCGGACGATCTTGCGCGCTCCGTTGCCGGTCTCAACTCGAGAACTTGGCAGGGACGTCGACTTCGCATCGCAGGATCGGTCTACCTCGCACTTGATGAACCGGCCCGTGCCCGACCCGTGCTTGAACAGGCCGTAGGGATACTGGAAGATCGCCCGAAATCCCACGGCATCGCGTTGGCCAACCTTGCTCTGACGCACGTGCGCCTAGAAGAAATCGATGGTGCCGTCGCCACCCTTCAGCACGCCATGGACACCGCTCACAGCACGCACGGTGGCGGAGCCACACCCTTGATCGCCGCCGCCGTCCGAGAACTCACACCCTGGCGAACCACACCTGTTGTAGCCGATGTTCAAGATCTGTTCATCGACTTGCTCACCAGATAGGGCCCCATGACCACCGACCAGACCACTAAGGACAAGCACCGGCTGCGGGAGAAGGTGTGGGCGCGTCTTGACGCCGCGCGCATCGGCCGCACCGGCTCTGTGAGTGGGAAGATCCCGAATTTCGAGGGCGCCGACCAAGCAGCCGAACACCTGGCCACACACTCGCGGTGGCAGGCCGCCCGGGTCGTCAAGGCCAACCCTGACAAGGCTCAGGCCGAGGTCCGTCTCGCCGCGGTGCGCTCGGGCAAGTTGTTGTACATGGCGGTACCGAAGATCGCCGGTGCCGACCCCTTCTACCTCATCGATCCCCACACCGTGTCCGCTGATGTCGCTGTCTCGGGGGCGGGTGCAGCCGAACATGTGCCGCGCACCCGTCCGGACCGGATGCGCCCGGTGGACGTGATCGTCTGCGGCAGTGTCGCGGTCAATCACCAGGGTGTGCGTGTTGGCAAGGGCGCGGGGTACTCCGACATCGAAATGGGCCTGCTCGCCCATGAGGGGCTCATCTCCGATGACACCCTCATCGTCACCACCGTCCACGCTCTCCAAGTCATCGACGAACCCATCCCCGAGGCCGACCACGACGTGAGCGTGGACCTGATCGTCACCCCCGAGGGGAGCATCAACTGCCCACCACGGCGTCGCCCCACAGGCATCGTCTGGGACAACTTGGGGGAGGAGAAGATCGCCGCCATCTCCGCGCTCCAGAAGCTGCGCACCAGTGAGGGGACACCACAGTGAATGAACGGGTGCCTGAGAGGTTGTGTGGGGCGTGTGGTCGGCCGCGCTCAGCCGTTGCCCGAGTGGGATGCGGGTGTATCCCGGAGTGGGTGTGGGAGTTGCCCAAGATGAAGGAAGCCGTGGCGAAGCAGGACGCCACGACGGTGATCAGGTTGGTCCGATGGAATACGGATCTGTCGCACCTGGCGCTGGTCAAGATGACGAGCCTGGCACAGTCCACCATCTCCGACGTGGTGTCCGGAAAGCTGGTGTTGAAGAAGGTCGACAAGATCACCGCCGCCCTCGAAGGCCTCGGAGCAATTACCTCCCCCAACGCACCCCAATCATCGGGAGCTGACCCAGCAGCACTGACGGTCACCGTTTCCAGCGAACCCAACCAGCACCGAGGGAACCCGACCAACGCATACCCCGCAACACCGAGCTTGAAAGAACTGCTGGTCACTTCGGTGGACGACTACACCCTGGCCGGATTGGAACAACGCCTCACCGCCCTGGCCACCGCCTACGTCAGCACTCCTCCCTCTCCACTGCTGCCCCGCGTGCGGAAGCTGCGCGCGAGCGCGCTGGGGCTCTACCAGGCCGGAGTACGTCCCCACCAAGCCCATGACCTGCTGGTCATGGTCGGTATCTGCGACCTGTTGCTGGCCCACGCCGCACACGACTCAGGCGATCCCGCCACCGCTCTGACGCGCCTGGAGGACGCCGACCGGTGCGCCGGCTACACCGCCCACACCCACCTGTCGAGCTGGATCACCGGCACACGAGCCCTCATCGCCGACTGGCACCCCACCACCGGCGCATCCCTGACACCCTCCCGCCAGGTTCCCCACAGCCCTCAGTCCTGGGCACGCCTTACCGCCATCCAAGCCCGCGCCGCCGCCCGACGCAACGACACCTTCGCTGCACGCACCGCCCTGGAGAGGCTGTTGGAGCACCCCAGCCAGGCCCTGGAGGACCCCGAGGAACTCTCGGTACGGGTCGGTGGGATCCTCTCCTTCCCCGCACCCAAGCGCGATTACTACATCGCCGCCACCCTGGTCCTTTTGGGCGATGGCGAACAGGCCCTGCACCATTCCAACCGCGCCATCACCACCTACGAAACCGGACCGACCATCCACCGCAGCTACGGCGACCTCGCACTGGCCCGAACCGACCAGGTCAAGGCCCACCTACTGCGCGGCGACGTACCCTCTGCCCTGGCCACCCTGGAACAGGTGGCACACACCCCGACCCCGGCCCGTATCCACCAACTGCGCCCGGCCCTGGCCTCATGCGCACGCCTGGCCCAGCGGGCACCGATCACCTCCCGCGAAGCCAAGGAGGTCACCGAAGCCGTCACAACGCTCCGACTACCGTGAGGAAAATGAGAGCCCCCAACGGCACCCGGCCCGCCACCTTGCTCACCACCATCGCCGATGAGCTGAACATCGACTCGCGCGAGGCTGTGCTCGTGCGCCACCACGGCACTCAAGTCTGGCACCTGCCTTCCGCCGAAGCGATCGTGCGTATCGCTCCCGCTCACCACGCCCGAGCCGCCGCCCGATCGGTGGCCATCGCCCGCTGGGCGCACGAGAACGCCGTCCCGGCCACCGAGCCGCTCACCGACCAGGTCTTCCAGGACCCCGGCCAAACGGCCACCGTCTGGCGCTACTATCCCCAACCCACCAGCCGCCGCCCCACTTCTGCGGATCTGGGCGATCTGCTGTCCAGGCTGCATCGGGCCGGGACACCTGAGATCGAGCTGCCGAAGTTCACTCCGCTTCGGTCACTGCGCACCATCTTGCGTCGCACGAGCACCTTGCCCAACCCTCTCGTGGAGGGACTGCACGGGCGTATCGACGATCTACTCAACTCCTACAGCGACCTCCACTTTCCCTTGGGGCGTGGTCTGATCCACGGGGACGCCTGGCTGGGCAACGTGCTCTTCGACGGCGATCGGCCGCTGCTGGGAGATTGGGATGAATGCGCGATGGGGCCGCGCGAGCTGGACCTGGCCAACCTGTGGCAGGGGCGACGGTTCGGCCGTACCCGCGCTGAACTCGACGCCTTCTCGGACGCCTATGGCCACGACCTGTCCGACTGGGACGGACTCGATGTCCTGGTACGCATTCGGGACCTGCACACCTTGGGGTCCTACGTGCGTGCGGCTGACCGCGGGGCTGAAGGGGCGCGTGCACAGCTCCTGTATCGGATCTCCACTTTGGACGACCGATCCGCCGTGTGGACCTCTCGATGAACCATCAAGAGTTCGATCATGGCGGGGCTCAGTCGGTTGAGGAGCCATCAAGGTTCGGGAGAACTTCTTTTAAAACCACGAAAGCCGGATGCTCATCAACCACTGCGCACGCCGGCTCCTCCCGGAGCTTGGGGTGAGGGGCGGCACGAGTGCACCAGGACGCCTTGATATCTCCACAGAATGGTTACTGGTCGGTTCTGCTCACGTGAAGCCGCTCGTGTCGCTACGATGCAGGACCCCAGTGGAGCACGACATTCCGCGGAGCCCCATGTGCTGATCAGCCTCGAAGGACTTTCAGGTTCAGGCAAAACCACGCAGGGACGACTGCTGCGCCAGAGCCTCTCAACCCACGGGTACCAAGTCGCATACCTGCCTGACCTGGCTACCCTGGGCACGGACGAGCTCGGTGACGCGCTCTTCGACCTGTTTTCTTCCTCCGGTGACCCGTTCATGCGACACCGGGACGTGGTCACCGACAGCTTCCTGGCGGCCGCGATCCGCGCCAACATCATCGCCACCCGGATCCACCCGGCCAGCTGCGACCATGACATCGTGATCGAGGATCGCGGTGCCCACACCATGCTCAGCTACAGCCTCGCGTCCCTGATGCGCTACCACGACATGGCCCTGGACGAGGGGATCGGTTGGCTGCGCGGACTCGTGGAGATGGCGGGCGGACAGGCTGACGTAGCGGTGTGGTTGCGCCCCAGTATCGAGGTGGCGATCGACCGGTGGGCCCAGCGTGAGGGAACACGTCCTTCACCTGAGCAGAGCACGTTCCTGACATCCGTGGACGCCGCCTATGGGGAGTTGGAGCGAAGAGACCCTCGTCTGGTGTCGGTGGAGGTGGGAGACGATACGCCAGAGGTGGTGCACGATCGTCTCTACGCTGCTTTGGTCCCCTTCCTTCCGGCATTGCCCTCGACTGTTGACGCCCACCGCGAAGAGAGCTCTTGCCCATGACTGGCCCTGTCGACGTGCTGGATGAGCTGCGCCGGATCCATGAGCACGAGCCTGACCGCCTTGACGGAGCGCTGCCCAACCTGGGGTTGACCCCCATCTCTGGAGGTCGTAACAACCGGGTCTACCGCTGGGACAGCCCCGAGGGCCCCATCTGTCTGAAGCTGTACCGGACCGACAAACGCAACCGAGCCGGAGCCGAGACCTTGGCACTGGGCCACATGGCCGAGCACGGGGTAGCCGGTGTTCCGCGGTTGCTGTGGCACGACGAGCACCCCGTACTCCCGGCCGTGGCCATGACCCTGGTACCCGGTACACCCCTGGACGCAGGCGCGGATCTGGACAAACCCCTCAGCGCCCTGACCTCGACCCTGCGCCAGATGTTCACCGTCCCCATCGGGCCGTTTGCCGACCTACCACGGTCGGAATCAGCCGCCCACTACATCCATCGCATCACCCAAGTGTGGGCGCCCGCATTGCGCTCCCACACCCCGGATGCGTGCACCCGTGATCTGGAACGTCTGTTGGCCTCCTGGCACGACAGCGGCGACGCCCAAGAGCTTGCTCGGCCTGCGCCGCTGGTGTTCTCCCATGGCGACAGCAACCTCCTCAACTGGCTGTGGGACGAGCAGACCGCCACGATCTCCGTGGTGGACTTCGAGTTCGCCGGGGCCAGCGACCTGGCCTATGAAGCTGCTGAGTTGGTCGAGCACATCAGCATGCGCTCCTTGAGCGATGACGTGCTACGGGCATTGGTGACGGACCTGGGTGTGGACGCCGAGCATGGGTCGCGGTTTGTGGCGGCCCAGCGCACGTGTGCGCTGCGGTGGCTGGCGGTGCTGTGGAAGCAGCGTGAGAGGCGCGCCGAGGAGTTTCACGTCCAATTGGAGCGGGTCCGTACGCTCCAATCAGCCCCGTTCGTGTGAGCTGACCGCCCGTACCGGTCAGGCGAGGGTGTTTCTTCTGGCCGTCAGGAACCGGGGGCGTGGCTGCTATCCATAGCGCGCGTGGTTAGGGTGTGCAGCCGGTCATCGTCGCTGAGCACCAGGTCGACCAGGCACACGTGCGCCGGGAGGTCGAACGGAGTGAGGTCCCTCAGCACCTGGGTCTGGTGGGAGTGGGCCAGGTCCGGTCCGGTGAGGGTGCATTCTCCGGCGGATGGGGGGTGAAGTGCGGCGACCCGCAACGGGGGCCGGCCGTGGTACTTGAGGCCGGGATCCAGGGCTGCGGCGCGGCCGGTGTGCACACCATGGGCGAGGCGCACGTCGGCGTAGATGTTGACCACCAGAGCCGGCTCGGACAGCACGTAGGTGGAGTGCCAGACGCCGAATGGCACCACCACACTCTGCCCGGGAGCGCACACCTGGGCGTGGAGGTCGAGTTCGCCATCCTGGCGGGGCGCGGCGGCGACCATCAGCACTTGGCCATGGAGCACTTCGAAGACCTCCAACTGGGACGGGGCGTTCCAGTGCCCCACCGACCGGTGTGGTTCGCCGTTGGCCAGCACACCGGGCTGGTAGGCAACCAGGTCGGTGTACCAGGTGCGCTCCCCGTATGCGGTGGCGACGGTGCGGGCGGGCAGCAGGTCGCGCCAGAACTCATACAGCACCGGGTCGTCACCGCGCTGGTGCTGATCGTGGAGTTCCTGTCCCCGGTACAGGTAGGGGCCTGCTGTGCCGGGGGCGGTAGTGAGTAGGTCAGCCAGGGACCGCCTTCCGGGGGTGCAACGGTGCCCGTCGATGAGCAGCCCGACCTCGGGGTGGTAGGTCAGGCCCGCCGATTCCGGGCCGGGAAGGCGGAGGGCTCGGTCGTCGTCCGGAGCCGCGAAGGGTTCCAGACGGTGGTTGTTGGCCAGGTGTTCGACCACCCGCCGTGCGGCAGCGGGGGGCCGGGTGTGGGCCGGAGGCATCACGCGGTTTCCTTCATGGTCGAGGTGGTCAGGCGCGGGGGCAGGTCGGCCAGGGTGGTCACGGACGGCACACCAGGCACGGGGCGGCCGAGGTGGCGCAGCCAGACGACGCGGCCACCCGCCCGCATACCCCCGAGCACATCGCTGACCCAGTCGTTCCCGACGTGAACAAGGTCGCCCGAGGTGTGGGTGGCGGCCTGGAACAGGCCGGGGTGGGGTTTGGCCAGGTGGTGTTCGTCGGAGAAGTACACCTCGTCGACAAGATCGAGGAGCCCCAGCGGCGACAGGAGCCGGCGGTGGACGGCGCCCGTGGTGGCGCCGGTGTTGCTGATCACCACCACCCGGTCAGCAACGGCGTGTGCGTAGCGCACCGCCTCCAGGGCGTGGGGAAGCAGCTCCACCTGGTCGTGCAGGGCCGCGGTGGTGTGGACGGCGGCCATCTCCTCCGCCAGCTCTTGGGCGTCCACGCCCAGGAGGGTGAGCAGGTAGGTGATCTGCTGGCGGGAAGTGAGCTGGCGACCGTGCTCACGCTGGGCGCGCACGGTGTGCCGACTCACCGTGGCCACAGCCCGGCGCAGGTACACCTTTGGCACCTTGTGGTGACGGGCGGCCAGGAGCTCGGTGAAGCGTTCCAACCGCCATGGGGTGGATGGGCGCGGCTGGTCCCAGCGCACCAGGGTGTCCCACAGGTCGAAACTCACCGTTGTCATGGCGACACCGGCTGAATTTCGCGCCCTGGCTGGTGACGGTGCATCCAGCGTGCGGTGATGTCCGGGTCTTGGGCCGCGCACAGCAGCGACCCGGCCACGACCGCGTGCGCCCCGGCTGTGGCGAGGTCGGGCACGGTGTGCTCGCGGATCCCGCCATCGGCCACCACACGGATCCGGCCCCCGCATTGGTGGTCACGCAGCATCTCCCTCACAGCGTGCAGGCGTTCGACAGCTTTAGGGGAGGAGTGGGTGCCTTTGGTTCCCAGCGGGGTGCCGATCATCGTGATGACGTCGACTTGGTCCAGGTGGGGCAGGATGGCGGCCAGCGGGGTGTCCAATCTCAACGCCAGACCGGCGGCCCTCCCATGGCCGCGGATGGTGGTGAGCGCCTCGGCCACGCGGTCGGCTTCGGCGTGCACGGTCACCAGGTGGGCGCCCGCCCGGCAGAACCGGTCAGCCCAGTGGGGGGCGTTGCGCGCCATGAGGTGGACGTGTACCGGCAGGTCTGTGGCGTGTACGAGGGCTTGGACCAGGTGGGGAGAGAAGATCAGCTCGTCAACGAAACGGGTGTCGGCCACGTCGACGTGCAGGGCGTCGACGTGCGGGCCGAGGCGGTCCAGGTCCGCTTTCAGAGCCAAAGGGTCGGCCGACCACAGGGACAGCTCGACCAGCAGATGGCCGGTGGGGTTCCAGGGGTGCGTCAACATCAACTCCGGGAGTCGGGGGCGTAACGGGTGCCGCGCACGGATGTGGCGACCAAGGCCAGGAGTTCGTCGGCCAGGCCGGGGGCCAAGGCCAGGGTGCAGATCGAGGTGGTGGTGTGGTCGGTACCGTCGCTGTCGGCCACCATGGCGCCGGCCTCGCGGGCGATGAGGGTTCCGGCAGCCATGTCCCAGGTGCGGTTCCCCAGTGTGAGGCTGGCGTCCAGCGTGCCGTCGGCCACCAGGACCAGGTCAGCGGCGGCCGACCCCAGACGGCGCAGGCGTTCGACCCGTGGGGCCAGCTCTTGATCCAAGGTGAAGGCGATGAGGTTGCGCTCCAGGGCACCCTCTCCGGTGCCGTAGTCGCCCAGAGCCACCATCGCCTCTTGCAGGTGGGTGCGTTGGCTGGCCCGGATCGGCTTGCCGTCGCGGTGGGCGCCGCGGCCGGCCGCCGCCCAGTAGCGGCGGCCCAACAGGGGCAGGGCGATGACGCCGACCATGGGTGTGTGGCCGCGCACCAGAGCCAGACTGACGCCGCACACCGCAAGCCCGCGGGCGAAGTTCGCGGTTCCGTCCACGGGGTCAAGTACCCAGAAGGCGGACGTGGGGCCGGTGTAACCTCCTTCCTCACCGAGGAACCCGATATCGGGTGTGGCGTGAGCCAGGTGGGTGCGCACCGTGCGTTCGATGTCCAGGTCGACGTCGGTGACCAAGTCGCGTTCATCCTTGGCGGTGACGTGCACTGGAGTGTGGAAGTGCTCCACGGCCAGGTCCATGGCCTGGTGTGCCAGGTCCAGCAGGGTGGGAAGGGCTCTCATGGAGGAATGTTGCTTTCTGCGCGTGCGGGCAGGTGGCGTGCGAGTTGGCGCAGGCACTCCCGCAGCGGTCGGGAGGTGTCGATCCGGATCGTGGTCTCGGTGATCGGTTCGGCGTGCGTGCGCAGGCGGTGGTAGAGGTCGGCGTCGCGGTTGGCCGCCGGGTGGTCGAGGTGGGTGGCGGTGATGCGTTCCAGTGCCACCTCTGCGGGACAGACACATTCGACGAAATGCAGGGGCCGATTCACGCGGGTGGCGAAGACGCGGGCGGCGCGGACCTGATAGGCGCGTAGGAAGGTGCGTCCGTCCAACAGCAGTGTCAGGCCGGGGGTGCGGTCGAGCAGCCAGGCACCGGAGTGGTACATCAGCTCGAAGCACAGATCGTCCTGGTCGCGGGTGTAGGTGACCGACCCGCCGAAGACGGCTTGGCGGATGGTGTCCTTGTCCAGGACCACGCCGTTGACCTGTCGGGCCCAGGCCCGGGCCAGGGTGCTCTTGCCGGTGCCGGGTAGTCCGGCCATCGCCACGATCATCGCTCTGCGTCCAGGCTGAGTAGGTGTTCGTTCAGTAGCGCCGCCAGCTCGTCCAGTGTGTGGGCGGTGGTGCGCAGCGCCTGGTCGATCATCAGGTTGTTGTATTGGTCGCCGAAGCGGCGGATGTCGGTCTGCAGTCCGAACGTTGGTGTGTTCCAGGCGTAGGCCAGGCCCAACTCGACGCAGGCGCCCTCGTCGGGGACACGCCCGTCCAGGACCATCACCAGTGCGTCGCAGCCGCGGACGGCGGCCACGTCCAGCTCGAACAGGCGCGCCCTGACCTGTGCGGGGTCCTGGCCTTGGGCGACCAGGTCGGCACCCACGCCGCCGTCACGCTGGGGCAGGTAGGTGTGGACTCCCAGGGCGCGCACGGTGGCGTCCACGGTGAGATTGAAGGAGCGTTCAGCCTCGTTGAAGAGGGGCGCAGCGATGTAGATACGCGGTGGCATCGGTGTGTCTTTCATGATGGGGGGTGGATGCCGACGGTGGCCATGGCGGTGAAGAACTCCTGCGCGCGGTGGTCGGGGTAGGTTCCCTTGGCCATGGCGGGGATGTAGTAGGAGGACACGCGGCCCCACTCCCATGGGGGCGCGGCGAAGGGTGCGTCTAGACCGTTGTTCGCCAGCGCGATCCAGCGCCGCAGACAGCTGGGGCAGCGTCCGCAGTGGACGCGGTGCGTGTGCGGGCGCATGCAGGAGAAGGTGGCCAGCAGGTTCTCTACGGGGAGGCCTTTCTTCAGGTACCAGGCGACGATGTCGGTCTTGGTCATTTCCCAGAAGGGGCTGTCGACGCGGATGGGACGTCCGGCGAACTCCGACAGGAAGGTGGACATGCGTGCGAACGCCCCGGGGGACTTGTCGAGGGTGTGGTCGCCCTTGACCCCCACGCACCAGATGGTGTCGGCGTGCCGGGAGGCGAGCATGGCCAGGTAGACGTTGCGCAGCGGGATGATGGGGTCCTCGTCCGGTTCCCACGCGGACAGGTCCAGCTCGGTGCTTACGGTCAACTGCATGTGGCACCGTTTGGCCAGATCGCGCACGGTGGCCAGTTCGTGGTCGCGGTAGCGGTGGCCCAGGTCGACGTACAGGGTGGGTGGTCGTCCCAGGTAATGCCAGGCCGGGAAGGAGTCCAGGCCGGCGGAGTTGAGCAGGATTTCACTCATCGCAGGGGCGTGTCTTTCGGGGGTTGGAGGTGTACAACAGCTGTTCGGTGTGCTCGGCGATGACGCGAGCTACCTCCGCCGTGGGCTGTGCGGCGGGTACGGGCACGATGCGGTCGGTGTACTGGGTGGTCAGATACCGGTAGGCGGTGTCATAGCGGGGCAGGAACAGCTCTCGCTCCAACGAGTCGGCGCCGCGGGTGCCACGGGCGAAGGCCCGCTCTCGTGCCAGGCGCCAGGGCAGATCCAAGTGGAAGGCCCTGGCCGGGTGCAGGAACCAGGGCCCGGTGATGGTGCGCAACCGCTCAAGATGGTGGTCGAACTTGTGGGGTCCGGACTCTTCGGTGAGCACGGTCAGGGCGTAGGCAAATTTTGAGTAGACACCGTGGTCGAGCACGACCACGTCGTGCTCGACCAGCGCCGGGGTGTACAGGTGGGTGTGGTTCCGTGCCTCACGGGCCTGACGCAAGAGCACGTCCACAACCGCGTGGTGGGGCTGGTCGTACCCGCCCCGGACGTGGCGGCGCCGCAGCGGCCGGGTATCCAGGAAACGAGACAGATCGGCGATGACACCGTGGCGCTGTCCGTAGTGCAACACCGCGGTGCGATAGCCCTGGGCGCGCAGGTGGTCGCCGAGCAGTTGGGCCTGAGTGGTTTTGCCCGCGCCCCAGACCCCTTCCAGGCTGATCAGTACCCCCTGGCGCGCCCCGAGGAAGCCCGCAGGGCGGGTGGAGTGTGTGGTGCGGTCATCGGCCACTGGCGTTCTCCCACAGCTGGACGTGCAGCCGGTTACTCAGGCACCACTCCCGGTCCAAGGCGGCTTGGGCCATCTCGCGCAGACCGCGCGTGATCTGGATGCTGGAGGTGCCTTCGGGCATCACCCACACTTGGGCGAAACGGTGGCGGGCCACGATCTGCTCGGCCGCTGCGAACGCCAGGTCGGGGGCGTGGGCGCCGATGACGAACTTGCAGATGCTGTCGGCGGCGGCCAAGGCGTCCAGTGCCTCGGGAACCAGGGATGTGTCGCCGTCGGCGGCGAACCCAGGCAGCTTGGGGGAGACGTTGAACCGCACCCCCGCCTGAGCGACCAGGACTGCGTCGGGGGTGATGGTGCCGTTCGTCTCGATCTCCACCCGCCGGCCAGCTTTCAGCAGCGCATCGATGAAGGGGGCGAGCGTGTGCTGTTGCAGCAGGGGCTCACCTCCGGTGATCACCACCAGCGGTGTGGAGTGGGACAGCGCCCACGTGACCAGGGTCGACACATCTATACGGCGGGTGTGCTCGCGTAGGTCGAACCGGGTGGTGTCCCAGGTGCGGGGCTCATCACAGGCCGGGCAACGCAGGTTGCAGCGCGAGAGCCGCACGAACAGCGCGGGCTGGCCCATACTGGGGCCCTCGCCCTGGAAAGTGGGGCCGAAGGTCTCGGTGACCAACAGAGTCCTGGGGGTGGGAAACATCAGCGGTGCTCCCGGGCGGGGCGGAAGGTCGCCGAGGCCTTGACACCCTCGCTGACGGTGACCGCTTCCAGGCGGCCATGGACGTGGGGTTCCAAGTGACGCAGGCACCAGTGGGCGAGGAAGGCCGCCAGGTTCTCGGCCGTGGGCTCCAGCCCGGAGGGCAGGGCCTCGTTGAGGTCACGGTGGTCCAGGTGCGCGTCGATGTAGGCGCCCAGAGGCGCGAGATCACCGAAGTCGGTGACCCACCCCGGGCCGACCAGCTCGGCCGTGCCGAGCTCGACCTCCACGGCCCAATTGTGCCCGTGCGGGCGGGCACACTTGTGCCCCTCGGGGACTGTGATGAGGTGGTGTGCGGCCGAGAAACCGAACGTCTTGCGGATCGTGTGGCGCCCGGCGGGTGGCTGCCAACCGGCGGTACTTGCGGGGGTGGTCATGGTGTTCCTCCAGAGGGGGTCGGCAGGGCGCTGGGCACCCTGAACTGGTGCAAGCCGGTACGGAACCGGTGGGTGTACAGGGCCCAGATCCGCAGCAGTTGTGGGTCCAGGTCAGCCGGGACGGCCAGTGCGAAGGCCGCGGTGGCGCCCGAGGGGGTGGCCTGTTGGGCGTGGTCCAGGGCGCCGAGGCGTTCGCGGGGACGCAGCTGCACCGTCACCAACCCCGCCACCGCCGGTGAAGCGTGGGGTGTGGTCGCGCGCAGGGTGATGGCGGTTCCGGGCCTCGCCTCGTCTGAATCCAAGGCCAGGGAAAGGCGGGTACGTGCTTCGCTCGTGCTCACCAGGCCACATCGCGGGCAGGTCACCACGGTACGGTCGGCCCCAGCGCCGGGGGCTCTGGTCAGGTGAGTGTGGGTGAGCGGGCAACCACAGAAGGAACACGGATCCCTCTCGCGGGCGGTCCCGGGTTGATGCAGACCTTCCAGGCACTGGCGGAGCCGATCGAGCATGCCGGTGCGGCTGTGCAGGTGCAGGTCGGCCACCGCGTGCGCCCACGCCTGGGCGTGTTCGCCGAGTTCACCGTGGTGCAGTTGTGGGAGGGTGCCGCGGCGACGCCGCTGGAAGGTCCGTAGCCGGCGCAGCAAGTCCACGGTGTGGGCGTGGGCGGCTTCTCGGTGGCGGCGCATGCACCTCAGGGCCTGGTGTACTCGGGGTTTGTCCAGGCGTAGCGCGCGCAGGTTCTCCTCCACGTACACCGCTTGTTCCAGGTCGACCAGCCAGGCGTGGAGCTGCTCCTGCATCACCTGTGTCGCCTCGGCAGCATCAGTCGCGGTGGCTGGGCCGGTGTTGAGGACGCCCTTGTGCGTGAGGAGGGCATCGGCACGCTCGGATCGGACACCCGGGCCGGTCAGGTGCACCAGATGTGGGCGGCGCCCACAGGGCCAAGGGGTGTGGGTGAGCGAAGTGTTACCGGGTTGGGGATGGGCGGCCTCGGGGTCGCCGAGCAGCAGATAGGAGCCGTCAATGCCGCAGTGGTCGGTGTCCTGGTTAAG
>Ga0079226_10000546_pt1 | contig 26643 bp, 25 predicted proteins | sample Poulit2014_FD_76345 | JGI IMG/M metagenome (GOLD analysis project Ga0079226, IMG submission 76345) | Agricultural soil microbial communities from Georgia to study Nitrogen management - Poultry litter 2014 | ecosystem: Environmental > Terrestrial > Soil > Agricultural land | place: USA: Georgia...
AACCGGCTGTATATTGTGAGTGCATCGGCGATGGGATCGGTATCAGCGTCAATCGTCGGGTCATATCTGCAAATTCTGCCGCCTGAATATGTATTGGCAGCTCTACCGCTTAATATGTTCAGTGCATTGATTCTGGCATCTGTCATTGCACCGGTAAATGTATCGAAAGAGGAAGATAAGGTTGATGTGAAGGAAGTTTCGAATGATAAGAGTATTTTTGAAGCGATGAGTAATGGTGCGCTGGATGGCGGGAAAATTGCTTTGATCGTTGCGGCAATGCTGATTGCTTTCATTGCCGCGCTTGAGTTGGTCAATTGGCTCATCCAGTTCGTATTTGCCGGTGTTACACTTCAGGAAATTCTGGGGTATATCATTGCGCCAATTGGTATTCTGATGGGTATTTCACCAGGTGAGGTCATCGAGGCAGGCGGTGTCATGGGAACGAAAATCGTTACCAATGAATTTGTCGCGATGCTGGAATTTGAACAAATCCTGGGCTCCATGTCCGAAAAAACCGTTGGCATTGTTTCAGTATTCCTGACAAGCTTTGCCAATTTCTCATCGATCGGTATTATTGCAGGAACGGTGCAGGGAATTGACAGCAAAAAAGCTGTACAGGTTTCCGGATTTGGTATGAAACTACTGATCGGTGCAACGCTGGCTTCTATTTTGTCAGCCACGATTGCAGGACTGTTCCTCTAAGTTCATTTAAAACGGTACTGTCGTGCGCGAAGAACAAATCATAAAAACAGGCATTAATCTGTGGACGATTTTTGCCTGTTTTTTGTATGATTCGAGCCTTATTTTTCTTCTCAGTGCCCAAATAAAGTTCAAAAGCTGCTGAATGGTCGGAGAGAGCGCTTCTCTCTGCCCAAATGCTGCGGAAAAACAATGAAAAGGTAAGAGATAGCGCCTCTCTCTGCCCAAATGCTGCGGAAAAACAGTGAAAAGGTAAGAGAGGACGCCTCTCTCTGCCCAAATGCTGCGGAAAAACAGTGAAAAGGTAAGAGAGGACGCCTCTCTCTGCCCAAATGCTGCAGAAAAACAGTGAAAAGGTAAGAGAGGACGCTTCTCTCAGAAAAAACAGCTGCTCAGACGACCAATCATCAAATCAATTTTTCTGAATATAAAAATGTAGTTGAAAAAGATATTTAATGGTAATGTAGTTATATAATTAACATGGGAATCGGTCTCACCCTAACAATGAAACTGTGCAATGAATTAACAAGGGGATGAGGGGATCTCCACTAATTAAAGATTCGCTTCATATATTTAGGTCATTTTACCGCTAGGATTGAAGAAGTCAGTATACATATAAGAATCATTATACCTTTTTATTTCGTGTCATGAAAGAAGGAGTGCTTCGTTTATGCAGGCAAAAAGAATCTTATTTACAGGCGGCGGCACAGCCGGTCATGTGATTGTCAATCTTGCGCTTATCCCTGTTTTTCAGAAGGAAGGATGGGAAATTGATTATATCGGTTCCAAAGAAGGGATTGAACGCAGACTGATTGAATCACTTAATGGGGTCATCTATCATCCGATTTCAACTGGAAAGCTGCGCCGTTATATCTCAAAGGAAAATGTGAAGGATCCGTTCAAAGTGCTGCAGGGTACGATGCAGGCGTGGCGGATCATCGGCAAGCGAAAGCCGTCAATTGTTTTCTCCAAGGGCGGTTTTGTTTCCGTACCGGTTATCATGGCGGCAAAACTGCGCGGTGTGCCGGCAGTCATTCACGAGTCCGATTTCACACCCGGTCTTGCCAACAAGATTGCCATTCCGTTTTCCAAAAAAGTACTTGCCACTTTTCCGGAGACAATGGATTATCTGCCGGAAAAAAAAGCGGAATATGTCGGGGCCGTCATCAGGGATGAATTGTTTGCAGGTGATAAAAATAAAGGACTTGACATGTGCGGCTTCACAAAAGAAAAGCCTGTTTTGCTCATCATGGGTGGCAGTGCTGGAGCCGAGAAAATTAATCAGGCGGTTCGGGGCAGCCTTGATCAGCTTTTAGCCGAATTCCAGATTGCCCATATTTGCGGTCAGGGAAAAACGGATCCAACCATTCAACAAGATGGCTATACCCAATTTGAATATATCAATGAAGAGTTGAAGGATTTATTCGCGGCGACTGATTTCGTGCTATCACGTGCAGGTGCCAATGCGATTTTTGAATTCCTGGCGCTCCATAAGCCGATGCTTTTGATCCCGTTGTCAAAATCAGCAAGCAGAGGTGACCAGATCATTAACGCCAATTCATTTAAAGAAAAAAACTATGCAAGGGTATTGGAAGAGGAAGCATTAACCGAACAATCACTGGCAGAGGAACTGATCAAGCTGAAAAAGCAGGCACCGGTCATGATCGATCATATGAAAAACTATCAGAGTGAAAAAGCGCGCGACCGGGTGATTGAAATTATTAAGGATACAGGCAGTGAATAGAAATGACTGGATAGCTGGCATCAAAGGACGTTATGAATAAAGTCAACCAGCCTGAAGAGGTGCAGACTCAAAAGGGTTGTCTTAAATAATTGGATCTCAAAAATAATCCCGTATCACTATAAAAGTGGTACGGGATTATTGGTTTAACACAGTTTTATGATGGGAGGTGGGACAATAAAATATTTGGGTTAGCCCTGTTGAACTTATGGCCGGCGGTTTTTTCACCCAAAAATTACTAATTTCAGATTGTGTCGATATTTGTAGTATTTTGGCATATATGTTTGGTTTTGGTGTGTTATTAGAAAATATTTCTGTTATATCCACATTTATCGGATTATAACAGTTTTTATGCCATTTGATAAAAACTGGTTTGTTTATTATGATAAAAGATGTTTGCGAGCGCGACAAAATCCTTACTAATGCTTCTTTTTTTGTAATCCATGCTGCAACTAATCCTTCAGGGACATCTTTACCTCGTCAATTGAGATGCTGCTTATTTGTGTATTTTAAAGATCACTGGAAAATAACAAAAGGAGTAATCACATGAAAAAACTATTAATGATGGTATCTATTGGTCTTTTAGCCGTACTTGCTGCTTGCGGCGGATCAGGTTCAGAAAATGGTGAGTCGGGTTCAGAGGCAACCGTTGATATATTGGTTTTTGCTGATGCAGGTTGGAACAGCATCAGGGTTCATAATTCTATTGCGCAGAAAATTATTGAAGAAGGTTATGGCATTGATACGGAAGTAACACCAGGATCAACGGCTGCAACCGTTCAAGGGCTGCGGGAAGGTGATATTGATATCTACATGGAATTATGGACGGATAACATCAAGGAAGTATACAATGAAGCGATTGAAGCAGGTGATTTTGAAAAAGTTTCCGTAAACTTTGATGATAATAAGCAGGGTTTATATGTGCCGACATATGTCATTGAAGGAGACGAGGAGCGTGGAATCGAACCAATGGCTCCTGATTTAAAAACAGTTGAGGATTTGAAGAACTATCCTGAACTATTTGAAGATCCGGCAGAGCCAGGAAAAGGCCGTTTAATTAACGCACCAAGCGGATGGGCAGTAGAAAAAGCGATCACCCAAAAAATGGAGACATATGGTTTAAATGATTCGTTTGTCAACTTTAAGCCGGGTTCAGACGCCGCAATTGTTGCGTCATTGGCTGATGCATATGAAGCGGGAGAGCCATGGGTTGGTTATTATTGGTCACCGACTGCTGTGACGGCTAAATATGATTTAACACTGCTGGAAGAGCCGGCATATGATCCGGAAGTATATGAAGAAACAAAAGGTACAGAATTACCGCCAAATGATGTTGTGGTAGGTGTTCATAAAGATGTACCTGATGCGGCACCAAAGGTTGTGGAGTTTCTGAGCAACTATGAAACTAGCAGTGATCTGACTGAAGAAGCCTTGGATTATATGAATGAAAATGAAGATGCTTCAGCTGAAGAGGCAGCCGAGTGGTGGATGAACGAACACGAAGATATATGGACCAGTTGGGTTCCTGAAGATGTAGCTGAGAAAGTGAAGGAATCACTGTCATAACTTGTAAAGCAGCTGGCCTGCCGGTTGGCTGCTTTTCTGATTTATACAACGCATATAACCCTAAAATGGCGGCTGACTGCCATAAATGACTGACTTTGCTCGGTCTGCTCGATGCAGGTCACAAAGGCTGTACAACACGATGTTGCGAACTTAGCATGTGTTCCGCTTCTTGATCGGGAGAGAAAAACACCCCGCTGAATGAAGTTTCATAACTTAAAAAGAGAGGTGTGTATCTTATGGGCGTATTTCCGGATATAACGTTTAAACTCGGTGACTACGTCGAAACGTTCATTAATTTTTTGGATCGATCATTGGAAAGCTTTTTTGATTTCATTTATTTATTTTCGTCTGAGATTATCAGTGGCATTGAGGGATTTCTTCTGTGGCTGCCATGGTGGCTGTTTATTTTAATCATCGTGCTGCTGGGCTGGTATTTCAAATCGATCTTTGCCGGTGTTCTTTATGGTATTTTCATATTTCTGATTGGAACGTTCGGGTTATGGGAAGATTTGATGACCACGATTGCCATTGTGATGACTGCCGTTATTATTTCATTGGCACTGGGAATTCCGCTTGGCGTATGGATGGCGTTCAGCAAAGGATTTTCCACGGTCATGCGGCCAATCCTTGACGCGATGCAGACCATGCCGAGTTTCGTCTATTTAATTCCAGCTATTTTCTTCTTCGGTTTAGGAAACATATCCGCCATTTTTGCTACATTAATTTACGCTATACCTCCCGTTATCAGGCTTACAGAGCTGGCAATCCGCGGTGTGGACCAAGAAGTGATTGAATCAGCGGAATCATTTGGCTCATCCAACATGCAGATGCTGTTTAAAATACAGCTGCCGCAAGCCTTGCCGACCATCATGGCAGGTGTGAACCAGACAACGATGATGGCGCTGGCAATGGTCGTTATCGCATCGATGGTTGGTGCCCAAGGTCTTGGAGAGCAAGTGCTTGTATCAATCAACCAAATTGATATTGCTTTAGGGTTTGAGGCAGGTATCAGCATTGTGTTTCTTGCCATTATTATTGATCGGGTTACCAACGGTCTTGCGGATAAATTCCAGAAGCACAGGAGGGTAAGCTAATGGATACAAAGATAAAAGTCGAACAAGTTTCGAAAATATTCGGACCCAAACCCAAATCCGTCATTCCTAAAATCAAAAGTGGTATGAGTAAAGACGACATACTCGCTGAAACAGGTCATACGGTTGGTGTCTATGATGCATCGATGGAGATTAAACAGGGTGAAACGTTCGTCATCATGGGTCTTTCCGGAAGTGGCAAGTCAACCCTTATCCGCTGTTTTAATTTATTAAATAGACCGACAGATGGCGCTATTTATATCGACGGCGAAGATATCGTTCAGCACAACAAGGCCCAGCTCAAAAAGGTTCGTCAGGAAAAAATTGCGATGGTTTTCCAGCATTTTGGCCTCTTTAACCATCGTACGATTTTGGCAAACGTCGAATATGGGCTTGAAGTCCGTAATATTTCCAAAGAGGAACGGCGGGAAATCGCACAAAAAAATATTGATATTGTCGGTTTAAAAGGTTATGAAGATAAATATCCGGACGAACTTTCCGGCGGTATGCAGCAGCGTGTCGGTCTGGCCCGGGCGCTTGCCAACGACCCGGATATTCTGCTGATGGATGAGCCGTTCAGTGCATTGGACCCGCTTATCCGTCGTGAAATGCAGCTTGAGCTTCTGGATATTCAAGAGCGGCTGCAAAAGACAATTATTTTTATTACACACGATGTCAATGAAGCGTTCAAACTGGGTGACCGGGTTGCGGTCATGAAAGATGGCAAGGTCAATCAGATTGGCACACCCGAGGAGATTATTGAGAATCCGGCCAATGACTATATTTCTGATTTCATTAAGGATATTGACCGGTCAAAAGTGTTCCAAGCGGAGCATATCATGATCAAACCGAATGCACTTGTTTCCATGAAGGACGGATTGAACGTTGCCCGTAAAGAAATGGAGGAGAATGGCATATCGAGTGTCTTTGTCGTGGATCGCAGCCGGCATGTCAAAGGAATCGTCACCATTGATGATGCCATAAAAGGCCTGAAGGATAAAAAATCTCTTGAGGATATGCTGCGAACGGATATTACCATTGTGAAACAAGATGAATATGTTAACGATTTGATTGCTAAAGCACTTGAATCAAGTTTTCCGCTGGCTGTCGTCAATGAAAAGGAAAAGTTGGTTGGGTTTATTTTACGTGTCCATGTATTGTCAGGCCTGGCAGCTGAAGAAGTGGAAGAAAGTAATGAATATCATGTTTAAGATAACAAAAAAACTGGTCTCCCTTTTAAGGAAGGCCAGTTTTTTTGTGTACATAAGTGCAAGCTAAGGCCTATTGCCAAAAGGTTTGACGATAAGCTGATTCTACCGAGCCGGGTTTATCCTGGTACAATTGTGACAACTTGGGCCAATTCTGTGCCGGTTTGGGCCGATTCACCATACGTTGCACAATGCTATTCTTTTGCGACGAGGTCGACTTTACCTGTTTCCGGGTCAATGACCAGTCCGTGAACGTTTACATAGGATGGCAGCAAAGGATGATTGCGAACGACAGCAACACTTTCCTTAACCGAATCCTCAACTGACACAAAACCTCTGAATTCATCTTCCAGACTGAACCCGGCGTGATTTAGCGTATTGAGTGATTCTTCGGAAATTCCTTTTTCAAGCATGCCTGCCTTGAATGCAGCCGGATCCATATGTGACATGCCGCAATCATGGTGCCCAATAACCATAACCTGTTCTGCCTTTAATTCGTAAATCGCAACAAGAATACTTTTCATGATGTTGTCAAAAGGATCACGAAGAATCGCACCCGCATTTTTGACCATTTTAACGTCACCATTTTGGATGTTTAATGCTTTAGGCAATAGCTCAACCAGACGTGTATCCATACATGTGAAGATAACGGTCCGTTTATTCGGTATGTTATCTGTCTGGAAAGGCTCGTATTTCTTTTCACTTACAAACCTTTCATTATATTCAAGCATGTCGTCAAGAAGCATTGCAATTATCCTTTCTATCGGGGTGTGTTATTGATTATTGATAATGAGTTTTTCATTGTATAATTCGATAAGCCGCGCCTTCAAAAAGATGGCAATTTCCCAAAGTATGGCGATCAGGACCACCCAAGCCCAATAGTCCATGAACGTCCGCTGCAGGTTGTAAAGCGGCTCTGCGATTGGATAAAACGGATTTTGCTGCATAACCAATGTGAATGCATAGAACATGCCAAATGTAAAGTTTCGGGACCACTGGGTAACATGATACGTGAAAATCGCCTTGTTCCAGCCATATTGTTTAATCCGCTTAATGGCGCGGGCCACTTCGACCGCTTCAACAATGATCAGCAATGCGAACACCAATATCCAAAAATAGGTGACGAATCCGGGCGTGAAAGTATTTGTTGTGACAATTGCCAGACCTGTAATGGACAAGGCACCATGGATTATACAGTTCGTATTTGCCCAATCGTCAGCGAGCGTCCAATTATGATGCTTGATGAACCTGTTATAAAGCAGTATTATCCCAGCCAGATAAAAGACAAGACCTAAAATGATGACTGCTTGAGAAAAATAGACGGGGAACTGAAAAAAAACATTATTCAATAAAATGATGATTGATTGTGTTCCAACCGTTGACAGCAATATCGCCCCATGCACTGGAAAGTCTTTGTAGTCAAATAATAACTGCTTGAAATTGTAAAAGCAATTGACTAAAAAGAAAAGCCATAAAAATGTGTTAAGAATGGCCATTGCCTGAGTCAATAATAAAATTTCCGGAAAATATTTCAGAAACACATTACACAGCACCGATACACCAGCAATCCAAGTACCAATGACAAACGAATTGACCGGATTTTGAATAAAAGGAATCAGAAAATCCCGGTGAAAGAACTGTATTGATAAATCCTTATAAATAATCACCCACGCAACAAGCAGAAAAAACGCCAAATATTTACCATATACAACGTCGAGAGTCGGAAATGCTTCAACAGCTCCTATCAGGAAAATGCCGCATGCCATAATGATGGCGCCGGAAGCGGGTTCAATTTTATTGTAATGCCCTTTAAGTAACATAAACATCCACGTCCATTTAAAGTTTATCAATTAGAATTATATCATCTTTGCCGTTTTTTTTATGACAAAAATAGATAAAATGTGATAGGTATCACAAAAAATATGGCGATTTAGTGTATAAATTTGTGTTTCGGCTGTCATATTGACGATGAATATGGTTCGGCAAGCGGATTCAATTATTCTAACTTAAAATGGTATAATAAAAGAAAACAGGACTTTCTTTCTGATTATATGCAAATACGACTGTCATAACCAGAAAAACAGATAATGTGTGAATCATGGCTTGTTGGGCGGTGTCTTATGGTTAACGATAAGAAAAACCATGATATGATCGATGACGATTTATATGAAGATCTGGATGAAGAAGAATTGTACGAACTTGTTGAACAGGAACGGCAGAAAGCACTTGCAAGGGCTGGGGAGAAGAAAAATCGTAAACCCCGGCGACCTTTCCCAAAGTGGGTTTTCTGGCTGATTGCTGTAGTTATGGTATTAAATGTAGCCTCTATGATTCCAAGGACGTTTTCCATTCCGGCAATTGATTTTTTAATCACCTCTGCCAAACTGTCAACGCAGGATGACATACAGACTTATAAAAAATCAGTGGTTGTTATTGAAACGGATGACTCAAGGGGCACCGGTTTTTCAATATCCGCCGATGGGACGATTATTACCAATCATCATGTGGTGGAAGGTGAAGAATCGGCCACTGTGGCTTTTCCTGAAGAAGGATTGTTTTCCGGGGATGTTGTGGCGACATATCCTTCCGTTGATCTGGCAGTCTTAAATGTTGACGGGAGTGCACTGCCTTACCTAGAGCTTGCAGGAGAAACGACATTTGAACCAGGTGATGAGCAGGTTTATTTTATTGGCAACCCAATCCGTTTTAATGGCATCGCGAATCAAGGCAGAGTGATTGATTATATAACACTTAACGGTTGGGACCAACCGGTTGTCATGATGGAAGCACCGGTTTACCGCGGCAATAGCGGCAGTCCGGTCATCACTCAGGATGGCAGCGTGATCGGAATTGTGTTTGCCACCCTCCATCACGATACACACGGACGGGTCGGATTGTTTATACCGATTGACTATTATTATAAATATCACAGCTGACTCCCCGATTTCTTCGAGCCTGACATCTTGACTTTGACCTTTGAAAAAAATCCGGCAGCCGAGTTTTTCTCAAGATATCATGCTACCGCTATATTTGGATAGTAACGGACTTTTAAAAAAAATGTAATAAACCTGTTCTCGAAACCATTTGCCGAGTACGTTATGATAAATCATATTGGATAAGTGAAGCTTTATACAACAGAATGTTTTTTCCCGCTGAATGTTAGCTGAACCGAATCGGGCATTTAAGGTCAGTTAGCCGCCGTCATTTGGCGGGTTACTGACCATTACATGCGGGACCATGCGGGACAAATTATAATAAAAGATGGTGGATACATCATGACTATTAATGATTTAATCATAAATAGCTTAATTGAGCTTAGTTTACCGAAAACCACATTCAAAAAATATGATCTTGAAACGAACTTAATATTGGCTGGAGGTGCTGCAAGGTGTCAAGCAACCAATCCTTAAAAGAGCGGCCACTTGAAGATATGATTGCATTGGCGCAGCAGGGGGATCAATCAGTACAAAATCACCTTTTGAAAAGCTACCAGCCATTTATTGCCAAATGCGTTTCCGAAGTGTGCAAATGCTATATTGATCCCAAAACGGATGATGAATTCAGCATTGGTTTAAATGCTTTTAACGATGCCATGATGTCGTACTGCCCTGACAAAGGCAGTTCGTTCCTGACTTTTTCCAAGCTGGTTGTGAAACGGAAAGTAATTGATTACATAAGATATGTCCAAAAGACACCGGTTGCAATGTCTTTGGACGATAGCTACGATGAAGAACAGATGGAAAATCCGGCTGAAGTTTTGGCCGTTAATGAATTTTATCGGAAAAATCAGGATGTCTTGTATCTCAGGGAGGAGATTTTTGACTTTAAGGAAAAACTTCGCAGTTATAAGTTATCATTGGCCCAGCTGGCAGACGTGTCGCCAAAACATAAAGATGCACGGGAAACAGCAATTGCTGTGGCAAGGACATTGCATAACGATACGGATTTAAGATATTATGTACGGAAAAAGAAAAAACTTCCTTTGAAAGACTTGGCCAAGCTGATCAACGTCAGCAAGAAAACGTTGGAACGAAACCGGAAGTTCATCCTCTCCATTTTCATCATCCTGGACGAGGATTACACGTATCTTAAGGAGTATCTGAAGGGGATGGGGTAGTGAAAAAAGGAATTGTGATGGAAAAGCATCGTAATTACATAATTGTTATGCGAAAAGATGGTACCTTCCAAAAAGCACAGCGGCCGGAAAATGCATCCGTTGGCATGGAAATCAGTTACAAGCCGATCAGTGGCAAGCACCATCCACTGTTTCGTTATTTCTGCAACAGAAGACATGCTTCATTTCAAATACCTGCCATCTTGTTTCTCCTGCTTTTATTGATGCCGGTTTATTTGATGACGGACAAAAATCAAACATATGCATATGTCAATATTTCCATCAACCCAAATATTGAACTGGAAATTGACGAACAGCTGAACGTTAAATCAATTGTGCCTTTGAATGATGATGCGGAATCAGTCCTTTCGACGCTTACAGACTATGAAGGCGACCAATTGGAAACCGTCATTGAAAAAATTATGACTGAAAGCGAAAAGGAGAACTTGCTTCAGAATGGGAAAAACATGCTTGCAGGTGTAAGTTATCTTTCCGAGGCACATCACGTTTCTGTAACCGACGTGATTGATGAATTCTTTCTGAACCATGGTGAAGGATGGGAAATTGTCACATTTCAAATTCCAAAGGACATTCGGGAAAAGGCCCATAACAGTGAGCAATCAATGAACCAACTGATGACAGTTAATTTTATTGAATCGGAATCTTCCGGTGATAACAACACGAGTGCAGCTGGAGAATGCTTTGTTGAGGACAATGAGAGAGATATTATACATTCATTTTATAAAAACGAGGGTCGTCACTCAGGGTCGGCAGCTGAAACAAATAAAACCGCTGATACCGGAAGCAAGACATCATCTGGTCAAAAGGATTCAAGAGACATGGGCAGCAGTGATAAAATGTCGGAGCGGCAAGAAAGTGTAAACTCAGGCAATCAGTACTAATCAAAGCATCCAAGTGAGTTAAAGTCTAAGGATGCTCAGAGAAAAGGTTATGGGCTAAGCAGCCATGATAACGTTGACAGTCAAATCGGGAATAAAAAGAATGGTCATGGCAATAACGGCAGGGCTAAAGGGCATGAGCAAGTAAAGCAGCATAACGGTAAGGCGAAGGGCCACGATAAAGCCAAGGATCATAATAGCAAAATAAAAGGCCATGACAAAGTGAAAACTAAAGGTAAGGCAAAAAAGGTCAACACAAGATAAAACACAACAATGCCAAAGCAAAATGTCACAATAAAGCCAGACAAAATAACGGTAAAGCTAAGGACCATCATAAAGGTAACAATGGAAACGGTAAAGGACCAAAATAAAACGAAGCTTCATTCAGCGGGATGCTTTTCCCCATTTTTGAATGTTAGTTGAGCAGAATCGGGGATTTAGGGTCAGTTGGCCGCTGTATTTGGCGGGTTACTGACCAACCATTACATGCTGGATCAATAACAAGGAAAAATGCACCGGAAATCCGGTGCATTTTTGGGTCAGACCTTGTGTCCCTAAACTTGCATGGCCACAGGTGGCGTGTATTTCATGGCATGGTCAATATAATACAACAGCTCATCATGTGTTTCGATAATTTTGGCCTGTTCAGGTGAGTAATGGTAGGCATTCAGGAAGAGCTGGATTTTTTTGGACAGCATATCATCATTTGTGCGGACCATCAGCACGAGCAATTCATCCCACTGTCCCCATAACGTGTAATACAACGCTTTGTCGTAATCCGCAATTTCCATTTCTTGCCCTCCTTCATGTTGAAAAGGATCAGTTATAGTCTCCCCGAATAATATATATATTGTATGAAACAAAAATGGTGTGCCTGCCAATTTTTGTGAGTGAATAATTTTCCTTTACTGTTACATACTAAACTCAAAACAGTAAGGAGGGCTTTGAATACAATGAAATGGAAACTTTACAGTGTCATGCTGGCAGTTTTATTTGTACTTGCTGCATGTAATGGAGCAAATGATAATGATGGAAATAACGGGACGGAAGAAGGCCAAAATAACAATGGCAACAACGTCGAACAAACTCGTTTTGAAGGTGACAACGATCGAAATAACATGAATGACCAGAACAATAACGAGTTCAATAATGGCAATCGCACACGTAATACAGACGATCAGGACAATAATGGCAACAACAGGAACGATGGTGAGAACCAATATGAATTGGCAGACGAGGCGGCTGAACGAATTGCTGACCAAGTAGACAGTATTGACAACGCCTATGTCGTCAAAACCGACAATAATGCTTATGTGGCCGCTGAATTGGACAGGGATAATAACAACGGCCGCAACATGAACAACGACAATGGAAACGACAATGCAAACATTAACGGGACAACCAACAATAATGATAATAACAATGAAGGCGGCGAAATAACGGATGCTGTAAAAGAGGAAATTGCCGGTATCGTGAAGTCGGTTGATCCGGATGTGAATAATGTTTATGTATCAACAAACCCTGACTTTTTTGACCTGGCTAATAACTACGCCGATGATGCCGACAGCGGTGAACCGGTAGAAGGGTTATTCGATCAAATGGGTAATATGATTGAACGCGTTTTTCCGCAGCAGGGTAATGGTTAAACAAACTCATTAAAAAAACGGGCAGCACGCTTTGTATGTGCGCCCGTTTTTTTATCCCGCATATAAAGGACAGTAACCCGTCAAAAAATGACGGGTAACTGTCCCTAAATGCCCGATTCTGTTCGGGCCTGCAGGATGCGGGTCACAAAGGCGTTGCGACAGGACGTCGCGACCTTAGCCTTTGTTCCTTAATATCAGTAGAGAAAACCACCTACTGAATGAGTTTCACTTTATTGCGATTATCATCAACATTTGGTATTCTGTACATATAATTCATATTAAACATAGTTGTGTACTATGAATTTATATATGATGGGAATGAATATAGATGGGACGTGAGTTTTTAGGCTTATTTGAAGAATGGGCCGACTCATATGACGACAGTGTTGCCGGTGTCGATCCGGAATATAAAGCTGTTTTCGAAAATTATGATATGATTTTAAACGAAGTGGCAAAATGTGCTTTTGGTAATATACTGGAATTTGGTGTCGGTACCGGTAATTTATCGAAAAAGCTGATGGATTCGGGATATCAGGTAACAGGAATTGAGCCATCACCAGCCATGCGGGAAAAAGCAGCCAGAAAACTGCCATCGCTTATCTTGCATGAAGGTGATTTCATTGATTTTCCTCTGCCCGCCGAACCCATTCATACAGTGACAAGTTCTTTTGCTTTTCATCATTTGACGGATGTTGAAAAGGAAAAAGCTGTTATACAGTATGCTGAGCTTCTTCGGGCAATGGGGAAAATTGTGTTTGCAGACACGTTATTTGAAACAGCTGAACGTAAAGAACTTGCGATTAAAGAGGCGCAGGATCAAGGCTATCTGGATTTAGCAGAGGATTTGCAGCGGGAGTATTACACGACGCTGCCGGAGATGAGGCGCATTTTTACAGCTAACGGGTTTCGTGTTACGTTTGAACAAATGAATGATTTTTGCTGGTTAATCATAGCAGTAAAAAATTAAAAGTACGTGTTCAAAAGGAGGATAAAAAGGACCGAGAAGTTCGAGGCGGTGCAGTTTCGAGCAGCGGAATGTATGCATTTAGATACATGAGCAGCGGAGAAACAAGCCAACGAAGAAATTCGATGTGTCATTTTTACCGGACTTTTTGAACAACCTTAAAAAAAGGAGCGATTGATCATGGCAGACAAAATGAACGTGGAAAGTTTTAATCTGGATCATACAAAAGTGGCAGCACCTTATGTTCGACTTGTTGGGGTAACAACCGGGAAAAATGGTGACAAAGTATACAAATATGATATTCGGTTTAAACAACCGAATAAAGAGCATATGGATATGCCGGGGCTGCATTCTATTGAGCATTTAATGGCTGAAAATATCCGGAATCATATGGATAATGTGCTGGACATTGGACCGATGGGATGCCAGACAGGATTTTACCTTTCGGTGTTGAATAACGATAGCTATGAAGAGATTTTAGAGGCGTTGGAAAAAACGCTTCAGGATGTGCTGGAAGCCGATGAAGTGCCAGCATGCAATGAAGTGCAGTGTGGTTGGGCTGCCAATCATAGTCTGGAAGGCGCAAAAAAAATTGCCAAAGACATGCTGGCTAAAAAAGATGAGTGGCAGCAAGTCTTTACAGAATAAGAGGCGGCGAAACGATGGCGATATACCAATCCATTAATAGGTTAATCGGGGATACACCATTATTGGAGATAACCGGATTCTCTCTTCCAGAGGGCGTTCGTTTATTGGCAAAACTGGAATTTTATAATCCGGGCGGCAGTGTGAAAGATCGGTTAGGTGCTGAATTAATCAATGACGCATTGTCCAGCGGGAAAATTAAAGCCGGTGGAACGATTATTGAGCCGACTGCCGGAAATACCGGTATCGGTCTGGCACTCGCTGCTTTGAATCAGGATTTATCGGTAATTTTTTGTGTTCCGGAACAATTCAGTATTGAAAAACAGCAGCTTATGAAAGCATTGGGGGCTTCCATTGTTCATACCCCGAGTGATGAAGGCATGGCTGGTGCAATTGCAAAGACCGAGCAGCTCTTGGATGAAGTTCCAAACAGTTTTTCACCACAGCAATTTGCCAATCCGGCAAATCCGGCAACATATTATAAAACACTCGCACCCGAATTGTGGCGTGACCTTGACGGCAATATTGATGTTTTTGTAGCTGGTGCGGGCTCCAGTGGTACATTTATGGGAACATCGCGATATTTGAAGGAGAAAAAACCGGATATCCGGTCCGTGATCGTGGAGCCAGAGGGATCAATTATTGGAGGCGGAGAGCCTGGTTCACATAAAACAGAGGGTATAGGCATGGAATTTTTACCTGACTTTTTTGATCATTCATTGGTGGATGATATTTATACAGTGACAGATCGGGATGCATTTTCACTGACGGCGCAATTGGCGAAGAAAGAAGGACTGCTAGTAGGAAGCTCATCAGGGTCTGCGATGTATGCTGCCTTGGAAGAAACTCGGTACGCTAAACCGGGAACAACGATTGTGGCGATTTTTCCGGATGGTAGTGATCGTTACTTAAGTAAAGGTATATACCCCAACTAGGCTGAAGGAAGGGAGATTGGAATATGCGAGCGAAAACGAAGATGATACATGGCGGGGTGACAGGGGACGAAAATACAGGTGCTGTGTCTGTACCAATATACCAGGTCAGCACATATCAGCAGGATTCAGCTGGTAATCCTCGGGACTACGAATACTCCCGGACCGGTAATCCAACCCGTCATGCGCTGGAAACCGTTGTGGCCGAATTGGAAAATGGAAAAGCAGGTTTTGCATTCGGTTCCGGTATGGCTGCGATTACATCTGTCATGATGTTGCTTGAAGCCGGTGATCATGTTGTCATGACGGATGATGTCTATGGCGGCACCTACCGTCTGATGACAAATGTCCTGAATCGGTTTAATCTGGACCATTCTTATGTGGACACAAGTAATCCAGAACAAGTAGAGGCAACAGTCAAGGAAAATACGAGGGCTCTGTTTGTTGAGACACCGACCAATCCACTTTTAAAAATTACGGATCTTGAAAAAATGGCGGAAATCGCTCAGAAAAACAACCTGTTGTTAATTGTTGATAACACGTTTGCAACACCTTATTGGCAGCAGCCGCTCGATTTGGGTGCAGACATTGTGCTGCACAGCGCAACCAAGTATATTGGCGGGCATAGTGATGTTGTGGCAGGTCTTTTAGCCGTTAATTCCGATGAGTTGGCTGAACAGATCCATTTTATTCAAAATTCAGCCGGTGGCGTGCTCGGCCCGCAGGATTCTTGGCTCTTAATGCGCGGAATCAAAACACTTGGAATTCGGATGGAAGCCATTGAACGGAACACAGCGAAACTGGTGGAATTTCTTGAGAAGCATGAGAAAGTAAGGAACATCTACTACCCCGGTCTTGCCTCTCATAAAGGGCATGATATTGCGAAACGCCAGGCAACCGGGTTTGGCGGGATAATTTCATTTGATGCAGGAAGTGGAGAAAAGGCTGAAAAAGTATTGAACCGAGTGCAATATTACACACTTGCCGAAAGTCTGGGTGCAGTGGAAAGTCTTATCTCGGTTCCAGCAAAAATGACACATGCATCAATTCCTGCAGACCGCCGGGCAGAACTTGGCATCACAGACGGTTTAATTCGTATATCAGTCGGGATTGAAGATGCAGACGATCTGATTGAGGATTTGGCTCAAGCGTTGGAATAGCTTTTCGAGGGCAGTCTTATAAAAGGCTGTCTTTTTTGCAGATTGGGACATAGGGTTGGGACATAGGGTCAGACCCTATGTCCCAATCTGCTATAATATATGCTAAAATAGAACAAAATGAACTTGAGGAGTGAGTCGATGAGTAAGCAGGCATTGCAATATTTATCCGAAAACCGCGAACAGCTGCTGGAAAAGTTAAATACGTTTTTATCGATTCCGAGTGTCAGTACGGACAGTGTACATAAAAAAGATATTAAAGAAGCGGCTGATTACTTGGAATCCTACTTGAACGATATCGGTTTTGATCAAGTACAGCAACAGGATACAGGTGGTCACCCACTGGTATATGCTGAGTATAACCAGGCCGGACCTGATGCGCCAACTGTTCTGTTTTACGGGCATTACGACGTTCAGCCGGTTGACCCAATCGATCAGTGGAAGAGTGATCCGTTTAAGCCGGTGATCAGAGACGGGCGTTTATATGCACGCGGTGCGAGTGATGACAAGGGACAGGTGTTTATGCACCTTGCTGTGTTCGAAGCGTATATGAAAACGGAAGGGAAACTGCCGTTAAATGTCAAAGTATGCATTGAAGGTGAGGAAGAAATCGGCAGTGAAAATCTTTACGACGTTCTGCATGATAAAAAAGAACAGTTTAATGCGGATTTTGCCGTTATTTCGGACTCTGGAATGGTTGCCGAGAATCAGCCAACCATTTTGTACGGGCTAAAAGGTTTTACAGGCATCGAAATTAATGTGACCGGACCTGATCATGACCTGCATTCAGGTATGTACGGCGGGGCCGTCCGCAATCCGGTCATGGCGCTGAACCACATTTTGGCATCGATGAAAAATGAGGATGAAGAGGTGACGGTTGAAGGTTTCTACGATGGTGTTGAGCCGCTCTCCACTGACGAACGCGACTTAATCAAAAATGTACAAGGTGAAAACTATGAGAAAGCAACAGGCGTTAAGGAAACAGTATCTGAAAAGGGCTACACGGCCAAAGAACATACAATGGCAAGGCCGACTTTTGAAATAAATGGCATGTACGGTGGTTATCAGGGAGAGGGGACAAAAACGATTATCCCATCGACGGCAACAGCAAAAATCACCTGCCGACTCGTACCCGGACAGGACCCTGAAAAAATTCAGGAGCTGTTGGAAAATCATATTCATAAAGCCGCGCCATCTGGTGTAACGGTTGATGTGACAAAAGAAAAACTGTCAGCTAAAGCATACAAGGTGGAGCCTGATCATCCGCTCATCAAAAAGGCTGCTGAAAGTTATACGAAAGCATTTGGAAAAGAAACGGTTTATGTGCGTATGGGCGGATCTATCCCAGTTGTTGAATGGATTGAGGATATTTATAATATTCCAATTGTGCTGCTCGGATTTGGGACACCGGATGACCGGCTGCATTCTCCAAATGAAAGCTTTCCATTGGACAGTTTTGATAAAGGGATGGAAACGCTGGCTCGTTATTGGGCCGATATTAAATAAGACTGGACAGGGGGCGATCCGATGTCCCGTTTTCGATTAACTGAATGTGGTTATATAGCGATACGAAGAAATAGGGGGGTCATTTTATGCGACATGCAGTCGTTACAGGTGTATCGAAAGGGTTAGGGGAATCCATCGCCAAGCTTTTAATGGAGTCTGGTGTTCACGTAACAGGGGTTTCCCGCAGTACGAATAGTAATTTAAACGATGTGGCATCAGAACATAATGTGACGTATCAGCATTTTTCCTGTGATTTAGGGGATTTGGAAGCAACAGAAAAGACATTTCAGCAAATCGGTGAGGATATCTTTTCACAGGAACCGGATACGGTTTATTTAGTTAACAATGCAGCGGTGTTGGAACCGATTGATAAATCCATGAATACGAAAAGTGCTGATGTGGCCAATCACATCCAAGTAAATACAACAGCCCCAATGATAGTGACGAATTTATTTCTGAAAAAAGCTGCTGATCAGGATGTCCGGTTTATCAGTACAACGATTACCTCAGGTGCTGCGGAAAGGCCTGTATACGGTTGGAGTGCTTATTGTACATCCAAGGCCAGTATTAATATGTTTACAAAAACAGCAGCACTCGAACAGGATGAATTAAAAACCCGAAGTAAGGTCATCGCATTCAGTCCGGGGATTATGGATACGGAAATGCAGGAAAGAATTCGGGAAAGCGACCGTGACGCTTTTAGAGATGTTGAACAGTTCCGGGAATATAAGCAGCGTCATATGCTGAAAGATACGGATACCGTCAGCGGTGTTCTGGTTGATATTTTGACCGATGAAACAAGTATTGAAAACGGGAAGATATATCGTGTGACGGATTACCTTTAAACAGTTCTTTTATAGCGATATTATCAAATCACAAAAATGCAGGGGATTGTTTTTCCGCTGCATTTTCTGGCGTTTTCATAATGAATGCTGTGCGATTTATGATACAATTATTGAAGTGAACTGATATGATTATTATGCCATGTTGTTAAACCGTCTTAACGGGCAGTAGGTTTCTTACTCGATCGGTGAAAAAATGCCATAGCTGGATACTACCTGTTAAGAAGGATTCTCTATGGAAGAAACCGCTCCGTTGAATAAAATTTCACTTTTAGAGAAGATTTTGCAGAAGGGAAGAACCGTATGATAACACGTAAAAGTAAACGCGAAATTGAAAAAATGCAGGCGGCTGGTGATGTACTCGTCAAATGCCATAAAGAGATAGCCAAAATGATCAAGCCGGGGATTACCACAATGGAAATTGATACCTTTGTGGAAAAGTTTTTGGCAGAGCATGGTGCAACACCTGAGCAAAAGGGGTTCAGCGGCTATCCATATGCCACTTGTGCCTCGGTGAATGACGAGATCTGTCACGGTTTTCCAAGGGATGAAAAGCTTGTTGATGGCGATATTGTCACGATTGACATGGTTGTTAACCTGAACGGCGGGCTTGCCGACTCTGCATGGACGTATAAGGTCGGAACACTCGATGAAGCCGGTGAGCGACTGCTTGACGTAACGAAAACATCACTTTACAAAGGAATCGAGCAGGCCCGGCCAGGGAATCGGATTGGGGATATCGGGCATGCGATTCAAACATATGCTGAAGGTGAAGGATTTTCAGTCGTACGTGATTTTACCGGGCATGGTATTGGACCGACTTTGCATGAAGATCCGCACATCCCGCATTTTGGTTTGCCGAACAAAGGAACACGGTTGAAAGAAGGCATGGTTATTACCATTGAGCCGATGATTAATGAGGGTAGCTGGCAAAGCAAGATGGATGCCAACAACTGGACGGCACGAACGGTTGATAAAGGACGTTCCGCACAATATGAGCATACCGTTGTGATTACAAAAGATGGCCCATTGCTGACAACTGAGCAGGATAAATAATGCAAGGAATGCGACGTTAAGTGCTTTTGCAAAGGGGGAGCTATTGATGCGCGTTGTTTCGATTTGTCCCAGCAACACCGAAATTGTCGAGTACCTTGGCAAAACGGACTTGCTTACCGGAGTTGACAATTATTCCGATTGGCCTCCACAAGTTCTGCAGCTGTCGAAAGTCGGACCGGATCTGTCGATTGATATGGATAAAGTGGAAGCATTGAAGCCTGATATAGTGCTCGCCTCACTGAGTGTCCCCGGTATGGAAAAAAACATCGAGGCACTTGATGAACGCGGATTGCCCTATATTATATTGAATCCCAATTCGTTGGACGAGATTGCTGATGATATCGAGAGAGTAGGCACTGCACTGGGTGAGAAGGACCTTGGCGCGGAAAAGGCAGCTTCTTTTCGCAGTGAATTGGAACATTTTCGTGAACAGGCTGAGAAGAAGGAACATAACCCTTCTCTTTATTGGGAATGGTGGCCGAAACCGGTTTTCACACCGGGGAGCGTCAATTGGCTGACTGAAATCAGTCGTTTGGCAGGCGCGCGCAATATTTTTGATACCGAAGATAAAGCGAGCGTCCAGACAGATTGGCATGATGTTAAAGCGCGTAACCCCGACCACATCTGTATGGTCTGGGTAGGTGTGAAGACGTCCAAAATGCGGCCTGAACTTGTTCGCAGAAGGCCGGACTGGCATGAGATGAAAGCTGTCCGGGAGAATAACATTCATGTTCTTGAAGAATCACTTTTTTGCCGACCATCACCAAGGCTCCTTGAAGGACTGCGGAAGTTGGCAGCTATACTGGAATAAGGAAAGAATCCCCTTGACTTAAGGGGATTTTTTAAAAAAGATACTGATACGTTCGATTCTTTAATTTTTCTTTTAATATGGGTTCTGTGGTATTTTTTATTTAAAAGTCACATCTATCCTTTCAATCTCCTCCCACCAAAAATCATCGTGATAATTGGGCTCAGCAGGCAGAAGAATGAAAACGGCAGATAAGTCAGCACGGAGACCCCGAGAACATCAGCAATAAATACTCCGCAGACACTCCAAGGTACGAGTGGATTGATGACGGTTCCGGCATCCTCCAGTGTCCTGGAAAGCACCTTATTGGACAATCCACCCTTTTGGTAAATCCCTTTGAATGTTTCACCGGTTAACATGACGGAGAGATACTGTTCTCCAATCAGCACATTGACCCCAATCGCAGTTCCGGCTGTTGAAACAATGATCGCCCGCACTTTTTGCAGTTTTTCCTGGAATGAGGACAGAATCGACGGGATAATACCGGTCACAAACAACAGCCCACCAAACCCGAGTGCCAAAATGACAAGTGAAATCGTGAAAAGCATGCTGTTAATGCCGCCTTTCGTTAACAAGTTATTAACAGGTTCGAAACCGGTCGAGGCGGTATAGCCATTGAACCAGATCCCCCATATATCAGACCAGGGAAGCCCACTTGTCATACCAGCTAGTAAAGTTGCAGCCACACTGCTGAGGGCGAGTGAAATAAATGCTGGTACCCTGAAAATAGTCGCCAGAACGAGAATAATAAGCGGTATCCAGGATGTCCAGCTGATTAACCCGGTCGCTTCCAGACCTGACATATACGCATCAAGATTTTTAACGGCAATTGCTTCACCAGGTGACAAAATCGCAAATAAAATAAAAGATATCAAAAATGCCGGAATTGTTGTCAGGCTCATATGTTTAATGTGGTCGAATAAATCCACCTGAACAATGGTTGATGCGATATTGGTTGTATCAGACAATGGCGACATTTTATCACCGAAAAAGGCACCGGAAACGATCGCTCCGGCAGTAATCGCCATGGATGCATCCATCGCACTTCCCATTCCAATAAAAGCAACTCCGATCGTAGCTGTTGTTGTCAGTGAGCTGCCGAGCGAGACACCAATGATGGCTGTAACGGCGAATACAATTGCATAAAACCAGGTTCCCCCGATAAATGTAAAACCGGTACTGATTAAGACGGGAATCGTGCCGCTGATGATCCAGCTGCTGATCAAAATACCAATCAATACAAATAGGAAAACGGCTGCCATACCGGATCTGGCTCCGGCAATCATACCTTCCTCCAAATCCTTAAACGAAATCCGTCTGATGAGCCCATACGTCACACCAAGCAGTACGGCAATTAATATTGGAATGTGTGGTGCTGTTCCAAGCCCAATTAAGAAATAGCTGATAAGCCCGATTGTCAACACAAGAAATACAATCGACTCCGATAGAGCGGGGTGATGTTTTGGCTGTACAGGAAACATCATGATAGCCTCCTTCGTTCATTCAAATAAAAAAAGCCTCATCCACAAATAGGGACGAAGCTTGTTCTCCGCGTTACCACCCTGATTGATGAGTACTGCTGAAATAACTTCAAACGATATTAGCAGTTTGAACGTTATTTCAGAAAAACTCATCCACTCAAAGAAAAATATCCGTCTGATCTGAATGTGTAATTCGAATTTTATCTTGCCGGGGCTTTCACCTGCCGTCCCGTCTCTTATTGCTGCTCAGACAAACTTCTACTGCGCATTCACGGATTTTGATATACAGTTAGATTACAATTGACTATACATGGTATGTTTATGATTTGTCAATGTGTATTATTTTGAATGATATGTGAAAAGTGATTCCGGAGTTGAAGTGGGATATGATGCCTGCCCCTTGTCCCGTGTTATTACTTTTTCTATAGCGTGAAATAAGTTATAATAGTTTTAATTTTCACTAGTGGGAGGGGACGAGAATGGAGACAGACGTATTGGACAAACATAAATCATCCCCAACAATTTACATGGTGCGAAAGGGAATAACAATTGGGTTTCCGATTATGCTCGGGTACTTGCCGATAGCCATTACATATGGAGTGCTGGCGAAACAGGCCGGAATGACACTGACTGAACTAACATTAATGAGTGTGATGGTTTTCGCAGGCGCAAGCCAATTCATGGGAGCGAATATGATCGCTGTCGGTGCCGGCGCATTGGAAATTATTGTTGCAACATTTGTGCTCAATTTCCGGCATTTTGTGATGAGTTTATCATTCATGAATCGCTTGCGGGAGATTGGACTGAAGTGGAAAGCGCCTTTATCGCTGGGGCTGACAGATGAAACATTTGCTGTGTCATCTTTACATACGAAAGAAGCAAAAATGGAAAAGGGTGCTTATTTTTATGGAGCCCTGATTTTAACAGCGTATTTCTCATGGATTATCGGTTCTTTTCTGGGCGGTATTCTGGGTGAAATCATTCCCGAGCAATTGAGCCAAAGCATGGGCATTGCATTATACGCCATGTTTATCGGCTTGCTGATCCCGTCGGTGAAAAAAGAATGGCGTGTCGGTCTTGTGGCGGTTATAGCCATGCTGATTAATGTCATCTGCAGCCAGTTTATGAGTGAAGGATGGGCCATTGTATTTGGAACGGTTCTAGGCGGATTAAGCGGTGTATTGTTGCTGAAGGAGGATGAATCATGATTTTAGCTATTATCGTCGGTATGGCGCTGGTAACCATGATTCCAAGGGTCATACCGGCATTCATCGTAGATAAGCTGCAGTTTCGTGACTGGATAAACCGCTGGCTTAACGCCATTCCATATGCGGCTTTGGGGGCGCTGATTTTTCCCGGGATTCTGAGTGTTGTCCCTGATCAGCCGTTAATCGGTCTGTTAGGTGGTGTCGCTGCGGTGATACTTTCATTTTTGGGACTAAATGTTATCTTGGTAGTTATCGGGGCCATTGTGACAGTTTTTCTGCTGACAATGTAATCAAATATTTAATGACCATTAAAAAGCTGCCCGTCACGGACAGCTTTTCTCATTCATAGGGCTCAATATGAATATGTGCATACGGGATATTATGTTTTTCCCGTAATAATGTCTCGATTCTTTCTGTTATGGCATGACTTTCCTTTACAGTTAAATTTGGGTTGACAAGAATCGTGATGTCGATAAACGCCTGATTCCCATGAATTCTTCCTTTTATATCCACTACTTTTTTGACTTCCCGGACCTTTGCAATACTCGTTTTTATTATCATGATTTGCTTTTCATCAAACCCATCCGTTAATGTATGCGTGGCATCTCTGAAGATATCCCATGCAGTTTTGCAAATGATAACGCCAACTACTAGTCCTGCCAGCGGATCTAGCCAATAAAGCCCTGATTGTGCCCCGATGATTCCAACAAATGCCCCCAGACTGACCAAGGCATCTGAACGGTTATCCTGTGCAGCGGCGTTGAGTGAACTGCTGCCGATTTTTTTGGCTAGTGAAACATTATATCCGTAAACAATAAACATGACTGCAGCTCCTGCAAGGGCGGTCCAGGCTGTGAGCATACCGGGCTGGACAGTCGCATCAGCAAATAACTGCTCAAATGTGTCAATAATCACCTGTAAGCCGACTGTTACAATCACGAAAGCTGCAAACAACGAGGCAACGGTTTCTGCCCGGTAATGACCATAATGGTGATCTTCGTCAGGTGGCTTCCTGGAAATTTTAAGTCCAATCAATACAGCAATTGAAGCAACTATGTCTGTCGTGTTATTTAGCCCATCTGCTCGCAATGCCTCTGAATTGCCGATCGAAGCAATGATCAACTTGGCTGTTGCTAAAACAACGTAAGCACAAATGCTGATCCAAGCGCCTTTTTCCGCTTTTTTTAGATTATCAGCCTGATCCATGGAAAAGCCCCCATCACGTTTGAGATAACAGCCATGTCCCTTCTTTAGGAATAACAGTCTATCAAAGTACGATGCGGTGAGTCCAGAGAAACATAAAAGGGTGTGGCTATATATTTTGTGTTAATTGAAGGAAGTTTCGTCAGCACAAAAATCGTAAAGAATAAATCCGGCAGTCAGGTAAATAGTAAATTTAGTGATGATATATAAGAGGATGTTCAAAAAGTCCGGTAACAATGACACATCGAACAGGGGATCTTCTGCTGAAACCGTCCACGTCCTGTGGCGGGCGCAGAAGTCACGACAAACAAGAGAAACCCGCTCCTTGGAAAAGAAAAACGCTTTTCCTGCGTGCGATGCGGATTCGGTGAAGCTTTCCTTGTGCTCGAAACGACGCCGCCTCGAACATTGACACGATTGACGTGCTATTGCTGGCGCCCGTGATTGTCGTCGCGAATTTAGCCGGCCGGTCCTTGTTATCCTCCTTTTTGAACACGCACTATAAAGGAGAAAAATTATGAAGGAACAACTCACGGAACGGGAAAAACGCTGGGCGGTTATTTCACTGGCATCAATCCCGCTGATTATGACCTTGGGGAATTCAATGCTCATTCCAATTCTGCCCGTTATGGAACAGGAGCTTGACATTTCGAAGCTGCAATCCAGTTACATCATTACATTATATTCTGTTGTCGCCATTTTTTTGATTCCTGTTGCCGGGTTTTTATCGGATCGGTATGGCAGGAAGATGGTCATCATTCCTTCGTTAATCATTACCGGAATTGGTGGATTATTGGCCGGATTGGCGTCCCAGCTGATGGATAACGCGTTTTTGATTGTTCTTGCCGGGAGGATACTGCAGGGGATTGGCTCATCAGGGGCTTTTCCAATTGTGCTGCCGCTTGTGGGCGATATGTTTAAGGATGATAAGGAAGCAAGTACAACGTTGGGCATTGTTGAAACGTCGAATACAGTCGGTAAAGTGCTGAGCCCGATTCTTGGAGCGGCCCTTGCCGCGATTGTCTGGTATTTGCCATTTTATTCGATCCCGGTGTTTTGTGCTGTTTCCGTTTTAATGGTTGCGTTTTTGATTAAGGATAAGGGAGGGGAAGAAAAAAAGACACGATTTAAGGAATATCTGGGTTTTGCAAAGGATATCCTCAAAGAACACGGCAGGTGGCTGTTTGCCGTGTTTATGATTGGTGCCATCTTAATGTTTATCCTATTTGGATTCCTGTTTTATTTATCCAGCATCCTGGAAGAAGACTATGGCTACAAAGGTATTTGGAAAGGGGTATTGCTTGCTGTTCCATTATTGGCGTTATCCATTGCTTCATTTGTAACAGGAAGAAAGATAAAAGATCAATTGAATGTCATGAAGTGGGTGACCTTCATTGGCATCATTCTGACAGGAGCTTCGGTCGCCGTGATACCGTTCACCGATCAGCCCATTTATCTGTTGACCATTTTCCTGATTTGCGGGACCGGGATCGGCATGGCCCTTCCATGTCTGGACGCTTTGATTACAGAAAGTCTGGAAAAAAGCGTTCGTGGTGTGATTACATCGATATATAGTGCCATGCGTTTTATTGGTGTTGCAGCGGGACCACCTGTAATCGCTATTATGATGAAAGGCAACATTAGCTGGATGGCAAGCGTTTTGGCCATTTTTGCGCTGCTGGCAGGATTCCTGGGCTATCGGAACATAAAACCTTAATTTGCCGAGGTCCGATTAAAATGCCATAAAGAGGTTGTTCAAAAAGTCCGGTAAAAATGCATGTCGAACAGGAGATCTTCTGCTAAAACCGCCCACGTCAATTGCCAACGCAGAAGTCACCACAAACAAGAGAAGCCCACTGCTTGAAATTGAACCGCCT
>Ga0079226_10000547_pt1 | contig 26641 bp, 26 predicted proteins | sample Poulit2014_FD_76345 | JGI IMG/M metagenome (GOLD analysis project Ga0079226, IMG submission 76345) | Agricultural soil microbial communities from Georgia to study Nitrogen management - Poultry litter 2014 | ecosystem: Environmental > Terrestrial > Soil > Agricultural land | place: USA: Georgia...
ATAACACATTGATCAAATTCTAATAAAGAAGTCTCTAAAAGTCGAGCTAAATAAGGGGCTGTATAAATAACGAGGAGGACAATGACTCCCTTCACTCCTATAGTTGTTGTTGCGACAATTTTTGTAAAGGGAATTAAAAAGAATAACAAAATGATAAAGGGAATGGAACGAATAATATTAATCAGGATATTTAATATTTGATAGACATACTTATTTCCCAAAGCCTGGTTGGGCCTAGTTAATACGAGCAAGATTCCTAATGGAATTCCTAGAAGAACAGAAAAAAACAAGGAGATAGAAACCATTAAAAAGGTTTCTAGCGTTGCCTGGGTGATATAGGGCATCCACTGATTGATAAAGTCATTTATCCACTCAAGCATTTTCATCACCTAATTCAATAACTGAAATATTTTTTCCTTGTAAAAATGAAATTGCCTCTTCTATTTCTGAATGACTTCCATCTATATGGACGATAAGGCTGCCTATCACATCATTCTTTAACTTTAAAAAGTTAGCATGGATGATGTTCGGTTCTACAGAATATTCCTTAATTAAGCTGGCGAGTATAGGTTCCCCCGTCGTCTTCCCAAGGAAATTAAGTTGGAATATTCTACCCGTAGAAGCTATATCCGTTGATAAGAAATCCTCCAGTTGATTCTCATCAAAGGTTTGTAAAAAGATTTTTGTCGTTGGATGCTTCGGGTTAACAAAGATTTCCGTTGCCTTATTTTGTTCAATGACTTCCCCGTCCTCCATAACCGAAACCGTATCACAGATTCTTTGAATGACTTCCATTTGATGGGTAATTAAAAGGATAGTAATACCTAATTCCTTATTTATTTTAAGTAACAGATCGAGGATAGATGTTGTTGTTTCTGGATCTAGTGCGCTCGTAGCCTCGTCACTTAGAAGGATTTCTGGTTCTTGAGCCAGGGCTCTAGCTATTGCGACTCTTTGTTTCTGCCCTCCAGAAAGTTGTGCCGGATAGGAATTTCTTCGATCAGTCAAACCGACAATTCCAATATATTTCTTTACTCGTCCTTTAATTTCCTTGGCCGGAACTCCAGACAATTTTAAAGGTAGTGCAATATTTTCATACACTGTCGCTGTTTTTAAAAGGTTAAAGCCTTGGAAGATCATTCCAATCGACCTTCTCTTCTCGCGTAATTCTGCCGAGGATAACTGGGTGAGGCTTTCTCCAGCAATGATGACTTCACCTTCTGTTGGTCTTTCTAATAAATTCACACAGCGGATAAGGGTACTCTTTCCGGCACCACTATGTCCAATAATACCGTGGATTTCCCTCTTATTTATATGTAGATTTGCCTTTTTGACGGCCTGGACTTCTCCTTTATCTGCAAAAAACGTTTTCGATACATCCTTTAAATGAATCACGATCAAACGACCCCCATTTTAAACTTTGTGAAGGGACGGGACAAAGGCCCGTCCTTATCTTTTAATAATCCCAACTCGGGACAATTACACCATCAAATTGATCTAGGATGAACTCTGCGACTTCCTTAGACTGGTAGATCTCCTTTAATTTATCTAGTACGGGATCATTTAAATTTTCCTCTCGCACAGCCAAGATGTTTACAAAGGGAGTATCTTTTGATTCAGACAGTAAGGAATCCTCCTTAGGGCTTAACCCATTTTCAATAGCAAAGTTTCCGTTAATGACACCCAATTCAATTTCGCTTAATTGCTTTGGAATTTGGGCTGCTTCAAGTTCAATGAATTCTAATTCTAATTCATTCTCTGCAATGTCTAAGACTGTTGCATTCTCTTTATCCTCTGTATCTAAAGTAATCAGGCCAGCGTCTTCAAACATAATCAAGGCCCTTGCACCATTCGTAGGGTCGTTGGCTATTCCGATTTTCGCTCCTTTAGACAAGTCATCTAAACTAGAGATCTTCTCGGAATAAACTCCAATCGCACTTAGGGTGGTTTGTGTGTAGGCTGCTAACTCTGTTCCATGGTCTTCGTTGAATTTAAGTAAAAAGGGTTCGTGCTGATAACTGTTGAGGTCTATATCTCCTTCAGCTAGGGCTGTATTAGGCATAATATAATCCGTGAATACTTTTAATTCGAGTTCTAGCCCTTCTTCTGCTGCGAGTTCCTTAACGAATTCAAAGGTTTCTTCGTGGGGGCCGGAGGTGACACCGACAACTAATTTATCTTCACTTAGTGCTTCCCCTTCTGTTTTCCCACCACAGGCTGCTAATAAACTTATGACTACAATTGTTAATAATACTTGAATAATTTTTTTCATTTCTCTATCTCCCAAATAAAATTATTCTAAAACAATTGAACAGTTATCTCCTTGCCAAATAAAAAACCCTCCTATTTAGATAGGAGGGTATAAATGATATAATTATCTTTTCCCCCTTATCTTCCAAATTCTCAAATTTGCAGGATTTAGCACCTTTTCATGACGAGATCATGAATGGTTGCCGAGCTTCATCGGGCCAGTCCCTCCGCTACTCTTGATAAGAGATAACATATTCAGTTTTAGTTGATACATAGTATTACACATATAATTTTTCTTGTCAAAGGAAATCTTATTCTTCGTGATCCTTCAGGAATTGCAAGGCCTTTTCCACATGTCCCTTTACTCGAATATTACGAAACTCTTCAAGTAAGTTTCCCTCTGTATCAATGATGAAGGTCGATCTTACAATTCCATAATACTCCCTACCGAAGGTTTTCTTAAGTTGCCAAACCCCATACTTTTCAGCCAACTTATGATCAACATCCGCCAGTAAGTGGAAAGGTAATTCATATTTATCGATAAACTTCTGATGCCTTTCGATTGGATCTGGACTGACTCCTAGTATAACTGCATTAAGATCCGCGAATTTCTCATGATGATCACGGAAATCACAGGCCTGAGTAGTACAACCCGGTGTCATATCCTTTGGATAAAAGTATAAAACTACATTCTTTCCTTTGTAATCAGATAGGCTTACCTTCTCTCCCGCTTGATTTTCTAATGTAAAATCGGCTGCTAATTCCCCTTTTTTCATCCTACTCCGCCTCCTAGAATGTTTATAATCTTAGTGTAACCTACTAGGGAAAAGCTTTCACTTGATAAGCTTTTCCATTCAAGAATTAGATACTCGAAAAACTTTTCCTATTTACCCTCTCTCCCTATTACCTTTTCAGGATCAATTTCCTCATTCTGCTTAAAAACAATTTTATAGTTTGAAATATAATCTTCCTCTTGATTCTTCACAAGAAAATCAGCAGTTACCTGGCCATACTTATATCCATTTTCATTTAATGCTTGCTGAATTCTTTTTGCTTCTTCAAGGGAGTCATCCTTATCCTTTCCATTTCCATCTAGAGCAATATAGAGTTCCAAAGGTTTTTCCAAGGCCAGGTCCTTTGTCCAAAGGGTGCCCTCCGGGTACTGCTCCCTCATTACTTCAATAATCGCAGTTATAGAAACCACATCTACTGATGCTTCAAGTACAGCCCTAAGCTCCTTCTCCGCTTCGCCTTTAAACTTCCTAATTAAACCATCATCTAAACGATCTTCATAGACACCATCTTGAAAAACTGAAGTGCCAAAAAAACCTCCAACCTTCATAAGATGTCTCGGCTTGTAACCATCCTGCTCAAGAACTACCATGACATTATAATCCCCACCCTTAAAATTATAAGTGGGATCCTCTATAGTAAATTCTTCTTCAGGATAACTTTCCTTTAAATATTTCTCTACAGCAAGTCCTGCATTGTACTTAGCAATCGGATTCCCTTCTAAGAAAGAATAAATCAGAAAAACAATAAACGCAAAAGGAATTAAAAACAAAAGATATTTACCGGATTTTTTCATGATGCAACCCCTTTCTTAGACAGTCCTTTCTTTCCATAGAATCGTCTGTCTAAATCTGTCACCCCAACAATATTTTAACATACTTCTCCTACTGCAAGCCTAGCTTTTTCAGCTAGGTTTCAGGAAAGCATTTGACCACGTACAAGACGCAACATAAAGGCCGTCGGCAAAATATAACCAATTAAAGCCTCCACTAAGGCAATCAACCTACCAATACCAATCGGAACAATATCCCCATATCCAATCGTCAGTAAGGTCACACCACTAAAATAAAAAGAATGAATTAAAGAACCAATTACCCCCGCATCCTCAAGCTCCCCGTACTCAACAAGCACAATTCCTTCAAAGGAGAGAATAAAATATATCAAAGCAAAACCTGTAATCACGATTGAATACACAATAAGTAAGGTATAAAAGACTTCTAGGGAAAAGCTGCTCTCCTTTCGATTGACACTCCCCTCAGGTTTTCCTTCATTTTTTGGATTGCCCTTTAGAAAATGAAAAACACTTCTGAAAATAATCGCTCCAAGCCAAATTAAAGTTATCCATAAAAATAAGCCCATATAGACTAGACTCCTTTTTAAAGCTTTTTCTTATATCTATGCATGCTTGTCTATATCTATCATCTTATCTAGATAAAAAATCCTTCCTGTAGGAACAGGAAGGACCTTTATATTAAATGTATTCGATTGTTCGATCTAAATTTTGAACTTCATATAAGTCGTAATAGCTTCCCTTCAGACGCATGAGCTCTTCGTGGGATCCGACCTCTGTTATTTCCCCATGTTCAATGACGACAATCCTGTCAGCATGGGTGATTGTTGCAAGACGGTGGGCGACGATAAAGGTCGTTCTTTCCGCTGCTAATCGCTCCATTGCCTTTTGGATGCTTTGTTCGCTTTCTAAGTCTAAAGAAGAAGTTGCTTCATCAAAGATTAAAATAGCTGGGTTCTTCAAGAAGACCCTAGCAATCGCAACTCTTTGCTGCTGACCTCCCGAAAGCTTTACACCCCGTTCACCTACAAGAGTATCATAGCCTTGGGGTAAACTTTCAATAAAATTATGGGCATTGGCAGCCTTTGCTGCGGCGATTACTTCCTCATCCCTTGCCTCGGGATTTCCCATTCTAATATTCGTAGCAATAGATTCACTGAATAGAATATTATCCTGGAGAACCATTCCGATATTATCCCTGAGTGTTCGAGCTTGCACATCACGGATATCTTTACCGTCGACCTTTATGCTTCCTTCCGTCACATCATAGAAACGGGGAATTAAACTAATTAGTGTAGATTTTCCTCCTCCACTCATTCCGACAAGGGCAATGGTTTCCCCCTTTTCAACCCGTAGGTTCACATTATTTAAAACATTTCCGTCCTCTTCATCATAGGCAAAGGAAACATTTTGAATATCGACAATCCCTTCAATATCTTCTAGGGCAATGGCGTCAGGCTTATCCTTAATATCGTAATCTTCATTATAAAATTCGAAGACACGGTAAATCGATGCTATAGATTGGGTTAAGGTTGTTGAAGAGTTAATAAGTCGACGTAAGGGACTGTATACTCTTTCCATATAACCGATAAAGGCAACCATAGTACCAATCGTTAAGCTTCCGGTAATAACCTGGTGGGCAGCAAATCCAATTACAAGTAAAGGTGCTAGGTCAGTGATTGTATTTGTTGCTGCAAAGGTCTTTGCATTCCATTTTGTATGTTCAATTGCTTTATTTAAGAAGCTACTGTTTCGCTTATCAAATTGTTCTTGCTCATAATCTTCTAAAGCAAAACTTCTCGTTACCCTTACTCCTTGCACTCTTTCATGTAAATGACCTTGAACTTCAGCAAGTTTTTGGGATCTCTCTCTTGTTAAGGACCGTAAACGGGAATAGAAGTACTTTACCGCAAAACCATAAAGCGGGAAGAGCGCAATCGCTACAATCGTTAATGGTATATTCATGGTCAGCATAATGACAATCGCAATTAAAATAGTGACTGCATCAAGCCAAACGTTCATTAGCCCTGTCACAACAAATATTTTAGTCTGCTCGACATCATGAATTACCCGGGAAATAATTTCTCCGGTTTTTGTATTCGAGTAAAATCGTAAGCTAAGACGTTGGATATGGTCGAATAACTTATCACGAATATCATATAAAATATTACTACTTACCCACTGGGCTAAATATTGCCTATAATATTCAATGGGAGGTCTCATGACAAGAAAGACTGCAAAGGCGATTGCCATAAGTGTAAACAATTTCCCTGTTTTTTCTGATGATGTTAATCCTTCCGCATCAATAATATCATCAATAACAAACTTCGTAATTAAGGGTATTAATAAAGGTATAGCAAATTTAAAAATTCCGATCAGAACCGTTGTGAAAATCTTACCCCAGTAAGGCTTTACAAAGGTTAAATATTGTTTAATTGATTTCATCTAATCAATCATCCTTACACTAATAATTTATTAAAAAATAAAGAAGACATTTTAACCTATAATATAATAAATCCTTGCAAAGGCAAGGATTTGGGCTTATAAATTACAAGCTTGAGGAAATTTACAATTTTCCTTTAATAATCATTTTTCTTTAGAGCTTTTCTATACCATTTTTTGACAAAATCCTTTGTGAAAGGGGCTTCTCTCTTTTCAATTAATTGATAGACCTGCTCGACACTCTTTTCTAATTCCCTTTGTAATTCCTTAGGATACTTATATTTTTTCTTATGTAAGTCATATTCATCTTCATCGAGAAGTTTCATATCCCCTTCAGGACCTAGGAGAAGATCTAAATCATAATCAATATAGCTTAAAATTTGATTCTCTAGTCGATAAGGCGAGCTCATATTGACATAAAAAGATACCCCCTCATCTTTTAGCAAGGCAATTACATTATAATGTTTTTTCTTGTGAAAATAAAAAATAGCCGGCTCTGTTGATTTCCATTCCTTTCCGTCCGCTTCGGTTACCTTTGTCGCATTATTATAGCCAATAACGAGGTCTTCGGTTTGGCTTAAGATTATATTTTCATGCCACATTCGGTGCAAACTACCATCATGCTTTAAGCTTTTTATCTTTATCAGATTCTTAGTCGTCATAATCAGTTCCTTCCATTTCTTATGTCTATAATAAGTATAACTGGAAAATGATAAGCGTTAAAGTTTTTCCTAAGAAAGAAGACTGGAACGAAGATTATGTCTCCGATTCCAGTCCTCCTGCCTTTATTTCTTATTTTGTTGAGATTTTTGATTTTGCTTTTTAACTTCTTGAGCATCCGTTTCAGAAGCAAATTCTTCGCCGAATTGCTGCTGTCCTTGGGCTGCTTGTTGGTTTTGTTTACGGACTTGCTTAGCGTTTGTTTTTGAAGCTGGATGATTTTGTTTGTTAGGCATTTTATATCACCTCCGCAATTATAAGCTAACCAATTTTAGAAAAGTTATACTTATTCTTTGCGAAAGTTTTCTTTTTTTATAAACCTTGGACTCTGTCAGCAATTTCCTTTTCTAAAAAAGGCTTTGCATGAAGGAGATTGCGGAAATCCTTATAGGCCTCAATATCACGGGTTTTCGGTTCATTACCTGTATAATAGGCTCGAATTAAAGTATTTTTAGGTGTGTGTTCCATATCAATGAATTCCACTAATTGTGTGTCATAGCCCACCAAGCTCAGTAATTCAGCACGGATTGAATCCGTCGCAAGGGCTGAGAAGTGCTCTTTGATTAAACCGTGCTTTAACATGATTTCTAATTCCTTGGACTGGATTTGACCACGTAATTCCTGCTGACAACAAGGAACACTTAAGATAACCTTTGACCGCCATTTCACTGCCTGGGCAAGAGCCATGTCTGTAGCTGTATCACAAGCATGCAGGGTCACCACCATATCAATGGAATCTGTTTCTTTATAATCATGAATGTTTCCAATCTCAAAGTTCAGTTTATCATATTGTAAGTCCCTTGCGATTAGGGAACAATCCTTAATTACTTCCTTTTTCAAATCCAGGCCTGTCACCTTAATATTTAATCCCTTTTCTTCATGAAGATAATGATACAAGGCAAAGGTTAAGTAGGACTTCCCTGAACCAAAGTCTAAAATTCGAATTTGACGATCTTTAGGTAAGTAATCCAAGCTATCATCAATTAATTCTACAAAACGGTTGATTTGCTTAAACTTATCATAATATTTTGCGCGAACTTTTCCATCCTTACTTTGAACACCTAGCCTTACAAGAAAGGGGTAAGTTATATTTTCATTTAGCAAATAATTCTTTGGGCGGTTATGAAGGAATTGCGCTTCTTTCTTTTGCTTAGACTTGCTTTCCTTCCAGTTCACTTTATACTTTTTGGAAATTTGAATTTGAACAGTTGACTGCTCAAATTCTACATGAACTTGGCGAAATTGCTTAAACAACTCATCGAAAATTTCCCCGCTTTCTTCATATTCGATATTTTTATGTTGCATTCTTTCCTCATACTGATACTCAAACTGAAGGTGTAATTTCCCTTTTAATTCAACAGTTCTTAATTTAACTCGCTTTAAGGCTTGAGAACGTAGTCTAGCTTGACTGACCGTTCCTTGGATCAGAATTTCCTCTTCCATTTTTTCAGTGAAGCGCCTTGAAAGTTGTGCAAATTCCATCTTATTCACCTCTATCAATTCTTCCTTATTTTATAAACTCTCTCATTTTTAAATGGGGCACTGGAAATGGGTAGTTCGACAATTCATCTTTATGTACGAATTTTACGTCGGGCATTTCCTCTAGCTTCTCTGTCACTTCTGCTAGACATACGTCTATTTCCCAAATGATATGGGAAAAAACATGCCTTATTTCTGATACTTTCTTTATGTTTTTAAGTTCTATTCCGTACTGAGCCTTCATCCATGTCGATAGATGTTCATAACCTATATCGGCTATTGGAAACATTGGAAATTGCCAAAGATTTGCTAGCAGTCCTGTCTCTGGCCTCTTTTCAATCAAATATTCATCAGCCCCATTTGTAATCACAAGAGATACATAGGGGATCTTTCTTTGTTTTTTCGCCTTTGTTTTTACTGGTAATTGTGCCTGGACCTTCTCTTCATAGGCCTTGCAATGAATTCGAACGGGGCAAGCTTCACAGGAAGGATTTTTTGGCTTACAGATTAGCGCACCTAATTCCATTAGGGCCTGATTAAAGGCAGCCGGATCCTCATGATTAATTAATTGCCTTACGTAAGCTTCAAAGTTTTTTCTTGTTCTGTGTTCAGAGATATTATCCGTAATGAATAATAATCTTGATAAGACCCGCATGACATTTCCATCTACGGCTGGTTCAGCTTGGTTAAAGGCAATAGACAGAATAGCACCCTTTGTATAAGGACCAATTCCCTTTAATTTCTCTAGCTTTTTTCCATCCTTAGGAACTAGACCCTCATAACTTGAGACAACTTCCTTAACCGCTTCATGTAAATTTCTCGCCCGGGAATAATAGCCAAGGCCCTCCCACATTTTTAAGACTTCCTGTTCTTCTGCATCTGCTAAATGAAAAATCGTAGGATAAAGTTCCATAAAACGTTCAAAATATGGAATAACCGTATCCACCCTTGTCTGTTGGAGCATTATCTCAGAGACCCAGACCTTATAGGGATCCTGGTCCTTCCTCCAGGGTAAATCTCGTAAATTTTCATAGTACCAAGTTAGTAAATCCGTTTGAAATTGTAAGATGTCAATATTTTGTAAACTCTTATTCTCCATACTTTCACAACCTTCTGTTACAATAAACACATAATGAATGATATAAAAAAGGAGGTTCCCCAACTTATGGATACAGGAACCCATATTGCCATGGGAGTTGCCCTTGGCGGACTTGCAACAATTGATCCGGCCGTTAGTCAGGATCCGGCTCTTTTCCAGGCTGTTTTAGCTGGAACCGTCATTGGCTCTCATGCTCCAGATTTTGATACCATTTTTAAATTTAAGAATAATGCATCCTATATACGATCTCATCGTGGCTTTTCTCATTCAATCCCGATGATCTTCTTTTGGGGACTAGTCATTTCAGCGATCATCTATAGCTTGTCCCCAGCAATTATGTTTTGGCACCTTCTAGGCTGGACAACATTGGCTGTTGCCCTCCACGTCTTCGTGGATTTATTCAACGCTTATGGCACCCAAGCCTTAAGACCTTTTTCTAAGAAGTGGGTTGCCTTTGGTTTTATTAATACCTTTGACCCTTACATCTTCTTCCTTCATATTGGAGGGATTGTCGCTTGGGTCGCAGGAGCTAACCCTTTCTATACCTGGATTACTATTTATACGGTAATCGTTCTTTATTATATCAAGCGGTTTTTGGATAAGCGAGAAATTGTGAAGGAAATTTATCATCATTTCCCTGATGCCAGTCGAATATTTACCTCTCCAACGATCAAGCAAAATGAGTGGCGGGTTGCCTTTAGCACAGAGGACTATCATTACGTCGGTGTCGTCACCCACGGGCATATTCAAATTATCGACATGTTTGAAAATGTGCCCCTACCGGATTCGGGTTTAATGAAAATAGCTAAGAAGGATAAAAATATTTTTGCCTTTATGGAATTCTCCCCCTTATATCGTTGGGAGATTGAGGATTTAGGTAGCTATACAGAGATTCGCCTCATTGATTTACGATATAGATACGAGCACTATTACCCCTTTGTCGCAGTTGCGCATATCAATGACCGGAGAGAAATCATTAATTCCTATACAGGCTGGATTTTCTCCGAACATAAACTCCAGTCTAAGTTACACATTGGAGACTCAATGGTATAAGTAAGTCCTAGGTCTAAACAAAATATGAATATAAGAAAGAAATATCCTGCCCTTGGACCTAGTTTCGAAGCTTAAGATTGCTTCCCTAGAAAAGACAGGATATTTCTTTTTTATTTTTCCTCGACAATCTGATCTAGGAGGGAAATTGGAATTGCTTCTTCTTGTTCATATTGTTCACCGAGTATATTTATTCGATGACCCCAGGCAAATACACCATTAATATAATTAATCTTAAATCGATGGCCAGGATCACCCTTCAAGTGATGAATATCCCCGGCATTGAAGTCCTTAGGATTCAACATATAAGCAAGGGCTACTTGCATTTTCCTTTCATTAATCGCCACTTCACTAATATTCCCTAATTGTTCCGCCCGCTGAGCCTTCTCTTTAAACTTCAAGACTTCTTCTCTTAATTGTTCAACCGATAAATCACTTAAACGATAATTATCCATAATTTCTCCTCTTTCCTTTAGGATCTTGACTCCAAATATTCATTAATTAGACTGATATGAAAACCTTGCCGATATAAGCCTTCCTTAATCTTTTGTCTGGCTTCATAGTCAGAATATTTCCCAGAAAAACGTCGCTCAAACCGCTCTCCGTGATGGACAATGGCTTCCCATTCCTCATCACTATTCCGATAATCAGCGACTTCTTTAATGGCCTTTGATACGATATCTGCAGAGTAACCATTTCTTATAAGAGCTGCTCGCACCTGATCTAATTGCTTTTGGAAGGAATGCTTACTTCTTCGATTTAATCTCTTCTTCGCTATTTTTAAAGCCTTTTCTTTCTGGCCTTCCGGGGGGAATTGTTCTAAAGCCATGATGGCATTTTGGTCTGAAATTCCCTTTGCATGTAATTCCTTTTGAATCAAGCCAGGACCTTTTACAGATGTATTCATTCTTGTCCGAACGAACATTTTCGCAAACTCCAAATCATCGATTAAATCACTATCCTTTAACCGGTTAACTATGCGGTGGATTTGTCCCTCCGTAATTTCTTCCTTTTTCAAATAAGTACGGATCTCTTGCTCGGTCCGCATCCGGTAACTTAGATAATTGATCACCTTATTGTAAGCCTTCTGAATATTATCCTCCGCTTCAATTTGCTGAAGGAGTTCATCAGTTAAGGCGAGTCCCTTCCGTAATTCAAAGGTAATCAACACTTCCTCGTCCACACTAAAGGCATACTCTTCATGACTTCCATAATCGATAAAAATATTATATCTTTGTTTATTTTTCTTTTGGGTCGTAATTTTACTGATCTTCAATGGTTTTCACCTTTTTCAAAAATATAATCCTATATACCATATTAAAGGATGAAGGAGAAAAATCCACGGAAAGACATTATAATCATTTTTTAAAAATGAACTAAAAAAACTCGATGGGGAAATTCCATCGAGCTTTAGATCTGAATTACTTCCTTTTATTTATAAGCTTTTTTAGTCTTCACCTTGATCCGTTAAAATGAGTGGCCCATCCTTTGTAATCGCAAGAGTATGTTCGAACTGAGCACTTCTACTCCCGTCTATTGTTCTTGCTGTCCAGTTATTGGAATCCATCTGACTTTGCCAGGCTCCCTCATTCACCATAGGTTCAATTGTAATAACCATTCCTTCCCTTAGACGAACTCCCTTTCCTGGTAGGCCAAAGTGTGGAATATGTGGTGGTTCATGGATGCTTGGTCCAATTCCGTGGCCCGTGAAGTCCCGAACGACTGAAAAGCCTTTAGCTTCTACATAAGTTTGAATGGCGTGTCCAATATCACCAATTCGATTTCCCACTTGGGCTTGTTCAATTCCTTTGTAAAGGGCTTTTTTGGTGACATCTACTAAACGCTGTCCTTCTTCATCAATTTCTCCGACAATATAAGTCCAGGCAGAGTCAGCAAGTCCACCCTTGTAGTTCACAACAATATCAATGGTGACAATGTCACCATTTTTCAGCTTTTCTTCCCTTGGAAATCCATGACAAATTTCATCATTTATAGACGCACAAGTTGCATAGGGATAGCCGCTAAAGCCCTTTTGTTCTGGTGTAGCGTTATGTTCTGCTAAAAATTCCTCAACAAAGGAATCGATCTCCATGGTTGTAATTCCTGGTTTGATTTTCTTAGCAATCTCTTTATGAAGCTTTACCAAAATATCTCCAGCTTCCTTCATCTGATTTATTTCTCGTTCACTTTTTCTTGTAATCAACGTAATTCTCCTTTATCCAAATTATCCCTTGGGTCTTCTATTAGTTTACCATAAATATAATTTTTTTAAATAAAATGCAGAGGAATGAAGCTCCTCTGCATTTTATCTTCACTTAATAATATCCGTAACCACCTGTATATGAGGTTCCGATAATGATTAATAAAATGAACAAGACAACGAGTAATGCAAAACCAGAGCCAAAATTAAAGCCGCCTTTTCCTCCTACTTGTTTACCCAATGGATTCCCCTCCTAAAAATATTCGTTCACCATATGTGTATGCTTCACATTATTTTTAGACCGGGCGTTTGTAGCTTATTTTATTCATAATCTGTTACATAATAGACTTTTCCATTGACAAGGTCTTCAGATAAAAGCAACTTAACCAAGACCTCTCCGACCTCTTTTGGATCTCTTAAGGAATCACTTTTCTTATATTGACGGAAGGACTCTACATCCTTAAATTGATCGGCTGAGCTTGATCGGATTTGCTTCTGCATATTTGTGTCCATGACCCCGGGACTAAAAGCAAATATTTTACTTTTTGTCTTTTCCATTTCTTGCTCTAAGCCCACAGTTTCAGTGTACATGTTAATGCTTGCCTTTGTACTACAATAAGCACTCCAGCCATAGATAGGACGCTCTGCCGCCCCCGAAGTAATGGTAACTCCAGTAAAGGCTACCCCTAAAGAGTGACCTTTTTTTAGACAATGGTTCATTAAAACCATTGGTGCGAGGGTATTGATTTGGACGTGCTTGGCTAATTCTTCTGCTTCATAATACATCCCCTGATGAATCGGATCAATCATAGCTGCATTATTAACTAAATATAACTTTTCAACCGCTTCTTCCTTGAGGATCTTTGTAATCTCTTCATTGATTGATTCAAGAACAGCTAGGTTACTTAAGTCCCTTACTAAATGAAGATATCTTACTCCATTTTCTTCTGCCAAGGAACTTAGGTCTTGTTTACTTCTTGAAATTCCAAGAACATGGACGCCCCTTTTCATGAGTAACTTTGCCGTATATTCTCCAAGACCCCTTGATACTCCAGTCACAATAGCTAATTCCATTTTTACACCTCCAAGATTATTCGTCCTTAGCAACTTCATTCCAGTAATAGGCTAAGGTTTCCATCCCCTTCTCAAAACTATCTAGAGGGAAACTCTCATTTGGCGAATGTAGTCGATCATCTGGTGTTCCGAAGCCCATTAAAATAATTGGCATTGCAAAGATTTCATCAATCCATTCAACGACCGGAATAGAACCTCCCATACGTACGAAGACCGTCTCTTTATCAAAGGCCTTTGTATAACTTTTCGCTGCCTTTTGAATTAAAGGATGGTCTGGTGAAACCATATAGGCTTTGGCTGAGGAGTCATCGAGTTTCACTTCTACAGTAACTCCACTAGGTGTGTTCCTCTCGATATGTGTCTTAATCAGCTTTTGGATTTTTTCAGGATCTTGATCTGGAACTAGACGACAGGTAATTTTGGCTGTAGCTTCTGCCGGTATAATCGTCTTTGTTCCTTCCCCCTGATAGCCACCATAAATACCATTAAGTTCTAAGGTTGGTCGACCCATGGTATGTTCCTTGGCGTCGTAACCCTTTTCAGATACTGTTTCACTTGCTCCAGTTGTCTGCCTGTAATCCTCACCTTCGATTTTCGCCATGAGCTCACGTTCTTCTCTTGTTAAGTCTTCTACATCGTCATAAAATCCTTCTACAGTAATGACTTCATCTTCATTTTTCAAGGAGCTTAAAATATGGGTGAGAGCCATAATTGGATTTCGAACGGATCCACCGTATAAACCAGAATGTAAATCATAGGATGGTCCCTTAACAGTTATCTCTAAAGCTGTAATTCCTTTTAACCCATATAAAATGGTTGGTTGATTTTTGGCAACCATACCGGAGTCAGAGATTACACAAAAATCAGCCTTAAACTGTTCTTTTTTTGCTTGTAAAATATCGTATAAATGTACACTTCCAATTTCTTCTTCTCCTTCGATACAGACCTTTACGTTAATTGGAAGTTCACCCTTTGTTTTCATAAAAGCTTCGAATACAGCTAAATGCATAAAGACTTGCCCTTTATCATCGCTAGAACCACGGGCATATAAGCGATCTCCCCTCACTTCTGGCTTGAAGGGATCACTCTCCCATTCATTTAATGGATCCACTGGTTGTACATCATAATGTCCGTAAAACAATACGGTTGGCACATCTTCCCCCGCTTGGTTATACTCTGCATAAACAAGAGGGTGTCCTTCTGTCTCCTGAACTTCTACAATTGGAAATCCAATATCCTTTAAATAATTTTCGGTAAAAGCTGCCGCCTTCTTCACATCTTCCTTATATTCCGAATCCGTACTTACACTTGGAATAGACAAATACTCTGTCAGCTTAGCTAATAATTTTTCCTGATTTTCCTTTAGGTATGTAATTACTTGTTCACTCATCTATATTTCCTCCCACTTGATATTTATTATTATTATTTTATCATAGCTTGCTTCAAGTACATAATATCGTGAGTTATATACAGAAGAAAAGCCAGACTACTTTAAAATAGTCTGGCTGAATGGATTAACGATTTTGCGGGAAGATCCGTTCAATCATATTACCCATTTCATCAAAGAAGCCTCGAATGGGGTGCCCTGCATCGATATCGTCAATATAATTATTCGTTAAATCAACGAAGTCAGGATTTGTACTTACATAAACATTATCTATATTTGAGTCAACAGAACGAACAATCTCAGCAATATCACGTTTTAGTTCCGTATTGATTTGATCATCTTGACCAATGAAAGTTCTGTCTTCTAAATCGTTATCAGCGACACCTCGTCTGTTACGATCCATAGTCGATTGTCCTTGCTTGTTTTTCTTTGAGTCTTGTGTGAAGTTTTCGGTCTGATCTCTCTTGTTTTGATCTTTATCCTTGGTCTTAGCATTTAGATCATCCCTTTGGTCATCATCCATAACGACAGCGACATAGGCATTATTATTGGTTGTGAGCACATAGGCTCGCTCAATAGCGTCGATTTCCGAAGTAATTCGGTCAGATGCTTCATCTGCTACATCGTACTGATTATGGTCTTCCTTTTTCCTACTTGTATGACCATCCCTGGTCCTACTCATAGGATCCGTTTGCTTGGTTCGGGAAGCATCATCACCAAATCGAGTCGGCTCAACCATTCTGTCTTGGTCCCTATCTGGCCCTCTTCCTTCCTGATTCATCGGATTTTGACAAGCAAATAAGAGCAGCATCGTAGCAAGTCCGATAAAAATTAATCGTAAATTCATTTTCTTTTATCCCTCCTTACACAATTTGCTTTTAGTATGTTACAGCTTGGGGTTTTTATGCGATAAGCTTAGAGTCTTTATTTGGTAAGGAGACCATAATTATTTCAGGAAGGAATAAAAATTTTAGGGAATTATAAAAATAAAGGTAGAAAAGGAAGTGAGGACATTAGATGATTACGAGCGAGCAATTTATTATGTAATGTGGGGAGACTTTGATCCTTTGATGGTGCTCATGTGCCGAACGAAGGATGATTTTTTGGCTCAGAGGATTCATCTCTTTCTTCATCAATACTATTATTCACCAAGTAAGAAGGATGTATTAGAAAGACATGATGAATTGCTTAATTATATTGACCATGCCATGCAAGAAGTGAAAATAAATTAAGAGCTTGGGACAAAACTTTCACATTTATGGTAAAAACGAATAGAGCGATTAAAACGCTACAGAAATATCCTGTCTTTTCACCCTGCGGGTACAAGGGCAAGATCTGATCAAACTCCCTTTCAGTTGCTTTCACAGTGTTTACTTTGCATGGGCACTAGGGCAAGTATTGTGCAAGCCTTAGGCGCAAAGCCCGAAGTTAGCTTGCCTTCCGAAATACTGATTTTCGAACCTGTGCGGTGAGATAAATCTTACCGTTTCTCGAGGAGTGATTGTTATTTCCTACGCTTTGCTTGTTCAATATTACTTAAATATTGGGGTTTTGTCCCAAACCCTTAGATCTAACCTGTATTCAAGGCTTTATTCTTCCTTATAAATGCCAAAGCTTTCATAAGGGTGGATGAAAGCGGTCATTTGATAACTGTAATGAGCAGTTACAGGATCTCCTAGCTTCAGCTTTGTGGGAAGGAAGGAATCCCCTAACAAGTTCACCCTTGCACGACTGAGGGTCCAGGGTAAATGGCTGATCGGTAGCTTTAATATTCTTTTCCCCTTCAGCATCCAAATACAATATTTTTCAGTTAAAAAATAATCCAATGAACCTTTATCCGGGTTAAAGGATGGACTGGTCAACTCATAGGATAAAGAGTGAGATTTTCCTCCCCTAGTATGGATCCAGACACCTCCAGATCCCTTACTGTTATCCAAGTTCATTTCTCCCTGTAAGAAAGGTAATCCAGCCAGACGTCCTAGCCTTACAACAAGGGGATCATCCGCATGAAGCGAAAGAAAAAACACACCCTTCTCCCGGCCAAAATTGACGTAGGTTCTTAGATTAAGTTGAGGAAAATCCTTATAAGAAAATAAATTTGGGGTTTTTATAATCCCCGTATGTTTAGCTTGAAAGATAACAAGAGATAGCCAGGCCGAACCATCATATTCATTGATGAGTAAGGGATCAGGAACATAGGGGCGTATTTCCTTTGCCTCTACAGGAAAGTGAATAAAGAGTATATTTTCCCATCTCTGCCTGCCGATTCGAGGCCTTTTGCGAAAAGGTATCATATCAATCCACCGGCTTTCTGTCACTATATTGGTAAAAGTAATCGATTGGGACGAACAAGCCTACTTTTCCGTGAGCCTTGGTCTGAAGGGTTGCAAAAATAACCCCAATTACTTCGCCAGATTCATTAATAATGGGACTTCCACTATTCCCTCGGTATACGGGAGCTTGAATCATGACAACCGGTAGATCCCAGCTTTTTAAGTTGGTGTAATTGATAATCGTCCCCTCATTGGCAATTCCGGTAAAGCGAAGAGGATTTCCGATAAATTTAATCGGTTCATCATCGGTAAAGGTCAGTTGATCTGCCAGTTTTAAATGGGGCATATCCTCTTCCCCTACTTCAACAACAGCCAAATCAATGTCCGGAAAACTCTCAACCACTGTCCCTTTAAATAAACCTTCATCCTTAAAGGCGATGGTAACTTCTTCATAGTCTTTAACAACATGGGCATTGGTTAAAATTGTTCCTTCTTCAGAAAAGGAAAATCCAGTCCCCCGACTATTGGGGGTCTCGATGACGACGACAGATTTTTTATAAGTTTTAACATCTTCGTCCATTGACATTCTTGCTGACGTTTTTAAGAAGTCAATCGCTGGAATAGACAGGGATTCAGGTAGAAAGGCAATGACATTGATGACCATAGCGAAGGCAATCAACCAAAAAGACCACTTAGGAAAGGACCGCTTCTTTGGACCTTCTTCTCGCTTTCTTCTTGCCCTTTCAAGGGCTTCTTCTTGAGCTTCTAAGACCATTTCATTCCACTCTTCTTCGCTCATTCCATCATATAATTCCTTATCCCACTCTTGATTGTCTGTCATCGATTCCCCTCCTTCTTCTTAAAGATTTTAAGCTTTTTCTTCTAGGCTTCCTTGTTGCATTTCATACATTTGATAATACAGTCCTTTGAGTGCTAATAGTTGATCGTGATTTCCTTCTTCGATGATTTCCCCTTTTTCAAGGGAATAGATTGTATCCGCTTCTTGAATGGTTGATAAGCGATGGGCAATCACCAGAGAAGTCCTTCCTTCTTGAATGACTTTTAACGCCCTTTGAATCATCATTTCTGTTTCTGTATCTATGTTAGCTGTTGCTTCATCTAAAATTAAAATGGCTGGGTCAAAGGCTAGAGCTCTAGCAAAGGAAATAAGTTGCCTTTCCCCAAGGGAGAAAGTACTGCCTCCCTCCGTTACTGCTGCGTCATATTTATCTGGTAACTTCTCAATAAATTTATCTGCCCCTACAGCCTTAAGAGCATTAATAGCTGCTTCCCTCGTGATTTTTGAATCATTCATGGTTACGTTTGATAATATGGTCCCCGAAAATAAGAAGGGATCTTGTAGTACGATTCCCATATAGCTTCTAACTTGTTGACGGGACAGATCTTTTGTTGGGATTCCATCTATTTTTATTTGACCTTTTTGTGGGTCATAAAATCTAAATAATAAGTTCATAATTGTACTTTTTCCTGATCCTGTGTGGCCTACAAAAGCGACGGTCTCTCCATAATTCACTTTGAAAGAAACATCCTTTAAAACATCTGTTTCACCATCATAGGAAAAGGTGACCTGATCGAACTCGACAATTCCTTTATAACGGTCGATTGGCGTAACATTTACTCTTTCCCCTTCAAGATCCAAGAGTTCAAAAACCCTTCCTCCAGCCACCCTTGCTTGTTCGATGAGTGGCAATTGATTCACAATGTTATTAACCGGTTGGAAGAGACGGTTAATATAATCGACGAAAGCATATAATAATCCTATAGAGATGACACTATTTGGTTCTAAGGAAGATGATCCGAAGTACCAAATAAAGCCAACAAAGGTTAAATTACGCAATACGGTTACTAAGTTAAAGGATGTGAGAGAACTTAATAGTACTAACTTCCTCTGATATTCGAAATGCTTTTCATTTAACTCTTCAAACTCCTCAGTCATATTTTTCTCTTGTCTGAAGGCTTGGATGATTGACATTCCCTGAATAGATTCATTAATATTTCCATTAATTTTACTCAGGGTTGATCGAATGACTCGGTTAAACTTAAATCCGAAATGTTTATATAGTTTCATCCAGCCATAGATGAGTGGAATAACTAATAAACACATCAAGGCTAGTTTTGTATCGAGTATAAATAAGGCGATGAAAATCCCTATCATATAAATAATGCTAGATACAACGATGGATAAGACACGTTCATATAAATCCCTGATCGCTTCCGTATCATTCGTGATTCTAGAAACGATGCTTCCCGCTGGTGTATTCACAAAATAATCCATGGGTACTCGCTGGGTATGTGCAAAGACATCATTACGCATTTTTCGAATAATTTGATTGGATGACTTCTCCAGCATATAGGTTTCTGTGTACTGAAAGAATCCGGCGATAATGAGTAGGACTACATATAGTATAAGTAATAATATAATCGGCTTTTGCTCTGGTTTGAAAAAGGGATATACTTCCTGAAGGGACAATTTTTCCCCTTCAATAAGGATTGTCTCCTCCGGTCTTTCAATTTCTATCTTACCATCTTTGATTGTTCTCTGTCCTTGCAAGGACACTTCTTCCTCAGTCATATAATAGGATCTGCCTACTTGCATGACTGAATGGGTCGACAAAGACCGATCCTCCGGCAACAATCGATCTTCCCTTTTATAAAATTTATTTTGATATTCAGCAGTCTGAGGACCTTCTTCCTCAATTTCATGCCAAATCCCTTCGACACCTAGAATATGATCGTCGATAACTTTCTTAGCAATTAAGGGTCCCATAAGTTCCAAACCAACAGCAATCATTAGACAGAGGATTCCGATGATAATACCCTTCTTATATTTCAAAGCGTATTCTGTTAAGCGTCTTTCCGTTGTTCTCTTCATCAGAAGCCCCCTCCTTCATCTTCGATTTGCTGGGAGACATATTGTCGTCTGTACCAACCACCTAATTCCATTAATTCTTTATGGCTTCCCTCTTCTACAATCTTTCCGTCCTCTAACACGATAATATGATCTGCATGGGTAACGGCTGATAAGCGGTGGGCGGCGATTAGAGTCGTTTTATTTCTCCGTTCTTTTCGTAAATGCTCAATAATCTTTGCTTCTGTTTTTCCATCGACGGCTGATAAGGAATCATCTAAAATTAAAACTTCCGGATCCTTTATAAAGGCTCTTGCCAAGGCCACCCTTTGTTGCTGACCTCCAGATAAGGTAACACCACTCTCCCCTACTTTCGTATCTAACCCATGGGGTAATTGTTTAATATCCTCTAAAAAATGGGCCAGTTCCATGACACGATAGATTTCTTCATCCTTAGCATCTCTTTTTCCAAACTGGATATTTTCCCGAATGGTTTTTGTAAACAAGATTTGATCCTGAGGAACATAGCCAATAAAGGACCGTAATTGATCCAGACTGATTTCTTCAATCGGTGTGTCATTAATGGTAAGTCCACCTTCAATATTAGGATATTGTCTAAGCAAGGCCTTAAAGAAGGTTGATTTTCCACCACCGGTTCTACCGACAACCCCTAAGGTTTCCCCCTGCTTAATCCTTACATTTATCTCAGATAATTGGGATGTTTTTGCATTAGGATAACTAAAGTTTACCTGATCAAAGGTAATTTCTTTTACTTCAGTAATTTTCTTTGGTTTTTTTGGATTCACAATTTCCGGTAAGTAATCAAGCACTTCATTGACTCGATCTAAAGAGGCATTTCCCCTTTGCATAATATTAATAAGTTCTCCTACTGCAAACATTGGCCAAATCAGCATACCTAAATAAACATTAAAAGAAACCAAGTCTCCTAAGGTAATCGCGTTTTGAATGACCAGCATTGCTCCGTAACCTAAGCCAATGGTATAAGCAATTCCTACAAGTATTTTCATCGTTGGATCAAAGAGGGCGTCAATTTTTACGACGGCAATATTTTTATCATAAACCTTGTCCGTCATTTTATTAAAACGCTTCTCATCCTGATCTTCCTGGACAAAGGCACGAATGACACGGACTCCACGCATGGATTCCAAGACCTCATTATTTAACTCTCCAAAGGCATCTTGAGCTTCCATGAAGCGGGAGTGAATAATAGCACCGTATTTATTCATGATAATAGCCATAATTGGCAAAGGTATTAAGGCAGCAAGGGTTAACTTCCAGCTAATTGTAAAGCCCATAACTGCAATAATCATAATCATAAAGGTAGAGGAATCAACTAAGGTTAAGATTCCAAAGCCCGCGGTTAAGGCAATGGCCTTTAAATCGTTGGTTGATCTTGCCATCAAATCCCCGGTACGAAACTGTCCATAAAAAGCTGGAGACATTTTCATAAAATGGGCGATGAGTCGACTTCGAATCCATCTTTCCAAAATTAAAGCTCCACTAAATAAAGTGAAGTCACATAAGAATCCAACCGTATAATGTAAAAATAATACAAGTAAATAAGTTAAAATTAATGTAGTAAGTATGTTCATGGTGAGTGTTTCAAAACGAATATGATCAATTGCTGCCCCGACAATTTTGGGCGGAATTAATCCAATCGCACTTGCACTCATAAGAGCAATAATCGCAAAGGTATAACGCTTCCAATAATGTTTAAAAAACCAACCGAGTTTTTGAAATACTTGAAACAAGGCCCATCCCACTCTCTATGTAAAATTAAAAAAAGCCCACGCAAAACTGGGTGCATGGACGGTTTGCTACTTTTCAATATCTTGATGAACTACTTCGTAATTATAGTATTTTGAAAATTGAAAGTCAAGAATGGTAGACTAGCACTATCTTAAAAAAATAATCGATTTTTTCACAAAATATTATTTCCGAAAGCTTTATTTATGTGATACAATTAAAATCTATTTATGGGGAGGTCTTTTTTTACAATGAGCTTAAAAGAGATGCTTGACTTTAATAAAAACTTTGTAGAAAACAAACATTATACAGCCTATGAGACCAACAGTTTACCAAATAAAAAAATGGTCGTCCTTACCTGCATGGAGTCTAGGCTCGTTGAATTATTGCCTAGGGCTTTAAACATTCAAAATGGCGATGTTAAAATGTTAAAAAACGCTGGGGCTGTCTTAAGAAGGCCCTTTGATAATATGACCAAAAGTATATTAATTGCGGTACATAACCTACAAGCCGAATCCGTTTTAATTATCGGTCATTATGACTGTGGCATGTCCAAGGTTAATACGGATGAATTGATCCAACATATGATTGAAAAAGGAATTTCTAAAGAAACAATCGATTTATTAGAGAAATCTGGCATTAATTTCGAGGAAGAGTTTGAAGGTTTCCAAACCGTAGAAGACTCCATTAGACAGGGGGTTAACATTCTCAGGGAACATCCCTTACTCCCGGATTATGTAAAGGTCCACGGCCTTGTCATGGATCCAAGTACAGGTCAGGTTCATACGGTAACAACAGAGGATGAATCCTAATTTATATTTTTTCTTGCAAAGAAAAACGCACAAAATCAAGTTTTCATCTTGATCTCGTGCGTTTTTTAATGATTAATCTCCATTATTTTCGCCGTTAATCAGACCGGCTAAAACGTGAACGCGCAAAATGAATCCGACCAACTTCTCTTCATCGTTTACAACAGCTAAAGGAAACTTAGATTCAATGACTTTTGGAATTAAGTCATTTACATATTCTTCTTGATTAACAATAGCAATGTCTGTCTTCATAACATCGAGTAAGACTTTCTTATCTTTCACACCTTGAATGGCATCGTCAATGGTTACAATTCCTTTCACATGACGACTTCGGTCAACAACAAAGACACTAGAAATGTTGTTTATACGCATTTCTTTAATAGCTACCTGTAATCCATCCTTGGTCGAAACAAGGGCATTAGGCTTAATCATGACATGGTCTGCTTGGAAGACCTTTGACCGATCAATTTCCTTCACAAACTCTGAAATATATTCATTAGCAGGTTGATCAATTATTTCTTCTGGTGTGCCTACTTGAACGACATGACCATCCTTCATCACTGCGACCCTATCGCCTAAACGAAAGGCTTCGTTTACATCATGAGTAATAAAGACAATTGTCTTTTGAAGTCTGTCTTGAATATCAAGTAACTCAAGCTGCATTTCCCTTCGAATAAGTGGGTCAAGAGCACTAAAGGGTTCGTCCATTAATAAGATATCTGGATCGTTTGTTAAGGCCCTTGCAATACCTACTCTTTGCTGCATACCACCGGAAAGTTCTTGTGGATATTGATCTTCGTAACCCTTCAGACCAACAATTTCAATGTTCTTCATAGCAATTTCTCTACGTTCTTCTTTGTTCATATTTCTAATTTCCAAACCATATTCCACATTTTCTAGTACGGTACGGTGATCAAATAAGCCAAAGTGCTGGAAAATCATTGCAATTTTCTCTTGTCTTACCTTTCTTAGTGAAGCTTGATTTGCCTTCGTAACTTCTTCGCCATCAATGTATACAGAACCTACTGTAGGATCATGCAATCTATTAAAACATTTAATTAATGTAGACTTACCACTACCAGATAATCCCATAACGACGAACACTTCACCTTTTTGAATTTCTAGACTAGCGTCATATACACCAACTGTATGTCCTGTTTTTTCCAAAACTTCGTCCTTGGTCATTCCTTTTTTAATCAGGGGAATGACTGACTTTGGTTTTGGACCGAAGATTTTAGATACATTTTCAATTTTTATTTGACTGCTCATGCTCCGATCCTCCTGTGTTTCTGGAATCGATCTGCAATTCCGTTAGTAATTCGATCAATAATAATTGCAAAAATACAATACTAATACCCGCTTCAAATCCTAGTGCAATATCAATTCGGTCAATGGAACGTAAAACCTCTTGTCCAATTCCCTCTGCTCCAACCATGGAAGCAACAACAACCATTGCTAAAGCCATCATTGTTGTTTGGTTAATTCCCGCCATAATTGTAGGTAAGTCTTGTGGTAATTGAACCTTTTTCAACATTTGCCATCTTGTAGAACCAAAGGATATGGCTGATTCGATGACCTCTGTATCTACCCCTCTAATCGCTAATGCTGTTAAGCGAATGACCGGTGGTAAGGCATAAATCAAGGTCGCAAAAATTGCCGATACGTTACCTAATCCAAAGAAGAAAATCGCTGGAATTAAATAGACAAAACTCGGCATGGTCTGCATGGCGTCTAGTATGGGTCGCATAATCGTTGAAAACATTCGACTAAAGGACATCCACACACCTAATGGAATTCCTATCACTAATGATACGGCGACGGCTGTAATGATAATAGCAAGTGTCATCATCATATGATCCCATAAGCCAAAGCTTCCTATTAAAAATATAAAAGCCCCATATAGTACTCCCGACCAAAACCTGACGAAAAACCAACCTAAAGCAAAATAATTAAAATGAAAATAAACCAAGGAATAATGGATAAAAACTTTTCAATTCCTATAATCGTTCTTGAGGATACAAAAAAACAAAATCAAAAAATTCTCCAAAGGTAGCTGCTAAAAAGTCTACAAAATTTTTTAACAGCTTCTCCCATATTCGTTTGTATATCTAGAAAACTTATCATATATTCTTGTCTCCGCTTCCTAACTAAGCAGAATTCTCCTCCTTTTTTTCTTGTAAAAGCAAAAGAGGTTGGGATAGAACTTTAAATTTCTTAATAAAAGACGAATAGAGCGACTAAAACGCTACAGAAATATCCCGCCCTTTCACCCTCCGGGTACAAGGGCAACATCTAAAGTCTCTCTAGAAGCGAGACTTTAGAAGTTTTCGGACCCGTACAGAGAGATGATTCTCACCGTTCCCCTAAGAGTGACAAAATATTTCTTTCGCTTTGCTTGCTCCATTTTATTTAAATATAGAGATTTTGTCCCAGCCTCAATCTTTTTATTGAATGGCATCCTTAACTTTTTCTGCCGTATCTTCATCGATCCACTCTGTCCATACATCTTCAAATTCTTTCATCCACCAAATAGCGGCTTCTTCTTCAGATGCATCTGTTTCTTCCATATAGTTTAGAGCTTCTTCTGTAAGATCACTACTTGTTTCATAGTTACTTAAAAAGTCAACGATGTCTGATGCTTGATCTGGCATATCCTTATGAACACCAATCACAACATCGTTCGGTGGGAATTCTGTTCCCTTATTTTCATCCCATACCTCTTGGTCAAACTCAGGTTCTTCTAATAATGTTAAATCATATTTAGCAGTAACCCATGTCGGTGACCAATAGTAACCTACCCATGCTTCTCCATTTTCATAATGGTTAACTAAGTCAGCAACTGCTGCTGAGTCAGAACCTGGGATAAAGTTGTTCATTGTTTCATCTAATCCATAAGTTTCAAATTTCTCAGTAATAGCTTCTTCTACGGCCCAACCTGTTGGTCCATTAATGATTCTACCCTTGCTTGAATCTTCTGGGTCAACGAAAACATCTGGATAATTCTTTAAGTCTTCAACCGTACGAAGGTCCGGTGCCATTGGTTCAATTCCGCGCTCTTCGTCTCCTTCAATAACATATGTTGGAACATATAGTCCTTGCTCATTGTCATCAAAGTTTGTCGCTACCTTAATAACATCTCCGGATTCAATGGATTCTTCATAGGCTTCCTTAATATTATCTGTCCATAATTCCATATAGACATTAATTTCACCTTTTCTTAATCCTTGTAATGTAGCTGCAGTGGAACCAGCGATAACCTCTGTATCATAACCAAAACCTTCCTCTATAATTGTTTGGGCAATATGGTTATGCACGCGAATGCTATCCCAACCAGCATCTGCAAACACTACTTTGTCGAATTCTCCATCATCTGAAGAACATGCTGCCAACACTAATAATGCTACAGCAAATATTGTTGCTATTAACTTTTCAAAAAAATTCCCTCCATTAGTTTTACCTTTTATAAGGCCTGTGTTTTATACAAACGCTTGTTTCTATAACACTCTTAATCTCATCGAAAAGCAAGCTTAGGCTCAAATTGAATAACAGGCGATATAAGTGTCTTTTCTATGATACTTCTACCTTAAGACATCTTAAGGTAAATATTTGTACATTTAGGGGTAAAACCTCGCTATTACTC
>Ga0079226_10000548_pt1 | contig 26594 bp, 25 predicted proteins | sample Poulit2014_FD_76345 | JGI IMG/M metagenome (GOLD analysis project Ga0079226, IMG submission 76345) | Agricultural soil microbial communities from Georgia to study Nitrogen management - Poultry litter 2014 | ecosystem: Environmental > Terrestrial > Soil > Agricultural land | place: USA: Georgia...
CCAGTGTAATAATCCAAGCCGCGAGCAATTGAAAGGTCCGCTACAGCTTTCCCCGGGGCGCGCTTATCGAGTTCATCAATGACTTCAGCTAGCTCACCGAGGCCGTCAGCTAGCAGTTCATTTTCAACTCCAAGGGTTTGGACCTGTTCAACGAACGAAGAATCTGTAGTCCGAATCTGAGCAAGTTTCAGTGCTAACTCTGCCTGTTCAGTACTTGCTCCGATTTCTTGTTGTAAGCCTTCCGCGACTTTTTCCGGTCCAATTTTTTCAAGTTTATCAATATTGCGTAAGACGCCGGCAGTATCTTTCAGACCAATGCCACGATAGAATCCTTCTGCCAGTTTGCGGTTATTGATACGAATAATAAATTCGCCGATGGGCAGCTTGGATAACGCTTCGGCCATTACCAGAGCGACATCAATATCGTGTCGGAAATCAAGACTACCGTCGCCTACCACATCGATGTCGGCCTGGGTGAACTCCCGCGCACGTCCTTCCTGTGGGCGTTCGCCGCGCCAAACTTTCTGAATCTGATAGCGGCGAAATGGGAAAGTGAGATATCCCGCGTTTTCTGTTACATAACGGGCAAACGGCACGGTCAGATCAAAGTGCAAAGCCAACCGGGATAGGTCCTGCGGATCAGGTGCATCGGTCTCGTGGATACGAGAAACTGTGTAAACTTCTTTATCTATCTCGCCTTTACGCAACAAAGTACCTAAAGTTTCGACCGCGCGGGTTTCAATATTGGAAAACCCATGGAGTTCAAAAACTTCTGCCAGCGTATCGAGCACATGGAGTTCAACGAGACGTTCCTGTGGCAACCATTCGTGAAATCCAGATAGCGAAGTCTTACGGGACATAAGGGTATATTCTCCAGGGTTCAATAGACTGTTGCAATGCGCACTTCAGTGCCTTCTAATTAAAGTACTCTGCCATTGTATGTGTTTCGCGTAAGCTGTCAGTGACCATCTCATCTAAATTATCCGATGGCTTATGAGATCTCCCATCTAGGAAGAAAGTTTTAGCGGTGACAACGAGTCAACAACCCGACGCTCCAAAACCAGCAGCTCCAAAACCCGGTTCTGTAACTCCGGCTGAGATTAACCCTATTGCGCCGGTAGCACCTGTCCCGGCATACACGTCCGATCTAGCAGAGGCCAAGCAGTTTGCTGAGGTTTCAGACAACGGAGTTGTAACGCTACTCGACGGTGACGAAAAAGTTGAGGTCGGTCAGGTACCTGAAGCATCACAAGAAGACGCATTGGCCTATTATGTTCGTAAGTATGATGACGTTATGACGCAGCTGCAGCTTTTAACCCAGCGTCTGGAGACCGAAGTAGCAAATCGGGAGTTAGAAACGACTCTAGACCAGATCGACGAAACGATAGCGAAACGGCAGCTTGTTGGTGACATGGCAAAACTGCGAGAAACTTCGCAACAGCTTCGCGGTGAGCTCGCACAGCGGCAGGCCCAACAGCAAGCTCAGCGCGAAGAAGCTCAAGCTGCACAACATGCCGCACGGGAAGACATCGTCAGGCAAGCCGAACAGGTAGCTAGTCAAGATCCTGCTAAAACGCAATGGAAACAATCAACGGCCAAGATGCGTGAACTATTTGATCAATGGCGGGCAACCCAAAAGGCTGGGCCGCGCTTATCCCGTGCGACCGAGGAAGCTCTCTGGGGACGCTTTCGTACTGCACGCAACACTTTTGAGAAAAATCGCCGAGCATTCTTTTCTCAACTGGACGCGCGCAATGCCGAAGCAAAGAAGATCAAAGAAGACCTCATTGCGCGTGCCGAATCGTTGCAAAATTCGACCGACTGGGGCGCGACAACATTAAAATACCGAGACCTTATGACGGAATGGAAGAAGTCTCCTCGCGCTTCACGCAAAGAAGATGATGCACTGTGGGGACGTTTCCGTGGTGCCCAAGATATTTTCTTTAAAGCTAGAGATGCCGCTAATGCCGAGATTGACCGCGAATACGAGGCCAATCTTAAAATCAAAGAACAGCTGATAAAAGAAGCCGAACAGCACCTACCGTTCAAAGAGCTTGAGACTGCACGCGGTGTCGTAAAAGATCTACGCACACGCTGGGATGAAGCTGGCCGCGTTCCACGCAAAGACATGAAACGTATGGAAGCTGACTTTCGCAAGTTTGAACAAGCTCTCGCTGACCTTGAGGATGAACACTGGCGTCGCAGCAACCCAGAAACAAAGGCGCGCACCAGTTCGGCGGTGACACAATTGAAAGAGGCTATCGAGCAACTTGAAGCAGAACTTACCGCAGCCCAGCAAGCGGGTGACGAAAAGAAAATTACCGCTACACAAGAGGCTTTAGACGCCCGTCGCCAGTGGCTACAAGTGGTTCAAGCAGCCAACGAATAGTCGTATTGAGCGCAACGTCTAACACGTTATCCACAGTCCCGGCCGACACGCCTTCGGCTGGGACTGTTTTTTGTAATCATATAGTCATGACTATCTCAGCAAATAATTCTGTAACCAACCAATACGGCCTGTATGTCCCCTACGACCCTTTTTCGCCGGCCGAATTATCTGCAATGGCATATCACGGCATATTGCGCCCTCAATTTGGCCCTTATTATGTCGATGCGGACCTTCCTGATCATGCGACGCAGCGTGCCAAAGCTGTACGAATGACCGCAGAACATCTCATAACTGGAGATTGGACAGCTACGTTGTTGACAGCTGCATGGATCCATGCCGGTGGGCAAGCCCCTGAAATGTTGGAAGCTGGAACCGCAGATTGTCAAAAGAGCCGTTCGCGCTCGGGAATTCACCCCGCAGCATTACGTCACATCGACTATTTACAACGATCCGAACTTGCGGATGACGATTTATTGGTAATAGGGGGTGTTGTAGTAACTAATATCGCATTAACGATTGAAGATTTACTACGTCTCGGCGGTACTTCTCGACATCAGGTTAGGGCACTTGAGCTAATCCAAATGATAGATCTTGACACGCTAATGGATCGGTTCCAATCAAACGCTCATCTTCCCGGCATGGACGCCGCGAATCACCACTTAGAAGGGCTATTAAATATAGCGGCGTAACATATATCTTCGTCACGGTATTTGAATTGACCTAGTTTGAGGCAGTCGCTTTTCTACGGTCGGAGCGACGGTAGACATCGTAGACACCATCAACGCTGCGAACAGCATTCATAAGATGCTGTAGATGACCAGTGTCACCCATTTCAAAGACAAAACTAGTTTCAGCAACCCGATCCCGACGCGTATTAACATTGGCGGACAAAATATTGACGTGATGTTCCGCCAGAACAGCGGTCAGATCAGACAGTAACTGTTTCCTGTCTAACGCCAATACCACGATATCCACAGTGAATGCAGATTCAGAGGTTGGTGCCCATTCAACTTCAATAAGACGGTCCGGTTCCGGAGTGTTTACTACGTTTGGACAATCATTACGGTGTACCGAAATACCGGAACCACGGGTAACAAACCCAATAATTTCGTCTGGTGGTACCGGCGCACAACAACGCGCTAGTTTTGCCATCACATCGCCAGCGCCAGGAACAATAATACCGGAATCGGTGTGGCGTGAGGGTTGCGGGATTGTCGGGATCGCAACCGTATCTGGCTCTGGTTCTTTTTGTGCCTCCGGTACAAGAATCTTCTCTATCCGCTGCAACACATTGGCTAAAGAAATAATACCTTCACCTAAGCCAGCATATAAACCCTGAACGTCCTCATAGTTAAGTTCGTCAGCTACTTTTGTCAAAGTGTCGGTACTTAGCATTTGTTGTAGCGGTAACTTATGTTTCCGGGCTTCCTTGGTTAACAGGTCTTTGCCACGCTCGATAATTTCATCGCGACGCTCCTTGGAAAACCAGTGACGGATTCTGTTTCGAGCTCGACCCGAGCGGACAAAACCTAACCAGTCCTGGGAAGGTCCTGCATTATCGTCCTTATCGGTGAATATTTCTACAGAGTCGCCGTGGTTTAACACTGTATTCAGCGGTACAAGACGGCCATTCACCCGTGCGCCAACGGTTCGATGGCCTACTTGTGTATGTACGCTATAGGCAAAGTCCACTGGAGTGGAGCCAGAGGGCAAAGCCTTGATTTCACCTTTAGGCGTGAAGACATAAACTTCTGACGACCCAATTTCGGTCCGTAAAGAATCTAGAAAATCGTTGGGGTCTGAAGCATCTTCTTGCCAATCTAGTACCGTCTTCAGCCAGCCGGGCGTTTCCGAGCTGCTTGTTCCCCCACGCTTATAAGCCCAGTGTGCGGCAACACCGTATTCCGCTCGATGGTGCATTTCGTAGGTTCGAATTTGAATTTCGATTCTTTTACCACCAGGGCCAATCACCGTTGTATGCAGAGACTGGTACATATTGAACTTCGGCATTGCAATATAGTCTTTAAAGCGACCTGGAATAGGCGACCACCGAGAATGCAAAGCTCCCAGCACTGCATAGCAGTCGCGCACAGAATCGACTAAAACACGAATCCCCAACAGATCATAGATTTCGTTAAACTCTTTGTCCTGCTCCTGCATCTTTTGATAGATCGAATAATAGTGTTTCGATCGTCCCGTGACAGTCGCACGAATTTTAGAAGCACGAAGTTCTTTATCTACTTGCTCGGTTAGGTTTGCAACGATCTTTTGTCGCTGTGGGGTTCGCTCCCCTACCAGCCGCACAATTTCGGCATAGACCTTTGGCCATAGAGCGGCAAAGGACAGATCCTCTAATTCCCACTTAATAGTATTTAGGCCCAAGCGATGTGCTAGTGCAGCATAAATATCTAACGTCTCACGTGCTTTACGGGCTGATGACTCTGGAGGAACATACCGCCAAGTCCGTGCATTATGAAGCCGATCAGCGAGTTTGATCATTAAGACACGAACGTCTTTCGCCATCGCGATAATCATTTTTCGAACAGTTTCAGCTTCAGCGGCAGCACCAAACTCTACTCGATCAAGTTTTGTAACTCCATCAACAAGCAGGGCAACGTCAGGACCAAAATCGTCCTCGAGTTGTTGGAGCGCATAATCAGTATCTTCGACTGTGTCGTGGAGCAAAGCCGCAATAAGAGTTTCGCCGGTTAATCCAAGTTCCGCCAGTATCGTTGCCACCGCGACCGGATGAGTTATATACGGATCACCAGATTTTCGAAATTGATCACGATGATAATAGTTGGCAACGTTGAAAGCACGGATAATCGGTCCAATATCATCTTTTGGGTGACGGACCTTCAACGTGCGAATCAAAGGTTCAAGCAGCGGGGAATAACCACGCCCTCCAAGCCTTGCAAACCGACCAAATCCACGCGCGGGTACAAGCGCGTCAGAACCTATTTGCCCGCTGCGAGATGAAGTTTGTCGACTTGCCACGTACGGTCTCCTTTACGAAGGTGAACTGCTAGTTTACCGCGTCACAAGAAACTTTACCTAGACCTTCGCTACGTGGAATACGTCCAGTTATAAGTATTACCTCGCAGCATGGATATTAGACTACAGGACGAGGATATTGCTAACACGCCGACTAGTTAGTATCGACTAAGCCCTCGTTCTCAGTTGTGTTTTGAACCTGGTCATTCCGACGTCGTAGAATGCGTCTGTCGCGTTCCTGTAAAGATGGTTCCTTTCGTCTGAACAGTGCGTACAGCGGCGCTTGAATAAATAATGTCGCCACGGTCCCAACAATAATGCCCACAAAAATTGATAATGAAATATCCCGCAGGGTCCCTGCCCCTAACAGGCCAGCACCAATAAATAAAATGGAACCAACAGGCAATATACCAACGATCGACGTAGTAATTGAACGTACCAAAGTTTGATTGACGGCCAGATTTACCAATTCATCAAACGTCCGTTGTCGGTCCGCTTCAAGGTATTTCGTGTTCTCACGGATCTTGTCAAACACAACCACAGTGTCATAGAGCGAGTACGACAAAATTAATAAGAAACCAATGATAGCCGCTGGAGTTACTTCAAAACCAACCGCACCGTAAATACCAACAGTTAACGCAACAACGTACAGCAATCCAACAATAGCTGCCGCCGACATTTTCCACGTCCGGAAATAAAATGCGAGATACAGCGCTACCAGTACCAAAAAGATCATGAGGCCGATAAACATCTGTTGTGAAATAGCATCGCCCCAAGTTGGACCGACGAAATTAGACGTTACCTGATCTGCCGGAACGTCGTATCCTTCTTGGAGGCTACTAGCTACATCCAAGGTTTGTTCATCCGACAGTTCAGCAGTCTGAACCCGAACAGTACCGCTGGCAATATTCGTCACCGTCGCGTCTCCGTCGGGGATTAAATCAGCTACGACCCGTTCACCGATCGCTGGGTCAGAGTTCTCTACTCCTGATACCGTAAATTCCGAACCGCCCCGAAAATCAATCCCCAAGTTGAACCCGCCGCGTAGTGCGGTTATCCCGCCAACGGCTAAGAGGAATACCAAAGCAATGAGAAACCAACTTTTCCATTTCTGAACGAATGGGTAAGACTTCTTGCCCGCATACAACTCATTTCCCCATGTAGCTAGACGACTCATAAATCCTCCTGTGCAGGCTCGTCATCAGATGATTTATGCGTAGAGACCATTTCCGCTCGCTCAGCGGCTCGCCGCTCCGCAATGGTTTGTCGTCGGACCGCTTCTTTACCGGAACGTTTATTTTTTTTGTTCCTCTTGGGTGCAACTTCGCTTTCAGGCCGAAATTCTCTGACGCGACCGGCCCCTTGGTATAGCGGCTTCTGGCCAAGCAAAGACGGGTCCATCCCAGACATGGGATGACCGGAAGCAAAGAACCTGGTTCGGGCTAACAATTGCATGAGCGGGTGAGTGAACATAAATACAACAATTAGGTCAGCTACAGATGTCAATCCGAGAGTGAAAGCAAACCCTCGAACATTGCCGACTGCGACAAAGTATAGAACAACGGATGCCAGAATGTTGACGAGTTTTGATACTGTGATGGTTCGTTTGGCGCGCTCCCAGCCGTAGTTTACGGCAGATTCAAACGGCCGGGCATTTCGCATCTCGTCTTTAATTCGTTCAAAGTAGACAATAAAGGAATCTGCAGTTAAACCAATTGACACAATGATGCCGGCTATCCCTGCTAATGAGAGGCGATAATTATCTGACCAACCCAGTAGAACGATGGCCAGATAAGTTAATAACCCCATAATGACAATGGAAGATAACGTGACCAAACCAAGCGCCCGATACTGGAAAAATTGGTAAACGGCAACTAGCCCAAGGCCAATCAGACCAGCAACTAAGCCCCAAAAGAGTTGATCTTGACCCAACGTGGCCGAAATCTGCTGTTCAGATTCAACATCAAACGAGATAGGTAGCGCACCATACTCAAGTTGCTCAGCGAGTTGGCCGGCCCGTTCTTCATCAAAGTCACCCGTGATTTGTGCTCGCCCATCGGTTATCACGGCTTGAGAGGCTGGAGCAGACACAATTTGACCGTCTAACAAGATGGCGAACTGATTTTGTGGAGAACTTTGTCCGGTTAGACGCTGAGTAACTTCTTGAAAAGCTTTGGTACCTTCGCTTTTGAAAGAAATATTGACGACCCACTGGTTCGCGGACACGCCGGTAGGTGTCTGGGACATACCGTAATCTGCCGAATCAATTTGGTCTCCGGAGATTTCGACCGGGCCCAGAATATATTTAGCGTCTGTTTCGAAATCGCAAGCGACTACCGCTTCGTCTGCCGGCAAATTATCGCGTATTTGATTCGCGTCCGATGATGTACAGTCCGTTTTCTGAAACTCATCGTAAATCTCGGGCGTAATCCAATCCGGGTCGGATCCATTCTCGGGTTCCGCTTCCGGTTCGGATATGTCTGAAACATCTTCACGTTCATCTTCAGGGGTGGCAGTAAAAGACCCTGCAGTAATTACCGAACGAAATTCCATATTGGCAGAAGCCTGAATGAGTTCTCGAGTCTGTTCATCCGGCGTACCAGGCATCGACACTACGACATTGTTATCGCCTTGGGTATTAATTTCCGCTTCGGAGACGCCGGAACCGTCAACACGCTGGCGAATTATTTCAACAGCCTGACTCATTTGTTCTGGAGTCACAGCTTCACCAGTTGATGTTTCCGGTGATAATACCATCTGAGTGCCACCCTCTAGATCAAGTGCCAGCAGTGGTACACCAGATGTATTGTTCGTTACTATGCCGATGCCCAAAATAGCACCTAGGCCAACGATGATCGCAGCTAACCACGTTAGGGTGCGCCGAGCGCGGGATTGCGGGGTCTTGGACGCCATAAGTTTATTGGGCCTTTTAGGTAAGTATTACTGGTCGCGGTCTTCGCGTGGATCGTTTTTGTATTCTTGGCCATATTCGTCACCAAACGATTCTGGTGATGCCTGTTCCGGGTAGTCGGGAATATCTTCAGCTGTGATATCGGATTCCGGAAGTTCCTCAGCTGCCGGTTCTTCGATGACCTGACCGACAGCTTGCAGATGAATAGTGGCGTATTGACCTGGTGACAGTTCCAGAGTCGCTTTATTATTTTCTTTATCGATATCGGCCACAGTGCCGTACAACCCGAAGGTCGTCATAACGTCCATACCGGGTTGCAACGAGGACCGTTGCTCCTGTTGTTTCCGCATAGTTTTACGATTGCGGCGAATCATCATAAAAAACAATAGGCCTAGTACCGCCAACATAAGCAGCATGAACATGCTGGAGCCGCCCTGTTCTCCGCCGCCTTCTGCATCTGCGACAACTGTGGCTAATTCAGGGATATAAGTCATCAGAATTTCTACCAACTATCTTGTTGTTGTTCCGTGCGTTGTTCAATATGCACGCCGTATGTTGCCGGACCCCGGCACATACGCATAATGTCAGAGCCTATCCTAACTGTCACATCAAATTAGCGTGAATCCCGAACCCGCATCCAGCGATACCGGCAAAGACAAATTCAAGCGGCTTAGTCTTCCTCATCCATGAAAACACCGTCGTTGGTATTTTCTTGTCCCGCACTATCACGGTGTTGATCTAGACGATAGGAAGCATCATTACTAACGGAGCTGCCTTCTTGCATTAAGGACCATAAACTGTGTGGAGTTGAATCCTCCGGTGGCGTAAGCCCTAAATGTTCCCAAGCTGCTGGCATCGCAATTCTGCCTCGAGGACTTCTGCCTAGCAACCCTTCCCGGACTAGATATGGTTCAGCTACCGTTTCCACAGTTTCAATTTCTTCGCCAACAGCAATAGCCAGTGTCGACAGACCAACCGGTCCCCCATGAAATTTGGAGCAAAGTGCCTCGAGTACAGCTCTGTCTAAACGGTCCAAACCGCGCGAGTCAACTTCATACATGTCTAAGGCTGCTGCAGCAGCGAACTCATCAACATTATAGAGCTTATTAACTAACGCCCAATCACGAACGCGGCGAAGCAACCGGTTTGCAATCCGAGGGGTGCCCCGAGAACGGGACGCGATTTCCTTGAATGCTTTGCTATTCAACCGTATGTCAAGCATTGTCGCTGAACGTCGCAGCACTAATTCCAATTCATCGACCCCATAGAACTCCAAGTGACCTGTGAAACCAAATCGATCACGTAACGGGCCTGGCAAAAGCCCGGCTCGAGTCGTTGCCCCAACAATGGTAAACGGCGGCAATTCTAGTGGAATTGAGGTTGCGCCGGCGCCTTTTCCTACTACGACATCCACACGAAAGTCTTCCATAGCCATATACAACATTTCTTCAGCAGGCCGGGACATTCGGTGAATTTCATCAAGAAATAAGACCTCACCTTCGGTTAACGACGACAAAATCGCAGCGAGGTCCCCGGAGTGTTGAATCGCTGGTCCAGAAGATATGCGAAGGGGTGCTTCCATCTCTTCAGCAACGATCATCGACAAGGTTGTTTTGCCCAAACCTGGCGGCCCAGACAATAAAATATGGTCGGCCGTTGCCCCCCGGAGTTTGGCGGCCTCAAGCACTAAGGACAATTGGTCTCGGACTCGGTGCTGTCCTACGAAATCGGCTAGGTTTTTTGGCCGCAAGGCTGCTTCGGCCTCACGTTCCTCAGTAGTAGCGCTGCCGGTCACAAGACGGTCATCGCTCGAATGAGAATGGGAAGGAAAAGCGGACTCAGTCATATACTAGAACCCCTGCCTAGATTGACCATCACCCAAGTTTTGCAAACTGGCCCGTAATGCGTCGGATACATTAGCAGATGTCGCAAGTCCGGGGTCAGCTTTGATAGCCAGGGCTATTCCTTTAGCAGCATCCTTTTCCTTCCAGCCAAGCCCAACAAGAGCTTGCTGCACTTGTTCTTGCCAAGCTGGTTGCCCGGTGACGGATTGTGTCCCCGGCCCATCGGATTCTTCGCGCGGAACAAGCTTGCCAGAAAGTTCTAAAATAATGCGTCGGGCAGACTTTGGGCCAATTCCCGGAACCTGGGTAAAGGCTTTATCATCTTGCTCACTAATATGGCGGCGAACCTGGTCCGGGTCGAATATCGACAGTACCGCCAAAGCAATTCTTGGTCCAATACCTGATACTGTCATCATAATTTCAAAAATTTCTCGTTCATCTGCCGTGTCAAAGCCGTAGAGTACCGGGTTATCGTCACGGATCAATAGCAAAGTCTGTACTGTAGTTTCTTGACCGATACGTAATGCCGAAACAGTATTGGGGCTCGCTGCAAAAACATACCCAACACCGCCAACGGCAATAACAGCGCTGTCAACGGCGACCTCTTGGATTTCGCCGGTCAGCGACGAGATCATGCTTTCTCCCTCTACATACTGGCTTCGTCCCCCGATGTGCTACGAAAATGCAGCCCGGGCTACGATGCCTCGTTATGATTCATTATTTGGCACGGCGTTCGGCAGCAAGCCAGAGCTTTTGTGCTGGCGTTAGGTTTTCAGGTGGACCCGCTGCAGAAAACTTTGATGTTTGTGATGGGCTAGTTAGTTTGCCTGTATCAAGGCCTCGACCGAATAATCCACCACGCCAAGCGTGCGCAATAGCAATAGCGATTGCATCTGCAGCATCGGCAGGTCGTGGTGGCGTGGCAAGTCCAAGAATCCTGGTCACCATGGCTGTTACTTGTTTTTTGTCAGCTGAGCCTGAACCTGTAACAGCTGCTTTTACCTCCGAAGGTGTCAGCAACGCGGCCGGTATTTTACGCCGAGCACCAGCAGCGATAGCAACTCCAGATGCCTGTGCTGTCCCCATGATGGTAGGTGTATTATTCTGTGCAAACATCCGTTCCACAGCGAGATGGTCGGGGCGGTGCCTATCCAATAGGTCATCCATCGTGGTATCGATAATGGAAAGCCTTTCACCAATCGGCTCAGTACCGGGGCTGCCAACCACGATAACATCGATGAGCTTGGCTTTTCGGTTGGGTGCAATATCAACCACGGCAATACCACAACGTGTAAGGCCCGGATCCACTGCGCAAACGCGAAGCGCCGCCTTCACGCCTCGAGAAGCAGCACCAGTCTGATCCACTTATGCTTCCTGTGCAGCAATTTCGTCAAGTACCTCTGCGGTGATTTCCACATTGGCATAGACATTTTGTACGTCATCTAGCGCTTCGACAGCATCCCATAATTGGATAAAGGACCGAGCTGCTTTGGCATCAAGTTCTACTTTCATAGCAGCGAAGAACTCTACGTCGTCAGATTCGTACTCAATTTCGGCCTCGTCTAATGCTGTGGCAACATCCTGCACGTCGGCCGGATCAGATACAATTTCATATGCAGTCCCGGAACGAATTATTTCGTCTGCCCCGGCCTCAATAACAGCCAGCATTATGTCATCCTCAGATGCATTTGTAGCTGGGGCTCGCACAACGCCGCGTCGTTCAAACATAAATGCCACCGAGCCCGGATCGGCCATAAAGCCACCATTACGCGTGACTGTTGCACGGACCTCAGAAGCGGCACGATTTCGGTTATCAGTTAGACATTCAACTAGTAGCGCCGAACCTTCGGGACCACGGACTTCATACATGATTTCCGCATAGTCAACAACTTCACCAGTAAGGCCCGCCCCACGTTTGATCGCGCGGTCAATATTATCGTTAGGAACCGATTGTTTCTTAGCCTTGGAAACCGCTACTTCCAGTGCCGGATTACCTTCTAGATCTGCACCGCCAGCCCGTGCTGCAACCTCGATTGCTTTGATGTGGTTAGCATACATTTTGGCACGTTTAGCGTCTAAAGCAGCTTTCTTGTGTCGAGTCGTATGCCATTTTGAGTGACCTGCCACTGTATAGAACTCCTCTCCCGTATTACATTACGGGCAATAGGGAAAACTGACTGCCCCTATTATAGGTGCTCACCAACTAATCAACAGTCTTTGAGCCTGACAAGCTTAACCGTTCCGTGGGCGCCTTGGTCAACAACATGTGCAGCCACGTCACGATTGCTGATTCGAATCGTTCAGGGTCCACATTCCACTCACGAGTGTGGCGTGCTTGTTGGAAACGGACCAAGCTCACTAGCTGTCGCTTCTTTTCAGCTAATCTAAGCGATGGGCCAATTGGAACAAAATCATCGTCATCGGAATGAAGAATCAGTGTTGGATGGGTCAAATCTGCTGACCGCGTCACCCAATCCAATCGACGCAAGTCAACCGGCGAAGCCAATCCGGTAATTATTTTGCCCCAGGGGGATTCGATCAACCAGCGGCCTAGTTTGCCGGCAATATGGGGCAACCGATGCGCATGAGCCTGGTGACGCAGTACGTCCATCCAGTCAACAACGGGCCCTATCAGGACCAAGCCCCTGACAAAACGGGATAACGCAGACCGATGAACAGTTTGCAAACTTACGGCCCCACCCATGGAAAAACCACATAACACCACCGAAGTTGCCCCGTGATTCAAAGCATAAAGGATAGCTGCTTCGATGTCTGGCCATTCAGTCGCGCCAAGGCCAAATCTACGATCTCGAGCGTCAGGGGCCTCACCATCATTTCGGTACGACACGAGTAACCCAGGCATTCCCATGCGTTGGGCAATACTCATCATGCGCAGACCTTCATTGCGTTTCGACCCACGACCGTGCACGGTGATCAGCCAAGTATTGCGGTGCTGTGTTTGATGCACTGGATCTATTAGCCATGCTGGAGCTAACCCGTCGTCCACGGGGATCATCACATCTTGATAGCTATATCCGGCCTCCCGTGGTGTCGGCCAAACGAAACCAGCCCAACGCCCATGACCGGCATCCGCCAGTTCGCCGCTATATACTTTTTCTACCACTCTTGTAACTGTTTGCTTACGCCGGTCCGTAGCAATCACCTCACCGATACGTGCTACGCCACGGCCTTCGTTGAAAACCAACGCATACCGGCCACGTACAGTTGTTTGGTGGGTAATCGCAAGTTCAATGACACCGGTTTTTTCGGAGCTATTTACAGGCGCATATTTATAGATTCGAACATCTTCTGCTGGATGCGGCTCTGGGGTAACCACCGTTCTGGCAAAAATTGACGCCAGAGTGGGTATAGCAGCCAGCGCAGTGCCAATAAGAGCCCCGGTGACAGCACCAATAGCCGACCACCGAACAGTACGTTTTTCCGGACGGTCTCTAGGCACACGACAAGACGAGGAAATAAAATTTGGCAGGTTGGTGTCACCCATATCTATATTGTGGCGTCAACAAACATAATTGGCTAGTACGAAAATCGGATTTTTCCTGACTGCGTAGGAACTATTTTGCAATGAGGCAAACCTCTAGTACGGCGTCGTGCCCAAACGATAAATTGGTGTTATGACTACTTCACCAAATCCGCGCAATATTTCTCACCAAGTTATGTCTCAGGACGAGGCCCTTGCTCTATCAGACCAACAATGGCAGGAACGTCTAAGCCCCGAGGCTTTTGAGATTCTTCGAAACGCTGGCACCGAACCTCCATTTACCGGCGAGTACTGGGATACAGATACTGCTGGAGTATATTCCTGCCGGGCATGCGGCGCTGAGCTTTTTGAATCACAGACGAAGTTTGATGCCCGCTGCGGTTGGCCATCTTTTTTCGCTCCAACAGATAATGATCGGGTGACCTATGTTGAAGACAGTTCCCTGGGCATGACACGGATCGAAGTGCGCTGCGCGAATTGTGCCTCGCACCTTGGACATGTCTTTGCCGGCGAAGGTTTCGACACTCCTACAGATTTGCGTTACTGCATCAATTCTCTGAGCCTGAATTTGACAAAATCTTCCGAATAACCCTCAGTTAAGCACACTCGGCGCGCCGCCATGGAATCCTTCAAGTAGGGGTTTAACCTGGAGGTGTGAATCTACAACAATCCCGTGCGCAGACGCTTCAAGACGCACCGAAAACTTTTCGGGTCGCCCTCGACCAACTGCGTCAAGCTACCACGCGCACAGAGGTAGAGTTGGATGAGATTCCTGCACCGTCAAAGTTAGCCCCTTACGCCGTTGCTATGGGTGCAGAAGTGGGAAACGAAGCTGGCGATGCTTCAGCAGTCGGTCGGTTCATTTTGCTATATGACAACCATCACTCAGAGATATGGGACGGCAACTTTCGGATTGTGACGTATATTCGCACAAGCATTGAATCAGATTTGGGTGAAGATCCGATGGTATCGGAAGTAGCCTGGACCTGGATAATGGAAGCTTTGGATGAAGCCGATGCTACGTACCGTCAGCCCGGCGGGACAGCCACGAGAGTTTTGTCAAAAGGCTTCGGTATGCTCGATTACCAATATGAAACGATAGACCTAGAATTGCGCGCGTCGTGGACACCCGCTGGCGATCACCTGAATAGACATCTAACGGCGTGGACAGATATGGTATGCACGTTCGCCGGTTTGCCACCCGTGACAGAGGGTGTGATTCCACTTAATCCGATACGAAGGAAGTAACGATTTCTAGCGCCCACCCCACCGCAGACGAGTTTAATTCGTCTAGCGAATATTTCAATGACCCTCTTCTGATAGAGGAACCAGCAGGTGGGATTCCTCCAATAGTGGACACTGAAGCGCAACTGCACCATGTGGCCGACAAACTATGGTCCGGTAGCGGCCCGATTGCTGTCGACACTGAAAGAGCAAGTGGTTATCGCTATGGACAACGTGCCTTTCTCATTCAGCTCAAACGGGAAGACGGAAAGATTTGGTTACTTGACCCTGAAGCCCTTCCCGATCTTGAGCCCATCCAAATAGCCCTGACAGGGGTCGAGTGGATTTTGCATGCAGCTATTCAAGATCTCCCCTCATTGCGTCAAGCCGGTCTATGGCCAGACAAACTTTTTGACACAGAGTTAGCTGGCCGCCTCCTCGGTTATAAGAAAGTCAGTCTTGCGGCCCTGCTGGAACATAAACTGAATGTCACCCTTGCAAAGGAACATTCGGCCGCGGACTGGTCCATTCGGCCACTGACCGACGAAATGAGAAACTATGCTGCACTTGACGTTGAATTATTACATCAACTACGCTCCTCCCTTATAGAGGAGCTACAACAAGCACACAAGCTTGATATAGCGTATGAAGAATTCGACGCACTGTTAACTCGGCCACAGAAACCTCCACGCAAGGACCCCTGGCGGCGCACCTCGGGAATTCATGAAATTAATGACCGTTGCACACTCGCGATCGTAAAATCCTTATGGACAACACGAGAAAAGCTTGCAAGATCACGTGATGTACCGCCTGGCAAATTACTTAACGACAGATCTCTTATTGCGGTAGCAAAATCGAAGCCGCGAACTGTTCCTCAGCTGATGAAAGTGCCAAGGATGCGGCGCAAGGCAGCAGCTCGTGATGCCCGCCGGTGGTTACAGGCGGTGCAAGATGGTATCAAGCTCGCCCAGGATCCAGATAAAGTACCGCCCATGCGTGTGTCATCGCAGAAACCACCCGCGGTAAAAGCATGGCGAGATTCAGATCCACTAGCAGCACGTAGACTTCAGACATGCAGAAAGCGCCTAGCTAGTGTTGCCACGCAGCATAAAATGCCATTAGAGAATCTCCTACTGCCGGAAACACTCCGGGAGATTTGCTGGCGACCTCCGGAACCCATCACACCGGAATCGGTTGAACGTCGTTTGCGTGACCTCGGGGCGCGAGCTTGGCAAATCCAGGCAACGTCTGCAGTCATCACGGTAGCGCTGCTCGACCCTGACCCACTAGAACTTTTGTCAAAATGACAGAGCCAAGATGGTAAATGACATTATATGAGTTGTTGTAAAGGCAAACCCTCAAGGCGTGCATTCCTGGCTGCGGGCGGAGCGTCAACCGCGGCCGTAACGTTTGCAGCCTGTTCTTCGACCGTTCAGCAAGAGGAATTTATCGGTGGAGTATTCACCCGAGCAATGAAAATAGCACAGCTCCCTGCCGGTTCATCTATTCAATTGACCGTTGGTGGCAGCCAGGTGCTGCTCTATCGGGAATCAGAAACCACCGTTCATGCATATTCTGCGGTATGCACGCATCAAGGTTGCATCGTAGGCGTAAGTGAAGAAGGCGCTGCACCTTTTGTGTGTCCCTGCCATGCTTCACATTTTGACAAAGTCACCGGCGAGGCTACGTCAGGGCCAGCTAAAACTCCTCTCACCCGACACAAGACTTCAATTGAAAACGGGTGGATTCTTGTTGAAGTTGAAGAGGCCCATTAACGTGCTTTATCTGTAGGTCCCCTATAGCGTCGCCTCCCCGGCCTTGGCCGCCCAGCCTCGCTTTGTAGGTTCTTGTGAACTGCAGGATCCCAGGTTGGATCTGCAGCTTTGCGACGGGGGTAGTACCGTCTGATCCACCACCACCAGCACATAGAACCTAAACCGGGCAATATAAGAACCGCTAAAACCCACCAAATACGCTGCGTAGGGTTCAAAGGAGAGTTGCTAAGATTCCATAGGGACCACACCATCAGAACTACCAGCAGTAATGCGCTAGCCGTGATAGCTACCTCACCAAGGATATTAATCGCCTGCACGTTCACTACAATACCAGCGCAGTAGTACAGGGCGATCTGATCAGCAGGTGGAAAGATGCCATTGAGAATTTCGAGGTCTTCTGCACTCATGTCATTGGCTAGGCTATTTGCATTTTGCTGTACTTGTTCTACGCGCGTCGCGCCGGCAATTACTGACGAAATAGGTTCTTGAGCAGCCAGCCAACCAAAGGCCAATTCTATCTCATTTAGACCACGCTGTTGTGCGAAATCAGAAAATTTCTCAAGTTGTTCCCAATCGGCTTCGGCCACCATATGTTGGCGAACATAGGTCAGGCGAGCACCCTCTGGTCTACCGCAACGAGAATATTTTCCAGTCAAAAGCCCGTTATTAAGCGGGAAGTATGGGAATAGGCCAAGCCCAAACCGGCGACTAGCGGGTAGGACTTCCAGCTCTGCACGACGATCCATAAGGTTGTAATGATTTTGAGCCGAGATAAAACGTTCGGTACCGAGATTCCTAGCCACATATTCTGCTTGGGCTAGCTGCCAACCGGAGAAATTTGAGTGCCCAATGTATCGAACTTTGCCATCAGCAATCAGCTGGTCCAAGGCTGCTAGCGTTTCGTCGATCGGCGTATATGGATCCGGCGTGTGGTATTGCAATAAGTCAATATAATCTGTGCACAGTCGCTCCAATGAAGCTTCGACTGCGGCAATGATATATCGACGGGATCCCCGAGCATCAAAGTCTGGGCCGTTGGTACTTTGCATATCCATCCCGAATTTGGTCCCGACCACTACCTGATCACGCACAGATTTTAGTGCCTGACCCAAATATCGCTCCGATAAGCCGGGAGTTTTCCCGTAAATGTCGGCTGTGTCGAAATAGGTTATACCAGCATCAACAGCAGCATGAACTACTCGGATAGCAGCATCGGGTTCTTCAGTTGGTGACCCGGCACGACCAAGGTTATTGCAACCAAAACCGATGGCCGACACTACCAAACCGGATTCCCCTACACGACGAAACTGCACTTCTAGACCCTTTCAATACGCATGCGATCCATACGAAAATCAGTATATTTCAATGCTTCACTAGCAAACCTAGCTGCCTTATTCCGATGCACAGTGCTAACTTCAAATCGATACTGCCCGTCGTTTAATAGGCTTTGCCATTTGTCGACGGCACCTAGACCTCGCCAAGCCAATAATGCGGTATACTGCCCAGCGAATTTCTCAGCATTAGTTTCTTCTACAATCGTCGGCTCGACACCTTTATATTTAATCGATATAACCAGGCGCTCCTGTTGGATATCCGCGACATCCTTGTACCCATCGGCGAAGTTCTGTTGAGCAAAAGAATCCAGCAAGGAATCTGCCTCATTTTTATGATTCACGATTTCAACTTCTGTGACTCCAATATAACCAAGCTGACCATGGTGTAAGACGAGCTCGCCAGCTTCTTGGTCCCACCATGCTTCCCGATAATGTGAAGGACGCTTAGACCCTGGTGGAATGAAATAGGTTCGAATAATACTCACAATGTTCCTCGGCTGAGATGGAAATAAGTTAACTGTTCACAAATCTTATCGCCATCCCACGCGTAATTAAGTTTGCGAACGAAAAATGGCCCAAGACCTATTAGGAGGTCTTGGGCCATTTTTTCTACAGCATCGATTCTGCTGCACCGATTGCCGGTTAGTTGTTCGTTGTAGCCATTTGACGCAGAACGTACTGCAGAATGCCACCGTTACGGTAATAGTCGGCTTCACCAGGCGTATCAATGCGAACCTTCGCATCAAATTCGGTATTTGTGCCGTCGTCTTTAGTAGCAGTAACGTGTACAGTTTCCGGGATTGCGCCCTGATTGAACTGTGTAATTCCAGAGATAGCAAAAACCTCTGTGCCATCCAGGCCCAGCGAGTCAGCAGACTCTCCCGTCGGGAATTCCAAAGGCAAGACGCCCATACCGATCAGGTTCGACCGGTGAATGCGCTCAAATGACTCGGTAATAACAGCCTTGATACCCAGCAGTGCTGTCCCTTTAGCTGCCCAGTCACGAGATGAACCAGAACCGTATTCTTTACCCCCAAGTACTACCAGCGGGGTACCCTGCGCCTGATAGTTCATGGCTGCGTCATACACATAGGACTGTGGTCCGCCTTCTTGTGTGAAGTCGCGGGTGAAGCCACCTTCAACGCCGTCAAGCATCTGGTTGCGGATCCGGATGTTAGCAAATGTACCGCGGATCATTACCTCGTGGTTACCCCGTCGGGAACCGTAGGAGTTGAAGTCTTTACGTGCCACACCGTGCTCAAGTAGGTATTTGCCTGCTGGGGTATCCGACTTGAAAGCGCCTGCTGGAGAAATATGATCGGTCGTTACCGAATCTCCAAGTTTCAATAGCACACGCGCGCCGGATACATCTGCAACCGGTTCAGGTTCCAAAGCCATGCCCTCAAAGTAGGGCGGTTTCCGCACGTAAGTGGATTCTGGATCCCACTGGAAGATGTTACCTTCAGGGGTATCAAGCTCTTGCCACCGCTGATCGCCATCAAAAATCGTCGAGTATTCTTCATTGAACATTTCGGTATCAATGGATCGATCGATGATCTGTTGAACTTCGGAGGGGTCTGGCCAAATATCACTGAGAAATACATCGTTGCCTTCGCTATCCTGGCCCAATGGTTCGTTTTCGAAGTCGAAGTCCATGGTGCCAGCCAAGGCATAGGCAACAACCAGCGGCGGCGACGCCAAGTAGTTCATCTTTACATCTGGGTTAATGCGACCCTCAAAGTTGCGGTTACCAGAAAGAACCGAGGTTACTGCCAAATCGTTATCGTTAACAGCCTTAGAGATTTCTGGTGCCAGCGGGCCGGAGTTACCGATGCAGGTCGTGCAGCCGTAACCGACAATCGAAAAACCAAGTTCTTCCAAGTGTGGGATAAGACCGGATTTCTCGTAGTACTCAGTCACGACACGTGACCCTGGCGCGACAGAGGTTTTAACCCATGGTTTAGAAGCCAGGCCTTTAGAAACAGCGTTCCGTGCTAGCACGGCCGCTGCCATCATGACCGAGGGGTTTGAAGTGTTGGTACATGAGGTAATCGATGCGATGGCCACTTTCCCGTGGTCCAATTCGAATTCGCTGCCATTGCTAAGAGCAACTTCCGCGGTACGTGACGGACGACCAGCACCAGTTTCATCGGTATCAGCAAAGTCGTGAATATCCTTGCGGAACTGATCTTTCGAGTCGTCAAGAATAATACGATCTTGCGGACGACGTGGCCCGGAGATCGACGGAACTACAGTGGAAAGATCCAATTCCATGTACTCGGAGTACGCTACTTCGTTTGCAGGATCATGCCACAACCCTTGCTCTTTTGTGTAGGCCTCAACAAGTTTAATGTTTTCTTCGGAACGACCAGTCAGTCGCAAGTAGTCTAAGGTTACTTGATCAATTGGAAACATTGCAGCAGTCGAACCAAATTCTGGCGACATGTTACCGATGGTGGCTCGGTTTGCCAACGGTACCGAACCGACACCGTCGCCATAGAATTCTACGAATTTACCGACTACCCCGTGTTCGCGCAGCATTTCTGTAATGGTAAGCACAACGTCGGTTGCCGTTGCACCCGACGGAATCTCACCGGTCAATTTAAAACCAACAACACGTGGCACCAGCATTGATACAGGTTGTCCAAGCATCGCAGCTTCGGCTTCAATACCGCCCACGCCCCAACCTAGTACGCCTAGCCCATTAACCATGGTGGTGTGTGAGTCAGTCCCAACACAGGTATCAGGATAAGCTCGTAGGACACCATTGACTTCACGGGTCATCACGGTACGTGCCAGGTACTCAATATTGACTTGGTGGACAATTCCCATGCCTGGAGGAACGACTTTGAAATCGTCAAACGCTGTCTGACCCCAGCTTAGGAACTGGTAGCGCTCACCATTGCGCTGATACTCGATCTCTACGTTGCGTTCCACCGCGTCAGGAGTACCAAAGTGGTCGATTTGTACTGAGTGGTCAATTACCAATTCAGCAGGAGCCAGCGGGTTGACGAGAGTAGGATCGCCACCGAGATCGGTGATTGCCTCACGCATCGTGGCTAGGTCCACAACACAAGGAACACCGGTAAAGTCCTGCATGAGAACACGTGCCGGGGTAAATTGAATCTCGGTGTTCGGTTGAGCCGATGGATCCCAGTTTGCTAGGGATTTGATCTGCTGCTCTGTGATGTTTTTGCCATCTTCGTTACGGAGCAGATTTTCTAGCAGAACTTTCAATGAGAAGGGAAGGTTCTCTGCACCTTCAACCTTATTGAGGCGATAAATTTCGTATTCAGCACCATCGACGTCCAAGACGCCTTTGGAACCGAAGCTATCGACTGTAGTCACAGTGGACTCCTCTTTTCCCGCCCGCCAGGGCGATTCCATTGTCCTGTGTAAGCTATGTCGCTCAACGCGTGCCAATGCCAGATAGATGCCAAGGGACTTACCCAATCCTGGCAATTCACGCGAGGGCAATATGGGTTTTTATTCTAGCGCGAGTCAGTCGTCGTTGCGTGATTGTCTCAGAGTGGCTGAAGGCTTAAATGTGGTAACCGTTTCCATATGGAACGTATCTGGGAATAAATCGTAGATGGTGCTGTCGACGATTTCCCAGCCATGTTCAACTAGCCATTTAGTATCACGTGCAAACGATGCGGGATCACACGATACATACACAATCTTCTCGGCGGCTAACTGATGTATACGCGTGATGGTTGCACGGCCCGCGCCGGCACGAGGCGGGTCGAGGACCACGGAATCAACCTGTCGGTTGTCCAAACCACCGCTGGCAATTGGTGCATTAGGCCGTTGCAGCCAGGAACCAATGATCCTATCGGTCAGACCATTGATTACGTATGCTTGTTTTTTGTCGTATAAATTTTTGCGGGCATCGCGTGATGCACCAGGAGAGGCTTCCACCGATAAGACTGCCCCGTCTTCTTGAACACCGTCGGCGATGAACCTGGAAAATAGGCCCGCTCCACCATATAAGTCAGCTATAACTTGGCCTGGTTGGACATCCAGCGCATCCATCACCGCGTTGACCAACGTCTCTGGTGCATCACGGTGCACCTGCCAAAAACCATCGCCTGAAACTCGAAATCTATGGCTACCATAGGTTTCGGTTTCTACGACTTCACTAACCCAGCTACGCCCGCGAAGACGAACTATCTCTAGGGGACCAAATTGTTTAGAGCGCAGCCCGGCCACAACGGATACCTTTGACGGAAGGTGCACCATTCGCTTGCGCCATTGGCCGATGTGCTTCTCAAGCAGCTTTTTATTGGCAGCGACCCCCTCTAACGGAAAAATTACGACCAAGACTTCATCACCGTGGGATGGTGTAGCAACTTCGACTCGAGCAGCGCCACTGAAATCAATATCCCAAAGCTGTAACGCATCGAGCTGTCGCACTCCCAACGGTATATTGCGCACTGGTACAACCGTGGCTGAACGATGGACATTCATGGCCAAGCGACCAGTAGAAGTCACAGCAAAAGCGTTGCGCGTCCTCCAGTGAAGACCAGTAGGCTCGTCTTCAGCAATACCAACAACGGGGGCTTCGACATTGAGTTTGCTGATACGTGCCATGGTGTCGCGAAAAACCTGAGCTTTGAGCCGACGCTGATGTTCTAACGTGATATGGCCGAACTCAGCGCCTCCAACTGGATAACGTCCAGAAGCGTGAGCGCGTATCGAGTCTGCGAGCTTCCATTGATGTGAACGGCGAAATTCCGAAGGACGAACTACAGATACTGTGTCAGCACGCCAAAAGCGTGCATCTTCTCCCCCAGCGGTCACTGCCGCGTTGACTATCTCTCCTGGAATCGCATGTCGAACAAAAATCACTCGTCCATCATGGCGAGCAATGCAATGTCCTCCGTGGGCCATCGCTCCGACTTCAAGAGTAAGGATCTGGCCAGCGTCTTTGTCATGCTCTGCCAGATGCGCGGCAGTTTGTGAACCTGTGCTTGTCATTGATCGGCCTGCTTCAAGTTGTATTGTGAGTGTTATTCTGTGTGAATTTCGGCTAGCCGATTTTCACGTCTAATTAAGTTATGCGTTAATCACCATAGTATCCATAGAGGCTGTGTGATGTATCACTGTGTCTCGATGGGTCACATTCTTGGATCGGTCCCTGTAATGTCAGCTGTTTATCCGTTATCTGAATCGCTAGCTAGCTGTGTTGAGTGAAAAGGTGCAGATCGAGAGACCAGCCAGCCAAACCACAGGACCAAAGCATACAAAGGCACGCCCATAATTAATCGGGCACTACCTAGAGCTACTACATCGTTAGCCCAATATAACGGCAACTGGATAGCTAACCTGCTGCCAAACACCAACACCATCAGGAACGTAGCAATCTGGTACTTTCGACGTCGGACAAGGTCTTTCTGCCAGCCAACACCCTCGCCGCGGATCCAACCATAAATCAGTCCCATAAGAGGCCACTTGACCAGCATTGACACAACAAAGGCTAAACCGTAAGCAGCTGAAACGTAAAAGCCAATCACATAATAACCGCGCGCATCATCTTGCATCAGCGCCATAGCGGCCGATACCGCGACTCCAAAAACACCAGCAAGGGCCTGGGTCAACGGTTGTTTTTGTAATATTCGTAGCAGACTTGCTAAGGCCGCCAAACCAACAGCCCAAAGCGCCGAGACGATCACATCGGAAGTCGTGATAAACGTCAACAAAAACACCAAAGCCGGCACTGTGGCTTCTGCGATTCCACGCAAGCCACCAATAGACGCCATAAGATCGAGCCCGCCTGATGCGTTCAAGGCGGTTTGTCCTGCTAGTCGCTTAGCGATGTGATCCAGCTGCGCATCGTTTTCTGGCTGCCCGTCAGAGTTCGTCAAAATGGTGCTCAATTCTAAGGTATCGCGTGACTGCTAAGCGCTGTACAACTTCTAATTCTTCGTGGTCTCTTGTTGTGTAGCCTTTGCCTGCTTACGCCGCTGCACTGCAGCTTCTTTCATCGCAGCCTGAACGTTTTCCGGCGGTGTTAGTTCCAAAAGCTGACGCGCAGGAAGAGGTTGATCACCCCGGTCAATTACCGTGTTTTTGAGGATATCGTTCAGTATCGTAGCGTCTTTTTTATTTAATGCCGCTTTGCCCATGATCATGGCACGAATCATCCAACGAGGTCCGTCTATCCCTAAGAACCTTGCTATACGCTCACCTTTGCGCCCATCTGGAAGCTCTGCGGGTATACGGATTATAAGTTCTTGACCAAACTCGCCTCGCTGAAAAGCCAACTTGGCGCCCTTTGCGCTTTTATTCTGGTCATACATTTCTTGGCGAATTTCTTCCCAGAGCCCGCCGGAACGTGGTGCAGCAAAGGCCTGGATTTGTAGAGTCGAGTTTTCGTGTACAGCAGATACAGCAAATACTTTATTTTTCGCCTGCTCTTGTTCCAGACGGTACGATACCTTTTTTCGCATCGGCACCTTGATAGTGCCAAGGTCCATGTAGCCTTTACTAAATTCTTGACTCTCTATTTCAGAAATATCGTAAGGACCTTCTGGGCGTTCAGTAGCGGTTGGTACATCCTGTTCATCTCGCAGATGTTCAGGCAAGATCACAGTTTCTGCTTGTACATTTCGATTACGTCCAAAAAGCATGACAAAGACTCTCCTTATATCGCTCTAACCGTATCGCACTCTACTGACCAGCAAGGAAGCCCCCGGTGGATCCAAAGCCGGCATCTTGGCGTACAGAGTCAGGCAGATCATTCACTACAGTAAATTCGGCTTGAAATACAGGCTGAATTACTAATTGAGCAATGCGTTCACCACGCTGCAGATGAATGGTTTCTGTGGGGTCGAGGTTTATCAGTGGGACTTTGATCTCCCCACGATAACCGGCATCAATAGTTCCTGGAGCATTCACGACACTCAGTCCGGTACGTACGGCAAGTCCCGAACGGGGATGGATGAAACCTGCAAAACCTTGGGGAATCGCCATGGCAACGCCCGTGGGCACCAATAACCGTTCGCCTGCTCTGAGAACGATGTCAATCGTTGTACTCAAATCCGCTCCGGCATCACCAGGTAGCGCATAATATGGTACGGCAATTTCATCATCCAATACCTTTAATTGGACGTTCAATTGGTGCTGGCTTTGTTCATCTTGGAACGGCGTGGATACCATCTTGCGTACTCTCCTGGATGTATAGCAGTTGTACCGGCTCATAGTCTAGCCACCAGCCGTGCTAAATACCCAAAACACTGGCCAGTGGGATCAGAGCTGTAAGCTGGAGAGCATGACACAGCATGCTGACAAACGACTTGGACCGGGCGGCTCCTCGATCGTCTATCATGAAACATTACGCCCCACCTGGCCAATGTGGCTGATGGTTGTGCTCGCAGCAGGAATTGGTTGGTTGGTACTGGCCCCATTTGGAACCGGATGGGGTATCGGCTCTGGTTTAGTCGTAGCAGCAATTACCGTTGGCGGATTGTTAGCCACAAGGACCGACATTACTGTCACGGCTACGCATGTACAGGTTGGCCGCGCCACTATCGAACGCGAGCATATAGGTACGGTACTGGGCTATCGGGGTGACGAAGCGTTTGAGCAACGCGGTCGAAAGTTACACGGGCTTGCCTATTTACATTTACGCAGTTGGGTTAAACCCGTGATCCGTATTCAAATTGAAGACCCCCGCGATCGAACACCGTACTGGCTGACTTCAACTAATCACCCCGAACAACTGGCTGACGCCCTCGGCGGGTCTATGTACGTGCCGGACACCGACACCACCCAAGATGAAGATATTCCGCAGTGGCTTATTGAGGCAGAACGTGAAAAACTAGAAGCTGAGCAACGCGAACAAGACAGTTAGTGCCAGTTAGCGTTTGCATAGTTTGAACGGCATTGGGCTGTTAAATTAGACAAAGGGGCAACCGCAAAACACGGTAAAGCCCCTTTGGTACTTTCTTTTAGTTTTTAGGATTGCGCGAGTTAGCCGCGTCGTCCTGTTTACTCTAGCCCTCGCAGTCAGTGCAGTAGAGCAGGCCGTCTTCTTCCAGTGCAACCTGGGACCGGTGCCGTACTAGAAAGCACGAAGCACACGTGAACTCATCAGATTGAGCCGGCAACACGGTGACTTGCAATTCTTCATCGGACAGGTCAGCACCGGGAAGTTCAAATCCCTCGGCAGCTTCCGCTTCATCCTCATCGACAGCAGCCGATTGGGTGTCGGTCCTGCGGGTTTGGAGCTCTTCAATGGAGTCTTCGCGAAGCTCATCGTCATTCTTGCGGGGGGCGTCGTAATCCGTAGCCATGAATCTCGCATTCGATAGGTTTTCGCATCATGTTTTGATGCTGTTGTACTGATGCTGATTTACGTTCTATCACGTATGTAAACATCCATGAGCCAGATTCACCTTCGGCGGATCCCGACTCATGTTTCGTGGTGATCTAACCTTATTGCTGCCCACATTGCAAGTCGGCACAAATCTATGTCAAACTTGTGGCCCATATGACGGCGAAAAAGCGCGCCACACCGTCCGAATTCCATGCAATTACGGGGGTTACATGGCAGAGTTCACAGTGAAGCAGTAAATGTTCGGAGGCCTTGCATGGGTTCATCTATCAAGCACGATTCC
>Ga0079226_10000549_pt1 | contig 26590 bp, 27 predicted proteins | sample Poulit2014_FD_76345 | JGI IMG/M metagenome (GOLD analysis project Ga0079226, IMG submission 76345) | Agricultural soil microbial communities from Georgia to study Nitrogen management - Poultry litter 2014 | ecosystem: Environmental > Terrestrial > Soil > Agricultural land | place: USA: Georgia...
ATAATAAAATGGAGGGGTATAATGGGTTACCGTGAAGAATTACCTTATGATAAGGGAATAGATAATACGCTGTCTTTTTTAAACCAAGGATATTTATACATTACTAATCAAAGAAAACGTCTGAACAGAGATATGTTTAAAACACGCATCTTAGGAGGTAAACAAGTTGTCTGTATGGCCGGAAAAGAAGCGGCGGAAGTGTTTTATGATAACGATAAGTTTAAACGTGATGGAGCAGCACCTAGCCGCGTATTAAACACATTATTTGGCCAAGATGGTGTTCAGACATTAGATGGTGAAGAGCATGCCCATCGAAAGACAATGTTTATGGATTTGATGACGAAAGATAGTTTAGAAGAAATTGCTACTTTAGTTGAAAAAGAATGGATGAAAGCTCTTCCCCTTTGGGAGAAAGAAGAGCAAGTTGTCTTATATGATGAAATCAAAAAAATACTCACTTTAGCAGTTTGCCAGTGGACAGGTGTCCCGACACATGATCAAGATATTGATGTTCTAAGTGAACAACTCGGTGATATGTATGAATCAGCTGAAAAAATTGGTTTCCAACATATAAAAGGAAAGCAATCACGTAAAAAAGTAGAAAAGTGGCTTGAAAAACTAATTGTTGATATCAGATCTGACCAAGAAATCACATTAAAAGATACACCTTTATACAAAATTGCGATGCACCGTGACTTAAATAATCAACTTCTAGATAAACATACAGCAACAGTCGAAGTACTCAATTTATTAAGACCTACTGTTGCCATCTCGGTATATATTGCGCTTAGTGCATTGGCATTGCATAGTTTTCCAGAGAAAAAAGAAAAATTAAAAATGTCTGATGCGACTTATCAGAAAATGTTTGTCCAAGAAATTAGGAGATACTATCCATTCTTCCCTGTCGCACCAGCTATTGTTAAAAAAGACTTTCTGTGGGATGGACACGACTTTAAAGAAGGCACGCTTGTCTTATTAGATTTATATGGAAACAATCATCACCCAAGTCTTTGGAAGAATCCGAATGAATTTATGCCAGAACGTTTTAAAGATTGGGATAAGAGTCCATTTGATTTAATACCACAAGGTGGTGGAGAGTATGTATCAGGCCACCGCTGTGCAGGCGAATGGTTAACAATTGAAGTCATGAAAAAATGCCTTGATATCATGGTTAACAAAATGGATTACACCGTACCACCACAAGACCTTGAAATAAAAATGAATGAGATGCCAAGCGTACCAAAAAGTGGTTTTATTATGGAGAATGTGAAGAGAATATAAAAAAGTAAAACAACCGTTATTCATTGAAATGGATAACAAGTACAATTATAAAAATAATTTTCGTCAGCAATTCTATCAAGTGTTAAATTCATCAAACTAGCAAACAGTTGTGCAGATTTATTATGGTTATGAATATAGATGACTAAATAATCAAGTTTAATTGTCATGGTAAAGTTGCTATCACAATTTGAAGAAATATAAAAACTCATATAATATTTTTAGAGTTTTAAAATTTATATTAATTCAAAATATAATTAAACAAACCACATGCCTTTATTTAGAAGGTATGTGGTTTGTTATCTATATGAAATTAATAGTTCACTTTTATATTAGGCAGCTTTTTTATCTGATTTTACTATACCCATTTTCTTTGGAAGGAAAATAGCTACGATAATAATTGCTATGAAAAAGACGACAGAAACATAAGATAAACTATTAATTGCTGTTGTAGCCCCTTCTCCCGCTGCTACAGTCATTAAGTCTTCAAATTTTATTCCAAGTGAGAGTAGTTCGGTTGATAATGCACTATCAATGACTTCTCCACCAGATGCTCCTGCTTTTTCAACAGCGCCCATCAGGTTTGAGCTAATCCCTGCTTCTTCTGCTTGACTGAGAAGTGAAGAAGTTTGTCCTGACTCACTGAAGCTAGAGTAAAGAACAATCCCTGTAACTGATCCTAAAGGTGTACCAAAATCGCGGATAAATGAAAGTAAGCCTGAGCCTGCTCCAAATTTTTCGGGAGGTACAACAGTTAGGGCAAGCTTTATAAAAATCGGAATTGCAGTTCCAACACCAAAGAAAGCTGAAATCATTGCTATTTTTAAGAAAGATGTATCAGCACTGATTTGTGTATTTATGATTAAAGCTATTGTCGGGATAAGTAAGGTAATAATAAGTAGCTTTTTATTGTTTACCTTGTCAGAAAGTCTTCCCACTATTATTCCACCTAAAACTGCTGCGCCATAAATAACCATGAAAAACAATCCTGTTTCAGTTACAGCTCCATCAGGTCTTAAAGTGAGGAAGAAGTTCATAGAATAAATATATAGTTGCATAGCAGCAACGTTTAATAAGTAAAGCAGTGCCACTAATCCGTATAATTTGTTTTTTAGTAAACCAAGTTCAAAAATTGGGGTCTCAATGCGATTTTCAACTATCCATAAAAGTACAGCTGCAGTTACCCCAGTCAGAACAGCACCAAGTGTAAATGGAGAGGTGAGACCGAAAATTTGAACGAGCGTAGTAACTGATAATAAACTTCCAGTGGCAATAAATATTAAGACGATTCCAGGTATATCAAGAGCTGCTTTCGCTTCTCCTTTAGATTCATCAACAAAGAATAAAATAACAAAAAATCCAATAACTGATAACCCTCCGCCTACCCAATAAATAATAGGCCATCCATAGATACTAATTAAAAATCCAGCAATTGCAGCTCCAGACATAGAACCAATACCTTGAACAGAGTTAAATATTCCCGATGCTGTCCCACGTTCTTCAGATGGGAAAAGTACACCGATATAAGCGATAACAATTGGAAAGATACAAGCAACTCCTATACCTTGTATGGCTCTAGCGAGCAGTAAAAATGAGAAAGTAGGACTTAATGCAGCAGCAAATTCTGAGAATGAAAAGATAACTAACCCAATAAGTAAGACTTTTTTTCTTCCGTATTGATCAGCAAGTCTTCCTGTAATTGGGTAAAATGAAGCAGACATAACATAAAATGAGAGAACGATAAAGCCTGCTAAGTGTGTAGGTACGTCAAAATACAATGCAATACTTGGTAAAGCTGGTGCCTGAAATACCATTGCCTCAATTGCTATAAACGCTCCAAAAACTAATGCACTAAATTGAATCCATCTCGATCTAGGCGCTTTTTTAATAGTTGTCATTTAGAATCCCCCTATTTTAATTAAAGTGAATCTAGCTCTTGAAATAAAATGAATGCGCTTACAATTTTATGCGTAAAAAATATTAACCTCCATTTCTTTTTTTATGTTTGAAATTTTATGAATCCAAACTTAATATGTAAACATCAAGATACAAGTGAGGATCCGTCTGATAATTTATAAAATATTCCTATACGCCACTTGTAAGGTGTAGTATATTTATTTATACAGATTGCGTAAAAGGTAATCTTAGTTTACTATAAAAGAAATATTTGTAAAGGATTAATAAAATGAATTTTCAGAAAAGTCGGCATTAATGGTTATTTTAATTAAAAGTTAATTAAAATTAAATTTAGGGAGTGTAAATATTTATGAAAAACATAAGTGATAAAACAGCAATTGTAGGTATTGGGCAGACAGAATTTAGTAAAAATTGTGCCCGAACAGAGTTGAAAATGGCAACAGAAGCTATTTTAAATGCGGTCGAAGATGCGGGAGTGAATATAGAAGAAATTGATGGGATGGTTAATTACTCATTAGATAATGCTGAACAAATAGATATTGTTCGTGCGTTAGGGATTCCCAATTTAAGTTTTTTTAGTAAAACTCTATATGGAGGCGGAGGAAGTTGTGGAACAATAGGTCATGTTGTTGCGGCAGTTAATTCTGGCCAAGCTAATTATGTCGTATGTTTTAGGTCAATTCGAGATGCATCTGCACCTGTTAAAATAGGTGATTTTGACGATTCGACTGAGACAGCTTATGGAGATGTGAATTGGAGCATGTACTTGCCATATGGCTCACTTACACCAGTGTCTTGGATTGCGATGTTTACTCAACGCTATATGCATGAATATGGGTTTGGAGATGGATCACTCAGTTCGATCGCACTCGTAAACCGTGAAAATGCTAATCGTAATCCGAAAGCGATTTTTTTTGACAAATCGTTGTCTATCGAAGAATATATGAATTCTCCAGTTAATGTTGCACCATTAAGACGTCATGATTGTTGTTTAAGTGCAGACGGAGCTGTAGCAGTTATTGTTACAACTTCGGATCGAGCGAAACACTTAAAACAAAAACCTGCTTATATTGCGGGAGTGGCCCAAGGGATGTCAACAAATGGGGAGCAGATGACAAGTTTCTACCGTGAAAATATCACAGAGTATCCAGAGATTAAAGAGTATGGCAAACAGCTCTTTAAAATGGCGGGGATTACGCCTAAAGAAATTGACGTTGCACAATTTTATGATGCTTTTAGTTCGGAAGTCCCGATGCAATTAGAAGCTCTTGGATTTGTTGGTAAAGGAGAAGGAATACCGTTTATTGAAGGCGGGAATCGTATACGCCCAGGAGGGACGTTACCAATTAACACATCAGGTGGTCTCATGTCAGAGGGGTATATTCATGGAATGAATTTAATTGCCGAAGGAGTTCGGCAAATTCGTGGCACTTCAACGACGCAAATTGAAAATGTTAATTACTCGTTAGTAACTGGCGGACCTGGTGTCCCTTCCAGTGGATTAATTTTTAAAAAGTAAATAAAACAAAGAAACTAAAAAAACAATTTATTTTTTATGTTAACTATTGCGTTTTTAGGAATTGCAAGTTACTATATATGTAATCACATTAATTTTTTTAATAATCAGAAAACATAGCTAATTAAAAGGAGGAATTATTTTTGAATGCCTATATGTTATTAAATATTCCTGCAAGTATAGTTTCTGAACAAGAAATTATAACATTTGAAGGTAAACGTTATACTTACTCACATCTTTTAGAAAAAACTGGTAACCTAGCAGCAGCTTTAAAGTTACAGGGAATCGGCAAGGGTGATCGTGTAGGTTTAATTACGACAAATAACCCTGAAATGGTTGAAGTGTTTTTTTCGGCATTTCAATTAGGGGCAACGATTGTACCAATTAACTATCGAGCTAAAGCGGATGAGTTTGCATTTATGGTAGAAGACGCAGGGGTTAAAGCATTATTATTTGAAGAGCGTTATGGTGATATTCTCGCACCCTTAATAATAAAATGTGGAATTGAAACAGCTATTTGTCTTGATGGAACTCACGAAATTGCGGAAAACTACGATAATTTTATTAATCAGCCAAAAGAAGCGAAGAATGATCATGAAGAGGTAGATCCAGATGAAATTGCGATTTTACTTTACACGAGTGGAACGACGAGTCATCCGAAAGGAGTTATGATTACCCATGGACAAATTACGAGTTATGTAATGAACCATACAGAAGTTGCTGACGGGACAGATAGGGGTGCTTCACTCGTGTCAATTCCAGGCTATCATGTTGCTGGTGTTACAAGTCTACTTAATTCTATTTTTAATGGTAAAAGATTAATATTAATGCGCCAATTTAATGCAGAAGAGTGGCTTGAAATTTTAGAAAAAGAAAAAGCGAATCATGCATTCCTAGTACCAACAATGTTAAAGCAAACAATAGATCATCCTAATTTTGAGACAACAGATTTATCGTCATTAGAAAATTTATCGTATGGTGCAGCGCCTATGCCTTTAAAAGTCATTGAAGAAGCAATTAAACTTTTTCCGAAGACGACAAATTTTGCAAACGCTTTCGGTATGACTGAAACGACATCAACAGTATCTGTATTAGGTCCAGAAGATCATAAACTAGATGGTACTCCAGAAGAAAATAAAATTGCGTTAAATCGTCTTACTTCAGTTGGAAAGCCTGTCCCAGGTGTTGAAATAATGATCTTAGACGATGATAGCCAGAAAATTGAAGAAGTAAATGTTGAAGGTCACGTTTATGTGCGGACTAGCCGATCAATGAAAGGGTATTGGAATCGAGATGAAGAAACAAAAGATACACTTGTCGATGGTTGGGTAAACACTGAGGATCGAGGTTGGATAGATGAAGACGGTTATTTATTTTTAGGAGGGCGTAACTCCGACATGATTATTAGAGGAGGTGAAAATATATCTCCTGCTGAGATTGAGGATGTTCTACTAGCACACTCAGAAATTAGTGATGTGGCAGTTATAGGGGTGCCAAGTTTAGAATGGGGAGAGGAAATTATGGCAATAATTGTCGCTAAAAATCCAGATAACCCGTTATCTTCTGAAGCGGTCACTGAATTTTGTCGAAGTAAACTAGCTAGTTTTAAACGTCCAGCTAAAATAAACTTTAGCAAAGAGTTACCAAGAAATTCAACAGGGAAAATATTAAAAAAAGATTTACTAGAGCAATTTATTTTAGAGAATGAAGTCAAATAAAATATGTAAGCGCTTTCTGTGTGCATTAATGTATATAAATTAATAAAAATAAAGTGAAGAGGTGAGGTTAATGCGTTTTGAATTAACAGATGAACAGAAAGAATTACAATTAGAAATCCGTTCATACTTAGAAGAACAAATCACTGATGAATTATTAGAAGAACAGAAAGATGATATGAATGGACCTTTGTGGAAGCAATACATTCATAATTTAGGCAAAGATGGTTGGTTGGGAATTGGTTGGCCTGAAAATTTTGGTGGACAAGGAAAAACACCATTAGAACAATATATATTCTTAGAGGAAATTAATAGAACGGGTGTTACAATTCCATTTATTACTTTGGAAACAGTTGGACCTACTCTTATGGATATTGGAACAGAAGAACAAAAAGAATATTTCTTACCAAAGATTTTACGTGGTGAACTAGAAATTTCAATCGGATACACAGAACCAGGAGCTGGAACAGATTTAGCAGCAGTTGAAACAACAGCTGTTAAAGATGGGGATGACTATATTATAAATGGTCAGAAAGTATTTACGACAAATGCACAGATATCAGATTATATTTGGTTAGCAGCTCGAACAGATCAAGATGTTCGCAAACATAAAGGGATATCGATATTCCTAGTTCCATCTGATACTCCTGGCATTTCAATCACCCCAACAAGTTTAATGGGGGAAGGAAAGAATACGGTTGGAACAAATAGTACGTTTTACGATAATGTAAGAGTTTCTAAAGATGCGTTGGTTGGAGAGGAGAACAAAGGCTGGGGTTATATAACAGCACAACTTTCACTAGAGCGTTTAATGCTATCTACTTATTCAATGATGGAACGAGTAGTTAATGAAACAGCTGAATGGGCTAAAAATACAGTTATCGACGGCTTGCGTGTGATTGATAATCCGTGGGTAAAAAATGACTTAGCAGAATTAACTGTGAAAATTGAAGTGCTTCGTTTACTTAATTACAGAGCTGCTTGGTCACATGGTAATTCAGATGAACTTCCATTTAGACCGTCAATGAATAAAGCATATGCAGCAGAACTTAATCAAGAAGTTTACGATGCGTGTATGAAAGTGATTGGTTTACAATCTCAGTTAACAACAGATTCAAAGTGGTCAGAATTAGACGGTAAGTTACAGGTGTTCTCGCAAAGTTACTTAGTTTATCTATTTGGTGGAGGAGCAAATGACGTTATGCTTGATCTCGTTGCTCGCTTCGGATTAAATTTACCAAGAGCATAAGCGCTTAATTTTACTAGAGAGGAATGAGTTTAGATGGGATTAACACAAAAAGTAATTGATGAGTATTTAGGAATTAATTCAGAAATAATCAAGGGTCCAGATGCTGTATGTGAACAAATGATTCGTCATTGGGTAGAAATAATAGAAGACGGTAACCCATTATATAGTGATCCAGAATATGCAAATAATTCAAAGTATGGTGGCATTATTGCCCCGCCTATGCAAGTTCAAGTCTACATAATGGAGCAACAGTGGCCAAAAGCTGATCGAGCGCCAAGTCCAATGGAGAATTTTGTAGAAGTGTTGGATGCTGCGGGTTATACATCAATTGTGGCAACACAACAAGAACAAGAGTACTTTAAACCGATGAAATTGGGTGATGAAATTAGTTACACAATTTCTGTTGATAAAGTTTCAGATAAAAAACAAACAGCTCGTGGCCCTGGCTATTTTGTAACATTTTTATGGACTTATTACAACCAACATAATGAACTAGTTTGTGAACAATCATTTACAATCCTTGCATATAATTCAAATTAAAAAGACTAGGAGGAATTAACTATGTTTAAAGCTACTGAAAAAATAGTTACTTGGGACGAAGTGAATGAAGGTGATGATTTACCAGCCCACGAACGGGATATTACTGCAGCATTAGTTGTTGGTGGTGCAATTTCTGCAACACATGATTATGCGGAAGTTCATCATGATTACCATGCTGCTAAAGCAGCTGGAGCAGACGATGTATTTATGAATATTTTAACGACCAATGGATTAATAGGAAAATACTTAACAGACTGGTCAGGACCAACTGGTGAAATTAAAAAAATATCATTAAACCTAGCTGTGCCGAATTATCCAGGTGATCACATGGTTACAACAGCAACAATTACTAAGAAGTATGAAGAAAATGGACAACATTTAGTTGAAGTCGAATTTATTGGAAAAAATAAAATTGGTAATCATGCTGCAGGAAAAGCAGTAGTAGCACTTCCAAGGAGGTAATAATATGAATATGAGAAACGCAAGAGATAAAACAGCAATAGTTGGTATCGGTGCAACAGAAATTAGTCGTGACTGTGGTCGAACAGAACTTAAAATGGCAACAGAAGCAATTTTAGATGCTGTTGAAGATGCTGGTATAAATGTTGAAGATATCGATGGTATGGTGAATTATACAATGGATACAGCTGAACAGATTGATGTTGTTCGTGCATTAGGTATCCCGAACTTAAGCTTTTTTAGTAAAACACCTTATGGTGGCGGTGGTAGTGTTGCCACAGTTGCGCATGCAGTTGCTGCTGTTGAATCAGGGCAAGCAAATTATGTAGTTGCTTTCCGTTCCATTAGAGATGCTTCAATTCCTGTTCGAATTGGAGATTTTGATCCAAATGCAGCTTCATATAATGAAAGTGACGTTTACTATGGTATGTATTTACCATATGGACACTTAACACCGGTATCTTGGGTAGCAATGTTTGCCCAGCGTTATATGCATGAATTTAATGTTGAGAGTGATGCTTTTTATCCAATTGCAAAAATAAATCGTGAAAATGCCAACCGTAATCCAAGTTCACCATTTTATGATAGAAAATTAACATATGAAGAATATGTTAATTCGCCAATCAACGTGACGCCATTACGTCGTCATGATAGTTGTTTAAATATTGATGGTGCAATGGCAGTTATTGTCACAACGGCAGATCGCGCCAAACATTTAAAACAAACACCAGCACATATTTCAGGAATAGCACAAGGAATGTCAACAAACGGAGAAGTTATGACAAGTTATTCCCGTAAAGATATTACTACGTTGCACGAAGTTTCGGCTTATGGTAAGAAAATGTTTGAAATGGCAGGTGTAACACCAAAAGATATAGATGTTGCACAGTTTTATGATGCATTTAGTCCATTAGTTCCTATGCAATTAGAAGCACTTGGATTTACAAAGAAAGGTGAATCACTCGATTTTATCGGTGATGGTCACAATATTAGTAAGGATGGTATATTACCTATTAATACATCAGGTGGACTAATGTCAGAAGGTTATGTGCACGGTATGAACTTAATTGTAGAAGGAGTTCGCCAGATACGTGGAACATCCACAACACAAATTAATGATGTTGAACTATCGATGGTAACTGGTGGTTTAGGCGTTCCTTCAAGCGGCGTTATACTTAAGAGGAGGTAATTAAATGGTTCAATATAATAATGAATATCAAACACCAAGACCCAGTGTAAATGAAGATACAATTGAATTTTGGGAAAAGATGCATGAAACGAAGCAACTACATGTACAAAAGTGTAAAAATTGTAGCACATATTCACATCCACCCCGTCCTGTTTGTCATGAATGTCGTGAGTTTGAATTAGAATTTGTGCCAATCTCTGGAAAAGGTGAAATATATAGTTTTGTAACTTATCATCGTTCAGTACACCCAGGTTTTGTAGCACCTTATGAAGTCGTTTTAGTCGACATGGAAGAAGGTGGCGTTCGAATTATTGCAAATATGATTGATTGTAAACCAGATGACGTTTATATCGGGATGCCGGTAGAATTTGTGGCAGATCCAGTTTTTGAAGATTTATCATTAGCTAAGTTTAAACGTAGAGAAGACTAAAAAAAGGAAGGTGAGAGAAAATGGAGTTTTCATTAAATGAAACACAAGAAATGTTTAAAAGTACGGCAAGAAAGTTTTTTATAGAGAAATGTACTCTTTCAAACTTACGAGCATTTGAAAATGAATCAGATAAATATTCAGAAACTTTATACAAAGAGATAGCTGATTTAGGATTCGTTGGTTTAATTATTCCAGAAGAATACGGTGGCGTTGGAGGAAGTTTAATGGATTTGGCACTTGTTTTAGAAGAAGCAGGGTATGCAACTTTACCTTCACCATTCTTTGCAAATTTAGTATATGGTACACTACCAATCTTGAAATATGGATCAGAAGAGCAAAAGCAAAAATTATTACCTAAAATTGCTTCAGGTGAAATCATCATTTCTGGTGCGTTTTCTGAACCACAAGTAAATTATGATTATCGTCATGTTAATACTGTTGCAAATAAGGTTGATGGTAGCTATAAATTATCAGGATCAAAATTATTTGTCCCTTTTGCAAAAACTGCTGATTACTTTCTTACATTAGTTAGAACAAATGATAGTGAAGTTGGCAGTGAAGCAGGATTAAGTCTATTTTTAGTTGAAAATACACCAGAAAATGTCACAGTAACAGATTTACCTTCGATTAGCCCAGATAGTATTTATGAAGTTGAATTTATCGATGCTAATGTAAGTACTGAAGATTTATTAGGTGAAGTTAATGAAGCTTGGGAAAATACGAATGAAATTATCCAAACCGCAACAGGACTACAAACTATTGAAATGGCTGGTGTGTTGAGGAAAGCACTTGATATAACAACTTCCTACGTAAAAGAAAGAGAACAATTTAACGTTCCAATTGGTTCTTTCCAATCGGTACAACATCGCTTAGCAGAAATGTATACAATTGTAGAAGGCGGTTCATTAGCAGCTTACCAATCAATAACTAAAATAGAAAGTGGTTTATCAGCTGAAAAAGAAATCGCAGTTGCCAAATCTTGGTTAAGTAAGCAAGGATTGTTTGTCTTGACAGGTGCTCATCAATTACATGGAGGCATGGGAGTAGAAATGGACTACCCACTACAGTTTTGTTACCGTCAATTTAAAAATATGCAATTAACATTAGGTTCAGATACTTTCCATTTACAACAAATAGGAAAAAACATTGCCAAAGCGGGAACACATCAATATGCTTAATTAATTATTGAGGTATAAATGTTTTTTAGAATTTGTACCTTAATAATGATATTCATAATTGGATATAGAAAGGCGGGATTCTTAATGAGAAAAAAAGCACTTTCACAATTAAAAGTTATTGATTTATCTTGGAATATAGCTGGGCCTTATTGTACAAAATTACTTGCAGATTCGGGCGCCGAAGTAATTAAAGTAGAACAACCCAAAATTGGTGACCCATCTAGACAAGAAGGACCTTTTCCAAATGATGAAAAAAATTTAGAAGCGAGCGGTCTCTTTATGTACTTAAATAATAATAAAAAGAGTATTACAGTAGATATAAAATCAGAACTAGGGCAAAAGGTTATTAAAGAATTAGTAAAAGATGCTGATATTTTAGTAGAAAACTTTGATCCGCGGGTCATGCCCAGTCTAGGTTTAAGTTATAAAATATTAAAAGAAATAAATCCAAAACTGATTATGACATCAATTTCAAACTTTGGTCAGACAGGTGAGTATGTAGACCATCTAGCAACGGATTTGGTTGCACAAGCAATGAGTGGATGGGTAACATCAATTGGTGAAGTGGGAAGAGAACCGGTAAGAGCTGGAGGAAACTTAAATTTATTAGAATATATAGCAGGAACTTTCGCAGGAATGAATACATTAGCTTCTGTTTTAGGCAGACGAAAATCAGGAAAAGGTAAACATATTGATGTTTCGATTACAGAAACAGGTAATTTACAGCGGTCCTATCCAACAGTCCAAGACTCATTCCCAACTAGTCCATCTAAAACAGACAAAAGATATACAATGTTACCAAGTGTTGAAAAGTGTAAAGATGGCTATATAGGGATTAATCTTTTAACAGGTAAACATTGGCAAGACTTTTGTGCAATGACTGAGATGTATGATTGGATGGAAGATGAGCGCTTTACAACGATAAACGCTCGTCTTAAAAATAAAGTTGAATTCCAAGAGCGACTTGATAATTGGTTGATGCAACATACACGCGAGGAAATTATGGCAAAAGGAAATGAATGGAAAGTTCCAGTCATCCCAGTCCCAACATTTAAAGAGATGATTGAATTTCCACAGTATCGAGATAGGAACGTGTTTTTAACGCTTGATCAACCGGTCGCAGGTAAAGTAATCCAACCAGCAGCCCCATTCAGAATGTCCAAAACACCATGGGAAATTTATAGTTATGCACCGTCGCTAGGGGAACATAATGAAGAAATATTAGGAGGAGAATTAGGGTTATCTGTTGATGAAATCAAAGATATGAGTGAAGTAGCAGTTATTTAAAAAGGGGGCGATAAATATGAGTTCACAACCATTAGAAGGAATCAGAATATTAGATTTAACAATGTGGTGGTCAGGACCATTATCTACATCTTACTTAGGTGCTCAAGGCGCCGAAGTAATTAAAGTTGAATCTGTTCAAGCGCCAGATGGATTTAGATTTGTCTCGGTAAAACCCGGAAAAAATTGGTGGGAACTTGGTCCACAATTTAATGCAGGGAATATGAATAAGAAAGGGCTAACATTAAATCTGCGAGATAATGATGGGATTAAAATTTTCAAAGAGCTCGTTAGCAAAAGTGATATAGTTATCGAGAACTTCTCCGCGAGTGTGATGGATAGATTTAACCTTTCGTATGATGTGCTTAAAGAAATCAATCCCGAACTTATTATGGTATCGATGCCAGCTTATGGTAAAACGGGTCCATTTAGTGATCAGCCAGGCTTTGCTTATACATTTGAAATTTTATCTGGACTTGCCCAAGTTAATGGTTATGAAGACAGTAACCCGACAATTATTTCAGGGGTAGGCGATGTTGTATCGAGTTTCCACACAACTTATGCTTTACTCTCAGCATTGGAATATCGAGAAGAAACAGGTGAGGGACAATTTATTAAAGTATCACAAGTTGAAACATCAATCGGTTTCATGGGTCAACCGTTTGCAGATTTATCAATGAATGATCGCGTTTGGGGACGTGTAGGGAATTCTCAACCAGGACTAGCACCACATGGTTATTACCGAAGTAAAGGTGACGACTCTTGGGTCGCAATTGCTGTGACAAATGAAGAAGAGTGGGAAGCTTTCTGTGAATTAATCGGTGATACTGAATTAGTAAATGATGATCGTTTTAAGACAATGGAAAGTCGATATAAAAATCAAGAAGCATTAAAAGAAGTTATTGAAAAATGGACAGAAAAATATGGGCATTATGAGGCGAGTGAAAAATTACAAGCGGTAGGAATTAATTCTGGACCAGTACTAGAAGTGGATGAATTAGAAGAAGATCCTTTTTTAAGTAATATGTTCCAAGAAGTTACTCGCGAATTAACAGGTACACATAAATTTCCAGCTTGGCCAGTTAAGTTTGACGGCGAAAGGTTACTTCATAAAAGTGCAGCACCAAAACTAGGTGAAGATAATCATGAAATATTAAGTGAGCTTTTAGGTTACAGTGAAGCAGAAATCAAAGAATTTAAAGATAAAGATATGATTGGTGAAATTCCGCTTGGAGCTAGAAAATAAAAATTAAGGAGTGTTAATATGAGTATTAAAGTAGGGTCAAAATACAGTTGTTCTACATGCAAGAGTGAGTTTATCGTTATGAAAACTAATCCTAAGGCAGATTTAGTTTGTTGTGATAAGCCCTTAGAAACGAGTTAAATTAGTTATGATTAACTATAAATTCTAATTTTGAAAGGGGAAGAGACATGAGTAATGAACTAGGGAAACGCTATGAATGTAAAGAATGTAATGTTGAAGTTTTATGTACGAAACCAGGCGAAGGATCGATTCATTGCTGTGATGAGGCAATGAATATTAAGCAAGCAAAGTCATTACCAACAGCAGATTAATTATTCATAAATCTATTGTAAAGGAGTGAATTAGTAATGGTTACTTATATTGAAAATAACTTACTTAAAGGTTTGCACGTTTTAGAGCTAACAAATAACCCTTCAGGAAGTTATGCGGGAAGACTACTTGCGATAAGTGGAGCAAAAGTAACTAAAGTAATTACTGATTCGCTCCTTTATTCTAAGTTTAGAGATGAAAAGAAAAAAAATATTAAATTAAAAAACAAAGTAATTGAGAAAGAATTATTATCTACAGACTGGGATATCATTTTATCCGATAATTATTCAAATTATAAAAATATTGAATTAATCACGAAGATTCATGCACAAATGAATCAGACAATAGAAGTAAAATTAGACTTTCCTGCTGACTTAAGTATGCCTGACGAAAGTAATCTACAAGCATTTGCAGGCTGGTCAGAACTTACAGGTGAACAGAATAAAGATCCATTAATTATTGGAGGACATCCAGCATCTTATTTGATTGGAGCACATGCAGCCACTGCAAGTTTAGCTAGCTTAATAGAAAAAAATTGGACTTCAAAAAACCACTTGATCAATTTGAATGTGACTAATGTTCTTATAAGTGCACTTGAAGGAGCGTATAGTAACTTTAAGGAAGATAAAACAGTTCGAACGCGTGTTGGTAATCGTCATAATACGTTGAGCCCAATGGCAATACTTCCTTGTGAGAACAATAAATCAATATTTGTTGGAGCGCCTGTTGATGAGCAATGGGAATTATTAGCACGTTGGTCTGAAATTTCTAGTTTGCCAAAGTGGGATAAAGCAAAAGATAGACTTGCTGATAATACCAAATTAGAAGCTGCATTATCTAATTGGACAAAAAAGTCACAACAGGATGAATTGTTTCTCACAGGCCAAGCATTTCGAATGCCATTTGCAAAAGTACAAACGATAGAAGAAGTTCGTAAATGTTGCCATTTAAAAGAAAGAGAGTTCTTTTCCAAGAAAACTAATCAAATAACAAGTATTCGTCTGCCTTGGAAGTTAACAAAAAAAAGCATTTCTACAAGCAAGAAAAAATCGTTATCTAATTGGTCAGATTTGCGAATTCTTGATTTAACAAGTATGTGGTCTGGTCCTTATTGTACTCGGATTTTTGCTGATTTAGGGGCGGAAGTAATTAAAATTGAAGCACCACACCGACCTGATGGTATTCGTGGGAACACTGGAGAGACAGCGCCTTTTTTCAAAGAATTAAACCGAAATAAGTATGGGCTAACATTAGACTTAAAAGTTAAAAATGATAAAGATATTTTTCTAAATCTAGTAAAAACAAGCGATGTTATTGTAGATAATTTTAGTCCACGTGTCATGGCTAACTTTGGATTAACAAGAGAAATATTGTGGGATTATCAACCTACTCTAATAATTATATCATTATCCGCATTTGGACAAGAAGGTCCTTACCGTGATTTTGTTGGTTATGGACCAACTCTAGAGAGTATGTCTGGCATTGCATCACTGACACATTATTCAAATAAAAATCCAAAGCTACCAGGTTTTTCCATCAGTGATATTCATGCTGGAATCCATGGGGCTTTTTCATTATTAGCAAGTCTTTTATATAAAGAACAAAATAAACAAGGACTTAGAATTGATGTGTCGCAGTATGAAGTCGCTTGTCAATTAGTTGGTGATCATTTATTAGCTGATTCATCAATAAAAAAAGAAAGTGCTAATTTGAGACATCGTTCATTACGAGATGTGATGGAAGATAAAAGTGTGGCTTATTTAATAAGTGATGGTTGTAAAACCTTAGGGCGACCCTGGTCAAGTGATGAATCGTTAAGGACATTTCAAGCAGCACCAATGCTAGGTGAACACAATTATCTAATAGAAAAATTCCTCAAAAAAAGTTAGAGTAGTGATATAAGAAGGAGGCGAAAATATGAAGTTTTATGATTTAGACGTAAAAATAGCCGATAAGATTGCCTATGTATTATTGGATCGTCCTGAAGCTAACAATAGTTTTAATTTAAATATGGCCCAAGAACTTCTTTACCTAGCAAATGAATTTATTGAAAAAGACGAGGTGGAAGTAATAGTATTAGGTGCAAAGGGAGATAAATTTTCACATGGCATTAGCGAATTAGATAGTCAATTAACTGATGAACTTAAGCAGACGATAAACTTAACTAATGAAGCAATTAAAGCTTGGGCTAAAATCCCATTTCCGGTTATAGCTTCACTTCAAGGAGAGTGTAATTCCTTGGGATTAAGTCTCGCCTCAGTAGCGGATATACGTTTTGCACATATAGATGCCACGTTTTCAGTTCCAGAAGTTAAGAAAGGTCTCGTGCCAGGAGGTGGAATTACGCAAAGACTTCCTCGTATAATTGGTAAAGGTCCAGCAATGTCAATGTTACTTAGTAGTGAAGCTGTTACTGCACAAACAGGACTTGAATGGGGACTAATTAATAAAGTTGTGGAAATGGGAGATGTCTGGGAAGTAGCTTGTAACCAAGGAAAGCGATTTGTAGAGATGTCGACTTTGTCAATGCAATATACGAAGGAATGTATTCTTAGGGGAAGTGAATTATCTTTTGAAGATGGATTAAGACTAGAGCTTAATATGTATATGTTATTGCAAACAGGCTTTGACCGAATGGAAGGCGTAAATGCTTATTTAGAAAAAAGACCAGCTATTTTTAAAGGGAGGTAATCAAGTATGAGTGAACCTGTTATTCTCTTTGAAAAAGATGAAAATGTAGCAATAATTACATTTAATCGACCAGACAAACTCAATTCAGTTAATGCAAAACTTCGTGATAATTTTTACGAATTAATTAAAGTAATTCAAGATGATCCAACAATTGATGCAGTTGTTCTTTCAGGCAATGGTAAAGGTTTTTGTGCTGGAGGAGATTTAACAGAATTTGGAACAGATCCTTCAGTTATTGAAAAACGTCGAATTAGATTACAGCACGATTTATGGGATGATATACGCCGGATAAAACAGCCGGTAGCAGTCGCTATTCAAGGGTTTGCAGTTGGAGCAGGGTTGGAAATAGCAATGTTATGTGACTTTAGATTTGCCTCAAAAGGAGCTGTATTATCTTTGCCAGAAGCGAGCTTAGGTATGTTGGCTGCAGCAAGTGGTACGCAAGGTTTACCACGATTAATGCCTCAAGGATTAGCGCTTGAATTTGCATTAAGCGGAGTCCGAATAACTGCAGAAGAAGGATTAAAGAAAAAAATTATTAGTAAAATATTAGCTGAAGAAGAGTTGCTCGAGTACACAATCAATTATATGAAAGAAATAGTGAGTGTAAATAATCCAGAGATTACAAGTTGGGTGAAATCACTTATAACAACAGGATTAGATGACTCTTTAGAACAGGGATTATTTGAAGAAGAGATACTTGTTAAAAGAGCTTGGGCATTAAAATAAGTATTTAGCTAATTTATTATCGGTTTAAATTAAAGCATGCTTGAAGGGAAGTGTTTTTATGACAATGAAAACTTCTAAAGTTGGTCGGACAGTCTATCCAATTACTATTCATCTTAATCATGAAATAAGATCGATGAATTTTTATTTGTATGAAGATGAGGAATCATTAATGTTAATTGATGGTGGATTTGATTCGGATGAAACATGGAAAGAATTTAATAAAGTATTGAAAGCTAATAATTTTAAGGTAGGGGATATAGATAAAATATTATTGACTCATCACCACCCCGATCATATCGGAATGGTAAATCGTGTTTTAAAGATAAAAGATGTGCCCGTTTACGCTCATAGCAGTGCAATACCACGATTAAATTTAGATGAAGAGTCTCAGCTGAAGCGACTTGCTTTTTTTGAAAAATTATATGCTGAAATGGAATGTGGAAAAAACGGAGAAAACTATATTGAGGAAATGAAAAGACTAAAAAATTCAACAGTGTCTAAAAAATTTAAAGTTAATGCCAAAATTATACCAGTTGCAGATCAAGATAAAATTGGAACATTAACGGTTATAGAAACACCAGGACATTCCCCAGACCATGTAGTATTTTATGATAAAAAAAGTAAAATTCTTTTTGGTGGAGATTTTTTATTAAGTCATATTTCAAGCAATGCAATTATTGAGCCTGATGTTAATGGAAATAGACTTCAAACATTAATGCAATATATAAAGTCATTTAATAAGCTTTTAAAATTAGATGTGGATATTATTTATCCAGGGCATTACAAACCAATTTATAACGGACATGAATTAGTCGAAAGTCGTTTAGCTGGGATAGTTAGAAAAGCTGATGAAATACTCGAAGCGATTAAATTGGGGTATCAAACAGGAAACGACCTTGCACTATACTTTTATAAAGATAAATATGAGTCAGAATTTGAATTAGTTTTATCAGAAATAATTGGACATTTAGATTATTTAGAAAATAAAAATAAAGTTAATAAGGTAATGAAAAATGGGGTTTGGAATTATTACTCAGTTTAAAAATAAAACTTAAGAGAGGTGAAGTAATTGAAATTAAAAGATAAAGTGATGTTTATTACTGGAGGTTCAGCAGGTATAGGAAAAGGGATTTGTTTTGCTTATGCTAAAGAAGGTGCAAAAATCATATTTATAGGTCGAAATGAAGAGCGTGGTAAACAAACAGAAAAAGAATTACATGCTATCGGTTGTGAGGCTACGTTTATGCAAGGTGATGTTACTGATCTTACGTCTCTTCCAAAGCTAATTAACAAAACAATTGAAAAGTATGGCCAGCTCGATGTTTTAATCAATAATGCGAGTGCTGGCGGTGGGGTAGATAAACTTTTTGAAGATACATCAAATGAAGATATGCTTGAAGCTCTGACAGGAGGATTTATGCCGTCGTTTGTATTAATGCGTGAGGCGTTACCACATTTGAAAGATACTAAAGGGTCGATAATTAATTTTGCATCTAATTCAGGAATGATAGGTTTAGCTAAAAAAACAGCATATGCAGCAGCAAAAGAATCAATTCGTGCGATTTCTAGAGTAGCAACAAATGAATGGGGAAGGTATGATATAAATATTAATAATATTGCTCCCATAGCAGCAACCCCGGGAGTCGAAAGTTGGAAGAAAGAAGATCCTGATGCTTATGAAAAAATGACATCTTTAATTCCACTTCGTCGACTCGGAGATCCAGAAAAAGATATAGGTAAAACAGCTGTCTTTTTAGGTAGTGAAGATGCTAGTTTTATAACTGGTCAAACGTTTATGGTTGATGGCGGAAATCTGATGCTCCGTTAATTGGCTTACTTAATTTATTCATTAATTAAATTGCTTGTTTTTACTATGGCCGATAATTTATTAGCCTGTTTGATAACAAGATCTATATATGATTTCTCCATTTCTGAATCAATTCGTGTGAGTGGATAATAAATACCTAGTGTTGCAATAAGTTCATCTTCATTATTCCAAATAGGAGCAGCAACAGCACCTGCGTCAGAAATTCTTTCACCAGAGCTTATTGAATACATATCAGTTCTAATCTGTAGAAGTTGTGTTTTTAATTCATCTATTGTTAAAGAGGAATCGGTATATGAATGAATGGTTGTTCTCTTAAAATAATTATCAATGTCGGCTGGAGACATAAACGCCATATGTAATTTACCAGCAGCTCCAAAGTGAAGTTCAATACTTTCGCCAAATGGACTTGTAACTTTAAGAGGATAAGTACTATCTGCTCCTGCTACGTATATAGACGTGTTACATGTCCGAATCGAGAGATAGACAGACTCCTCAGTTTCTTCTGCTAACTCTTTAATATATGGTTGAGCTAAGGCAACCACATCGTTTACTTGATATTTACGAACTAATTGGAATAAAAGCGGCCCAGGGTAATATAATTTTGTTTTTGCATCTTTATGTAACATCCCACGATCAGACATCGTTGTGACTAAACGAAAAGCAGCTGTCTTACTAATTCCTATATCTCTTTCTATATCTACTAGACCAATAGAATCATATTTAAGAAACAAACTAAGTAAAGAGATTGCGTTATTTACCGTACTTAGTGTTTGAATTGTTTTGTCTTTAGCCATGACGTCACTCCATTAATTTATTTTATTCGTTAAGAAAAGGATTAACTAGACTTATAATACTATTATTGTGAAAGCTTAGCAAACACCATGGCTAAAGAATCTATAAGATAGTTACGTTTTAAAAACACGCTTACCATTAATCCATGTTTCGATTACTGTGAGATTGTTTAATTGTTTAATAGTGCACGTCAAAGGGTTTTCTGTTAAACAAATAAAATCAGCATTATAACCAGGATAAATCATCCCACGACTCGTTTCCCAGCCAATCACTTTAGCAGCGTTTGTCGTGTATAGTTTAAGTGCTTGCATGCGCTCTAATTTTTCGTTTAATCCTAAAGTATTCCCAGAAGCTGTTATTCTAGTGCAACTCGTCCTGATTCCAATCCACGGATCTAAGCTAGCGATAGGTGCGTCTGAGCCAGCTGCAAGATTAATATTGGCTGTTAGGACGCTATTCATACGATAAAGCCACTCATGCATTGAGGAATCGACATCGTTTAAATAGCGATCACCATGATTATAAATGAGTGGTGGATTTGTCACGACCGAGATACCAAGATCAGATATCTCTTTAAGAAAAGCTTCTGGACAAAGGCTAAGATGTTCAAGCCGATGACGTAAATGTCTGTTTGGATATTCATTCATTGCTAGACGAATGGCTTCGAGGGCAATTAGAATCATTTCTGGTTCAACGACATGAATAGCTAAAGGAATATTAGCTTTGGTTGCTCGCATTGCAATTGAAGTTAGTTTTTCTAAATTAGGCTGTAACTCTGGGACAGACTCGATAACTACTTTTATAGGTCCCATTTCTAAAAATTGAGCTTCTTGATTAGTTAGTTTTTTAGTAAAGTGAAACATTTGTTCATAATTATTTATCGAAGTCATAAACTGAATTGGGATAGGCCATGAATTTTCTATTTGTGAACTCCAAAATTTTAAATCGAAAACAGTATTAGTTGGTGTAGCATCAGAGATAGCTACGATACCTTTACTTAATAACCTATTTTGTAATTGAGTTGCACCTATTGTTAGTTCATCATGTGTTAAAGGTGGGATTACTTCTTTAGATAACCAAGCGTCACCACCAAGTATAAGTCCTGTAGGTTCATTTGTTAGCTCATTTCTTTCGATCGTGACTCCTGGCGGGTCAATAGAATCGATATGGATGCCTGCAAGAGCAAGTGCTCTGCTATTTAATACTGAAGCATGCCTTGTCACATGACGCAAACGGATGGGGTGATTAGTACTAGCTTCATCTAAGTCCCACCTAGAAGGATGTCGGCATTCTTTTAAATAAAAAACATCATAATTTATTGCACGAAGCCATTGATTTTCTAAAGTGAATTTTGCTCGATACTTCAATAGGCTAATAATTTCAGTAATACTTTTAACAGAATGATTATCACAAGAAATGGAAAAATCATTGCTTATTTCAGCTTTTAAGTGGAAGTGAGCATCAATTAATCCAGGTAAGAGGGTCATTCCTTTGCCATCAATAGCCTGGCCACTTGAAGATAATGGCCAATCATCATTTTTATCAAGTAGTCCAATAAACTTATTACCCGCAATCGCAACTCCACTAACTACAGGATTTTTTGAATTCATTGTTATAACAGTAACATTATATATTACTATGTCAGCAGGTATTTTTTTTGTCAATCTGAAGCCTCCCTTTTAAAGTAAAAGCTCTTTGAATATGAATCAATAATAACATAAAGTAAGTCGTTCGAATGATGATTTTAGAAAAGTTTGATTTTCACTATTGACTAATTATCTACCTTGATAATTAGTTTATTAAATGTTAGTGGATGCTTAATAATGTTACATGAAATAACCAAGAATATAACGCTAGTTGAAGTGCCAATTCGATATGCATTTGGAACAGTGAATTGTTATTAGTCAAGTAGGAAAGAGGTTATACAATTATTGATTCTGGCTGCGCAACTGAAAAAACAAAGGAGTTATGGAAAAAATTGTTTCCACACACTATCCAATAGAAAAAATCTACACACATAATCATCCAGACCATGTTAGATTAGTCGCTTGGTTACATGAACAATATAATATACCAATCTGGTCATCTACCCATGCGTACAAAGATATGAAACGAATTTAGAGCTTCTTTTCAAATGATGATAATCGGGGTCAATTTTACTTAGGAAAAGAAGTTTTCTAGGTTGAACTATCGTATATTTATAATGAAGCAGACCTAATTATGCTTGGTGATCATGAATATATAGGACTTTGGACTCCAGGACATACTCATGATCATTATAGCTTCTATTGTAATCAAACTAAAATACTTTTTGCAGGTGATTTAATATTAAAAAAAGCCCACCCGATGATATCAGGATTTGAAGAAAGTGAGAATGCATTAAAAACTTATTTTACCTCTCTTAAAAAAATCAATAATTTAAATGTAAAATATGTTTTACCAGGACATAATGAAAAAATAAAAGATTTAGAAAAAAGAATTAGAGAAATAAAAGCACATTATGAAAAACGGTTAAACCAAACTTTTGAATCGATTAAACCACAGGGAATGACTACATTTAAATTAACAAAACAAATTTACGACGAAGACATATCTTCTGAACGATTTAAGACAAGATATTACCAAATTAGCTCTAATTCGCGTTACTTAGAATCATTAAAAACTGTAAAAATGATTAAGCATAATAGCGTTATGTATAATTACCAAATTACCGATGAACTACAATTAGATTTATAAATTAAGTTAAAGAAAAGGTGATACCCATTAATAAAATGTTAAAACCAACAATCATATCGATTTCTATGGCTACTGTAATGGCGGGTGCTGCTATCTCTCCGGCTTTAGGATTGATTGCAAGCGCATTTCCTGAATCTAGCCCCATGATGATTAAGTTAATTTTAACCGCACCTTCTTTAATGATTATTCCTTTTACTTTCGTTTCTAGTTACTTAACAATGATTATATCAAAACGGACAATTATCATCTTTAGTTTACTAATTTATTTAGTTGGTGGCGTAGGCGCCCAATTTTCTAATAGTATTGAAATTTTAATTGCCTTTCGTTTATTATTAGGGGTTGGTGTAGGGCTCGTCTTACCATTGTCAATGTCATTAATTAATGATTATTATACAGGCAGAGAAAGAACGAAAATGATGGGTTATAACTCAGCCTTCAGTAATTTTGGAGGTATTGTAACAATGTTATTGGCAGGTGTGCTGGCAACATATGGATGGCGAGTTCCTTTCAATGTTTACTTTTTAGGTCTTGGTATTATCGTATTAGTTTTTTCTTTTTACCAAAAAAGACAATAGAAAAACGAGACAAACAAAAAAAGAAGCTAAAAATTCCATTAGCTGTCTATGGTTTTAGTTTAGGAATGGGCGGAATCATGCTCGCTTATTATTCAATTGCAACGAATATGGCGCTTTTTTTAGAACAGAATGATATCGGTGGACCAGCACTAGCAGGAACGATTATTTCATTTACAACTGTCGGTGGGATGATAACAAGTTTATTACTAGCTTGGTTAGAAACAAAATTTAAAAATCAACTTATTCCAATTATGCTTTTAGGAATGGGAATTGCATTTACGCTTTTATCTTTTACAAATAATATAGCACTTGTCGTTGTAAGTGTTTGTTTAATTGGATTCGGTCAAGGAATTTTATTTCCTTTAATTATTTTAAAAGTTTTAAATCAGGTAGAATTTCAACAAGGGGATCGTGCTATCGCCATTACTTCGAGCTTTATATTTATGGGCCAATTTCTATCGCCAATCGTCTTAGATGGAGTCGGTCAATTGTTTAACAACCAAACAATACGTTTCCAGTATACTATTTTAGCAATAGTTATTTTATTGGCTGTGTTTTTAAATATACTTAATCGCTTTTACCAAAATAATCAATTGATAACCGGACAGCAAACGAATCAAAAAGATAAATTAGGGTAAAAGAACAAATTAAAAATAAGTATCAAGAGTTTCCGTAAAAAACATCTTGATGCTTATTTTGGAGCTAAAAGAGATATTATTTAAAGATTGTAAAAGGATCCGTTTAATCAATTGAAATAAATGGTTTATAATAGATTAGTAGATTAGGTTTTGTATTTCTTTGATTTTCAATGTAAAATATATATAGACTAGATGATTAGCTGCGAGGCATTTATAATCTAGTTATTTATTCATTTTAATCTTGATAAACTGGAAAAATAAAGGAGAGACTAAAATGATTAACCATATTTTAGATGATATATATCAATTAAAAGTACCGATGCCATTTAGCATGGGAGAAGTGAATTGTTATTTGTTTAAAGGTGAAAATGGCTATACTATTGTTGATACAGGAGATAATACAGATGAAGTAAAAGAAATATGGGAACAAATCATACCACATATCTCTCCTATTGAAAAAATAGTTATTACTCATGCACATCCAGACCATTTGGGTCTTGCAAGATGGTTTAAGGAAAATTATGATGTGCCAGTTTGGATGTCTGAAAAAAGTTATGAACAGTTACAAAAAACTCGAGCATTATTTAAGAATGGTAAATATTATAATCCACAAGCAGAAATTTCAGTACTACATGGTGGCCCTAAAATGAAACCTGAAAAAGAAGGATATTATAAATTGAGTTATTTTGAGTTTGACCCAGATGTACTATTTACAGAAGACCAAGACATACCACTTGGAGACATAATGTATAAACCAATTTGGACTCCTGGACACTCAGTAGACCATTTTTGTTTTTATTGCTCAGCAACAGAGGTGTTTTTGGTAGGGGACCATCTGTTGAGTTCGATTAATACGATTATAATCTCTGAATATTTAGAACAAAACTCTTTAAAGGACTATTTGAATTCGATTAAAAAAATAGAGGACATATCAGCTAAGTATATTCTTCCTGGCCATGGTGAATTAATAGATAATTTGAAGCAGAGAATTGAAAAAATGAGAAGTCATTATGATAAAAAAATGAAACTAATTCTCTCATCAATAGACGAAAAAGGAAATTCAGCATATGAGATAGCTAAAATTGTCTATAGCGATCGATTTGGATCGTTAAGTGCCATGCCTGCATTTTTTCAAATAATTACAAACCTTATTTATTTAGAATCACTCGGACATATTCAAATGAGCAAACATGATGACATAATGGTTTTTAAAAGAGCGTAATAAAAGAAGAATTATGTTTATAAAAATAGTAAATGAGAATTGCAAGTTTAAGTTAGTCACTTTGATTTTGTTAATTCTCCATGTTTATAAATACCTATTCTCTTTAACTGATAAGTGATTTTAATACTTTAAAAGACGTCTTTCGCTGTCTGATAATCTAAAATTTTACGCAGAATATTATTCATCCATTGCTCGATTCGGTTAATTGTCTTGATTGTTACTTGTTTTAAACTCTTTCCCTTCGTGGTGAATCGCCTCACGAGTTTATGTTGGCTTTTTTATTTCATGAATTAGTGACGCGTAATGGTGCACGAAGAAAACATTCGCTAGACCTGTAAGCAGCTTATAAAATCCAGCGAACTCTGAACCGCTATCAGACGTGATTGTTTTAAAGGATATTATCAGCTTGATTAACTTTCGGTTTTCATAATTCTATGATCAATTCAATTGTAGAGGTTGATGTGCAAGGGATAAGGTCATGTTCTAAAAAATCGTTTTTCGTACGTACTGTCCGCGATTGACACATTGTTAGTTGTTTGTGGTGCTTTTTTAAGATTCGTGCAATTACATGATTAGAATAATCTTATTATTTAAAGCTTCAACCTTTACATGTCCTTCGTAAGTTAAGTGTTTTCTTGTTAGTGAATTTATGTAATTCTTTAATTGGGTCATGTGAATCCGCTCCTATATCGATTGTTAGTACTTTCAATATAGCTGAATTCATATGACTATTTTATTTTTTTATAAAATAGTTAGTAGATGGCTAACTTAATTATACAATCCATTCTATATACTTATACAAGGAAATTAATGAGGTAATATATTTTTTATATCTGTGAGTTTGTAAAAGATTTAAGTGTGACAACTATCAATTGATATGTATGCAAATAATATAATTGAGACAAAATACTAATCATTTACACAGGAAATAAAATAACTGATTCTAACTGTTAATAGGAGGTTTTATTTTGTCAGTAAATCTAGGGTTGGCGCTATTAATTTTTATAGTGACAATCACGTTTGTTATTTGGCAGCCAAGAGGATTAAGTAT
>Ga0079226_10000550_pt1 | contig 26563 bp, 27 predicted proteins | sample Poulit2014_FD_76345 | JGI IMG/M metagenome (GOLD analysis project Ga0079226, IMG submission 76345) | Agricultural soil microbial communities from Georgia to study Nitrogen management - Poultry litter 2014 | ecosystem: Environmental > Terrestrial > Soil > Agricultural land | place: USA: Georgia...
AAGTTCTTTTAGCTGAGGCCTAGTTGTTCTTTGCCTTCAGGACTTATTTTATCGAAATTCCATTCAGGCTCCCAAACGATATTTATTTTCACCTTGTGCTTGGGGAATACTTGAAGCAAGGCATTGTTTACGCCTTCTTCAATGGCATCGCCAAGTGGACAATGCGGAGTAGACAAAGTCATAGTAACTTCGATTATGCTCCTTTCGAGAAACTGAACATCATATACTAACCCTAGGTCAATAATATTTACAAAAAGCTCTGGGTCTAACACTTGCATAAGTGCGGCTCTAGCTTTTAATTGATCTGCACCTTGAGGTGAACTTAAATTTATCTCCATGTTATGATATATTAGTTTTATGTAATATAATTTTATAGACATTATAGCAATATGCTATAGCTAGTATCAGCCAGATGTAACTACTGATGGCGATGATTGTTTGTATTTGAAAGAATAGACCTATAAATAAACCGAAAAGCCCAATTAAATACAGGTAGAACTTAATGGAGGTGAGCTTTTCATTGTAGAGCTGCTTGGGCATGGGAATTTTAGCCTTCCCGTGCATCCCTTTATAAGTTATATTCCACACTATAAACGGCAGTGTCTTAAAGGTCTGCGGTAAAATTAGCCCTGTTATCCATCCTAAAAAGACGACCATGATATACATGCTAGCCCATTTGTAAGAAGGATTGAAAAATGTGAAAAGCATCATTCCTAAGGCTATAAACAGAATGACGAAAGAAAACAGGGACTGCTTCATCAATACGTCGGTTTTTTTTCTAAGCCTAGCTTTATAGCTTGTATATAAGAAAATGGCCCAAAATATTACGCCAATTGCGACCGTGATTCCAAAGTATATGGAGCTGAAGCGAACGCCGTTCTTATAGCCGTCAATTAAAAATAGGACCAAACCTATATTCTGTAAACCGTGGCTCCAGTAGAGCAGGTAGGAGTTTTTTGTTTTTCCCAATAAAAACATAGGAATCAACTTTGAAGAGACTCCGCAAATCAACTGCAGAAACCAGCCAGCTAAACCGGCGTGGGCATGCAGTTTGAGTAACTCTAAATGTTCTCGGGGAATAAAATGATGCTGTAAATTTATGGCTAACAAAAGCCCACTTATTGTCGTTACGCATAGCCATAGGGCGGAACTAATTAGAAATAAGGTCTGAATCGGACTGGAGATTCGGTGGGGTATGCTCATCCATATATTGACTAAATACATGAAGGATGCTAGCACCACTAAACTCCCCCCGAGAATAATGTGCCAGCTAATGATAAAATTTAAAAAACTCAGCACAATGAAAATAGTCCCTAGCAACAGGCAAATAAAAGAAACAAAAGCTAGTACTGGGCTGCTTAGAGGGTTCCCAGTAATAACCGGAGTTAACTGGTAGGCAGCGCCGAAGATTATCATAGTTCCCCATCCTAATGCGGCACAATGTGCCAAAGCTAGAGTTTGAGGGTTGAAGTAGTGTAAGCTTAACGAGGAGTGGAAAAAGGTAAGCAAAGAACATAGAGCTAAGAAGGATATTGCCGCTGCACCATAAAATGGAATAACAGCAATTCTATCGGGAGCCGACTTGATATCTACATTTTTTGCCATCTTAATTCGTAATTATTAAAAACACCTCGTTTTCTGAGCGTTGGGTTATGAAAATACTATAAGGTCCCGAGCTAATCTCCTCTAAAAGATGGAGAGGTACTCTTTTATGGATGACATAAATGAATGAGTCATCAGACATATTATTTAGGCTTTCCAAAATAGTCTGCATGGGAAGGGGCATCTCTAAATCGCGAACGTCCAATGTTATCTCTTTTTTAAGGTCCTTTAGCTTCTTGTGCTTTTGAGAAAAGGCCTCTTCATCTATCATGTTAATTCCGTCACTTGGTGTATCCTCATTTTCAATAACAGAGGCGTTAGCATCGGGATAAAGCCAGGTGTTGTACTGCTCGGTAGAAATCATTTCAACAAAGCTCTTGGCTCCTTTTCTTTCTAATAAATTAATTAAAGGTGTTGGAACAAAAGAGTTTACCACACATAGCGCTTGCCCATCTTCTAGAGCTCTAAAAGCAGCCATGATGTCTTTTAAAGGGTCAGAACCGCCGTCAATTTGCTGGCGTACATCCATCATCACTGCCGTTTTTTGGTTCACCCATGCTGGCCGGTTGACATTTGTATCTTCTATTTGTGAGGTTTGAGGAGGCGAATCTTGTTCATCCTCGCTCCAATTAAAGCCTAATGGGGCTAGGGCACTTTTGAATTGCTCCAAATTGCTACCCGAAATCCTGCAAGCCTCCTGTATATTGACTCGTGAAGCTAAGACTTTTCGAAGTATTGGATTGCGTAATTTTGCCAGAGGCTTAGCTATAGAAGCAATAGCCTCTATAGCCTCTGGATTTTCTTTTATTATTTTGGATATTTTTGTTTTAGAGTTTATTTCCATTATTTATGCTTCTAATGAGCAGTCTAATTTCTTTATCGATTTAGGAAATAAAATATTATTCTCCAAATGGATATGTTGAATAAGATCGTCCTCAAACTCTTTTAATTTTGCATATAAGAAAGCATAAGAGTTGCAAGCGTGTTGAGGGAGTGTGTAATTTTGTGTAAGCTCTTTTATCTTAACAACTGCTTCTCCTGCAGAATTATGCTCATCTCTCATTTCTTCTATCAGAGCATTTAGTTCGCTGGTGTTCAGTTTTTTAGCCGATTCTGGGTTCTTGATGACTGGGAATAAATTTTGGTCCTCTTTGATTATATGCTCATTAAGTTCAGTCACCAATTGGTTAAAAGTTTGCATTAAAGGGATTAAATGTTGGCTTTCAGCACCATGTCTTTGGGCAACTTTTTGTGCTAATTGTTGAATTAATGGGCCCTGTTCTTTTACATAACTGTGATGAATGTTTGTAATATAATCCGCTAAAAAACCAAGATCCCAGGAGTCGAAATTTAAATTTGCTCCATGGGTTGATTCGCTAGGAGTAAAGTTTTCCAGTTCGTGGATAAGCTTAGCCGTAGGGATGCCTACTGAGGCTGCGGCTTCTTCCAAGGTTTGTTTACCTCCACAGCAAAAGTCGATTCCTAACCGCTTAAAAACCTCCGCTTTTTGAATGTTATTCGCCGCGATCTCCCCAATTGTTTGCTGGTGTTCTGCTTTCACGTTCTTGGTGATTTTTATCTGCCAGAGAGCTGGCCCTTCTTTTAAATATTCCCAAGCGAATGTCTTGCCTCTTTCGCCCAAAAGCTGATAGTATAGCGGTTTAGGGTCGTGGTCATTGGAAATTATAAAGCTTTCATCTTCGCCCAAAGCATCAAAATGTTGGAATATTGTGGGATGTTTTAATCTAGGCTCTATTAATGTGACGTCTAAAATATTGTGATTTTGCATAATTATTTTATTTAAATGATTAACTTGTACAATTGGCTAATTGGCCATTTTTATTGTGATCTGATAACACAAAACTACTGACCAATTCTTTTTGAATTTTATGCGTTCAATCATATTGGAAGAAATTAGACATTCAGTTTACAATAGGAATTATGATAACGGTTACGTCACGATATGACTCCAATCATATTTGATAAAGGAACTGTATCTATCTTTGTATAACACATTTTTAACTCCATTAAGCTATGATGGTACCAGAGGAACTATTGCAAAATAAAGGGGCGAGTGTTGAACACTTAGCTTCGGGTGATGTAATTTATCAAATAGGAGCGCAGCCTACCTACTACTACCAGTTGGTTTCGGGTCGAGTACGCATAGTGAACTTCACTGAGGAAGGCCGGGAAGTACTCCATAAGCTGGTAGAACCGGGTGAGTGCTTTGGTGAGCTTTCGCTATTTGATAAAAGGCCACATAAAACTTTTGGAATTGCTGACACCCAAATTAGTTGTTTAAAGTTAGGTATGAGCTCCTTTTTTGCTTTAATCCAGGAATATCCAGATCTACATTTGAAATTCACGAAAACCATCGCGCAGCAATTGAGGTTTAAGTTTTTGATATCGGAGCTCATGAGTACAAACCAACCGGAATGCATGCTCTCGCAGCTGATCGACTATTTCTCCTTGGAGCAGAAATATATTTGTGAAGATTGCCATCAATTGATGCTCACTAGGCAACAAATAGCTAATATGCTCGGTCTTAGGGTAGAAACGGTCATTAGAACCATGAAGAAATTAGAAAAGTACAGTCCCATTAAGATCGTAAAAGGCAAGGTGTTTGTGAATTAAGCTGTAGCTGAAGACTCACAGCTCCTTTTGGAGAGTTGGGATAGGAGATAAGTCATCCGATGCTTCTAAAATGATTTACCTTGACGTACATATGACAACAAGTGAGGCATTCCGCAGTATCTTCGCTATTGACAATTGATTTAAGATGAGATTATTGATCTTGCTTTTATGTTGTTTGATAGGTGGACTAAAGCCATCTGTTGCTCAAGAGGTTCATGTGGAAGGAATCGTTTTAGATAAAGACGGAGGGAAGGTTTCTGGAGCAAATATTTTTATTAAGGGAACGGTGTATGGAACAAGTTCCTTAGAAGACGGTACATTTTCATTCACAAGCCCTGTTTTATCCGATACGGTTTTAATTGTGCGCCACCTCTCTTTATCGCAAGTAGAAAAAAGAATAAACCTGACTCAATCCATTAATGGACTGGAGGTCGTCATGAAGCCCGAATATGCAAGCCTCCAGGAGGCCGTCGTAGATAGAAAGAGCCGTAAAGTACTTGATTATGGGCGTTCCATCAGCTTTCAAACTATGGATGTTGATACTTCTCCTGGCAGCGATGCTGATATAGGCTCTGCATTAAAGCAGCTTCCTGGTGTCCAGATGATCGGAGAGAGTAGTGGTCTTTTTGTTAGAGGTGGGAGCAAAGAGGAGAGTAGAGTGTTTATTGATGGGTTGCACGTTTCACACCCTTACTTTCCTGGGATCCCCGATTTAGCGCAACCGCTTCGGTTTTCACCCCACCATTTTGAAGGCATTACTTTTAATACCGGAGGATATTCTGCTGGCTATGGAGACGCTTTATCTTCTATCCTATCTTTGGAGACTAAAGAGCACCCTCAAAAGAACTCTACTATAGTAGCGCTGTTGCCTTATGACTTGCAGGTGGGGCACGATCACTTGCTTAAGGAGAAAACCTCTTTAGGGTTTGATGTGAGTTACACCAACTTCACTCCATATTATAAGGTGATTAACCATCAAACCGAGTGGATTAAAGCCCCTCGATCTTGGACCTTACATGGTAAGTTTAACCATCAATTATCCGCTAAAGAAAAGATAAGTTGGTATGGGTACTGGAATTCAGGAGAGCAAAAAGCTTTAGAGCCAGATGTGGAAGATCAGGGTGCTTTAAAACCCATAGCTATTAATAATGATTACGCCTTCTCCTTGCTTACGTACAACAGGCAGGAAAGCGAAAAAAGCCATTACTATCTAGGTTATGGCGTTAATTATAATCAAGAAGTTTTCGGGCTCAATGGAGAAGTCAATAAGCCCAAATTCAGTCAGCATCAAGTCCGCGCACTTAATGATTATATATGGTCACCGCATGTACGAAGTCAAATTGGTAGTGAAGTGTATTTTATAAACAACAGTCTTTCAGACACCTTAAGCCTTAGGGATTTCACGGGCCATTTATGGGGAGAAACTAGCATTACGATCCACCCCAGGATAGTTCTTAGACCAGGAGTACGTTTGGATTATAGCGATAGAGTCAAAAGCTGGAGCGTAAATCCTAGGGTCACGGTGAACTTTCGAACTAACCGAAATGGAACGTTGTCACTTGTTGCTGGGAAGTACAGCCAGCAAGCTGAAGATAAGTACAATTTTCAAGCTCCATATGCAGCCTATCAGCGTGCCGACCATTATATTGTAAGCTTGCAGCAACAAGTTTTGGGACACTTCTTACGCATGGAAGGATATATAAAGAGTTATAAAAACTTAATTACACCTTCTTTAGAATCCAAAAACTTAGGAAAGGGCTTTGCTCGAGGAGTAGATTTCTTTTGGAGGGGCCAGGAGGTTTCTCCGGGCCTAGATTATTGGGTGTCTTATAGTTATTTGAATACCAAAAGGCAATATTTAAATTATCCTTATTTAGCTACTCCTGATTTCTCTTCACCTCACACCTTACATGTTGTAGGTAAGAAGTTTATAAATAGCTTGGGACTGTTTGTGGGGGGAAGTTATTCCATGATGGCCGGACGGCCGTATTTCAACCCTAACTCCGCTGTATTTTTAGCGGATAGAACCAGTCCAGTACATCAATTAAACGCCAATTTGGCTTTGCTAAGAAAATGGGGTAATACCTTTGTAACTACCGTATTGGCGGTGAATAATATTGCCAATAAAAAGCATGTTTATACCTATAGATACTCCCATCAAGGAGACTTCCGACTACCTGTAACGCAGCCCTATGGGAGGTCTGTTCTTTTAGGGGTGTTTATAAGTATTGGTAAAGATAGATCCGATGAAATATTAAATCAATTGCAATGAAGAAACTATTAATTCTTTTTTCAGTACTCGTTGCGCTCGCTACGCATCATGTATTTGGGCAGGGCTTAAACGAGCTGCTCGAGTCTAAAGTACGATCCCTAACTATCGTTGAAAGTGAAAAGGCGAATTCAATCTTAGCTAATGAAATTGAGCGAATTGCACTTGTCGAGGAAGACGATTGGTATGCGAATTACTATGCAGCATTAGCTTATGTAGAGACAGCATATGTTTCCCCTAAAAAACAAATCGATGCCTTGTGCGATAGAGCGGAAGAGTTTTTAATAAAAGCGGAAAAGATTCAAAACAATAACCCGGAAAATTTAGTTTTACGGGCGTATTTACTTAGTGCAAGAATCAATGTTAGCCCAATGGTTAGAGGTGCTAAGTTAGGGGTGGAGAGTAAGGAGCTATTAACAAAGGCCTTGGAAATAGATCCCAGCAATCCACGTGCTTTATATGTGCGGGGGATGGGTATTTATTATACGCCGGCGGTTTTTGGAGGAGGTAAAAAGAAAGCAAAACCCTACATAGAAAAAGCAGTTGCGCAGTTTAAGAAAGAGAAGAAAGAAGGACTGGAACCTTATTGGGGGGCGAAAGAGGCAGTGAAGCTGTATGAAATGTATTAGACCAGTGGTATATCTAGGTTAAAAGGCTAGTGTCTATCTATAAATAGATTAAAACAGCCTAGGCCCCAATGATGCGGTGTTAGGCTGTTTTAAAAGTTCTTTATTTCCCGATCTCTGATGCGGCTTCTTTGTCTAAGACAAATGTAACGTTCGCTACAGTTTTCAAAAATGTTGCAGGGATGTCTGAAGTAGGATCAGACTTGATAACTTTGGAAATTATAGAGGCTTTATTGGTAGACCAAGCCATTAATATTATTTTTTTTGCTCTTAAAATAGAGGCAACCCCCATGGTAATTGCGTGAGTCGGCGTGTTTTCTAGACCGCCAAATGCTGGGGCAGCATCATTTCTAGTGACAGAATCCAATTCGATTAAACGTGTTTCACTTTCAATGCTGGATCCTGGTTCATTAAAACCAATGTGGCCATTTCTTCCTATACCTAATAGCTGCAAGTCAATGCCCCCAGTCTGTGCTATTTTGTCTTCGTATTCTTTGCAAAGTACCTCTTTATTTTTGTCGGTTTTCGTGCCATCGGGAAGGTGCGCGTTTTCTGGTAGAATGTCTACATGGCTGAAAAGCTTTTCAGACATATAAGTATGGTAGCTCTGTTTATGGTCTTTACTAATTGGATAGTATTCATCCAAGTTGAAAGTAATGGCGTTTTTAAAGCTTAGTCCTTCTTCTTTATGCATACGAATCAACTCCTTATATACACCTAATACACTGGATCCAGTAGCAAGGCCTAACACAGCCATTTTTCCTTCTGCTTGCTTTTGTTTCAATAAATCGGCAATTTCCGTCGCAATATGACGGTCCCCTAAACTTTGGTTTTCAAATTCTAAAACGTTAATTTCTGAATGATTACTACTCATATGTTTTTGTTTTTGTTTTGTTTCTACTGAAAATGGAACGAAATATATTAATTTTTGCCGATATCAAAGTCCCATACCGTTTTTATATTTTTTATTAATATTCACTGGGAGTTTCCCTTGGGTTGGAATTTTGTTTATTAAAATTTTCCCTACTGCTTTTTGCATAAATGGGTCGTTTTGGTATCCCATTAGGATGCTTTTCGATCTTTTTACAGGAAGGTTATTTAAAGTATATGGGTTTGAAAATAAAACGCTTATGGTTCGTTTTCCAGCTAACTTAGCCACAAAGTTGTTGATTTCCTTGCTCTCTATTATGTAGCTAGGTCTTGGGCGCAATCCAGTGTCGTGGATGGCAAGAACAATCTGTGGATGCCTCCTGGTTTCTTTTAGAAGTTTCTTGAGCTCGGATTTTGTTAGTTCCTCGGAAATGTGGTAAAATTTTGAATTACTTGTGTTTTTAAGCATTTGCTTCTCGAAAGACTGCATGGAGTCTCCACCTACCTGAACGATGGCCGTGCTGACATCTTTGTTGAACTCTTCGATTAGCTTTTTACTATTGAGTAAAGTTGTAGCTTGAAGGGCTAGGCTGTCGACTAGATTTTTTGTGGCTTCCGAGTTCAGATCTTCGTATAGACCTACAGTTTCAATTTGATTTTGTTTATGCAGTTCCAGCCATAGTTTTGTGGCAAGTACTTTCTTTACTTTCTTTGCCAATAACTCCTCAGAGGTTTCTCCGGTCTGGATAGAGTTTTCAATGAGTTTTATTGCCTTCTCGCTGTCCGCGGATACTTCAATGAGATCGACCCCAGCTTTATAGGCCATCAATTCCGACTGGCCACTGGGGAAGTTCTTTTTTACTCCGTCCATATCCATAGCATCGGTTACCACCAAGCCTCTAAAGCCTAATTCGTTAATTAGAAGTTCTTGAATCGCCTTTTCGCTAATAGAGGTAGGAATGTTTGGAGTGTCATCAATTACAGGAACATGCATATGCCCAACCATGACCGATTGAGCGCCTTTAGCTATTAGCTCTTTAAAAGGATACAGCTCTAAGGTGTCTAAGCGCTCACGAGAAAAGTTCAATTGAGGGAGATCAAAATGTGAGTCTACGTCTGTGTCTCCATGTCCAGGGAAATGTTTTATAGACGTTAAAATCCCTCCATCCATCATACCTTGCATGTAAGCACCTGCTTTTTCTGTTACTTTATACTTGTCGTCCCCAAAAGAGCGAAATCCAATAACAGGATTTTTCGGATTGTTGTTGATATCCACAACCGGGGCAAAATTAAAATGCATGCCCATTCTTTGAAACTCGCTCGCTATTTGTTTACCCATTTGGTAAATGAGTTCATTGTTCTGTACTGCTCCTAGGGTCAGCTGAAATGGGAATGAAAGGGTTGAGTCAGCCATACGCATGCCTAAGCCCCATTCCCCATCAAAAGAAATTAACAACGGGATGTCTGAGGACTGTTGATAGTTGTTAAACATGTTGACGTGTGCATTCGGGCCGCCTTGAAAGACAACCAGGCCTCCTAGCTTCTCTTTTTTAATCACGCGCTGGACCGAGTCTATGTACCCCTGACCTAAGTTGGTGTGGGACCTCACGAGAAACAATTGAGCTATACGCTCTTTGTTGGTTAAGGATTCATAAATAGAGTCAACCCATTGGTGGTCTTTATTGATGAATTCTAAAAATTCTTTGTTTTGTGCGAAGCTCGCAGTAGAGCTTAAGGTTATTAATAGAATTAATACCTGTCTATAAAGGTTTTTCAACATGACTGATTTATTGGTGTATTCAAAACCAAATTTCGGATTTTTATTTGTTATTTCCGAATGTTGCGCTATTCTTATGCAAAAAAGAATAAATGCGCATTTAGTTTAGTTTATATTTTTCCTCCAATAGAGTGGCATAATCTAGAGAGTTTTTAATTTCGCCAGACGCTTCCCTTTTCCATAGCATGTCTATTATTAGCAATAAAAACTCGGTTTCTCTTTCGGGATCTTGAAAATTTAGTTCCTTGAAAGCGCGGAGCACGATAGGTTGCACGGGTTTGATAAATTGTTCGTGCTGGCTTCTAGCAAAAGGATGATGAGACAATCTTTCTTGGAGTTTCCAAAAAAGAGGTTCATCGGAAACGAGCTTATTGGGTAGGTAAATCATTTTTAGTAAAAAGTCTCTTGGGCCATTGTATGTTAACATACCTTTATGGTTCATTAGGATTCTACGATAACCTGCTCGGATGATATAAGAAAGGAGTGCGTCTTTTTTGCCGAAATGCTTGAAAATAAGCGCCTCGGACACTTTAGCTTTTTCGGCTATGACTTTCGTTGAAGTCGCCGAAAAACCCTGTTCTGAAAATAATTTTAACGCCTCTTTTAGAATCTTCTCTTTCCTACTCATTTTATAGAAACCATACTTCTTACATTAAAAAAATACTAGGGCAAATATACCTATTAATTATTTCTATAGTCCTAAGAATAAGTCATAATATTGGCAAAAAATCTGTGGAGAAAACTGTTTGAAAATAGGTGGTAATTTTTAAAAAAACTTATAACAATCTGCCACCTTCTCTTATGAAAACGTCTTTTTTCTCCATGTATTTCTCGCGGTCAATGGCCCTTGTCCCCTTTGATAAAATTGCGGTTCGGAATCCTAGGGAAAGAGCGTCCATTGCAGAATAAAAAACGCAAAAATCAGCAGCCAATCCACAAATGTGAACCTCATCTACGTTTTTAGCTTTCAGATACCCCGATAGCCCTGTGTCGTTAAGCCTACCGTTGTCAAAAAAGCCGCTGTAGCTATCTATGTTAGGGTTCATCCCTTTTCTGAATATGGCAGCGATGTTATTGGTTTGTAAATCCGTATGAAACTCAGCGCCCTTGCTGTTTTGCACGCAATGGTTGGGCCATAAAACTTGCTCCATCCCGTTTAATTGAATGAGGTCATAGGGCTGCTGGCCTGCATGCTGTGAGGCGAAGCTGGAATGATCCTCGGGGTGCCAATCTTGGGTGGCTACAATAAGTGAATACTGATCTTGTACTTTATTTATAAAAGGAATGACTTCATCTCCTTTTGGAACAGCTAGGCTGCCACCAGGTAAAAAGTCATTTTGGATATCTACAATTATTAAGGCTTTCATAACAGGTAAATATACTGAATTTATGCGACGACGCGTAACGACTGCTCATTTTAAGACTGCCTTTCCTGGCAGTGAATTTTGTCTTTAGTAAGTAAAATGTTGTTGGGTTCAAAAAACATAGAACAAATTCAATGGCCATAGTTGGTTTATCTGAATAATTAATAGTAGTTTTGCCTATCTTTTTTGGGACAATAGTTTTATTTATGTCGATGAGAGAAATACAATTTAGAGAAGCCCTTCGGGAGGCCATGAGCGAAGAAATGCGCAAGGATAAGTCCATTTTCCTTATGGGAGAAGAAGTGGCTGAATATAATGGTGCTTATAAAGTAAGTCAAGGTATGCTTGATGAGTTTGGCCCTGAAAGAGTAATAGACACACCAATTTCTGAACTGGGATTTTCCGGTATAGGGGTGGGAGCTGCTATGAATGGGTTAAAGCCGATTATCGAATTTATGACCTTTAACTTTTCATTAGTAGCTATTGATCAGGTTATCAATGCTGCTGCGAAAATGAACTCCATGAGTGGTGGACAATTCCCTATTCCTATGGTTTTCAGAGGCGCAACGGGTAACGCGGGGCAATTAGCTGCGCAGCACTCGCAAAACTTTGAAAATTGGTATGCTAATACTCCGGGATTGAAAGTTGTCGTGCCTTCAAACCCTTATGACGCTAAAGGATTGCTAAAATCTGCTATAATCGATCCAGATCCAGTTATTTTTATGGAGTCTGAGGTGATGTACGGAGATAGAGGAGCGGTTCCAGAAGAAGAATACTATTTAGAGATTGGCAAAGCGAATGTGGTTAAAGAAGGAAAAGACGTCACTGTTGTTTCTTTCGGTAAAATGGTTCCTAGGGTAGTAATTCCTGCAGTGGAGGAGTTGTCAAAAGAGGGAATTGATGTTGAGTTAATTGATTTAAGGTCAGTTCGCCCGATAGACTACGCTACAATTATTGAATCTATTAAGAAAACCAATAGATTAGTTATTGTAGAGGAAGCTTGGCCTCTAGCATCTATTTCTGCTGAAATAACATACAAAGTACAAAAGGACGGCTTCGATTATTTAGATGCGCCAGTTACACGTGTGACATCTGAAGATGTTCCTTTAGCTTATGCACCTACTTTAGTGGAGGCAACCTTGCCAAGCATAGAGAAAATGGTGAAAGCTGTGAAAGAAGTCACTTACACTAAAAAGTAAATAATACTTCCTATCAAATAATCGGCCTTCGTTTAAAAAAGCGGAGGCTTTTTTATTGGTCTCTACCCTCTTATTTTTAAATACCATCAAAGTGCTTTTTGCAATTTGGGGTTGGTGGTTAAGGTGTTTCTCGAAACTATAATCTTACACAGTTTTGAGTGTTTTGGTTATAGGATTCTTTTTTCAATAGCCATGCGCTTTTTCCATTTAATAATTATAAAATCTTTTAAACGTTGGGTTGCCCATTTGACGAAATTTGGTTCCTCGCTTACTGTTTATTCTGTCTTCTACTGACAAAATCGCATCAAGATTGTAAATTTTACTGCTCCTTCTTCTCCTTCTTTTTGAACTTGTAAGCTTTCCTTGCAGGTTTCTTTCTCATCTACTTCCGCCTCCTTATAGATTTTTTTTAAATGGAGCGTTATATTTTAAGGAGTGGTGTTAAAGAGTTCACCCATTTGTGATTGAGTTAACCATACGGGGTCATCCTCTAGCCGAACTTCGAGTTGGATGTTTTCTTGCCCATCTGTATAAATTATTATTTTATTCATTTTGTTATTTCTGAATTCTTAGTTCCTAATCATTGTACTCCTGTGAATTATATATGTCAAGTTCGGAATTCAAGCACAAGTCTTTTGCAAACTTCACCGCATACAAAGTGACTGGATTTATCGCCTTCGTTATTTCCGAAAATTCCGAGTATAAAGGATCATGCGGTCAATTCAAACCAATTCACATTGTATTAGTAATTGAACTCAGATTCTCACACTTAACGAGTCTTTTTTTTGTTTTACAGGTGTTGCAGGTTAGAGTTGAAAGTACGCTAGGCTGATGAAACTCCTTAAAGGAGTTTGATATAGTTTCGGCATAAGGGATGTGTTATTGCCGAAGGTAAATACTTTAAGGTGTCCTGATTTTTAAGGGCTCAAAACTGTTAGGATTGAAGGAGAAGAGGGTGACGCTGAGGTTTTAGGAACAAGGCAGGCTAATGAGTATGTACAGGTAAAGAAAAAGCTGTACCTTTTCTAAAGAAAAATTAGTGCAAAGAAATTGAGGTGATTAATTGAAATAAATAAAACTGCTGCGTGAGGTCGGTTTAGTAGCCCCGCTAGGAATCGAACCTAGATCAAAAGTTTAGGAAACTTCTATTCTATCCGTTGAACTACAGGGCCAGAAATTAACGATACAAATTTAACATAAGTTTATTTTAAAATGCTTATTATGTCAATAATAAATGATTATAAGGTTGGCGACCCCATATAGATTTCCTTTATAGGGTATTGAGAATAACAATGAGGATTTCAGGATTATTAATCGTAAATTTGTACTAGTAAATAAAAGAAATAAATTAATATAATATGAGTTTTACAGGTAAAAAATTTCCAAGCATTGCAGTTGATGCAATTGATTATTTAGGAGAAGATTTAAGTATTAACATTTTTGAGAAAGCTACCAAAGAAGGTAAGAAAGTGTTGTTGTTTTGGTACCCGAAAGATTTTACTTTTGTTTGTCCAACAGAACTTCATGCTTTCCAAGAAGCTTTACCAGAGTTTGAAAAAAGAAACACCGTAGTAGTTGGTGCATCATGTGATACCAATGAAGTTCACTTTGCATGGTTAAATGTTTCTAAAGATGACGGTGGTATAGAAGGAGTAACTTACCCTATTTTAGCCGATACCAATAGAAACCTTTCTAGTGTTTTAGGTATCTTAGATTTAGAGGAGGTTGAGGATGAGCAGTATGGTACTTTAGCTAAAGGTTCTGCAGTAAGCTACCGTGCAACTTACCTAATTGATGAAGACGGAAAAGTTTTCCATGAGTCTGTTAACGATATGCCTTTAGGTAGGAACGTACAGGAATATATTCGTTTAATTGATGCGTATACCCACGTTCAAAAGCATGGCGAAGTATGTCCTGCAAACTGGGAAGAAGGTAAAGAGGCTATGGAAGCAAACCGCAAGGGTGTAGCTGAATACTTATCTAAAAACTAATTGTTAAGGTTTTAAGGGCAGCACTAGCTGCCCTATATATTCTTTAATGTTTTAATATAAATAGGAAATATGTTTCAAGAATTAGATCAAGATAATTTACAAGAGTTAGTAGCAAGCAACGATACTGTAATGGTCCAGTTTTCAGCTACTTGGTGTGGAAACTGTAGGATCATGAAGCCTAGGTTTAAAAAATTAGCTTCTGAAAATCCTAATGTTTCTTTTTTTGTTGTTGATGCGGAGAAATATCCAGAATCAAGAAAATTAGCTAAGGTGGATAATCTTCCAACTTTCGCTGCTTTTAAAGCTGGAGAGCTCGTGAATCAAGTGCAAACAAATAAAATGGATGGATTAATAGAATTACTCAATGAAATTACCAATAATTAGACATTTAGTAGACTTCATAGAACAGAATGATGAAGATTTCGTTCTAGAAGCAATAGAAACCTTAGAGTCTATAACTGAGGTGTCTTCTCTAACCGATCAAGAGCTTGATGTGATAGGAGAGTTGATTTCCAACCTTTATGGAGCAATTGAGGTAGGTAAATTAGTTAGAGAGGGAGAAAGTAAAAAAGATGCGTTGAATAATTTTATGCAGCGTGTTTTAGGCTCTATTGATAAGTCGTAGTAACTCGCTGATATGCAGTGATGTGTAAATCTTCCTGTGTAAAAAACCTCTTTTGTTGAAAAGTACTGCAATTTTCCCCTAGGCATCTTCATGAGAATAATTTAACTTTAAAATGTGTTTGATTTAGTACCAAGAATATAAAATAATTGTGCTTAATCAAGGGGAATATATATGAGCTGATTACAGCTTGATACACAAAAAAGATTTTTAATTGTTGTGAATAAAAGGAGCTTTCTCAAGCTCCTTTTATTATTTGAAAGGACATGGGATGCATAGCCCAATTTCAACACTTACTCCGGGTCACCTCGTTATACCGTTATTCTTTCGCAACTTTTTACCATCAATTTTAATCCTGCTATTATTAAGGTAAGGGTTAACATTTGCAAAAAAATGCAATTAATCTTTATATTTGAAAATGCTTCGAATCATTCAAAATCTTATTATCCTATTGGCTTTGGGATGCTATCCATGGATGGGCTATTCTCAAGCTGAATTTTCTTCTTGGAGTTCTTCAGAGATCCAGCATCGCTTAGAAAAACTTCAAGTTCTAGGGTCGGTATTGTACTTTGCTGCGCATCCAGACGATGAAAACACGGCTTTAATTGCCTGGTTAGCGCAAGAGCAGAAATATAAAACTGCTTATTTGTCATTAACAAGAGGTGATGGAGGGCAAAATTTAATTGGTAAAGAAATTGGCGTAGACCTAGGCTTGATTCGTACCCACGAGCTGCTTGCAGCACGTGCAAGGGATCAAGGGGAGCAGTATTTTAGTTCTGCATTGGATTTTGGATTCTCTAAAACACCGGAGGAGACATTTGAATTTTGGGAAAAAGAAGAGGTTCTTAAAGAGGCCGTAGGGCTTATCCGTAAAATTAAACCCGATGTTATCATCACTCGTTTCCCTCCCGATAGTAGAGGAGGGCATGGTCACCACCAAGCCTCCGCAATGTTAGCACGTGAAGCGTTTGATGTTGCTCAAGATCCAGCTGCATACCCCGAGCAGGTGGAAAAGTGGGGGACTTGGAAGCCCAAACGCCTTCTATGGAATACCTATAACTTTGGTCGAGGTGATTATACTTCCCCCGATCAAATTCAAGTTGATATCAGCCAGTACAACTCTTTATTAGGACACAACTATGCGGAGGCAGCCGCTATTAGTCGCTCTCAGCATAAAAGTCAAGGGTTTGGTGATGCCCCAAGAAGGGGGCAGTATACCGAGTACTTTGAGTTAATAGCTGGAGAAGATACCGATGAAGGTCTTTTTAAGGGAGTGGATACTTCGTGGGAAAGGGTTGAAAGCGGAAAAGCGATCAAGCAGCTCTTAAGTGAAATTATTCAGAAGTTCGATCCCAATAGACCACAAGCTTCATTGCCTTTATTGTTAAGCTTGAAAAGTGAAATGTCTCAATTGGAAGATTCTTTTTGGGTGGATCAAAAACTCCATGATCTTGATGAGGTTATTTTAGCCTGCTCTGGTTTGTATATGGATTTCAGGAGCGATAAAGATCAATATGTGCAAGGTGCGCAGGTAGTTGGAGAATTGGTCTTAGAGGCACGGAAACATGACGTGGAGGTGGAGCTGGTATCCATCAATCAGCAAGATCAAAATAAGCGAATTACTGCGAATCAACCTATTTCGGTCAAGCATAACCTAAAAGCTAGTCACATCAGTCATCCATTTTGGCTGGAACGACCTTTTCATAAAGGAAGGTTTGATGTGGAGACTGAAAAATCATGGATGGCTTATAATAACGATGTCCCTCTTGCAGATGTTCGTTTAAGAATACAGGGGGTAGATTTAAATTATAAGTTGCCTTTACAGTATTATTCTGTTAGTCCAGTTTATGGAGAGGTTCGTGAGGCTGTTTCTATTGTCCCTGAGATAACTGCTTCTGTACATGAAGACATGGTTTTGTTCTCTAAAACCGAATTGGAAAAAACAATTAGCATTACTTTTGAGAAACACTCGAGTGAGAACATGCAAGCCGCTATAAAGGTGAACCTTGGCAAGGACTGGGAGGTTAAACCCAGGGAAATTGCTCTGGACTTTAAAGATGGGGAAACAAAGCTCACTAAAGAGATCGTTATAAAGGCTTCCAATATCAATAAGAGTTCGAGTGTATTAACTCTTATTAATAGCGATGGTAATACTATAAAACAAGTCAAGCGCCTGAATTACTCGCATATTCCCAAGCTAACCAGTCAGCCGGATTTAGAAATTCAATTAATTCCTGTGGATATTGAGACGCCGAAAAAGAATATACTCTACGTGAATGGCTCGGGGGATTTAATCCCATCTAGCCTAAGACTTCTGGGCTATGAAATAGATGAAGTTCAAGGGGATGATTTAAGTGCTGAGCTATTAGCAGACTATGACGTTCTTATTTTTGGTGTCCGGGCATTAAATGTAGACCCTTCTTTAGCGAGTCATGCAAAAACCATCAACCAGTTTGCTGAAAATGGGGGCGTAGTTCTTATGCAATATCATGTGGCTAATGTAGATCCATCTGTCATTGCGCCTTACCCTTTTGAAATAAATGCTGCTCGGGTAACTCAAGAGGATTCCGAAGTTTTTATTAAGGACCAAACGGACCCCGTTTTTAATTTTCCTAACGCAATTACTGCAGACGATTTTAACGGATGGGTTCAAGAAAGAGGTTTATATTTTGTATCTTCCGCCGACAATAATTACAGGATGCCGTTAGAGATGGCCGATACAAATGAAGAGTTGAGTAGCGGCAGTTTAATCGTAGCGGATGTCGGTCAGGGGAGGTTTGTATATACATCGATTTCCTTTTTTAGGCAATTGCCAGCAGGAGTCCCTGGTGCGTTTAAGTTATTTGTAAATTTATTCAGTTTAGATAATTAATATAGATAACATTTATGGAAAAAGTTCGTTTAAATGTCCCTGCACTTACCGCCCTATGCGGAGCAGTATTTGGTTTTTTAATCTTTTTGGTGGCATCTGAATCCTTTGGTATGGGGCTTCTCGGATTAATCTTTGGAATTGCCGGGGCATTGGTATTTAATGCTTTTTTACTACCACACAAGTCTCATGACAGATAAAGGATTGCCTCCATTTATTAAGAGCTGGAAGCAGTTCTATGTATTAGTAGCTTTTTGGCTACTGATCTCTATTATTGGAATGTATCTATTTACCTTGTATTTCCAATGAGCATTTACGACTGGATTGTATTGGTTTTAACCCTGCTTTTAATAGTCTCTTATGGACTTTATAAAAGCAGGGGGATCCAGAACATGGACGGTTTTTTCTTAGGCAATAGAGAGATGCCTTGGTACACCGTCTGTTTCTCAGTCATGGCAACTCAAGCCAGCGCTATTACCTTTCTGTCGGCACCAGGCCTGGCTTACTCCAAAGGAATGAGTTTTGTGCAGTTTTACTTCGGACTGCCACTGGCGATGATTGTCCTAAGCATTACATTCGTGCCGATATATCATAAGTTGAAAGTTTTTACTGCTTACGAATTTCTCGAGAAGAGGTTCGATGTTAAAACTAGGGTACTTACGGCTTTTTTGTTCTTAATCCAACGAGGGGTGTCAACGGGAATTACCATTTTCGCACCTGCCGTAATACTTTCCACCATACTGAATTTGCCTGTCACCCTTACCACATTGTTTATTGGGGTTTTAGTGATTCTCTATACCGTTTACGGGGGGACTAAAGCCGTTTCATTTACGCAGCTTCTGCAAATGGCCATTATTTTTGGTGGTATGCTCATAGCTGGAGTGATGGTTATTCACTTATTACCAGCCGATATAGGATTTAAAGAGGCCTTACATATAGCTGGAAAGTCTGGGAAAGCGAATGCCATAGATTGGAGTTGGGATCCGGACAACCAGTATACGGTTTGGACTGGAATAATTGGAGGCTTCTTTCTACAGCTATCCTATTTTGGAACCGACCAAAGTCAAGTTGGAAGATACCTTACCGGGTCTTCCGTACGGGAAAGCCGTATGGGGCTTTTAATGAACGGCTTATTAAAGGTACCTATGCAGTTTGCAATTCTTTTAATTGGCGTATTGGTGTTTGCTTATTATCAATACAATACACCTCCACTGTTTTTTAATCAACAAGAGGTCGCAAAGCTGGAACAAAGCAGTTATTCTGAAGAATACAATAAGCTGAAGATTCAGCATGAAGAAATCAGTGGGGACAAAAAGGTAGAGGTTGATAATTTAATTCAAGCCTTAAAAAAAGATGATCAGTCTTTAGTAGAGCACACAAGAGGACAGCTGCTGCTTTACAACCAAAAGGAAGCAGAACTAAGAGAAGAGCTTACCACGCTGATGCAGAAGAATGACGCACAAGCCGAGACAAATGATACTAATTATGTCTTTTTAAGCTTTGTTACCAATGTGTTCCCTAAAGGCTTAGTCGGCTTACTGATTGCTGTTGTGTTTTTAGCTTCCATGGGGGCTACCGCAAGTGCAATTAACTCCTTGGCATCCACTACCACGGTTGATGTGTATAAACGCTTTGTAAATAAAGAAGGAAGTGAAAAGCAGTACTTGAATGCCTCCAGACTATTCACGCTAATATGGGGTGTTTTCACTGTGCTCATTGCTTTATACGCAGGTAGGCTGGGTAACCTTTTAGAAGCAGTGAATATTTTAGGTTCCTTGTTTTACGGGACTATTTTAGGGGTTTTCTTAGTCGCCTTTTATGTTAAGAAAATTGGCGGTAGGGCTGTGTTTTATGCTGCGGTATTGACCGAAATCTTTGTTATTTTAATCTGGAGAGCAGACATAGTCGCATTTTTATGGCTAAACCTAATCGGCTGCATAGGAGTGCTGTTGTTCTCTTTTGTGTTTCGAGCCTTAGGTGTGGACAGAAAAACCAGTAACCAGTAAGTACGAGCTTCTACACACGTCAGAAGCCTGCTTGCCAAAATTAAATTTAGGAACTTTAGAAATTTCAGGTATTTGGAACTCGCCTCAAGCGGTAGAAGTTATAAATACCGTTTATACAGATTGTAGATAACTTGAATATCCTTTTCAGTTAAATCCTCATCCACTTCCTCACCCATGAATTTTCGTTTAAATGCTCTTATAGTGGCTCTTGGGTTACTGATGTCGTAACCAATTAAGCGAAGGGCTTCTAGGGGGTCAAAGTGCGTTGGAGGCGATAATAAATAGTCTTCATTATACCATAGACCAAAACCGTGCTCCGCTAGCCTTTTCCAAGGGAATAGGACACTCGGGTCGTGTTTCCTACCTGGTGCTATATCCCCATGTCCTAAGAAATTGGTTTGAGGAATTTTATATTTACTTTTTAATTCTGCCAATAGGCCTAAAAGCGCCTGTATTTGCGCGTCTGAAAATGGCTCTTTGCCATTATTATCCAATTCGATCCCTAAGGAAGAAGAGTTCAAATCTTGTACATTTCCCCACTTTCCAATTCCCGCGTGCCACGCTCTGAAATAATCGTTTAGCACTTGGAATATTTCCCCATTTCTGGAAATGATATAATGTGCGCTCACTTTGGTATGTGCTATTTTAAATGTACGAATGGTTTGTTCGGTGCTATTTTGCGCCGTATGGTGAATGATTACAAAGTTGGGCTTTCTTAAATCAAAATGTTGCGTGCCTGTCCAGGGATATTCTTTCTCCATGCCGTCCTCTAGTAGGGAGTACAGGTCTTGGTCCTTTTCCAAGTGAGCTTGCTGTTCTTTTTTGAGTTCCCTGTTCTCTGTTTTTAGTATGGCGTTGGTGCTTTTTGATTCTAGTAAGAGCCCCCGCAAGCTGTCTACTTGATAACGTAGATTGTTAATGGATGATCTTGTTTGGGCATGTTTTTTGGAACCACAAGACACCACAATGCCTGAGGATAATAGAGCTATTATCAAAAAGATAGGAATAGGAAAATTACGCATTTAAAAGACTTGTTTTATCTGATCAATTATTATCTAGGGAAGTTAAAAGTTATACCCATTGCAAGTGCTTGGGAATATTGAACATTGGGATCCACATCGCTATCGTATATCATAATGCCGCTTAAGCTCACATTGATGATTCTCGTTACGTTTGCCGTAAAAGTAACATCCAATCGATGCGAAGGGTCAGATACGTCTTTGTAGTCTGCAAATAAGTTGTAACGGCTTTTAACGTTGAAGTTTTTGGCCAAATCTCTATCCAAGTTGGCAGTAACCTGGAAGGCTAAGTCATTTTTAATGTTTTTACCTTCCTCTACTCCAAAGCGTTTACCATCTCCGTCCGGTGTTATTCTCTCGTCGTACACGAATGTTTGTCGTGCAGTACCGGTACCAAAACGTAGCGAGAAGGTCTTGTCGATAGTATTGTATTCCAAACCGAAAGATTCTGTTAGATAACCCGGAGCCATAAAGCTGGTCTTTACACCGGTTTGGATTTCATTGCCCAAACTGTCTTTCCCATATTCCGGACCGATATCAAACTGCGTTTCAAACGTTATTGAAGTATACAGGGACCATTTCGGGGATAATTTGTAAGATAACTTGTTGTCCCAAAATATTCGGTCGTTGTTTTTTTTGGCGATTTGTCCCTTGTTTTTTGCTTTACCGTATTTTAGGTCGATTTCTGAGACGTATAAAAAATCGTTTTTATTGTATTCAGCCTTATGCCATGCTATGCCTAGTAAAGACACGGAGTTTACACCTCCACCTTTCCAGTTGTCACTAAAAGATGCTTGGCTGGCATTGATTCCAAATTTAGTCCAATGCTTCCAGTGGTTAACGTTTAACTGCAATTCAGGAATGGGCACTTCTATTTGTAAAAGCTCACTTTTAATGCTGTCTTGTTCTTTCGCTATCTCCGTTTTAGGAGTCACTTGAAGCTCCTCAAGGCTTTGTGCACCGGCATAGCTAAAAAGCAGTGCTACGCTGGCAAGTAATGTGTATAGTTTTTTCATATTTTACTTACTAACATCGATATTTATTTTTGGAAGTTCAGGTAAATGTCGCAAATTAGGATTTAATTTAAACAATTTGTACTTATTTTTTATGTATTCCATTAATTCGTACTCGTCCGAAGCTATTATAAAATAATAACTTGGCCTGTATTCCTGCATAAATCGCTTTAATTCATCGCCACTTAGGCCTGTGTAGTTTCGTACCAAGTCTGGCGTATACTTAGAGTCTATTACATTTTGTTGGTATTCAGCCTCCAATAACTTTGTTAGCCTCCTGGCGTTTTTAGCCTCTTTACTCAGGAGGTTATAAATGGTGTTGATATTTAAACCCGCACCTGTTGGACCAACGCTAAATGCACTTCCAGGCTTGGCCAAACCAAAAGCTCTCTTGTAATCTTCTTGTGCCTGTTTATACAGTTCTTCAGGAGATTTTCTAGCAGAAACCTTAACCTTGGGAATATAAATAACAGAGCGCTTTAAGCTAAAAATTAAAACCTTTTGATCCATGTACACAAGAGTGTCGCTATGGAAACCTTCTCTTTCTGCAATTAATGTGTCTCCAGGAGTTGCAAAAAGCTGGAACTCACCTCGTGAGTTGTTGAATATTAATCGCTTAGATGTGGTATTAGTTATTCTTACTGTAGCAATCCTTTGTTTTGTAGTAGCATCTACAACGATTCCTTCCATATTTTGCTGGGAGTACGCCGAGGTAATACTACAGATTGCTAGTAGTACAAATAATATATTTTTACTCAGTTTATACACAGTACGATTCTATCCTATTTACAATTTGGCATAAATATTATCAAATCTGTCATATTTTTGATAAAAATAATAATTGTAATTAGAAAGATACAACTAAGAGTTGGCCAATGTCTAATTTCTCATTACTCAAGCCGTTTATTTGCTTGAGCTGGTCCACTGTGATTTGGTAGTTTTTTGCAATAGAGTGGAGTGTATCCCCTTGCTTCACCTCATAAATTGTCATCGCTGGGGTTTTCTTCTCAACCATATTTGTACTGCTCTCCACTTTTTCCACTACAGTGGTAGATTTCTCTTCTGATAAATGGACCCGCTCCTCTTGTACAGGAGGGTTTTTGGGACGCTCATCGACGCTTGCGGCATACTGCTCCCTAGCTCTCTGAGCAGGGACGTTCTGCGGCTCGTCTAGCCTGTATAACTCGTAACGCTCAATAATATCAATTAGCAACTGTGCATAGCGTGGGTTGGTTGCGTAACCTGCAGCTTTTAAACCGTGAGCCCACCCTTTATAATCACGGCGATCGAGTGTAAATAGACGTTTATACCTCTGCTGTAAGAGGAATATTGAGTGGTCACGGAATGATTGTTCTGGGGAGTTGTAAACCCTAAAACAATCATTCGGTGTGTCATCAGCGCGGGATATTCTTCTGCCGCTCCATTGCCCACCACATTTTATCCCAAAATGGTTGTTTGCATTTTGTGCTAAATAGCTTTTCCCACTTCCTGACTCCAATATGGCTTGAGCCATTTTAATACTTGCGGGAATACCGTATTGAGCCATTTCATTGATAGCAATAGCTTTATATTGCTCAATGTATTCCGTGCCGCTTTTGGGGATGTTCTGCGAGTTTTTTACAGGTGGTACACGGTTGCCTGAAGGAGGGTAATAGATTCCTTGAGAAGCCACATCTCGACGGCTTCCGCATGCGATCGTTGTTAGGATCACAAGCAACAGTGAACTGTAAAATAAGATTCGCATTAAACGAATAAACGCTGCCCAATAATAATATCTTCGTCGTTTATTATATTATTTATCTTTTTAATTCTTTGGATGCTGACTCCAACCGATTCTGCGATATCCTCTAGAGTATCACCCGGCTGGACTGTATAACCAGAGAAGCTAAATATACGAACAACTTGTTCACTTCTAATCTCTGGCAATACAATTAAAGGCAATTTACTTATTTTAGGACTAGGATCAATCTTATCGAAATCATGTAAATCATAAGTTTCAATTAAACTTAAAACCTTCCGTGACCAATCTGTTGTCTCTGAGTAACCTGCCCTAGCTATTCCTAGAACCCAACCCTTATAGGATTCGTGGTCTAGTTCTTTAAAAAGCTTTTTGGTAGCTCTTCTTCTTTGCAATAATCCAACAAAATCCTTGTAGGAATCATCTACAGATCCATAACCTTTAAATGCAGATTTAATTGTCTTGCTGTTATTTTTACCCTTTATGCCAAAGTGGTTGTGTAGATGTCGTGCAATTCTGCTGTTTCCGAAAAAGCTTTCGTGAATTGCAACTCCTAAAATAACGGAAGCAGGAACTCCCGTTTCCTCCATTAACTCTGCAGCTAACTCGCTATGCGTGTTGATGTATGAGTCTAATGTGTACTTTTTTTGCGCCTGAACATGGTTCAAACTAAAAAGTAATGCGGTAATTAGTAATAGATTTCTAAATAGATGTTTTAAACTATTCATTGATATTAAATTAGTACAACCATTACTTTTTGCGTAAAACAAAAAGCCCATCGCGTACCGGCAACATGACTTTTTCAATTCTGTGGTCTGTCGCCAATTTATTGTTGAAATTTAAAATTTCCTTTGTTCTTTTGTCCTGCATGTCTGCAAAAACCTTGCCCTTCCACAAGACGTTGTCAATCAGTATAATAGCGCCTGGATTTGTTTTTTCTAAAACGAGCTCGAAATACAGTTCATTTCGTTTTTTATCTGCGTCTATAAAAACTAAGTCAAACGGCCCAGGTATTGTCGGTATAATTTCTGCTGCATCACCGATATGAAAGTGTATGTTGCTTTTGTACTCTGAGGATTCAAAATACCCAGTAACTTGTTCCTCTAACTCGTCATTAATATCTATTGTGTGCAGCTCACCCTGCTGCCTGTCTAAACCTTCTGCTAGACACAGTGCTGAATAACCTGTGAAAGTGCCAATTTCAAGAATTTTATGGGGAGACTTCATTTTGCTAATCATGGATAACAACCTCCCTTGGTAGTGACCAGATAGCATATGAGACTGAGCCTTTGTCAAATAAGTTTCTCTTTCTATTTGAGATAACAGATGCGATACAGGGTCTATTGTCTGCTCCAAATATTCATTTAAAATATTGTTTTCCAACAAATTCATGGGGCAAAGTTAATTAAGAACTTTTTGTGAAAGCAATATTTGAGCGTTAATTTTTGTTAATGCGCTCAAATATAGAGGGATGGTGAAGAGATAAACCCTGCTTGGGAATGTCCAGAGCAGGGCCGTAATCGTTAGGAGAGATCAGTACTGATCAATCTTAAAAATTCACTTCTTGTAACATCACTTTTGAACTGTCCTGTAAAGGCAGACGTGGTGGTGATGGAGTTTTGCTTTTGAATACCTCGCATTGACATGCACATGTGCTTACATTCAATCACCACGGCAACTCCTGCAGGCATTAATGTATCTTGGATGCAATCTCTAATTTCATTTGTAAGTCTTTCTTGTACTTGCAGACGTCTGGCAAATACATCAACCACACGAGGGATTTTGCTCAATCCAACTATATGACCGTTAGGTATATAAGCAACGTGTGCTTTACCAAAGAATGGCAGCATATGATGCTCGCATAGTGAATAAACCTCAATATCTTTGACTACAACCATTTGGCTGTAATCCTCTTCGAACATAGCGCCACGCAGAATTTCTGCTGGGTCCATTTGATATCCGTGCGTAAGAAACTGCAACGCTTTAGCCACTCTTTCCGGTGTTTTAATAAGCCCATCTCTTTGAGGATCTTCACCTAAAGCTTCCAGTATATCTGTATAATGCGTGGAGATTCTCTCAACATTGTCTTGGTTATACTGGTCTATTTTTGCGTAACCAAAGCTCTCCTCTTCTTGGAGGTTGTTGTTATTAGCCATTTTTATTGTTAAATGTATTTAAATTAATCGCCAAAATATTCTACATAATTGTTTTCTGTTTCATGTAGTCGAATGGCATGTAACTCTACTTTATGTTCTAAAAATATGGGTTTAAGGATTTTAAATATTTCAATGGCTATGTTTTCGGTTGATGCCATTTTTCCTCGCATAAAATCCACATCTAGATTAATATTTTTATGATCTAACTTCTCAATTATATTTTCTGTAATGAGCTCCTTCATTAGCTTTAAGTCTATTAGAAAGCCCGTCTCTGGATTTACTTTGCCTTTTACAGTGACATAAAGATCGAAATTGTGTCCATGCCAATTGATATTGGAACAGTTCCCAAAGACCTCTTCATTTTTCTCTTGCGTCCATTCTTCTTTATAAAGCCTATGCGCCGCATTGAATCGTTCTCGACGAGTAATGTAAATCATAGTTGCAAAGATAGTCTGAAAAAATCATATATTAGTCTATCTTAATGTAAAACATATTTTAACTACAAGTTTGAAAATGAGTTTATTGATTGTAGCAGCTACTGAATTAGAGTTAAAACCAAGTATCGAGTGGCTTTCAAAGAGCCGGGCAAATTATTTAGTTACTGGTGTAGGAATGGTTGCTACAGCCACGGCACTTGCACGAACATTAAGTGAAAATGAATACCAATTGATTTTAAATGTTGGAATTGCAGGTTGCCTCAATCAAGATGTTCCCCTAGCATCCCTAGCTCATATAGTCCAAGATCAGGTTTATCATTTTGGAGCGGAAACGCCTGGTGGTTTTATTTCCGTCGATGAGCTGGGATTTG
>Ga0079226_10000551_pt1 | contig 26562 bp, 25 predicted proteins | sample Poulit2014_FD_76345 | JGI IMG/M metagenome (GOLD analysis project Ga0079226, IMG submission 76345) | Agricultural soil microbial communities from Georgia to study Nitrogen management - Poultry litter 2014 | ecosystem: Environmental > Terrestrial > Soil > Agricultural land | place: USA: Georgia...
AAAAAGAAAAGAAGAAATAAAGCACTTGTTGATCAAGTAGCCGCTACCATAATATTACAAGACTACTTATATAATAAATAAAGATAAAGCAAGAAATATGATACTACCTATAGTGGCATACGGAGCACAAGTGTTGCAAAAAAAAAGTAAACCTATCTCTGCAAATTATCCTAAATTGCAAGAATTGATAGAAGATATGTTTGAGACAATGGAAGGTGCCCAAGGAGTGGGATTAGCAGCTCCCCAAGTGGGTTTACCCATTCGATTGTTCGTGATCGATGCGGAACCATTTTCTAATGATGAAGAGCTAAGTGAAAATGAAAGACTGGAGTTAAGCCAATTAAGAAAAGTGTTTATCAATGCACAAATTATTGAAGAACATGGGGAAGAGTGGAACTTTAAAGAAGGTTGTTTAAGTATTCCTGAGATTCGGGAAGATGTATCACGTAAAGAAACAATCAAAATCCAATATTTGGATGAGAATTTCCAAGAGCATATCGAAGTTTATTCGGGAGTTGCAGCTAGAATAATACAGCACGAATATGATCATATAGAAGGAATATTGTTCACAGACAAACTCTCTTCTTTCAAAAAAAGATTACTAAAAGGTAGACTAGCTAAAATAAGTCAAGGTAAAATAGATACCTATTATCCTATGCGTTTTCCAACATTTAAAACAAAAAAAAGATAAAATAGAATATATAATCCTTTATAAAAAAACACACCTAACTTATGAGTTTAGACAAAATTGTTTCGATTACAGGTAAACCAGGACTATACGAGCTTAAGGCACAAACAAGAACTGGATTTCTTGCCGAATCTCTAGCAGATGGTAAACGGTTGAATATTAGTGCACACCATAATGTAAGTTTGCTTTCGGAGATTGCAATTTATACTTTGACCACGGAAGTTCCTTTATATGAAGTGTTTGCAAAAATATATGACAATGAGGAAGGAAAAGAGGCTATTAGCCATAAAGCTGCAAAGATAGAGCTGGAAGAGTTTTTCTTTACTATTCTTCCCGATTATGATGAAGATCGAGTATATGCTAGCGATATAAAAAAAGTGGTGCAATGGTATAATATTCTTCAAAAATGTGGAAAAGCTACCGAAATAAAAAAAGCGATAGAAGCTGCTGAGAATGAACAAGAAAAATCAGAAGCAGAACAAGAAGAAGAATAAAATTATAGAATAATGAATTATAAAGGATAGTAGAAAAAATGTTTTTACTATCCTTTTTTATATGAAATAGATAGAGATGTATACAAGACAAGAAAAATTGGAAGCCTTCGGACGTTTATTGGATATTATGGAAGATTTGAGAGAGAAATGTCCATGGGATAAAAAACAAACCATGGAGAGTTTGAGGGTTTTAACTATTGAAGAAACTTACGAATTGTCAGATGCTATTTTGGAGAATAATATTGAAGAAATTAAAAAGGAATTAGGCGATCTTATGTTGCATCTTGTGTTTTATGCCAAAATAGGAAGTGAGAGTAAGTCCTTTGATATTGGAGAGGTGCTAAATACTATTTGTGAAAAGCTAATTAATCGTCACCCTCATATTTACGGTGATATCCAAGTTGAAAATGAGCAAGAAGTAAAAGAGAATTGGGAACAGATAAAATTAAAAGAAAAATCTAATAAAGGCGTTTTATCTGGTGTTCCAAAATCTCTTCCTAGTCTAATTCAAGCCATGAGAATCCAAGAAAAGGTGGCAGGAGTAGGCTTTGATTGGGAAAATAAAGAACAAGTGGTCGATAAACTTCGAGAAGAATGGCAGGAGTTGCAAACAGAAATAAATAATAACAATCCTCAACAGATAGAGGAAGAATTTGGAGATGTGGTATTTTCATTAATAAATTATGCGAGGTTTTTGAAAATCAATCCCGATAATGCTTTATCCTATACCAACGCTAAATTTATCAAACGATTTAAATTCATCGAAAATCAAGCAAAAAAACAAGGTAAACCTATACATGAACTCACCATCAAAGAGATGAATCAGTTATGGGAAATAAGTAAAAGAGAAAAATTATGAGAAATTAAGTTCTAAATCTCTCTTAGTATAATTGTCAATCATACTAAGAGAGGCTTTTATTTATTTTTAAGACTTTCGAATATCTTTTATCTGTTCTAGCTTGGCTTCCCAGATCTCTAATTCTTCTTTGTGTTGGTCTATCTTTTTTACCACATCTTTATAAAGAGGATTGCTTTCATCAGCATTTTGAAAAAACCCAAGATTGTTTTCTAATTGTCGAATCTCATCTTTGGCTTCATCTACTTTTTTTGATAAAAAGAAATGTTCATTACGTAACTTATCTCTATTATTTTGTGTGACCAAAGTTTGTAATCTGTTGTTATACTTAAGAAGTTCTCTTTCTGATTTGCTTATTTTTAACTTCTTAAAGACTTGATCCAATACTTTGTTGAATTTTTTGTTTATTTGGAGTTTACTTCTAGGTACTCTTCCTATCTCATTCCAAGTGTTCATATAGTCATATAATTGTTCCATATTTTCACTCGAACCTTCTTTGACTTCAAAGTTTTCTAAAGCCGATAATAGTTGTTTTTTCTTTTCTAAATTATCAATTTCTTCATGGCTGGCTTTGTCTTTTTCGGCAAACAGCCTTTCAAAATAATGATTACAAGCTTCTTTAAAGTCTTTCCAGACTTTATCACTTAATTTATGAGGCACATGTCCGATGTTTTTCCAATCAGATTGAATGCGTTTCATAAGTGGGGTCACCGTTTCGAAATCTTCACTATCTTTATGTTCTTGAGCGATTTTAATCAACTCGCGCTTTTTTATTAAATTGTCATATTGTTCTTTTTTCTGATTCTTATAAAAAGAATTTTTAGTACGATTAAAATTACGAGTAGCGTCTTTGAAAGCATTCCATATTTCTTTATTTTTAGAAATAGGCACTCTACCTAATTCAAAAAACTGATCTCTTTCTTTTTGAATCTTTTTTATAGCTTGTTGCCATGCATTATGATTGGCTTTAGTATTTTCTTTTATAGTATGAATATTCTGAATAATCTCTAACTTCTTCTCATAATTTTCTTCTAGCTTTTCTTCTTCTTTTTTTAATGCATCTAACCGTTTATCATGAATAACTTTAGTGGCTTCACTGAATTTCTCCCAGATATCTTCCCGATACTCTTTGGAAACTGGCCCTACATCTTCTTTCCACATTTTATGGAGCATCTGTAGTTCTCTAAATGTTTTATGACTATACTCTTGTTGAGCTAGTTCTTCTGCTCTTGCAATTAATTTAAGTTTTTGTTCCAGATTATGTTTAAAGTCTAAGTCTCTAAACTCTCTGTTAAGATGTAGAAAATCATAGAAATTCTCAACATGGTGTCGATAGGTATTCCATGTCAGATTATAAACATCTCTTGGAATGGGACCAGCGGTATGCCATTGGTCTTGAAGCTTCTTAAAATGTTGGTAAGTAGTGTGAACGCTTTCTTCGATATTTAATAATCCTTTTAATTCTTCGATGATCTCTTCGCGTTTTTTTAAATTAGCTTGAAGATCTTTTTTAAGATTTTTATAGTAGCTATTCCGTTTTTCGCGATAATCGAATAGAATACTATTGAATTCTTTTTTCTCAGGAGTAGTATAATAAAAATCTATAATATTGCCCCCTTCTGCCAAGAACTCCTCTTTCTTTTCCTTTAAATCCTCGTCAAATCTCTTATTAAATTCAGATCGTAAAGCATGAATGGAGTCTTTAATATCTGGAATAGGCTGTGATTCTACTAAGTCACGGAAAGTTTTAAGCAATTGTTTATCGCTTATATCGCTATAGTCAATTTCTTCAATATCTTTCTCCTCTTCGTATTCTAAATCATCAGAAGATTGCACTTCTTCTTCCTCTATTTCATGAGGACTGTCTTCATGAATAGAGGATGAGTCCTCCAAAATAGGAGTAAGGGAGGAAGGAGCACTGTCCCCAGAGATATTTTCTGTATGTTCTTGATTTTGATTGGATTCACGAGAATTCTCTTCGTGTGGTTCTTGTCTTTGTTGGTGACTAGCAGATAATTCGTCTGACATGTTTTTCAATGTTAAAGTTCCTGTAAAAATTTTGTGTACCAATGAATAGTTTAGTATCAGTTACAATATACAAATTAATTTTTCAAATGTATTTATTTCTCTAACCAAATTTTCCATGCTTGCTCAGCTTGCTCTATCAACATGGGAAGTCCGTTGCATATTTTTGTATGATATTGCATACCTAGTTTTAAGAATCTTGTCTGTTCAGGATTGTAGGTTAAATCAAATAATAGGTGCTTTTTGGTAAGAAATTGATAGGGAAGTATTGGATAGGTATCTACGTTTGGGTAGGTTCCCAAAGGAGTAGTATTGATAATTACCATATGAGATTGAATAGTCTCTTTATCCAAATCTTCATAGGAAATTTCGTCTTGTTCAGGCGTGCGAGATACTTTCTTATATTTAAAATCCCATTGTTGTAAAGCATATTCAATAGCTTTTGACGCTCCACCAGTACCTAAAATCAAAGCTGTTTTGGAGAGATTATGAAGAAATGGCTGCAATGCTTTTTGGAAACCATAAAAATCGGTATTAAAACCAATTAATTGACCTTGTTTTGTGACTTTAATAGTGTTTACAGCTCCGATAGATTTTGCTTCTGATGAAAGTACATCTAAATAGGGAAGGATAGTTTCCTTATAAGGAATCGTTACGTTCATTCCTTTTAAATTCTTATTTTGTTGAAGTATAATGGGGAATTGGGTTATATCTTCAATATCAAAATTCACATAGGTAGAAGTGAGATTTTTCCTTTTAAACTTCTCATTAAAATATTGTCTTGAAAAAGAATAATCAATATTCTTCCCTATTAAACCAAACTCAACCATTTTTATTCTTTATATAATTTCCATAATTTTCTAGTACGACTACTATTCCTATTCCTAATAATATCATTCCTATTATAATGCTATTATCAAGACTTATTTCTTTCGGGAAATAATGTTTATAGCCTATGATATGATAGTACTCTTCTTCTAGCATATGTGGTGATTCGAGTTGTAATATAGGTTTTTTCCATGGCCATACTACTCTAAGTGATCCAATGATAAAACCTATGATGATAGCAAATGTCGCTTTTTTATGGCGTTTTAGAATATAGGCCAATAAATGTGAAAGGCTGACGAGACCTACTAATGATCCCAATGTAAAAACAATTAAAACTTGCAATAACTGTAGTCTAGGTTCATTTGTCCAAAAGCTGAAATCACCCATTAATACCTCAGTAATAGTATCATATAAGGCATTTACAGAATCTACTAATAAGAGCACATAATTTCCAAGTAACATAATAAGAAAAGAACCCGATAATCCCGGCAAGGTCATTCCAGATACTCCAATAATTCCACAAAAAAACACGAAAAGTAAATTACTGTTTTCTTTGGTAGGGGTTATAAACCCTAGGCTGACTCCTGCTATTATTCCAATCAAGATATATATAATATAGTCTTTTTTAAAAGGTGTATGTTCTTTAGAAAGAGAATATACGGAGCCTATAATCATCCCAAAAAAACAACCCCACACTTGAAGTTCATAGTGGACGAGTAGGTAATCTAAAATTTTGGAGACACTGAAATAGCTGATTACCATTCCAAAAATTAATAGACTTAAAAAAGGCCCATTGATGTATAGATAGAAACTTTTCCAACGTCCGTTGATCAATAAACGCCAAGCATTTTTGTTGACTTTTTGTAAAGAGTATATAAACTCTTCATAGAATCCTGCCACAAATGCTACTACACCGCCAGAAACGCCAGGAACTTTATTGGCTGCTCCCATAGCGATCCCCTTTAGGATTAACCAAATTTTATCCGATAGCGAACGATGGCTTTGCATTTATATATTATTTTTTGAGACTTGCTATTTTTTCAAGAATAAATATAATTAAAAATCCTCCAATCATACATACTATTGCTAAAAGAAGCTGTGGATCTCCGTTAAAATTACTAGGAGAAATGCTTTTTTCGATATAAGGGACTAATTCTCCTTTACTATTCATACGAGTTTCGAGCACTTCTTTCCATGGCCATATTTTATTTAGAGCACCTATCATAAAACCTGTTAATATAGCTAGCGTTAAGTTTTTATGATGGCGAAACATCCAAGTCAGGGCCTTGGAAAAAGATTTGATACCTACAGCAGCACCTAATATAAAAACTAATATTTTTCCAACAGTCTCTATTAACAATACTGTATCGGCTTGAGCAATACTTTGGTTTAATTGATTGAGCAATCCAATCACAGGTTGATAAGCACCTAATAATAATAAAATAAAAGCACCAGAAATCCCTGGAAGAATCATAGCAATAATAGCTATAAATCCAGCGATAAATAAAAACCCTATAGAATGGGTTTCTGCCAAAGGATTAAGACTGCTTAAAAAGAAAGCAAAAATAGTTGAAAGCAATAAGCTTATGATTATTGCAGGGGTCCATTTGGTAAGTTGTTTAGAGATATAAACAATACTGGCTAATACTAACCCGAAAAAGAAAGCCCAAACCAATATAGGATGGGATTCTATTAATGATCCGATAACTTTTGCTAGTAATAAAATACTTGTAGCCACCCCTATTCCCAATGCTACTAGAAAAGAAAGATTATAAACTTGCCAAGCAGTTTTAAAGTTCTCTTTTTTCCATGTTTTAAAAAATCCTAAATTCAGATTATCAATAGTTTTGACTAATTCTTCATAGATTCCAGCGATAAAAGCTATTGTACCCCCTGATACGCCTGGAACTACATCTGCAGCACCCATTGCTAATCCTTTTAGAGTAATGATAAAATATTGTAAAAAATTCCTTTTTGGCATGTTATTCAAATTGGATTTTAAAGTATAACAAAATTAAAACTGTTTATTATGAGTTGAAATTATAGGTAGTATTTCTGGGTTAAAATAAACATAAGGAAATTTTCTTTTAAGAATATTGACGGACTTAGGATTTTGTTGTAAGGCTTTTAAAAGAAATGATTTCCCGTTAAGAGAATCAAAAGTCTTATAATACACTCCTGCTAATCTGTATTGGATATCTGGAGTATTCGGAAACATTCTATTGGCATTTTCTAAAACCGTTTTGGCATCCTGCCATCGTGCTGTCTTCAATAATAAGTCTACCAGTTTAATCCAATATTTTAAACTATATTCTGATATTTCAATACATTTTCTATAAGCTCGAATAGCGTTGCCATAGTCTAGTATTTTCTTGCTAAGTGAGGCATATCGACTCCAGAGTTTAAAGCTTGTAGTATCGATTTTTATAGCTTTTTTTATATGATGTATTGCAGTGGGATAATCTTTTTGTAGGGTGTATAAATCAATTAATGCTACCCATGCTTTCTCTAACAAAGAATCTTGTTCAATACATTGGAGGTAAAATTGTTCAGCTAATTTCAAATCTCCTAGCTTTTCATAGCATTTCCCTGCTCTTATCAAAGCAAAGGTAGTAGGGTCTTCCAGTCTTAAAGTTAATGTATAACATTCTATAGCTTTTTTGTAGAAACCTAACTTTTCCAAAACTCTACCTTTTTCAAGATAAGCCCCGACAAAAGTGTCGTCACATATAATGGCAAAATCATAAGCTTCTAGTGCTTTATTGTAGTTTTTTAAAATAAAATATTGCTTTCCAATACTTTGCCATGCTACATCGCTATAGGGTCGTTTGTCAAGATAACCTAACAGAAAACTTATTGCTTCTTTATGTTGTCCTAGAACGTCATAACAATATATCACATTATGTAGTGCAGATTGATTATCTAAGTCATCATTCACACAATATTTAAAATTTTCTAATGCTTTCTCATAGTTTTCCATGAACAGATATTCTATTCCTATAATAGACCAGATTTCAGATTTATCTAAGCTTATGTCCAAGGCAATCTTCAATAGACTGATGGCCTTCTGATGCTCATTTTTTCGTGAATGTATATTGGCTTTCTGGATGTACACCTCTTCATTTGATTTTTCAAGTTCATATATTTCATCCAATAGCTCCTCTGCTTGTTTTAATTTGTCTTCGATAACATATACTTCGACCAAGTAAAGTTTAAGACTTGCCGAAGAAGGATGCTGCTCTAATCCAATCCGTATCGCTTTTTTAGCTAATGACATTTTACCATTATCTAAATAATGATTAATGATGATTTCGAATTCTTCTGAATCAAAGAAGAATACATCATTCGTCTTTAGCATGAATTCAAAACGATTTAACATAATTTGCTCTGACTCATTTGGGTCTAAATGCATATATCGATTTATTTTTAATATAGAAAAATCTACACAAATTATTACAAAGATAAAGTTTAGAGAATAACTATTTCAGTTTTAGTGAGATACTTATCCACAAAACAAAAAAGGTGTAGAAATTTTGAGTATTTCTAATTAGGATATCTCAGATTGAATTTGATCTAATACTTCAAGTATGATATCACATCCTTTTTTTATTTCTTTTAATGTAATGGTTAATGGAGGTGTAATGCGAATAGCTCGTTGCTCGAATAATAACCAAAATAGGATTAACCCCCGTTCTTTACATTTTAAAATAACTCTATTAGCAATTTCTGAATTCACCATGATAAGAGCTAACATTAATCCTTTTCCACGAATTTCAGTTATTAATGGATGTAGCAATAGAGAGCGGAAATATTTTTCTTTTTCTAAGGTTAACGGAATTAAATTGGATTCTACCAACTCTTGTAGTGTCGCCAAAGCAGCAGCAGCAATGACAGGATTACCTCCAAAGGTAGTAATATGACCTTGTATAGGATTGTCTTTTAATAAACTCATGTGCTCCTTAGAAGCCGTAAAGGCACCGATGGGCAAACCTCCTCCCATACCTTTTCCTATAACTAAAATATCAGGAATGACATCGTAATTTTCAAATCCAAATAGTCGTCCTGTTCTCCCAAAACCAGGTTGAATTTCATCCAAAATTAATAAGGCGCCTACTTCCTGACAACGTTCTTTTAGCTTACAAAGGAACCCATTCTTCGGTTGATGAAATCCTGCACCACCTTGGATGGTCTCAAAAATAACCCCGGCTGTTTTAGCTGTGATTTTTTTTAGATCCATTTCATGGTTAAAACGTATAGGATGACAATCGGGAAGAAGTGGTTCAAAAGGTGCTCTCCTTTCTTTACTCCCCATTATACTCATTGATCCCATTGTGTTTCCATGATAGGCATCTGTGCCGTAAAGAATTTCACTACGTCCTGTAGCTCTTCTGGCCAATTTGAGAGATCCTTCTATAGCTTCAGTACCGCTATTTACTAGGTAGGTCATTTCTAAGGGAGCTGGTAAATGTTCAGCAAGTAATTTGGTAAGCTGTACAGCAGGTTTCTGAATATATTCACCATATACCATTACATGTAGATAAGAATCAACTTGATTTTTAATGGCTTGCACCACTCGTGGATGACAGTGCCCTAGTGTACATGCTGATACACCTGCTACAAAATCTAAATGGGCATTGCCTTCTGAATCATATATATAAGAGCCCTTTGCATGCGATATAGACATAGCTAAAGGATGAGGACTGGTTTGTGCTTGAAAGTTAAAAAAATCTTTCTTCATAATATTAAATTTAATAGGAGTCTAAAAGGTAATCTATTGAATTTATTCGGGATTCTCTTCCTCGGGAAGATGTCCCATCTGATTGTTATTCGTAGGAAGGTCTTCGGATGGAGGAATAGTTTTGTTAAAAAAATCCTCTACCTCTAAGGGAGGCTCAAGACCTTTTATTTCAGGCAGAAGTATCTCAGGTTTACCTTTTAATAAATCCTCAACAGTTTCAATACGCTCATCACCATACCATTTAAACCCTGGAAGTAGTCTCGCATTTTTGGGGAGCATGGATTCAGGATATATCTTTCCTTTTACGTTTCGTATAAAACGAACACCTTTAATCTCATTTTCTATAATATAAATTTCTATAGCACTGCTAAGAGTATTGTCGATGCCAATTAAGGAATCTTTTTCATCTCGAGTATAGAAAAGCACTTCAGTATTACGATTTATTTTTATACTGTCAAGATTATTTTCGGTAAAGAGTCCTATTAGATGTTGCCCTTTAATTTGATTATAACCCCCACTTAAGGTATCAGGAAATACTATAAAAGCATTGTTATAGACTTTGAGAGTATCCATTTGTTTTGCAATAGTGTCATAAATCATTTGAATCGTATCGCCTGTCATTTGATTTTCGCCACTCCAAACGATAGGTCTTCGCAATAACTTCATCAAGCCTTTTTGTTCATCTACATATATCGAATCTGCTTTTCCACTCATAGGCTCTTCTTTGCCAAGAATATCTTTTCGGATAAAACGTGCATCTGGATAAGCATTTACAATCCTTCTATCTTCTTCTCCTGTTATAATAAGATAATCGGCGTGGACATATAAAGAATCAGTATCTCTTTTAGAAGCTACTATTGGATTTTTAGTAATAATAACCGAGTCTTTTTCTTTATATACTTCTGCATAATGTCCTGTTATTTTGCTCTCATTAATACTATCTAATACTCGGATATTATTGGAGGCAGAAGCAAAATTTCTATTTTCGTCAAAGTAGATACTATCACCAAATAAGGTTCTACTATCATAATCTACGCGGGCATTACGAATAAAATAACCGTGGTTCTGCCGAGTTTGATAAAAACCTCTCTCTGAATAAACCTGAGTGTTATCTCCTATTATCGTAGAAGGCCCATAGAGATAGGCATCTCCCGATTCAGTAAAGAAATCTACATGCTCAGATTTTAACTCATATTCTGGATGTTGTATATGGACATTATCTAAGAATTGGTATTTTTTGTTTTCAGTGAAGTATCTCCCTATTTTACTATTTAGTACTGTTGAGGAATCTTTAACAGTGCCCCCAGTATCATAAAAAGCTTGTTGTCGATTGCGATCAAAATACAATACCTCGCTTTCTAGGATAGTATTGGTTTCTTGAAGAAAAACATCTCCACGAGCAAAAGCCAACTGATTATTTCCATTGTATTCGGTGTATTTACTTCTTAAGCTTATGGTATCTCCTTGAGTAAGAAATACGTTTCCATAAGCTCTTACAAAGTTATCATCTGGATATAAGTAGGCTTGATCACACCACATCTCTACTCCTTCATGGACAATATATACTTGTCCATCTGCATCTTTAGTATAGATGATAGCGTCAGGTAATTCAGGTCGTTTTTCGGTATATCCTGAGCGTATTTCTACTTTTTGAGGCTCTTGAGCTTGAAGAGTGCACCAAGTGCTTAATAATAGAATAAAAAATATTTGAGTTTTACGTAACAATAAATACTGTGTTAATTTCAAAACGAGTTTTTCCGATGTTAAAGATACGGAAAAACTCGTTTTCTATTTACGCTATAAAAAGAAAATTATCTTATAATAGTTTGGGTACGATCGGGTCCTACCGAAATAACCTTTACCGGAACGTTTAATTCTTTTTCGATAAAAGCAATATAGTCCATCAAAGCTAGAGGAAGATCTTTTTCGTGTTTAACATCTGTGATGTCTTCTTTCCAACCTTTAAACTCTTTGTAAATAGGCTGAATGTATTCTTCTTCAATAGAGTAGGGAAGATGGTCTATTTTTTCTCCTTGATAGTTATAGGCTGTACAGATTTTAATAGTATCTAACCCGCTAAGAACATCTGCTTTCATCATATAGAGTTCGGTTACACCATTGATCTCTACTGCATATTTTAAGGCCACTAAGTCCAACCATCCACAACGACGAGGTCTGCCTGTAGTGGCTCCAAATTCATTTCCTACTTTTGCTAACGTGTTTCCAATATCATCGAATAATTCAGTAGGAAATGGACCACTACCTACTCGTGTAGTATAAGCTTTAAAAATCCCATAGACTTCACCGATGCTTGAAGGAGAAACTCCAAGTCCAGTACATGCTCCAGCAGCAGTTGTATTGGAGGAAGTTACAAAAGGATAGGTTCCAAAATCAATATCCAAGAGTGAACCCTGTGCACCTTCGGCAAGAATTGTTTTCCCTTCTCTCTGGGCAGTATTTATGTAATTTTCGCTGTCAATAAACTTTAGTTTTTTTAAAACCTCAACTGCGGCAAAGAATTCTTCTTCCAATTCAGATAAGTCATACTCCACATTCACTTGGAAAGATTGAATCATGGCTTCATGTTTATCAGCTAAATGTCTATATTTTTCTTTCCAATCTGGCAATTCTAGGTCTCCGACGCGGATTCCGTTGCGTCCTGTCTTATCCATATAGGTAGGACCGATACCTTTAAGAGTAGAGCCAATTTTTGCTTTTCCCTTAGAAGCTTCGCTAGCGGCATCTAATAGTCTGTGAGTGGGGAGAATTAAATGTGCTTTTCTAGAAATCAATAATTTATTATGAATATCTAAATTAAATTTTTTTAGGTTATCTAATTCTTTTTTAAAAATAACAGGATCGATTACCACCCCATTCCCTACAACATTAATCGCATTATCATGGAAAATACCACTAGGTATAGTATGTAAAACATGTTTCATTCCGTCAAACTCAAGGGTATGTCCTGCATTAGGACCTCCTTGGAAGCGTGCAATGATGTTATAGTTTTTGGTTAGGACATCGACGATTTTTCCTTTACCTTCATCTCCCCATTGGAGTCCGAGTAGTAAGTCTACTGCCATAATATTTAATTGGATTTTTTTCTTTTTCCGTAGAAATATAATGAATGGTTTAAAATTTCTATATCGAAAACTTCTTCTATTGTTTTTTTGATTGTTTGTATTCTTGGATCACAAAATTCAATAACTTCGCCATCATCCAATATTACATGATCATGTTGTTTGTCAAAATAGGATTTTTCGTAATGGGCTTGATTCTGCCCAAATTGATGTTTACGGACTAGACCACACTCCAATAAAAGTTCAATTGTGTTATACAAAGTAGCTCGACTCACCCGATATTTTTTATTCTTCATATTGATATACAAAGACTCAATATCAAAATGATCGCTATGGTCGTATATTTCCTGTAATATGGCATATCGTTCAGGAGTTTTTCTATGGCCTTTTTCTTCTAAGAATGCCGTAAAAACATCCTTTACAATATCCTGATTCGATAGTTGTTGTTCTTTCTTCATAATTCCACAGCAAAGATACTTATTTTTATGTTCGAGTTACTTTATCTATGCCATTTATTTTTCTTAGATCTGCAATAAGGTTATCCAAAGTGATTTTATTGCGAACTGTGAGAGATATTTTTCCCTGAAAAATGCCATCATAACTATCAAAATTAACACTTCTCATATTGATGTTGTGGTATTTAGAAATTACTTTTGTAACTTGATTCACTAACCCAAACACATCTATACCAGTAATTTCTAGAGTAGCTTTAAAATCATGCTGAGTGGAATCTATCCACTTTGCCTGCAAGATACGATATGCATAATTACTGTGTAGTTGTAAAGCATTTGGACAGTCTTTCTTATGTACTTTGATGCCTTCATTAATAGTTAAAAAACCAAATACATCATCTCCTGGTAAAGGGCGACAACAATTTGCCATAATATATTCTAATCGCTCTTCTTCTTTTCCAAAAACTAATTGATCCAGCTTTTCGGTGGTGTCCATATTTGTAGCGGTAGGAGTAGGACTCCCTTTTCGAACACGATTTTTGAAAAAATTAAATAAAGCATTATTTCGACTGGCAGAGTAGTCTTTTATTTCTTTATTTTCTATAATGCCAGCACCCACTCTATAAAATAAGTCTTGACTTGTTTTTAATTTGAAGAAATTCACCATTTCGTTTACTGTGCGTTCGTCCAAATTAATGCGTAGAGAACGAAGCTTACGCGTAAGAACTTCTTTTCCTTCTGCAGCAATCTCACGCCTTTCTTCACGTAGAGTAGCGCGAATCTTGTTTCTCGCCTTTCCCGTACTTACATAATCTAACCAGTTAGCAGAGGGCTTGGCATTTTTGGAAGTGATAATCTCCACTTGATCGCCACTTTTTAGTATATGACTTAAAGGGACAAGTTTACCATTGACTCTTGCTCCACGAGTTTTAAGCCCTACCTCTGTATGAATTTGAAAACCAAAGTCTAAAGCAGTAGCGCCTTTAGGCAATGAATATAAATCTCCTTTTGGAGAAAACACAAAAATTTCTTTTACATACAGATTAAGCTTAAACTCCTCTACAAAATCTACAGCATTTACATTAGGATTTTCTAGGCTTTCTTGAAGCTTATTCAACCATACATCTAAGCCTCGATCCTCTTTTTCTTCTTTATTTTTATATTTATAATGTGCGGCATAGCCTTTTTCAGCAATTTCGTTCATTCTTTTACTCCGAATCTGAACTTCTACCCAACGTCCTTTTGGCCCCATCACTGTGATGTGTAAAGCTTCATATCCAGTAGATTTTGGTGCGGAAATCCAATCCCTTAAACGTGTGGGATTAGGACGAAAATGGTCGGTTACTATAGAATAAATTTTCCAAGCCAAAAACTTTTCTTCTTGAGATTTACCCTCATAAACAATACGAATAGCAAATTTATCATAGACTTCATTATAGGTGATATTTTGAACTCGCATTTTTTTGCGAATAGAGAAGATGGACTTAGGACGACCTTTGATAGAATAATCAATCTTCTCTTCATCAAGAGATTTCTTAATGATATTTGCGAAGTCTTTTATATATGCGTCTTGTTCTTCTTTACTTTCTTTAACTTGATCTAAAATTTGTTGGTAAACGTCTGGCTCAGTATATTTTAATCCTAAGTCTTCCAATTCACTTTTTATATTATACATTCCTATTCTATGGGCAAGAGGTGCGTAGATATACAATGTTTCCGAAGCGATTTTCTCTTGTTTGTAGGTAGGCATCGAATCCATAGTTTGCATATTATGAAGTCGATCTGCTATTTTCATAATAATCACACGAATATCTTCATGGAGTGTCAACAACATTCTCCTGAAGTTTTCGGCCTGCATCGAAACGTCCATGTCTGTAGGCATATTAGCAATTTTGGTGAGACCATCAACAATTTTTGCTACATTTTCTCCAAACATTTCTCTCATATCTTCAACAGTATAATCGGTGTCTTCTACAACATCGTGTAATAATGCAGCAGCAATGCTTGTGGCGTCTAATCCGATCTCAGAAGCTACGATGCGTGCTACCGCGATTGGATGGAATATATAGGCTTCACCAGATTTTCGGCGTTGATCCTTATGTGCATCTACTGCAACATCAAATGCCTTCCGAATAAGTTTCTTGTCTTCATCAGATAATGTCTGGTAGCTTATTTTCAATAGCTCTTTATATTGCCTAGCAATTTCCTTGTTTTCTTTTTCTATATCTATTTCTGGCATAGGTTTTTGGAATGTGTAATACTGAATATTATCTATACGCTCAATTGGTTTAAAGCAAGATACAACAAAGCTCAATAATATGAAGAAGGTTTGTATAAAATTATTTTTTGTCCAGAACTCGTTCCATTAGCTATAAAAAGCTTTATAATTCAATGTGAAAGGCAGTGATTTCAAAATATTATAAACTTTTTAAAAGTAATTTTTAGTTGGAAGTTTTGTCAAATACACATATTTAAAGGACTAAATATGAGCTATAATCTAAATCGGATATTAAATGTTAGTAAAAAATTATATATTTATTAACTAATTAGAGTAAATTGTTTTGTAAGTTTATCCTGCAATATTCAAAAAATATAAGATAGCCTATGATATAAAAATACTATTATAAATTATAAAGAATTTAAATTATGGCTAGAGCTATGTTTCAGTACACGAAATCTGTATTGACAAAAGTTAGTTTTGATGCAAACTTATTTTATAAAGAATTGCAAAAAGCATTAACCCAATTACTACCTCATGAAGTAGAAGAATTAAAAAGTTGGGTCACCTCACTTATTCTTGATAAACCCGAGCTTAATGATTGTATGATTCTCTTAGAATCGTGAACTTAAAAAACTTTATGCTTTCTTGTAATGAGGCAGAGGGCTAATGATTTTTACATCAGAAAAAGCTATCGCACCTCTAACAATACCCATAATTAACTTATGGAGAGCTTTTATTATTTGTATTTTTAATTCATTTTCGTTAAAGATTAAACTTACTTCTCGAGTAGGTGAAGGGTCTTCAAAAAAACGCAAATTGCTTTTCTCCTGTAAATTTAAAGTATGAAGATAAGGAAGTAAAGTAATCCCCATACCTTCATCCGCTAGCTTAATCAATGTTTCAAAACTACCACTTTGTAAATGGAAGTTATCTTTGTTTACTTTCTTTGAAGCGGAGCATAAATTCAGTACCCCATCGCTAAAACAATGTCCATCCTCTAGTAAAAGAATTTGAGAAATATCTAAGTTTTCAGGTTGTATTTTTTTTAATCCATGTAAAGAAGGAAAATTGCTAGGAATATAGCCTACAAATGGTTCATAGTATAAAGGTAGCTCTTTAATTTTTTCTTCATGTAAAGGCGTGGCAGCAATTCCCGCATCCAGTTTTCCTTCTTTGATTTGTTTTATGATTTTATGAGTGGTCAATTCATGAATTCTAAGATTAATTTTAGGGTAAGTCCTAGTGAAGTTTTTTAGGAACATGGGTAATAAGGTAGGCATTATAGTGGGGATAATACCTAAATTGAAGTCTCCTCCAATAAAACCTTTATCTAAATCTACAATATCTTGCATACGTTTAGCTTCATTGACAATATTCTTGGCTTGGGCCACAATCTTCTCACCTACTTCTGTTAAGCTTAAAGGTTTTTTATTTCGATCAAAAATAAGAATATCCAGTTCTTTTTCTAATTTTTGAATCTGCATACTTAATGTAGGTTGAGTAACATGACAAGTCTCTGCAGCACGAGTGAAGTTTTTGTGTTCAGCAACTGCCAATACATATTCTAATTGTGTAATGGTCATAAATAGAAGTAAAATATTTATATCCCGTAAAGATATAAAAAATATTCACCATATATAATACCAGGTTTCACAAACCAAGGTAGAGAAAGTATTTAAATTTTATGATCGAGTATTAGACTCTTCAAGATGAGGTAAAGGGGTAGATTGACTTAAAATAAAATATAAATATACGGTTCCTAATATTGGAAATATGCTAGATAAAATGTTGATAACAGAGTTAAAGATATTTAATATTGTAAATGCAAAACGATTAAGGTCCTCTTGGTTTTCTATCAACTGATTCATAATCATAGAAAAAGGTAGCTGTAAAAGAATTCTTACAACCAGATAAACCAAATAAAATATAAATAAGTACCCCAAGGTTTTAAACCATTTCTTTATAGTCAATCGTAGGCTCAGATGCATAGCTTGAAATACACGAGTATCTTGAAAAACGAGGATTGTCGTAGCAAGAGCAAAAGAAACTCCGAAATATATACCAGGAATAACAAAAGAAACGATGCCAAAAAATATCATACTTAGGTAAAAAAATTGTAGAATAAAGACTTTGGGAAACTCATAAAGCAGTTGCCCCCACATTTCTCTAAAAGAAGTTTTTTGACTATGTAAATGGTAGTTTTTAACGTAGATTAAAGTCACAGTTAAAAATATTAGCCAAATAAAAGCTTGTATAATTCCTACTAACCAGATGGATTTTAAATTTATTCCATTGAATAGATTTTCAAGGTCTGTAAAATCTGTTTCTAAATTAATTATTTGGGAAACTTCTAGTAAATCAGAACGATAGGTGAGGAATGCTAAGAGAATAAAGAGTGGAAATAAAAATTTAAAATAAAGCTTTAAAAGAGCAATACCTTCTTCTTTTAAAAACTGTACGCTCGAATGAATAACTTCACCGATTGTCCTATCTTCATTAAAATTAATTTTATGCATCACTAAGTGGCGGTTTTGTTTTAAAATATCAGAAAGCAAAGTTGCTTTAAATAAGTATTGGAGACAACAAAACTACTATCCTTTTTTAAAAAAGTTTATAAATCCCTAAAATAATGAAGGTGAAATTGACTATAGGGTATTTAGTTCTTGGCGTTTAAGTTTTGATTCTTCTTGTATATCCATAAAGAACCGTTTAAAATCCTTATGAAAGGAATCGTACTCTTCCTGGAGGTTTTTTGTAGCTTTATGTAAATTAAACTCTTTTCCAATTCTATTATTCATCTCTGTTAGGGTAGTCTGAATCCCTTCAAGTGTGGTGTAACGCATTAACCAATTATTTTTATGCATATAAGGAAAAATATACTGCATTTCTGGTGTAAGATAAGAATACCTATTTCGAATGAATGTATAGAAATCTTGTGCAAACGTCTCTAGAGGAGTCGAATGATATTCTTTCCAATACTTAGCCAAAAAATGATCGTAGAAAATATCTACTATAACCCCGCTATAATGGCTGTAGTCAGCATGCAATTTAGCTGTACTTTTCCTAAAAGCAGAATGCGAGTCTGTATATGAATCAATAAATCTATGGAATAGGACTCCTTTTTGAATGGGTATAGGATAGTCAAGATAACTTTTACCTTTAATACTATCTGCCATAAAATTGCCTAATAATAGTTCTTTGTCAGTACCTGTAAGGTAAATATGTCCAAGAAAATTCATGACCATAAATCTACAAAAGATTATAAGTATAATTGCATATTACACTATTATTATATAAAACTTAATAGAAGCCAAAGAAGGGATATCTCTATTTAATGTTATATTTGTTGGAATTTGAATTTTTGAATTATGACTTTAATAAAATCTATATCTGGAATAAGAGGAACAATCGGAGGAATACAAGAAGAGAATTTAACGCCTATCGATGTAGTAAAATTTGCAACGGCTTATGGAGAATGGATAAAATTCCAACGAGAAAAAGAGATCTATAGAGTCGTCGTTGGACGAGATGCTAGAATTTCTGGCGAGATGATACAGCAGTTAATTATGCAAACTTTAGTGGGATTAGGAATACATGTTATTGACCTAGGCTTATCAACTACTCCTACGGTCGAAATGGCGGTAACTATGGAACATGCAGATGGGGGAATTGTTGTAACAGCTAGCCATAATCCCAAAGAATGGAATGCTCTTAAGTTGTTAAATAACAAAGGAGAGTTTCTTAGTGCAGTGGAAGGCTATGAAATATTAGATATCGTAGATGAAGAATCTGTAGAGTTTGCTAAAGTTGATCAATTAGGGAAAATCACAAAGAATTCTGCATATATAGATTTACATATTGATGAAATTCTTAAGCTCAAACTGGTGAATACTAAAGCTATTAAAGCTGCAAAGTTTAAAGTAGTGGTCGATGGCGTAAATTCTACTGGAGGTATTGCTGTGCCATTACTCTTACAAAAATTAGGTGTAGAAGTAATAAAACTGTATTGTGAACCCAATGGATATTTCCCTCACAACCCAGAACCTTTAAAAGAACATCTCGGAGATTTAATGCATGCTGTGACCTCACATGATGCTGACCTTGGAATAGTAGTGGATCCTGATGTAGATCGTCTGGCATTTGTAGATGAAAAAGGAGAAATGTTTGGTGAAGAATATACTTTAGTTGCCGTAGCAGATTATGTGTTGTCCCATTCACCTGGCAATACGGTAAGCAATATGTCTTCGACAAGAGCCTTGGCAGATATTACTATGCTTAAGCACGGGCAATCCTATTCGGCAAGCGCTGTAGGAGAGGTTAATGTAGTAGCTGAAATGAAAAAAACGGAAGCGGTTATTGGAGGAGAAGGAAATGGAGGTATCATTTATCCAGAATTGCACTATGGTAGGGACGCTTTAGTAGGTATTGCTTTATTTTTATCACATTTAGCCGAAAAAGAGATGAAAGTCAGTGAGTTGCGATCGACTTATCCCACTTATTTTATGAGTAAAAAGAAAATTGATTTACACCCAGACTTAAATGTTACAGGAGTTTTAATGCAGTTAAGAGATAAATATGATGATAAAGAACCTGATATTAGAGACGGATTAAAAATAGATTTTCCGACTTATTGGGTTCATTTAAGAAAATCAAATACCGAACCTATCATTCGAATCTATACCGAAGCGAAATCTCAGCAACAAGCAGATGATTTGGCAGATCGATTTATTGATGAAATAAAAGAATTGATTTAAAAAATCTTAGTTGATAAAACGCTTTTTTAGATACCACTGAGAAAGCGTTTTACACCTTGTCTTTATGTTTCCACCGCTTATGGGACCAGAGATAATAAGCGGGAGCTGCTGCAATTTGTTTTTCAATTTCATCAAGAAACATCCGCGTTATTTCATAATTAGGTACTTTGTTAGGATGTTTTGTTAAAGGGATAAATCGGGCGGCATAATGTCCTCTTTTTATCTTTCTAACTTGTAGATATATGGGAATTTGATCTAATTTTTTTGCTAATTCTTCTGTACCTACAAAAACGGGAACTCGAACCCCCATAAAAGTATCCACATGCTTATAGTCTGAAATTTTTGGAGTTTGATCAGAAAGAATAAGCGTAAGAGATTTTTGCTGATCGCGATGCATTCTAAAAAGCTTAGTGACAATTTGTTTGTTCGTAACAATTTCAGCCCCAAATTTTCCACGAATTCTTTTTATCAACTTATCAAAATAAGGGTTTTTTAACTGCTTATATACAGCTATTCCACGATAAGGCATGTGCTTTGTTAGAATCCCACTCCATTCCCAACTAGCGTAATGTCCACACATCAATAATACACTCTTATTTTGATTATAAAAATCCTGTAGTATATCAATATTTTCAAACTGAAAACGACGATTGATTTCTTTCTCCGAAATACTGAGACTTTTGATAGTCTCTATGAAAAAATCACATAGATGAATATAAAAGTCTTTTTCAATCTGTTTACGTTCAGTACTATTTCTATCAGGCAATGCGAGTGCCAAATTATCTTTTACTACTCTGCGTCTATAACCGATTATGTAATATAATAAAACAAAAAGTATATCCGATATTAGATATAAGATAGAGAGAGGTAAAAGCGAAATTAACCACCATAAAGGATAAACTAATATATAAAGCAGTCGTTGCATAGGAATATTTCCAGCAAAACTAACTAATTTTGTACAATACTTTATAAACAACCTATCAATATGATGAATGATTTTAATTTGTTCATTGGCGCTATTTTAGCTGCTAATATTATTTTTTCGATGCGAGGATTTAAAGATGCTGTTTTTTTCCATAAATATAAATTTAATATAGGTGGAATTCGAGCAGGTGAAAATATTCGATATTTTACTTCTGCCTTCCTCCATGTAGATACTTCCCATTTGATTTTTAATATGCTAACTTTTTATTTTTTCGCTCCTGTAGTAACGGGAGTATTAGGAGATATTAAGATGTTAGCGATCTATCTAGCCAGTTTGCTATTGGGAAATATATTTGCTTATTTTTATCATAAAAACAATTATGGCTATAGTGCAGTAGGAGCAAGTGGAGCAGTGATGGGAATTTTATACTCAGCTATTTTATTGTATCCCGACATGTCGTTATATCTGTTTTTTATTCCTATTCCTATCCCTGCCTGGGCGTTTGGTATTGTTTATTTAGGTTATTCCATATATGGAATGAAAAGAGGTAGAAACAATATTGGACATGAAGCCCATATTGGGGGTGCTATAGCAGGTTATATGATTACAATAGCTTTTGTTCCTTCCATATTGCAAACCAATTTATGGATTGTATTACTACTCGCGGCTCCTATTCTCTTATTATACATCTTGACGAGAATGGGAAAGTTATAATAAAAAAATCTCGGTACTGAATCAGTACCGAGATTTTTAAAATCCAACTTATAACTCTGGTTTTTAATTTGTTTCGTTGACAAGGTTTGCTACAAATTCATCTAACTGTGATCCACGTAAATCTTTGGCTAGAACTTTACCTTCTGAATCTACCAAAAATGATGCAGGAATAGATCTGATATTGTATTCTTTGGCAATAGGATCTTCCCAGAATTGTAGATTGGAGATTTGTTGCCAAGCTAATTTATCTTTCTTGATAGCTTGTAGCCATTCGTTTTCCGAACGGTCAAGAGATACCCCAAGAATGGTAAAACCTTGACTGTGATACTTATCATATACTCTAACAAGATTAGGATTTTCTCTTCTACAAGGAGCACACCATGCAGCCCAAAAATCGATTAGAACATATTTATTTTCTTTTAATACTTCGGAGAGAGCGAGTTTTTCACCTTCTGGAGTATTAGCCGAAAAGTCGGGTACGACGCTTCCAATTTTTATATTGGTTTTATTCCCAGCTATAAACTGTTTTATGGACTCTGTTTGTGGATGGTTAGCAATTGCTGGCGTTAAATGACTTAGCATTTTTTCAGCCTCTTCGGTGTCGATGGCTTGCATTTGCAAAAGATTCTGAACTAAAATAACACTATAAATAGAGTTAGAGTTATTTTTCACATAGGTTTTTTGAACATCGGCCTGTAAATCTCTTAATTCCATCATTTCTTGAATTAAAGCTTGCATTTCGGGAGAGTCATCTCCATACTTTTGATTCACTATCCCTGCTTTAGAATTCAAATCAGCCATTTGACTGTTAATATCAGAAATATCATCCAAGTATTTATAGTAGCTTTCAGTATTGGTATTACCAGTAATTTTCGATTTATTGGGTTCTTCTTTATTGAGAGTGACGTTTAAATCTTCCGTTTCTGGAAAGAAAAGAATACTGGCCGGTACCTGATCCATTCTTAAAAAATAAATATCTCCAGTCTTTGCTACCTTAAAATCTCCCGAAAAACTTTCATTTACTATCTGTAAAGTATCGATGGGCTGAGGTTGATTATCTTGGATATGAAAAATATAAACATCAGTGTTGTCCTCAAAGCCTTTAGCTTCTCCTCTTAGGTTGTAAGTATTGTTTTTTTCGTCGTTACATGCTGTAAAAAGGCTTAGTAATACGAGAGAACAAGCGGTCAAAAATATTCGCATAAGTTTTATTTATTTTAATTAAATTGATTTTAAATTCTACAATTATTCTGCCTGAATAGTTGGGGTCGAATAAGAAAAGACAAAATTACAATATAAAGTAGAATTTTTAAACTGTACTTTGATTATAATAAAGAAGGGAATGAAAAAAGTCAGACCTGTAATTTTACAATTTAAGTCTGACTTTCAAATTATGAAAACAAAAAATTAAGCTTTAGGCAGATTGTCATCCGACTTCATGGCCCACGCATCCAACATCCAGCTGGTTTTTTCAAGATCAGCAATATATCCTGTCAATAAATCTCCAGTTCCTTCATCTTCTGCTTCGTTCGCTTTATCTAATGTGGTTCGCAATTGTTTTAATAATGTTCCATGATCTTTTAAAAGAGCTTTAACCATTTCAACATCTGTCAATGTAGAATCTGACTCTTTTAAATGAGATTGCTTTAAATAATCCGAGTACTTGCTAACTGGACGATAACGAAGGGTCAAAATACGCTCAGCAATTTCGTCGATTTTTACCTGTGCATCGTTGTACATCTCCTCAAATTTTTCATGTAAAGTGAAAAAATCTCTACCGACTATGTTCCAGTGAAAATTTCGGATTTTTTGATAATATAGATGATAATCTGCAAGGAGCTGGTTTAACTCCTTTGCAGTTGCGTTTACTTTTTCTTTGTCTAAATTTAGAAAACTCATACTTAGATGTTTTTATAGTTGTTTGATGACATAAAGATACCAAAAATAACGGTAGAATCAAAGAAAGAAACGGTTTTAATACTAAGTTAACGTGTCAAATGTATTTTACATAACTAAATTTAGAGTAGTTGTATTATAGCATATAAACTGAAGAAAGTAGGAGAGAACTTTATTAAGAATATCAGTGGTTGTAAATATTTAAATGTGGCTAGGTTAGATGTTATGTGAGGTGGGAAACTATTAGTGTTAAACCTAGAATGTTGATTAACAAAATAATAAATATTGCATGGCTTTTCAATGATAAAATACTTAGTATCTTTAGGCATAAAATAAATTAAATGCAAAAACTAGAAATTTTAGAAGTAACTTTTTTAACGCATAATGTAAAGCGTTTTGTCATTAAAAAACCCAATAATTTTATAGAATATACGCCTGGGCAGGCTGGACATTTTTCAATAGACAAGCCCGGTTGGGAAAAGCAAATCCGTCCTTTTACTTTCACTTCATTAAGCAGATGGGATTTCATTGAGCTAATAATAAAAATATATGAAGATAAAGAAGGAGTAACCAAAGAAATTGGAAATCTGAAAGTAGGAGACTACTTTTTGCTTCATGATATTTTTGGAACGATAGAGTATAAAGGCCCAGGAGTATTTATAGCAGGTGGAACTGGGATTACTCCATTTATCCCTATTTTTAGAGCTTTGTATGAATCCGGTAATATGAGGAAAATAGCTTTATTATACTCTAACAAAACTAGAGGTGATATCATAATTGGCAAGGAATTATTCAAAATGTTAGGGTCAGCTTTTATGAACGTATTTACTAGGGAAGGAGTAATAGGTTTTAGAGAAAAAAAAATAGATAGAAAGTTTTTAATCGATAATATTGGAACCTTCAATCATCGTTTCTATGTATGTGGTCCAAAAAGTTTTACGGAGGAAATCACCGAATCGTTAATAAGTTTAGGTGCCAATCCTAACTCTGTTATTATTTGATTCATAAGAAGAAATATAAGTAATAATTCAATAAATAGTAGATATATGTCAGATTTTTTATATAATAATTTTGGTATCTCTTCGGAGTGGGTAAACTATTTGTTTCTACCTTTACTTATATTTTTTGCTAGAATAGGAGATGTGACAATATCGACCATTCGTATCATTTTTGTGATGAATGGTAATCGTTTAATAGCTCCTATTCTAGGTTTTTTTGAAGCACTTATTTGGTTATTGGCCATAGGACAAATCATTAGTAATATAGATAATGTTTGGTCCTATATTGCATATGCTGGTGGATTTGCAATGGGTACTTTTGTCGGAATTACAATAGAGGAAAAATTGGCCTATGGAAAGGTCGTGGTACGTCTCTTTGCTCCCAATAATGTAGATCAGTTAATTGCTTTTTTAGAAAAACACCATTATCGTTATTCTTTACTGGACGCAGAAGGGAGAAAAGGAAAAGTAAACATACTTTTTATGGTAGTAAAAAGAGATAGCCTTAAACATCTTATTACAGGAATCGATAATTTCCATCCGAAAGCATTTTACACTATTGAAGGAGTAAAACAAGTGAGTCAAGAAGTACATGGCAATACAGATACCAAACGAAATCGTTTTAGAAAATTACAAACTAAAAGAAAATAAAGATAGTAGGTTGATAGACAGAAAAATAATATTAGCCATATCGGCAGCATGGCAAGCAGGAGTAGAGGTTCTTAAAATATATGATACCGCTTTTACTGTCCATTATAAAACAGACACTTCTCCAGTCACACTTGCAGATCAAAAAGCAGAAAATATTATCCGAAATGAATTGGAGAAAGAAGGACTTCCTATTATTAGTGAAGAAACTAAGCAAGCACCTTATAATCGTCGTAAGAAATGGCAACGTTTTTGGATGGTAGATCCGTTGGACGGTACAAAAGAATTTGTTGATAAAAATGGTGAATTTACTATAAATATTGCTTATATAGAGAATGGAGTTCCCTGTTATGGGGTATTATATGCTCCTTTTTATGAACAGATGCTTATTGCAGATGTTCCTAATAGAAAAGTATTTCGATTAGCGATTGATAAATTTAATTCCTTACCTTCTTTCCATCAGCTTGAACAATATTTAGAAAAAGTTCCAAAACCAAGAAATACTGAATGTAGAACCTTGGCAATAAGTCGTTCTCATTTGGATAAAACCACACAAAAAATAATGGAAAGTCTAGTGAGCACCTCTCAGTTTAAGGTAGTGAGAATAGGCAGTGCTTTAAAGTATATTAAATTGGTAATCGATGAAATTCAACTTTACTTTAGATTTTCACCTACTATGGAATGGGATAACGCCGCAGGACATGCTTTGTGTTTAGCAAGAGGAATGGAAATGTGTCAGATTCCTGATAAAAAACCCATAGAATACAACAGCCCAAGTTTGATTAGCCCTTCTTTTGTAGCAGGAACTTCTACCGCAATCCAACAGTTTTTTGATTGTATTTAAGTTAGTTATAATCGGGAAATGCGGATTAATGCGAATGATATACGAATTAACGCGAATTTTTTTCGTTAGTGGTAAATCGTTAATCGTGAATTGGAATTATGCGAATACGCGAATCTGCAAATATGCAAAGTTGTGAATTTTCAAATCAGCAATTTTTCGTAAATAGTAAATCGTTAATCGTAAATTGGGAATAGTTAATAGTTAATAGTTAATCGGGAATCGGGAATCGGGAAATACGAATGGTGTACGAATTAACGCGAATTTTTTCGTAAATCGGGAATCACTGGCGTCCGGTTAAAACTGATTTCGTCATTTTTTGTTTCTGTAAGCCACTATTTACGTTGTTTATTTCGTTTTTTTAAAACTAAGGGTACCCTTGGTTAAATAGGTCATAATTTTCT
>Ga0079226_10000552_pt1 | contig 26556 bp, 26 predicted proteins | sample Poulit2014_FD_76345 | JGI IMG/M metagenome (GOLD analysis project Ga0079226, IMG submission 76345) | Agricultural soil microbial communities from Georgia to study Nitrogen management - Poultry litter 2014 | ecosystem: Environmental > Terrestrial > Soil > Agricultural land | place: USA: Georgia...
AATTTGCTCATTATTTCAGGAGTGAGCTTTTTAAAATTTACAATAATACGTTTCATGTTCTTCAGAATTTTGGGCAATTATAAATCAACTTTTTCATTTTTTAAAACTTAGTTTTTAATAATTTTTAAATTTTAAATCTTTCTAAATAATCTTAGTTTTGCAATATGCTTACAGTTGTTATTTTTGGCGCAGGAAATTTAGCTTCTCATCTTTATACTGCTTTTACTTCTTCTCAAAATGTAAAGGTAATTCAAGTATATAACAGAAGTGTTTCAAATTTACAATTTTTTGAAAATAAAGTTCCTATCACAACTTCTTTAGAAGAAGTTTTACCCGCAGACATTTATTTAATTTCTATTTCTGATGATGCAATTGAAGAAATCATTACTAAAATTTCTTCTTTCAATGGAATTATTGCTCACACTTCAGGAAGTGTTCCTATGTTGAAATCAGCAAAAAGAAATGCTGTTTTTTATCCTTTGCAAACTTTTTCTAAAACGCAAAAAGTAGATTTTTCTGAAATTCCTATTTGTATTGAAGCAGAAAATGAAAAAGATTTAAAAACACTTCATAAATTAGGAGAAAGCATCAGCACTAAAGTTTTTCCAATCACAACAGAGCAGCGAAAAACTTTACATTTAGCTGCAGTTTTTGCTTGTAATTTTACCAATCAACTGTATAGAATTGCAGAAAAAATATGTGAGAAAGATAATATTTCTTTTGAAATCTTACATGCTTTAATTGCAGAAACTGCTCGAAAAGCTTTACAAGATTCTCCTAAAAATGTTCAAACAGGACCTGCAAAAAGAGGAGATCAAAAAACAATTGATAGGCATTTAAGTCAATTGAATTCGTCAGAATTAAAAGAAATTTATACCTTGATCACCAAATCAATTCAAAAAGAACATGGATCAAAATTATAAAATCACTTTACGCCAAATTACCACTTTTATTTTTGATGTAGATGGAGTTTTAACCAACGGAAGATTATTGGTTTCCACCGATGGGGAATTATTAAGAGAAATGAATGTAAAAGATGGTTTTGCAATCAAAAAAGCTATTGAAGCTGGATATAATGTTTGCATTATTTCTGGAGGAAAAAATGAAGGTGTAAGAAAACGTTTAGAAGGTTTAGGCGTTACAGATGTTTATTTAGGCATAGATAATAAAATTGAAAGCTTAAATGAATATTTTAAAGCTTATGATATCAAACCTGAAAATGTAACTTATATGGGAGATGATATTCCTGATATTTATCCGATGAAATTAATTGGTTTACCAACTTGTCCACAAGATGCTGTTCCTGAAGTAAAATTAAATTCTACTTATATTTCTCACTTAAAAGGTGGAGAAGGCTGTGTTAGAGATTTAATTGAACAAGTGATGAAAATTCAAGGAAAGTGGATTATTTAATGCTTTTTTAAACTTGAAAATAATCTTTTATAAAATAAATAAAAACTGAAATTTTAATTGTGAAATATCTGAATCTTATTCGTTGGCCGTATTTATTGATTTTAATTCTTGGTCAAATCTTGATAAAATATACTTTTTTTGAACCTTTATTAAAAAAACTTTTTGGTCTTACGCAAATTCCTATTACTTTAAATGCTTTCGGATTAAGTTTAATTTCTATGGCTACAGCTTGTATTGCTGCAGCTGGATTTATTATTTATGAACTTTATAATGTAGATTCAAAAACAATTAATCTTTCTTATAGAACAATAAAAGGAAAAAAAATCAGCGTAAAATCTGCTTTTAATTTGTTTTTCGCCTTGAATGTTTTAGGAATGCTTATCGGTTTTTATTTAGCAAACATGGTGGGATATCCAAGTTTTGCTATTTTATTTATCTTAGCTTCCGCCCTGCTTTATGCCAACGCTAAAGGATTAAAAAAAAGAATTATTATTCGTCCTGTAATCATCAGTTTTTTAGCAGGATTAAGTTTTCTCAGCGTTGGACTTTTTGATTTATTTCCAGCTATAAATGAATTGATGGAAGCAGATAATTCTCATGCTGCTCAAACTTTAACCACGTTTTTTTCTATTTTAAAAGATTATTCCATCTTTTTAGCTTTGTTATTTTTAATCCGTGAATTAATTGTAAATCAGAAAAACACAGATATTCATCATAAAAACAATTGGAGTTCTTTGTCTTTAAGTTTAGGAATAGAAAGAACGAACAAAGTGATTTTTGCTTTTAGTATTTTTCCTATTATCGCTGTGATATTTTATATTTATAAATATTTATATCAAAATACCATTGCTTTACTTTATGCTTTGGTGTTGATTTTAGCTCCCTTATTTTTTGTAGCTATCAAAACTTTGTTGGCAAAAAACAAAAAAGATTTTTCCAATTTACAAATCTTAATGAGTGGAGTTATTTTCTTTAGTGTTTTATCTATTGGTTTATATCAATTTATTTTTAGATAATGTTAGCAGAAAAATTAAAGAATAGAAATATTATTTTAGCTTCAGGTTCGCCCAGACGACAAGAATTTTTAAAAGATTTAGGATTGAATTTTGAAGTCAGATTAAAATCTGTAGAAGAAAATTTTCCTAACACTTTAAAAGATGTTGAGATTGCTGAATTTCTTGCTGATTTAAAAGCAAAAGCTTTTTTAGAAGATTTAAAATCCGATGATATTTTAATCACAGGTGATACAATTGTTTGGTTTGAAAATCAAGTTTTACACAAACCAAAAGATAAAAATCAAGCTTATGAAATGCTGAAAAAATTAGCAGGAAATGCTCATCAAGTAATTTCTGCTGCTTGTATTGCTACACCTGAAGAAAAGTTTTTAGTTCATGACATCACCACTGTTTATTTTAAAACATTAAGCAAAGAAGAAATTTTGTTTTATATAGAAAATTTCAATCCTTATGACAAAGCTGGTGGATATGGAATCCAAGAATGGATTGGAAAAATCGGTATTGACAAAATAGAAGGTTCTTTTTATAATGTAATGGGAATGCCCCTCGGAAAAGTTTATGATGTTTTAAAAAGAATTTAAATCTTTAATCTTCCTTTTGTTTATTAAATTCTTTGCTTTCATCCAAAATATATTCTATCAATTGAAGATCATTAAATCTTCTTATTTTTTCAAGATTCATTCCTCTTTCTTCCATAAAAAACACAAAATCATTAATTTTTTCTTCTTCTACATCCAAATATTCTCTGAAAAACTCATCAGTATATAATTTTCTGATTTCAATATCCATATATTCTTGGGTGTTGTCTTTTACTTTAGATTTTATTCCGAAAATAGATTTAAAAATATTCGCGAAATTAATTCCATTTTTTAAATATCCTTTGTCAATAGCATCATTTTCAGGAGAAGTAAATCGATCTGAAGTAAATTCATAATCATATCCATAAATAATCTCATTTGCATCTAAACCAGGAATATTAGGTTTTACCGTTTTTAATTTCATCACATCAACACTTGCTTCTCCAGATAAACTTGGTTTTACAACAATCTCATCTAAAACATTGGTTTTTGTACTTAAATTTACATTTAATTCTTTTTTCTCAATTACACTTTTGGTAATAATTACTGAAAACTGTTGATATTGAACACTGCTAAAAACCAATTCATCTCCTTCCTTCACCGTGATTTTATATCTTCCATAATCATCTGTAAAAGTATATTGACCATTGCTGATATTAAAAATATTTATTCCAGAAACATCATCTTCTAAAGAAACATTTATTTTTCCTGAAATTCTAACACTTTCATCTATTTGAGCAAGTGATGAAAATCCTGAAATCAATACAGCTAAGAATAGAATTATTTTTTTCATGCTTTTTTATTTTCATTAAAAATACATAAAAATCACTTTCTAAAAAAGTAAAATCATTTTCATATTTTGGTTAACTCTACGGATTAAGCTAATTTTGAAGAAAAAATATACTATGAATTTAATAATGGCAAGTACCTCAACAGTTTATGGAAAAGAATATTTAGCTTATCTGAAAAAACCTTTAGAAGAGCTTTATAAAGATGCTGATGAAATCTTATTTATCCCTTTTGCCAGACCTGGAGGAATAAGTCATGATGAATATACTGCTAAAGCAAAAAAAGGTTTAGCTTTTCTGAACAAAAAAGTCATAGGTTTACATGAAAAGAAAGATATGATTGCCGCTTTACAACAAGCAAAAGCAATTTTCACCGGAGGAGGAAATACTTTTTTATTGGTAAATCAACTTTATCAACACAATTTAATAGAAGAATTAAAATCAGTTATTTTAGCAGGAACCCCTTATTTAGGAACCAGTGCTGGTAGTAATATTTGCGGATTATCTATGAAAACTACCAATGATATGCCCATTATTTATCCGCCGAGTTTTGAAACTATGGGAATTGTTCCTTTTAATGTAAATGTTCATTATTTAGATCCTGATCCAAATTCTACTCATCAAGGAGAAACAAGAGAAACAAGGATAAAAGAATTTCAAAATTTAAATAAAATTCCTGTTGTAGGTTTACGCGAAGGAAGTTGGTTAAAAATCACTAAAGAAGATATTTTATTAGAAGGTCCTTTAAAAGCAAGAATTTTTGAACCTGGAAAAACTGCTTATGAAATAGATCCTAAAACTTCTTTAAAAAACTTAGCCTAATGATTGATTATCAAAAAGTGTTAGACGAAATAGAATCCACCTTAAAAAACATTGATTTAGGCGGACAAATCCCAGATTATATTCCTGAACTTGCTTTTGTTCCTGCTGATAAATTTGGAATGCACCTAAAGCTGTTAAACGGAAATGATTTTCATTTTGGAGATAGCGAAGAGTTATTTTCTATCCAAAGTATTAGTAAAGTTTTCACGCTCACTTTAGCAAGAACTTGTGTAGGAAAAGAAATCTGGAAACGCGTTCATGTGGAACCTTCTGGAAATCCTTATAATTCTTTAACTGAATTGGAAAGAGAAAACGGAATTCCCAGAAATCCTTTTATCAATTCTGGGGCTTTAGTTATTGCTGATATTTTGATTTCACATTTTGAAAATCCTAAAACAGAATTGTTAAACCTGGTTCATAAACTCACTGGAGATAATACAATTGCTTATAACAAAAATGTTTTTATTTCAGAACAAGAACACGGATTTAGAAACACAGCTTTAGTAAATTACATGAAATCTTTAGGAAATATTAAAAATGATCCTGAAGAAATTTTAGATTTGTATTATCATCAATGTTCAATTGCAATGTCTTGTAAACAATTGGCTACAGCTTTTACAGTTTTTGCAAATCAAGGTAAATTATTATCAACTGGAGAAGAAATCATCGAACCACAAGAAGCAAAACGAATCAACGCTATTATGCAAACTTGTGGTTTTTATGATGAAGCAGGAGAATTTAGCTTTAGAGTAGGTTTACCCGGAAAAAGTGGTGTTGGCGGCGGAATTGCAGCTTTGAGACCTGGTCTTTATGCTGTTGCAGTGTGGAGTCCTTTATTAAATCTCAAAGGAAATTCTAAAAAAGGCATGAAAGCTTTAGAAGCTTTGACTTATATCACAGATACTTCTATTTTTTAATTTGAAGTAAATCCACTATTTCTTTTACAATTTCTGCAGGAGATAAAGTGGAAGATTCTACTTTAAAATCGCTTTGCATATAATAATATTGACGTTCAAACAGATGTTTTCTAATAAAATCATCTAATTTTTCTTTGCTTTCAATAGTTTTTAAAAGCGGTCTTTCATCTTTTTCTGAAAATAATCTATTGGTCAAAGTTTCTAAGTTTACTTTTAAATAAACTAAAGTAGTGTTCGGATTTTCTTTGATGATTTGCAGATTTTTTCCATAACAAGGAGTTCCGCCTCCTAAAGCTAAAACTGTATTCTTTTTTGTGTTCAAACAGGTTTTTAAAACTTCAGTTTCTGTTTTTCTAAAACTGATTTCTCCTTTTGTTGAAAATATTTCAGAAATTTTCATTTCTTGATTTTTTTCAATTTCCTGATCTAAATCCATAAAATCAAAGCTGATTTCTTCAGCTAATTTTTTGGCTATTAAACTTTTACCACTTCCCATATATCCACACAAAACAATAATCATAATATACTTTATCTTTTATTTTTTCTGTTTTTAAAACTTTTTTCAAATTTATAGGATTTTTCCTTGATAGATTAAAAAATGCTATTATATTTGCAACCGCAATTGCAAAAGATCTGGTAGCTCAGTCGGTAGAGCATCTCCCTTTTAAGGAGAGGGTCCTGGGTTCGAGCCCCAGCCAGATCACTAAAAATTGGTCTTTTACTTTTATCGATCATTTGGCCCGGGTGCTGGAATTGGCAGACAGGCATGGTTGAGGGCCATGTGCCCCTTTGGGCGTGCGGGTTCGACCCCCGCTCCGGGCACTAACAAAAATACTTCAAATGATCTGGTAGCTCAGTCGGTAGAGCATCTCCCTTTTAAGGAGAGGGTCCTGGGTTCGAGCCCCAGCCAGATCACTTTTTACTTTAATTCCCTGCGAGAAGTTTATCCTGAGCGAAGCCGAAGGAAGCCCCAGCCAGATCACTTTTTACTTTAATTCCCCGCGAGAAGTTTATCCTTAATTACATTTATTATCTTTCTCTGATTTTCTTATCAAAAAGAATTAGATAACTTCCATTTCAACACAAATTCATTTTATAATTTCACTTATTTTTTAATTTATTTTGATTTTTTATAGATTTCCTTAACTTTCATCAAGTTTTAAAACTGATTTTCTTTTTTTAAAATCTTTTACGCAATCAAAATCTATAAGAGATGATAATATTCCCTCACAAGAAAATTTTCTTTTTTCTATTATTGTTTTCTCTTATTTCTTGATTTTTAGCCAAGAAGAACAAATGGAAGTAGATTCTACTGTAAAACCTTTAATTCCTATAAAGAAAACAGATTTAATAAAAAACATCAATGTGGTTTTAGATATGAGATTTGATTTTTTAAACCACTTTGAAAATAAAAATGACCCTGAAGATTATACAGAATTTAGAAATAGTATTGTGGCTTTAGGAATTTCAGGAAAAGTTCATGAAAATGTAAGTTTTACCTTTAGAAATAGATACAACAGAGAAACAGCTGTTCAATCTCTTGATATGTTAGGCGGTTCTGTTGAAATGGCTTATGTAGATATAAAACTCAGTCCAAAATTCAATCTTCAATTAGGAAAAATGTTCGCTTATTTCGGAGGATATGAATATGAATTTAATCCTTTATATGTCTTGGAATACAATGATATTCAAGATAATCTTTTAAACTATGTTACAGGTTTGGGAATTAAATATCAACTTTCAGAAAAACACACTTTTGGTTTTCAAGCTTTAAATTCCAGAACGATGACTTTTGAAGATTTATTTGAAGGAAATGTTTCTGAAAAAGTAAAAGAGCCAAAATGGCCTTTAGCTTTAGTTGCCAATTGGGAAGGAAGTTTTTTTGATGATTTTTTTGAAACCAAATACAGTTTTAGTCGTTTTAGAATGGCAAAAGGTCATGCCACCACCACTGCGTTGACTTTAGGAAATAAATTTCAATTTAAAAATTTCTCTTTGATGTATGATTTCAACTATGATTATGAAGAATTAGACACCAAAGGAATTATCACAGATATTACAGATGAAGATAAAATAGCCAATGATGTGATTTATATTGAACATTGGATGAGAGGAGAATATGAGTTTTCTGATAAATTTACAGGTTTACTCACTTTGATGACCAGCAATGCTTATGCTAAAAATATTCCAGAAGAAAACAGCGGAAAAAATAGAATTAGAACCAGTTATGGAATCGTTCCTACGCTTTATTACAAACCTTTTAAAAAATTAAATATGCAGTTTTATGCTGCATATATCGGCAGATTTTATAAGTATTCTAATTTTGCACACCAACAACTTGATGTTGCTGATTATACCACAGGCGAACTTAGATTAGGATTGATTGCACCGCTTTTAATTTTATAAAAATCTTTATTTTACTTATCCATAAAATAATTCATTATTTCTTATTGAATTTTCTTAACTTCGAAAGTTGAAATTTTATAATCTTTAAAATAAACTCTCTTATGGAAAAACTTCAATCTTACCTTAAAACATTGAGAGTTATTCTTATTTTCTTAACTGCTTTTGAACTTATTTATTTCGGAATTGCATTAAGTGCTGGAGATTTAAGAAGAAGCATAGATGAACAATTTTACATCGGTTGGATTTTATTAGTTGCTCATCTGATTATGCTTTTTATTTTACTGTGGTTAAATTGGTATAAATTCCCCATAAATGATAAGATGAAAACAAATAATTCTTTTTTATTAATTTTCTTAGGTGTTTTAGGAATGTGGTTGTGGATGCCCAGCAGTGATGATATTGATAATTTATCTAACTTTAAATAACCTCTTCCCCACTTTTATTTTATTTTGTTGATCAATATTTTCTTTTAAGATTTTCTACTTAAAAGCAGCAATACTTTGTTTTAAATTTTAATTTCTATTTTAAAAAACTATTATTTAGCTTCTAAAATCTTGTTTTATTTTTATTAAGGACAAATTTGTCTTTAATTCAAAAAAAGGCTTATATTTGTCCAAAATAGTTTGCTATTTAGAATGAATATAAAAAAGTAAAATTCATATAAAACATTTTAATTATGATGGATACCGCAAATACACAAAGAAAAATTCAAGAATTTGTTGCAGATGATTATCGCACTGCTGAGGTTTTTTCAAAATATGGTATAGATTTCTGTTGCCGTGGAAATCGAACTTTAGAAGAAGTAATTTCAAAAGAAAAAATAAACGGAAATGACTTATTAAATGATCTTAATGCTGTTTCACAAGCTTCTACTTCTCAAAACATTGATTATAAATCTTGGCCTTTAGATTTATTAATGGATTATATAGAAAAAAAACACCACAGATATGTGGCTGAAAAATCTCCTGTTATCAATTTTTATTTAGATAAAATTGCCAGAGTTCATGGAGAAAGACATCCTGAGTTATTTGAGATAAAAAAACTTTTCAAAGAATCTGCTGAAGATCTTTTAAGTCATATTAAAGAAGAAGAAAACATGTTTTTCCCTTATATCCGTGGTTTGGTAAATGCAAAATCTACAGGAAAACTGCCTGAAAAACCAAACGGTTATGAAAACATTGATAATCCTATTACAAAGCTAATGGAAGAACATGATGATGAAGGCGTTAGACACAGAGAAATCGCTAAATTATCAAACAATTACACCATGCCAGCAGATGGTTGCAACACCTATAAAGTAGCTTTTAATATGCTGAAAGATTTCCAAGATGATTTACATTTACATATTCACTTGGAAAATAATATCTTATTCTTAGAAGCTAAAAAACTTGCAGATTCATTGAATTCCTCTGCAAATTAATTTTATATTTTTTTGTTTTTATAGTTTGTTGAACTGCGCAATTTAATATCAAATTGCGCAGTTTTTTTTATAATTTATTTATACCCAAAAAGATTTTGCTTTTTGATTTGTTTAGCTACATTTTCTGGCAACTTTTCTTCCCAACCTTCTTCATTATTTTCTATCATTCTCAACACTTCTCTTGAGAAAATATCTAAATAAGAAGATTCATAGTTTTCTATATCAACAAATTTTCCATAGTGTTGAAAATATTTATATAAATCTCTCATCTGTTCCGGAACTTCCACATTTTTACTGGTGGTTATTTCTCCTGTTTCTTGATTTTTAAACGGATAGAGATAAACTTTTAAATTTTCAGTAAATAGTTTTCCAAAAGCTTCTAAAGTTCCTCCGATTAAATCTTCATAATAATGTTCATCAAAAATATAAATCAGGTTGTCCACCCCCATTGCTAAAGCTTTCTTCTGATCGCTATAACGTTCTAAATATTCTACTAATTTATAATATTCTTTAAAAGTTGAAATCATTACTTTTTGCCCCATCGCTCCTAAAAGATTTGCTCTGTGCAAAAAGTCTTCATCACTCACTGATCCATAAGCACTTAAATTGGATAAAGTAATTTCAAAAATACTGATGGTATCTTCTTTTTTGATTTTATTTTCTTCTAAAAATAAATCTAAAGATTTTTCATAAATATCCATATTTACCTTAGTAACTGGACGAAAACTCCCTCTTAATGCCAACACATTTTTACTGTAAAGTTCATCAGAAATCAATAAATTATGTCCATCAGGATCAAACATTACCGCTTCTGTCATTCCATTTTTTATCAACTCTAAACTCATCAATCTATTATCTACATTTTCAAAACAAGGTCCTGAAAAATTAATGGTATCTATTTCTAATAAATCTTTATCAATATGATCATAAAGATGCCTCAACAAGTTTTTAGGAGAATCATAATGATAATAAGCATAGTAAATCAAATTTACACCAAGCGTTCCCAAAGTATTTTGTTGATAAAGTGCTTTATTTTCATGAAAACGAACATGCATTGTTATTTCACTATATTCTTCATTTGGTTTAGTTTGATATCTAATTCCAACCCAACCATGGCCTTGAAATTTTTTAGAATAATCTATTGTGGCCACAGTATTGGCAAAACAGAAAAATATTTTATCAGGATTTTTTTTACGATCTACACGTTTTTCAATAATATCCAATTCGTGAGAAAGCATTTTACGCAAACGAGATTCTGTCACATAACGCCCATCTTTTTCTGCTCCATAAATTGCATCACTAAATTCTTTTCCATAAGCACTCATCGCTTTTGCAATTGTTCGAGAAGCACCTCCGGCAGCAAAGAAATTTCTTACGGTTTCTTGTCCGGCTCCAATTTCAGAAAAAGTTCCGAAAATACTTTTATTCAAGTTGATGCGTAATGCCTTACTTTCTGTTGAGGGAATATCTTCATAAACTCTATCCCCCATTATTGTTATTGACATATATTTTACTGTTTAATATTAAAAAATGCTTTAACTGTCAAATATAAAGATAAGCATTGAAACTGAAAAAATAGTTTTACATTTGTAATCAAAGTATAACATGTGAAAGTTACATTTTTAGGTACTGGTACTTCTCAAGGAATTCCGATGATTGGTTGTAAACATCCGGTTTGCTTAAGCAATGATCAAAAAGACAAACGTTTACGATCTTCTGCTATGATTGAATTTAATAATCATAGATATATCATTGATTGTGGTCCTGATTTTAGACAACAAATGTTGAAAAATGAAGTAGAAGGAATTGACGGAATTTTATTTACACATGAACACACTGATCATCTAATTGGTTTAGATGATATTAGACCTTTTTATTTTCATCAAGGAAATATTCCGCTTTATGCTGAACCCAGAGTTATCAAAGCTTTAGAAAAAAGATTTGATTATATTTTTGATGTTAAAAACAAATATCCTGGTATTCCTTCTGTTGATATTTTTCCGATTTCTGAAAAACCTTTTTATCTTCATGACTTAGAAGTAATTCCTATTCGTGTTTATCATGGAAAACTTCCAATTTTAGGATTTCGTTTTGGAGATTTTACTTATATCACCGATGCAAAAACAATTCCTGATACTGAAATTGAGAAAATTAAAGGAACTCGTGTTTTAGTAGTAAATGCTTTAAGAAGAGAACCTCATCTGACACATTTTAATTTAGAAGAAGCTTTGGAATTTGTCAAAAAAGTAAATCCAGAAAAAGCTTATTTTACACACATCAGTCATCTTTTAGGATTTCATGAAGAAGTGGAAAAAAACCTACCAAATCATATACATTTAGCTTTTGATAATTTAAAAATTACTATTTAATGAAAACAAAAATATTTTTATACCTCTTCGTATTTGCTTTAGTTTCTTTGATTTTTCAATACATGAATTACAAAAGTTATTCTGAAGCAAAAGAAAACGAAATTGCTGTTTTAGAAACAAAAGTAAATGATCTTGAAGTTGAAAATGCTATGAATTTGAAAGCTGCAAAAGAAGGAGAAGATCGAGGTTTTACTTTAAAAACAAATTCAAAAGCAAGAGAATATTTTGAAGATATGCAAATTGAAGTAGATTCTATCGCTGCTGAAATTGAATCTGCAATAATCTCTAAAAACAAAGCGGAAGAAGACAACTCTTTAGTTCCTTATGCTGGAATTGCAGGAACAATGAAAGTAAACAGAGTTGAGATTTTAAACAATCGCTGGGTTTTAGCAGAGTTTACCGATGGAACTTATTGGGGAGAAGCTTTGATTTCTTATTTTTTGGACGAAGATAATAATCTTGAATTTGATACTTTAGATGGTTTTTTATATAGTGAATAATTTTTTCACTATATAAAAACCACCTTAAATTATTTTATTTTGCCAACCATTCTTTGATTTCCATAAAATTTTCTGGACTCACGCCATGACCTACTGGAAATTCAGAATATTTTACTTTTATATTTAAGTTTTCTAAAAAAGGTTTGGTTTTTCTATCCCATTCCACAGGAACAACTTCATCTAAATATCCATGAGAACTGTAAACTTTTAAATTAGAAAAATCTGCATTTTCAAAATTTTCCTTTAAAAGTGGTTGATGAATATATCCGCTCATCGCCACTACTCTATTTACTTTTTCAGGATAAGATAAAGCTACAGCATAACTCAAAATTGCACCTTGACTAAAACCAAATAAAATAATATTATCCGGATCTGCATTATAGTTTTCTACTACTTCATCAATAAATTCTGCAATTTTATCTCTTGATTCTACCGCTTGTTCATCATTGGTAAATTTTTTATTTCCTGGCTCATAAGTAATCGCATACCAAGCATTTCCATAAGGTTGCATCGGAATGGGAGCTTTTGCAGAAACAATTAAATATTTCTCATCAAGTTGTGGAGAAAAAGAAAATAAATCATTTTCATTGCTTCCATATCCGTGAAGCATAATAATTGTCGGGGCTTTCTCTTGTAAAGAAGAAGCTCTTAAAACATGCTCTAAACAAAGATTTTTTGTGGTCATTTTATCAGTTTTTTAAACCATTTCTGAAATAAGTTGCCAAAGATAGGTAAATAGGTCAAATTTCCTTGTAAAGCAGCAATAAAGCCAAACCCCCATAAAACAATAAAAAACAACCAAAAAGGGGCTACAATAAATAAAATATCAATATCATTTTGTAAAGCTATTTCACTAATTCCTGATAATAATATTCCCAATAAAATGAACAATAAATTCAAACCAAGTGCTTGTCTAATATGAAAAGATCCAAATTCATTTCGCTCTTCTTGATTCATACTCCACGCAATCAATGTTCCCACTAAAGTCAAGTAAGCAACAGTAGCAATATTTTTTCCTTTTTTAACTTGATCGTTCATTTTTATGGATTTAAAATTAACTGATTATTACTCAAACTTCCCAAAACTTTTCCTTTTAAATTTTCTCCAATAAACATGCTGTTTTTAGAAGTAGAAAAAATATCTTTTCTTTCAAATTTATATTCCTCTGTTGGATTAAACAAACTGAATTCTGCTTGTTTCCCAACTTTTATTTGTGGTTCTTCAATTCCAAAACGCTTTCTGCCTGCTGTTAATATTTCAATAGATTTTTCTAATCCGAAGATTTTATTTAAAACGCCAAAAGCATTTTCTAAACCTAAACTTCCATATTTGGCTTGTTCAAATTCTAATTTTTTATATTCAATATTCATCGGTCGATGATCAGTGGTTACCATATCTATAACTCCTGATTTCACACCTTCTATCAAAGCTTTTCTGTCTTTTTCTGTTCTTAAAGGTGGTTTTACTTTATAAGCAGCATCAAATTCTTCAAGTTTTTCATCTGTAAAAAATAAATTATGAAGCGCTACACTACTACTTACATCCAATCCTTTTTCTTTTGCTTTTGCAATTCTGGAAACACTTCCTGCTGTTGAAATTGTAGGAATATGTAATTTCCCTCCTGTATAAGCTAATATTTCAAGATCTCTGCTGATTTGCAATTCTTCAGCAAAACTGGGCATTCCTTTTAATCCCATTTTTGTACTGATTTCTCCTTCGTTTACCACAGCATTTTTTGTCAAGGTTTTTTCCTCTGGAAAAGATAAAATCAAAGCTTCAAAACTCTGACTATATTGCAAAGCAATTTTAAGCAGATTTGGATTTTCAACAGGTTTTTTATAATCTCCAAAAGCTACAGCCCCAGCTTGTTTCATATCATATAATTCTGCTAATTCTTTTCCTTCTCCTGCTTGTGTTAAACTGCCAATAGGAAAAAGATGTGTAGCAGCATTAAAAGCTTTGTTTTTTAAAAAATTTACAGAAGAATGAGAATCTATAACTGGAAAAGTATCCGGATTTAATGCAATTCCTGTAAATCCTGATTTTGCAGCAACTAAAAGACCATTTTCTAAAGTTTCTCTTTCTTCATAACCTGGTTCTCCAAAACAAATACTACTGTCAAACCAACCTTTGGAAATATGTAGATTTTCAAGAGAAATTATTTTATCTGCTGTGGTTTTTATTGAAGAGGAAATTTCTTTAATTTTTCCATTTTCAACCAGAATATCTGCTTTCTTTTGATTGAATTTACTGTTTTTGTCAATTATTCGAGCAGATTTAATTAAAATCTTCATAGTTGATTTATTTTAAGAATTTTAAAAGCACGACTTCTATAATTAGAAAAATCAATGCAAAAATAACAAACCATTTCCAAAGATGGTCTACTTCATTTTTATTTATCTCAGATTCAAAAAATTCTTTGATATTATGATTAAAATCTGAGTTAGAAAAAGCAGATAAATCCTTGAAAATCATTTGGTTTTCTGATCGGTCATAATTAAAACTCAAATGTGCTATTTTTTCTTCTTGATTAAACACTTGATAAATTCCGGCTTTTTCTGGCAATTCTGATAAAGTGATTTCTACTTTATCATTAAATCTTCTTTGCTGAGGAATAAATTTATCGTTTTCATTTTCCAAATGTAAAACTTCATCTTTTTCTAAATTTACTGATAAACTTATTTTATTGTTTTTTCCTAATGTATAAGCTAATTCAGGTTGTTTTAAACTCTGTTTTGCCATATTATAAAAAGTGGGAACAATTAGTGGAGATTGTTTAAAATTAGAATTTTCTGAATTTAAAGCTGTAGAAAACAAATAAGTATTTTTTACATTAGTTAAAAAATCTTTTTGATTATTAAAGCTCAATACTGAATTTCCATTATTGATAAAATCAAAACTTCCTTTCACTTTTGGATATTGAAAATTATCTACTTCACCTTCAAAAACATTGGCATATAATGGATGAGAAAAATTTATAGTGGTAATTTTTAATTCTTTTTCTTGAAAATCATTTATTTTTCCTAATTCTAATTGCTGAAATAAATTATTATAAGTGTTTATTTCTATTTCTTCTGCAGGAATTATGGTGATAAATCCTCCGTTTTCTGTGTGTTCTTCAAGAATATTTATCAATCCTTCAGGAAGATTTTCCAACTCATTTAAAATAATTAAATCTGTGTGATCAAATTCATTATAATCTACTGCATTTTCATTTAAAGCAATAAAATCAAAATCGGGTTTATTGAAAATTCTCCGTAAAAATCTACCTGTTTTTTCATCTTTATTTACAGCAACAATTTTAATTTTTTCTGGTTTTTGTAAACTGAAATAAGCTGTATTATCAAACTGTAAACTTTGATCTTCTATAGTTATAAATCCTTCTAAATCAGTTTCTTCTTCTGGAATTGAAAAATTCGCAACAGCTGTACTATCTTCATCAAATCCTGCACTACTTTTTGCTAATAATTCTTGATTTGATTTGTATAAACTAATTGGTAAAGTTTCTGAAACAAGTTGACTTGCAGAAAGTTGTATTTCTAAATCTTGTGTATTTTGATCAGAAAAATAAATACTATCAATACTAAAGTTGATTTGTTTTTCTCCTTTTAGTTGTATAAAATGTGTTTTTATTTCTTCTTCTATTTCTGGATTTTCTTTAAAGTTTTTTTCTTGAAAATCAGATATTGCTATAAATTGTTTTTGAGTTTCTTCTCTTTGTGAAAAAATTCTTTTAGCTCTTAAATTTATAGTTTTAAAATCTGCTTCAACTGGAGAATAATCTATTTTTAAAAGCTTATTTTTTAATTCTGCAAGTGTTTCATTTCTGAATTCTTCATCATTTGTCAACACGCTTAAAACCATATCATCTGGCAAAGTTTGTAAAACTTCTTGAACAGCTTGTTTTAATAATTCTCCTTGTTTTCCTTTTTGCTGCATACTGAAAGAATTATCAATATACACCACTGTTTCTTTTTCTTTTAAAGCTTGTTGAGATTGTGGAATAAAAGGTTGAGCAAATGCAAAAACTATAGCTGCTAAAGCTAAAAGTCTTGCCAAAAGTGTAAGCCATTTTTTGAGTTGAGAACTTCTTCTTGTTTGCGATTCTACTTTTTTAAGAAATTTTACATTCGTAAAAACTTCTTTTTTAAATCTTCGCAAATGAAAAAGATGAACAATTATCGGAATTAATAATAAAAAAAGTGCGTAAAGAAATTCCGGGTGTTTAAACTGCATAATCAATTTCTCAGGTTTTCAAATATAGAAAATACCCTTAATTTTACCAGTAAAAACGTTTTAAATATTTTATTTTTTAGGTTTTTGCTTTTTAATGGTGAAGTCAAATGTGGTATATTTTCCTGCTTCTGAATCTACTTTGATTTCTCCTCCTAATTTATGTACTATTTTCTGAACAGTAGATAATCCAATTCCATTTCCTTTTTTTCCATATCTATCTCTATCTATGGCAATTGAAAATAATTCAAAGATATTTTCTTGTTTTTCTTTTGGAATTCCCATTCCATTATCTGTGATTTTAAAATGATAATATCCTTTCAACTCTTCAGCTTGAATATTGATTATTGTTTTTTCTTTGTCATTATATTTCAAACTGTTTCCTAACAAGTTGACAAAAATCTGCTCTAAAGCAGATAAATTACAAACTAAATCAATATTATGATCAGGGAAATTTATTTCACAATTGCTATCTATATTTAAAATATCTACTATGCTTTCTAAAAAATCTATTAAGGCAAAAGGTTTTTCTATATTGGCTTCTGAAGTAATGTTTTCTGTTTCATAATATTCTAAAATATGTGTGATGTATTCACTCATTCCTAAAGAAGATTGCTTTAGTTTTTGTAAGTACTCTAAACCTTGTTCATCTAAATTATCAGCATATTTACTTTTTAGAACATCAATGGTCATAATCACACTTGCCAAAGGCATTTTCAAATCATGAGAAACAACTCCTGCAAAGTTTTTTAATAAAGAATTATGTTGTCTTAATTCTGTTTTTGATTGGGTTAATTCTTTATTTTTTTCTCTTAATTCAAACAGCATTTCCACTTGATTTCTAAGTGTATTTAAAGCTTGTTTTTGAGGTTTTGTCAGCTTTTTAGTTTTATGATCTAAAATACATAAAGCACCTAAAGCATTTCCTTTTTTATCTCTTATAGGATATCCAGCATAAAAAATAATGGGTTCTTCTTCTGTGGTAACAAAAGGGTTGTTTTTAAATCTTTTATCTAAACGCGTATCTTGGATTTCCATATTATTTTCTGGATCCAAAATTGCATGAGAACAAAAAGACATTTCTCTTGGACATTCACTGAAACTTGAACCAGATTTAGATTTTACCCATTGCCGATCTTCATCAATCAAAGTAATCATGGCAATAGGAACTTTACAGATATAAGCTGCCAATTCTGTAATATTATCATATTGCTTTTCCGCTGGAGTATCTAAGATATTCAAGCTTTTTAAAGATGCTAAACGCTCTTCTTCTCTTAGTTTATTTTTTTGCCTTTTCATAATAGAATATTTACAAACATACTATCTTAAATTCAATTTAACAAGTCTTTAAGAGTGAATCGTAAAGCTAAAATTCTTCGAAAACTCCTAATCCAAAAAGTGCAAAATCATATTTTACAGGATCTTCAGCATCTAATTTTCTTAAGTTTTCATCCAGTTCTTTTACTGCTTTTGCATCGTTTTGTTTTCTTTTTAATAAATCTAATTTTCTTGCAATTCTACCGCTGTGCACATCAAGTGGGCATGATAATATTTTAGGAGAAATATTTTTCCACAATCCAAAATCTACTCCGTTTTTGTCTTTTCTTACCATCCAACGTAAAAACATATTTATGCGTTTTGCTGCTGATTTTTTAAGCGGATCACTCACATGTTTTTGTGTGCGAGTAGGATGTTTTATTTCAAAAAATATTTTCTTAAAATGATGTATTGCTTTTTGAGTAGAATTTTCATCAGCATATTTTGTAAACACATTTTCTAATCCGCCATGATGATTATAAATGTTTTGCAAAGCAAGGGTGAAATATTTAAAATCTTCTCCATTAAAAGTTCTGTGAACAAAATTTTCTAAATCTTTTCTGTCTTTTTCTGAAGCATTTCTGATGAAATCAGCAGGAGAATTCCAAAGTAATTCCATCATTTTATTTCCGTTTTTTATAATTGTTTTTCTATTTCCCCAAGCTATGGTGGCTACTAAAAAACCAGCAATTTCAATATCTTCTTTTTTTGAAAACTGGTGAGGAATTTGAATAGGATCTGAAGAAATAAAATCCGGATTATTATATTGTTCTACTTTAAAATCAAGAAATTCTTTTCGTTCTTTAAAAGTCATATAAGATTGATTTTTCTTATAATTTAACTATAAAATTGTATTGATTTATCTCAACGAGAAAATGAATAAAAAGTTGTATAAAAATGACTTTAATCTTCTTTAAAGTAATATAATCCAATATTAAATAAAATATAAACTAAAATTATCACAGGAAGCGCAATAAATTTTAAATATATAATGGCGATGATTGAAAAAATAATCAACACATATCTATACCAATTTTCTTTAAAATTAAAAGAAGAAAATTTAAGCCCAAAAAGTGGAAGTTCCACATTGAGTATAAAACTACTGAAAAGCGTTAGACTTAATAAAAACCATTTATTTAATAATATTAAAGAAGCTAATTCTGAGTTTTGATAAGTTAAAATCAAAGGAATACTAAAAATCAAAATTGCATTAGCAGGAGTTGGTAATCCTATAAAAGAAGAAGTTTGCCGACTGTCTATATTAAATTTTGCCAATCTATATCCTGATGCTAAAACAATCAATAATCCTATCAAGGAAATCACAGGCATATCTATTTCAAAAATGGGTATTTTCTCCCATCTTAAAAAAACTCCTTCTGTTTCTGCTGAAAAAGATCTGTTTAACAGCTGCACCATCACAATTGCTGGTGCTAATCCACTGGTGATTAAATCTGCTAAAGAATCTAATTGTAAACCTAATTTACTGGAAACTCTTAAAAGTCTGGCGAAAAAACCATCAAAAAAATCAAAGAAAATTCCTATTCCTACAAATATTGCAGCAAAAACCAAATGATTTTGCACAGCAAGAATAACTGCAATACTTCCTGCAGCCATATTGCATAAAGTAAAAAAATTAGGAATAAATTTTCTGATCATCAAAAAAGCTTAAATAAGTTATTTTTAAAATTATAGAAAGATTTTTAAAAACAATAAAAAATCTCAATTTTTAAGTAAATTTTAAAATTGAAAATATATAAATGGTTGTGTTCCTGAGCCTGCAGTAGCATATACCAGCCAAAAGACCAATCCTATCATTGCAGCTTTTGCAAAAGTCGGTAATTTATAATAAGTTTTTTCCAATTTCTGCATGATTTTTTTCGGAGTGAAATGCCAAATAAATCCTATGAGAAGTAAAATCAACACATATTGATAAGCTTGAATAATAATCCACCAATTTTCTGGCTCCCACTCCAATTTTGCAATATTATTGATAATTTCTAAAGCTATAGAAAAATCATTAGCTCTAAAGAAAATCCAACAAAAACAAACAAAATGAAAAGTGATAAGTACAGAAATAAATTTCCAGGTTTTACTTATCCATTTTGGAGAATTTTCTTTTTTCGGAAATAAAGTCATGATTAATTTATGAAAAGCTAAAGCTAATCCGTGTAAAGCTCCCCAAACAATAAATCTTAAGCTTGCTCCATGCCACAAACCGCCTAACAACATTGTGGTCATCAAATTGAAGTTTGTAAACAAAGCTTTTCTGCTGTTTTTGACAAATAAAATAGTCATCAGAAAAACCAATAAACTTCCTCCTGCAATGTATAATGGAAAAGGAGATTTTTCCCACATATAAATTCCCCACCAGATTGCTCCTACAAAAAATAATGAAGGAAATAAATATCCGCCAAAACTTCCTCTTCGATTTCCACCTACTGAAATGTATAAAAAATCTTTCAACCAAGTGGATAATGAAATATGCCAACGCCTCCAAAATTCTGTAATTGAAGCTGATTGATAAGGCACATCAAAGTTGATGGGAAGTCTATATCCCAACAACAAAGCAATTCCTATTGCCATATCAGAATATCCTGAAAAATCACAATAAATCTGAATTGCATATCCATAAGTTGCCAAAAGATTTTCTAAAGCTGAATAAGAATTTGGCGCATCAAAAACTCTATCTACAAAATTGACAGAAATATAATCTGAGATTACTGCTTTTTTTAATAATCCACCAATAATCAACAAAATCGCTTCATTTAATTCTGCTTTTGTCAGTTTTATTTTGCTGTAAATTTGTGGTAAAAAATCTTTAGCTCTTACTATGGGTCCTGCAACAAGTTGTGGAAAAAAGGAAATGTAGAAAATATAATCTAAAAAAGTTTCTGCTAATTTTACTTCTTTTCTATAAATTTCTATGATATAACTAATGGATTGAAATGTGAAAAATGAAATTCCTACTGGAAGAATTATCGCTTTAAAATGAAATTCACTTCCGCTGAGATAATTTATGTTTTCTATAAAGAAATTAGTGTATTTAAAATAAGCTAAAACTCCAAGATTGGAAATTATACTTAAAATTAAATATGTTTTTTTCCGAATTGGGTTTTCTTCCTTATGAATTAATCTTGCTAAAAAATAATCCAAAATAGTTGTTCCCACTAAAAGTAGAAAGTATAATCCACTGGATTTATAATAGAAAAATAAGGAAAAAACAACTACATACAGCAAACGCAATCTGAATTGGCGTCGCATTAAAACATAAAAAATATAGAAAACAGTAAATAATCCTAAGAATAATCCTGAGTTAAAAAGCAAAGGATTCTCTGGATCAAAAGTGAACCAAGTTTTCCAATCATCAAATAAACCAAGTAAAAAATCTAAATTCATCTACTTTGTTTAATTTTTTGTATATAAATAAAAAGCATGCATCATCGCTTCTGTAAATAAATCTGCTGAATATTGATATCCTTTTTCAGAATAATGAACAAAATCTTTTGAAATTATTCCTTTTAAACGGTTTTCTTGTACTGCTGTTTTTCCTCCTAAAACAGAAAATAAATCCCAAACTGCAAAGTTTTCTTTTGCTGATAGATTTTTCAAACAATTTGCATAAACTTCTTCATAAGTATTTGGAAATTTCCTTTTCAATAAAGAAGGCGGTGGAGTAGTAAAAAGAATAGGAGTTTCTGTTTGCATTTCTCTTATGTTTTCAATAAAAGTCAAAACTCTTTCTTTATATTTTTCTTCTTTTAAATTGTCATGCGCTTCATTTGTTCCTAAAGAAATGATGATTAAATCAGGTTCTAAAGCTTTGAGTTGTTTAAAGAAAAGTGAAGTTTTGTTATAATCTGCAAATCGAGCTCCGTTTACCCCAATTGAATGATAAATAATCCCAGGTTGATCATTTTCTAAAATAAATCCGTTTAAAGCATATTTCTCCTTATTTCCGTTGGATAAAAACCAAATATTTTCTAATGGTTTTTCTGAATAATAAGTATAGAAATCTTGATTTTTATTGAATTCTAAAATTTCAAAATCTGCTTTATTAATCGGTTGAGGTTTTTCTGTTTTTATTGGAATAATCAGCTTATCTCCTGCTCTAATTGCATTGGAATGTAAATTATTTGCTTTTTTAATTTGAGCTATACTCACCCCATATTTTTGAGCGATAATAGATAAAGCTTCCCCAGATTTTATCAGATGTGTTTTTTTCTCAACAGTATATTTTTGAAAAGAAATCGGAAGATCTGTTTTTGCTGGAGAATATATTTTTGCTGATTTTGGCGTGAATAATTTTATAGTATTGAAATAATATTTTTCATCTTTTATTTTAAAATTCACTGCAAAATCATTGAATTTTGTTGTTAAATTAAATCCACTTAATCCCACAGAATCTATTTCTTGGGCAAAAATATTTCTTTTCCCTTTCCAAGGAACTGAAGAAGAAAAACTCACTTCTTTAATTCCATTTGTATTGGCTAAAGCATGTGGAAAAACAAATCCTAACCCAGCATTTCCAAATCTTTCTTGAAAATTTTCTCTGTTTTTTCCAGTAAAAAATCCAGCTTGAATATGTGAATCTCCAATATGAACAATTCTTACTTTATCTTTTTTTCCTAAATCTAAATCATACAATTTTTCAAAGAAAACTTTTAAAATCTCTTCGTTTTGTAATTCTTTATTTTGAGGAGAAAGTTTTACAAAATTTTCATCTACTGATAATTTTTCTATTTCAGAAATTTCAGCTTGATAAGTTTGTGCTGATAAAATTCCTGAAATCAACGGAAGAATCAATATTATTATTTTATGAATTTTCAACATCAATACTGTCTTTTTCAAGTTTATTTTCTTTTTCTATTCTTTGTTTTTCTTGAAGAATACTATCTTTTTTCTGTTTTTCTAATTTTTGTTTTTCCTTTTTTAACTTTTCTTGTTTTAGCTTATATTCTTCAAATCCTTTTTCAATATTTTCATAAATCAATTCTGCAATTTCACGAGCTCCAACTGGGTTAAAATGCGTGTAATCTTTATTTGCTTTTTGTGGTTCTTCTTCCACCCATTTTACCATACTGTTTTCTCCTCCCATCAAAGCATATAAATTTATAAATCCTGTTTTTTCTGTTTCAGCAAAAGATTTTTGAGCAGCTAATAAGTAATTTACAGCAGAATCTGTTTGCATTTTATTTTCATATTTCTTGGCTTTGTCAGCAATTGAAACTACTAAAACTGAGGATTTTGGAAAAAGTTTTCTGACATAAGAAATTACATTTTTCATTCTTGCATTATACCAACCATATTGAAAAGAATCAGAATTCAAAACGTTTGTTCCGAAATGTAAAACAATTAAATCATAATTTAATTCTTGTTGAAAAGCATTCATCAAATCTTTTTTCAACTGGGTAATGGGCAAACCAGAATTTCCTCTGTTTGAAAAATTATCTACCTGAATTCCTGTTGGAATATCAAAGTTTACCCCATAAAAAGGAATGGAATCCGCTTGGTTAAATTCAAGTTCAAAACTGCTTAAAATAGCATCACTCAAAGCTAATTTATTTAATTTCTCTTTAGATTTAAGCTTGAAAAAAGTAGTATCTTTTAAAGTAGTCATTTTTATTTCAGCAGAATCATTAGCTGATTTTCCATAATATAAAACAGGATTTGGCAATAAATTATTTCCTGCATTTACGCCAGAAGAATAACGAACTTGAGGTTTTAAACTATCTTCTGCATAAAAAACCATTCCTGTGATTCCGAAAGGAAAATCTTTTTCATATTTTTTCATAAAAGAATAAGTTTTCCAATCTTTTGAAAATCTATGCGTTATACTTGCTCTTGAATTTGCTGATTCTGAAACAATAGGAACAAATCCTACTCCTCTTCCGCCATATTTTTCTTGAAATTTCCTTCTGATATCTTGCACAATTAAATCTCCATCTGTCATAGAATCTCCGAAATAAGCAATTCTAACTTTTTCATTTTCAGGGTTTCCTTCTAATAATGCTAAGCTTTCATAAAAGAATTCTAAGTAAGTATCTTTTTCTAAATCTTCTGTTTTGGTTTCTACAATTTTAGGTTCTTCAGGTGCTAAATTTAATTCAGTTTTTTCAAGGCTGTCTTTTATTTTTTCTGTTTGCTTTTTTTCTTGTTTTTCTGTTTTGATTTCAACAGAATCAATTTGCTTTTCTTCTTCAATAGCAGATTTCATCCATTCATCAACAGCTTGGTGTTCTTCGTCAACTGCTGCTGTTTCAGGAAATATTTTTTCAGGAAGAATTTTCTTGAAAACCATAAAAAAACCTATGGTTAGCAATAAAGTAAAAACAGCTGTTTTCCAATATGTTTTTTGAGAATTCACCAAGTTTAAAATTTAGAAAAAACAAAAATACAAAACCCAATTAAGTTTTAAGTATAAAAACTCTTCAAGCTGAATGGAAATTATTTTTTCTTATTTAAAATCGAATTAGTTTACAAAAAACATATATTTTCTTTCTCAAATTAGAATAGAAGTTTTATCTTTGAAAAAAATTAGCATTTAAGACATGATTGAATTTCAACAATGGCTCGGTTTCGTGTTGTTTGCCTTCATTGGTTTGGCAGGCTTTTGGGTATTTCTTTTTATCTTAGGATTTTTACCATATTGGATTTTCGGATATTTCAAAGATCTGAATAGACAGAAAAAAGCTGAACGCGAAGAGCTAAACGCATAAAATTTAAAACTCATATATCATAAAAAACATGCGGAAAGGCTTTTCGTATGTTTTTTATTTTTTATTTATCTTCTGGTTGAAAAACTATTTTTCAGCTTTTTCATTTAATATTAAGTTTTTACACAATAAGCTGAAAATAAATAGGTTCTTTTAATAAACACAGATTTTTTCTATTGAAATTTAAAATTTCTTTAATATTATTTTTTATTGTGTGCAGTCTTCAAGCACAAACCGCGCGTAAATATTCCAACGAATTTTTGAATATTGGTGTGGGAGCTGATGCTTTTGGACAAGCAAATGCGGTGGTTGCTTCTTCTGCTGATGTAAACTCAGGATATTGGAATCCAGCGGGTTTAATAAATATTGAAGATTATGAAATTTCTTTAATGCATGCTGCCTATTTTGCCAATATTGCTAATTATGATTACATCGGTGGAGCTATGCCTTTAGAAGATGAAAAAAGTGCTGTGGCTTTTAGTATGATTCGTTTTGGAGTTGATGATATTATGAATACAACAAAACTTATCGATGATCAAGGAATTATAAATTACGATAGAATTAGTCTTTTTTCTGCTGCTGATTATGCTTTTACTTTTTCTTATGCCAGAGAAACTCCTGTTGAAGGTTTATCTTATGGAGCAAACGCAAAAGTAATCAGAAGAATTATTGGAAAATTTGCTAATTCTTGGGGTTTTGGTTTTGATGTTGGTTTGCAATATCACATAGAAAACAATTGGAGTTTTGGATTGATGGCAAGAGATATTACAACTACTTATAATACTTGGAGTATTAATAAAGATAAATATAAAGATATTCAAGATGCTGTGGAAGGGCAAAATCAAGAATTGCCAGAAACTACAGAAATCACTTTGCCAAAATTACAATTGGGAGTTGCCAAATCTTTTGATTTTCATGAAGATTGGAGTGTGCACACAGAATTAGATCTTAATGCACGTTTCACCAAAACAAATGATATTATTTCTACTTCTGCAATAAGTATTACACCAGCTTTTGGTTTTGAAGTTGGATATATCAATATGGTTTATCTGCGTGGAGGAATAGGAAACTTCCAAAATGAAACTCAATTTGATGAAAGCAGTAGGCTTGGTTTTCAACCGAATTTTGGAGTAGGTTTTAACTATAAAGGCATAAAAATTGATTATGCTTTCACCGATATTGGAGATCAAAGTATTGCTTTATATTCCAATGTTTTTTCCATCAGTTTAGATTGGAGTATTTTCCGCTAATTGATTAATTTTGCTTTCCTTTTTTGAAAAACTTTTTAGCTTGATCTCTACATGAGAAATTTTTTATACGCAACAATTTCAGGAATTACCTTAGCTTTGGCTTGGCCAACTTATGGTTTTCCTTTGTTGATGTTTTTTGGATTTGTTCCCCTGCTCTATCTTGAATTTAAGATTAGAAATAATCCACAAAAAAGAGGTGCTTGGAAAATCTTTTTCTTAACTTATTGGGGTTTTCTAATCTGGAATATCATCACCACTTCTTGGATTTATTATTCCACTGCTGTGGGAGTGGTTTTTGCCATTTTAGTCAATACTTTGTTGATGACTTTAGTGATGATGATTTATCATCATATTTCAAAAAGAATTAATTTTTTAGCCAGTATTGTTTTTCTTACTACCCTTTGGATTTCTTTTGAATATTTTCATTTAGATTGGGATTTTTCTTGGCCTTGGTTAAATCTTGGCAATGCTTTTTCAGAATTTCCACAATGGATTCAATGGTATGAATACACCGGAACTTTTGGAGGAACTTTATGGATTTTAATAGGAAATTTAATCTTATTGAAAACACTTTTACTTTATCAACAAGAAAAAGATAAAACAATTATATATAGAGGAATTTTAAGATTCGCCTTATTGCTTCTTCTTCCAATTGGAATTTCTTATTATATATGGAATAATTATGAAGTAGAAAATGATGCTAAAAGTTTAGAAGTTTTAGTTTTACAACCTAATATTGATCCTTATAATGAAAAATACAACACCACTGATGAACGCATAGGAAAATTATTAAAAAAGCTTACAGAAGAAAATA